>Ga0111539_10000653_pt1 | contig 44796 bp, 70 predicted proteins | sample RhiMethybrSRZTD1_FD_79667 | JGI IMG/M metagenome (GOLD analysis project Ga0111539, IMG submission 79667) | Populus rhizosphere microbial communities from Tennessee, USA - Rhizosphere MetaG P. TD hybrid SRZTD1 (version 2) (version 2) | ecosystem: Host-associated > Plants > Roots > Rhizosphere >... | reverse complement strand
TTAAAACTAGGAATACGATTCTAGCACATCGGCAATTTTTCCCTGTTTCGTGGCATTCTTCCCTCCCGGGCAATTCTCCCTTCGGGCAGATCTCCGGTCTCTCTCCTCCCGCGCTTGTGTGTCCACCGTGGCAGACTACCATCCCTGGTGGTTGACTTTTCGCTCGAACTGTCAACGACCTCGCATACTGCACGGACTTGTACATCGTTTTCGTTGACACTCGCACACGAACGAAGTGATCGGGCGTTTCGCCCTACTCGATGTGGCGCGGCAAAGTCAAGATTTCCCTGCGACCGGCCGGCTTGCAGTTCCGTTCACAGTGGCGGTACGGTACGCGGCAGGGCGGGTGCGAACCGACGCCCCTGCTGGACCCGGCGCCTCCACGTTGGAGCCAGACCCGCCATCTTCACCTCTTGGAGGAGGGGCCGAACAGTGTCGTGCAGTCCTGTCATCATCTTTCGCTCGATCCCCTACGACGGCAGCACCTCGCTCTGTCCGTGCTGTCAGGAACGCGAGCGCGATTGTGATTTCAAGATCCTCTGTTCCGTCTGCCGCGAGGCCTGCCCCAACGCCCCCTATCAATGCGCGTGCGGGCGGTGGTTCGATGGGCGATGAAGATGCCAGCGCGGGACGACTCATTCAGCAAGGCTTAGACCTCGTCTTGGACTGGCCCGACTTCGCCAGCGCCCGACTGCACAACTGGCGGAATACGAGCGATGGTGTGCGCGGCGAGCTTACGGTGACGCAGAACGGGGTGAAGTGTTCGTGGGGCAGCTGGAACCTCGCGAGCACCACCACCCGCGATGCCCTCGCCAAGCGGCTGAAAACCGTGAGCCCCGATATCCCGTGGGGTCCGCATCTCGAGGAGGCCGCGTACCGATTCACGCTGGCCGCTCGGACGGGCGAGCCCCTGGTCTTCTTGGACGGCTCGGCAATCACCGAAGACGCCGAGATCCTCCTGCCGGGATGGCTCTACGCGGGGCAACCCACCCTGCTCTACGCGGATGGCGACACGGGCAAGAGCATGACCGCCCTCGCCCTCGCGATCGCCATGCAGACAGGGCAGACGCTCCCGGGCCTCACGCCGACGCGCGCGGTGCCGGCCGCGTACCTCGACTGGGAAACCTCCCAGGCCACGACCACCCAGCGGCTTCGACTCCTGGCGGCCGGGCTCGACATCCCCCCGCCCCGGCTCCTCTACAAGCGCATGACGCGTCCCCTGGTCGAAGACGTGGGAATGCTCTCGGTCGAACTCGCCCGGCACAAGGTCGGGTTCATCGTGGTCGATTCCAAGATGTTCGCGATCTCCGGGGGTGATGGGGCCGCCTTCCATGAGCCCATCACCGCCTTCTACAACGCCCTCCGACTCTTCGCCCCGGCCGCCGTCCTCGTCCTGAACCACATCACCAACGCCGATGCCCGCACCGGGGCCACCGCCCGTCCCTTCGGGGGCGCCTTCGCCTTCAACGGCCCGAGGGTCATCTGGGAGGCCCGCCGGGATCAGGAGATCGAGGACGCGACGGCGATCGTCTTCACCAACACGAAAGCCAACAACCTTGCCCGCAAGGCCCCGGCCTTCGGACTCCGCTTCCGGGGGGGCGGACAGTCCCCGGCGGACAGTGAAATTCGGATCGAGGCGCTCCCGCTCACCGACGTGGCCCCCAAAACGATGATCGGCGCGACCCTCCGACAGCGCCTGCTCGTCCTCCTGTCCGCGCCGATGTCCGTCGAGGATCTTTTGGAGGCTCTGCCGGGCGCCAAGGAGGATTCAGTCACCCGTATCCTCCGACGAATGAAGACACTTTACTTTGAAGTCACACAGCTGTCCGACGGGCGCTATCTGGCGACGACTCCACCGGGAACGGACAAGGCGGACACTGTCCGGACGGACACTGTCCTCGCCCATCGTCTCGCGCCCACGGATGAGGAGGTTACTAGACCTCATCCTGGGGCGGACGGACACTCTTTGTATATAAGGGACTGTCCGCTGTCCGCCAGAGACAGGGAAACCCCTACAGAATCAACTGAACCGTCTTGGATCACGACGGATCCGCCTGATTCGGATCCTCTATGACAACGCGTCACCGTTCTATGCCGTTTTGTCCGTTCGGAAGTCAGAACCGGACAGGAAATCCGTCGCGCGACGCCCGCCGAGGGGCAGAGAGGCGGCCCCCCACGTCGAACTGGCTCCAGCGGGCGCCCAGAGCCCCCAGGAGCGGACTGTGAGCGCCTCTGAGATCTGGCTGAACCCCGCTCGAGCCGCTCGGCTGGTCAAGTGCTCGCGCGGCACCCTCTTCGCGGCCGTCTTGCGCGGAGAACTGCGCGGCGCATGCGGGAAATGCCATCGAATCCTGTCCAAAGCGGCCCTGGAGCGCGGCCATCTCTGCAAACGAGCCCCGCGACGGGTGAAAACGATCCCAATGGTCTTTCGGCGCCAACATCTCGAGAAATTTAGCGTTTCGCCGTCCCATCGAGCCGCTGGACGCGCCTCGGCGCGAAAACGGGCGAAAATCCCGAAAAACGGGCGAAAATCCGCGAAATAGATGACCAAAAGGAGCCGTCATGCCTGAAAACCATCTCGAGCAACCGATTCGCGAGGGGGAGGTGATCGAACGGCCGAGCGCGACGTTCTCGGCTTTGCAAGTCCTGCGCCTCTACCGGATGGAGCACGCGAACCGCCTGCGGAACCCGTGTACGCGCGGGCACCCGATCTGCGTCGCGTGCGCCCGCGCCGACGAGCTGCTGGCCCAGCGATGATCTGGCTCATCATCGCCGCGATCGCGTTCGGCCTGGCGCTCGTCGGCGCGTTGCTCGCGCTGTTGGGAAATCACCGCGAATGAGTCGCCCGACGCGCGCCGAGCTCTACGCGGGTTCGCTCGCCTTCGTGCTCGTCATCCTGCTCGCGATCTGGTTGCTGGTGTACGGATGACCTGGCGGCGATGGTATCCTCGTCGCCCGGTACGCGGCGGCCGACGGTGGCGCCGCTGGCGTGGGTAGAAACTCCGCACGACTTGGAGGTACTCCGATGAAGAAGTGGCTGGGCATCCTCGCGCTCGCGCTCCTGCCGCACGTCGCGCTCGCCGCGCCCGCGATCCTCTCGTTCGACAATCCGACCGTGGACGGCGGCACCGTCACCTATGACGGCGCGGGCGGGGCGCTGTCGGCCGCCAACGTGATCTTCCAGCAAGTCATCGGCGTGGACACGCCCGCGAATGCCGGGGCCTCGCTGTTCTGCTATCCCGTGCCCTGCCTGCTCAACTTCACCACCGGAGACAACCTGACCGAAGGCCCGCCGGCCTACACGTTCGCGGGCGGCGGCGATCTCACGCTGACGGGCGGGCTCAACACCGCGCCCGATGGCAGCGGGGCGCAAATCTCGCCAGCGGGCACGCTGCTCGCGCACAGTGGCGTCTTCGCGGATCCCTCGCTGGTGCTCGGCGGCGGCGGCACCTCGATGCTCTTCATCGGCGTGGGCGAGGATGCGAAGGACGTGACGCTGACGGACTATTACGGCGTGACGGGCTTCGGGTTCGCGTTCGCGAATACGGAGCTCTCACTCGCGAACGCGGTCTTTGATCCGACCACGGCGGCGTTCACGGCGACCGTGACCGATGCGGACTTCGCGAACACGGCGGTGCCCGAGCCGGGCACGTTGCTGTTGCTCGGCACCGGCCTCCTGGCCGCCGTGCCGCTGGCGCGGCGCGTTCGGCGGTAGACTAGGCCCGCGCCGGGGCGAGGTGCCGTCGCGCGCTGTCATGGTGGAGGCGCGCGGCGGGGAGTGCCAGTTCGCCCCGGCGTGTTGTCTTGACGGATACTAAACGGTCGCTAAGATGGGGCGATGGCTGCCGTCTCCGTCCTCACCGCCGCCAAGCAGTACAAGACGACCAAGCCCACGATCCTCACCGCGATTCGCAACGGGAAGATCCCCGCGCAGATCATCACGGTGTACCAGATCCGCGTGAATCCGAAGGACGTGGCCGCTTACGTCAAGGCGATTCCCGAGTGGCGCCGGGAGAACGGGCGCCGAGGGGGGCTCGTCAAAGCGGCGAACCGGGCGGCGCGGCTTCAGCGGCGCGCTAGTGCATCCGCTGAAACCGCCCCGTCCGCATAGCGCGCAGACTCTCCGTCGCGCGCCACCGCCGGCCACAGTTCCGGCAGGCTAACCCTTCCGGGTCCAGCCGCCAGACGCCCCCGCATTTCCCGCAGCGCGGGGGCGCGTCCGTGAGCCAGCGCCCATCCGCCCCGGGGAACACGGGCGGCCGATCAATCTCGCCGTCCCCGAGTTCTGGGACACGCGGCACAACATCGCCAGGGGCTTAGGACGTGTACGCGGGCTCGGGCTTCGGTTCGGGCTTGGGCGCGGGCGTCGGTTTCGGCGCGGGATCCACGCCCCAGCGCGTCGGCAGCTTCTTCGCGGTGGCCTCGCCTTCGGGCGGCGGCGGGGCTTCGGCTTCGATGGCGGCCTTCCGCTCCGCGTACTCCGCGTCGATCTGCACCTTCTGCGCCTCGAGGTCCGCCATGCGCTTCTCGCTCGCGTCGTGGACCTTGTGCGCTTCCTGATTCTCGCGATCCAGATCCCCGAGCACCTTGCCGTAGTAGGCGTCGAGTTCGTTCAGCTTGATCTGGGCCTCGGTCAGCGGAGGCGGCGCCTCGGCGGCCTGGGCCTCCGGGGTCTCCGGGGTCTCCTCTTCGACTTCGCGCAGCTGGCCGGGGTTCTCGGGATCGTAGACCTGGCGACGACGTTTGGCCGTCATGGCGCCTCCTCCTGGCTGTGGGGCGGTTGCGTTTTGCGTCGGCGCGGATAGTATCACGCGCAGTGAGTCTGATTCGCCTCCCGTCGGAACAGGATCTGTGGCGATTCTCGCTTCAGGTGCCCATCGCCACCAAGGACTTTGGCGTGCGCCCCATCACGCCGTGGGGCACCCAGCGCGTCGCCCTCCGCACCATCCTCGCCGGGAAAGAGAAGGGCATCAACCAGTTCCTGTTCGTGAAGGCCCGCCAGGTCGGGCTCTCCACGTTCATGCTGATCCTCACGCTCCTCTGGATGCAGCGGTTCGCGGGCCTCCAGGGCGTGACGATCACCGATTCCGCCGAGAACAAGGAGTACTTCCGCGATCTGTTCATGGGCATGATGGACGAACTCGTCCGACGCCACGACGAGGCCGGGGAGGACACCGGCCCCGCCGCGACCATCGAGGAGAAGCCGCTCGATCCGAGCAAGACCCGCGCCCGCAATCAGGTGCAGATCGTCTGGAACAATATGAGCCGGCTGTTGCTCCAGACGTGCGGGCGGCAGACATGGACCCGGCTGGGCGTCGGACGAGGCTTGTCGTTCACCCATGGCACCGAGGTGCCGCTCTGGCCGCACGGCGGGAAGGCCGTGACCTACTTGCGGAGCGCGTGGTCCGAGGTGAATCCCGCGTCCCTCTACGTGCTCGAGGGGACCGCGCGCGGCAAGAACTGGTTCTACGATCTCTGGCTGTCCGCCCAGAAGGCGAAGACGATGAAGGCCGTCTTCATCAGCTGGTGGCTCCGCGAGGACAACCGGATCCGCCCGCGCCAGAAGAAGCTCTGGCAGGCCTACGGCAATCCCGGGCTCACGCCGAAGGAGCGCGAGTGGGATCAGTTGCTCCGCAAGCGCGACCGGGTGGTGCTCGATGTGGAGCAATGGGCGTGGCGCCGCTGGTACGTCGCGGAGAAGGCGGCCGGCTCCCAGCGCCTCGCGGATCAGGAGATGCCGACCGTCTGGGAGGACGCCTTCAGCGCGAGCATGGAGCGCCCGTTCCTCGATCGGCTGACGCAGGAGCGGATCGATCTCTCCCTCTGCGAGCCCGCCGCCGCGTACTGCTACGAGTGGGGCAACACGATGGAGACGACCCATCCCTCGCCGGCCGGGCTGAAAGATCCGATGCTCCGGGTCTGGACGCCGCCCGATACGCGGCCGGTCGTGGTGTCGGCCGTCCCCGCGCACAGTGCGATGCCCGACGATCCCTCCTGGGTCGTCTCGGTCTGGTCGGCCGCGCTCGATGAGGACAAGCTCGAGCAATCCGCCGAGTTCCACACCGAGTCCAACATCGGCCTCCAGGCCTTCGCGTGGGTGACGCTCCATCTCGCCGGCGCGTATGGCGCGCAGCACAAGACCCTGATCTTGGAAGTGAGCGGGCTCGGCGCGGGCGTCCTCACCGAGATCCAGCGCCTGGTGCGGCAGGGCTACGGCACGACGCGGACGCCCGGCTTCCTCGATGTGCTGGGCTCGGTGCGGCACTACATCTGGCGGCGGCCCGATTCGCTCACGGCGCGGGGCGCCTACCAGTGGAAGTCGAACGCGGAGACGCAGGCCACGGTGCTCCAGCGGTTCCGCGACCAGATCCAGCGCGGTGCCGCCACCGTGCGCTCGGAGTACCTCGCGGAGGAACTGACGCGGCTCGAGGGCGCCGGCGACGGCTTCGTCCCGACGGGCGAACTCCCCCGAGGCCACCGGGCCCAGGCCGGCGCCCTCGCCGTCGAGAGCTACGTCGCGCAGCTGTACCCGACCTTGAAACGCTACCGGGAGCGCGGGCAGCCCGCGACCACGGTCCAGGGCCGCACGATCCAAGAGTTCTTCGGGACGCTGGGCCGCCGATAGGGGTCAGTGCTAGACTCGCGCCGAGATGGGTCCACGGGCGAACTTTGAATGCGCCCACTGCACCGACGTGGAATTCGGGCCCGAGCCGACCCAGATCGTCGTCTACGAGGATCTCCCGCTCAAGAGCGTGCGGTGCCCGGTGTGCAGCTGGAAGAAGGGTTTCCGGCGGCGATTTGATGCCATCCAAGTCTCCACCACCGGGCACCGCATCGCGAAGATCCTCGATCCGATGATGGAGCCCCAGATCAATCAGGCGTCGATGATGAAAGACGACGCCAAGCGGAGCGAGCGGCAACTGGCCGAGGATCACGCCCGCGCCATCGAGATCCTGCCCGAGCCCCAGCGCCCGGCGATGCGGGAGGCGCTCCACGGCGGGCCGTCGAAGTGGGTGCCGGCGAAAACGGTCGGGATCTCGCCCCAGGCGGCCTATGACTCGCGGATGCACATCTGGCCGCACATCAACCGCCGCATCGTGCCGACGCGGGCCTGATGGCCCCGAAGTCGTCCGCCTACGAGACCCGGCGGCGCATCGATGAGGCCCGCGAGCTCCTGCACGTCTACATCACGCGCGCCGGCATCTCGCGCGAACAGCGGCGCGTGCAGGGGTCGAATCTGCGCCAGTGGTACGAGGCGGGCACGGAGGACGGCTACTCGGCCCGCTACAACAAGTTGCGGGCGCATCTGGACCGGCTCTCCTCGTACATCTGGTCCCCCGACAGCGTCCGGTTCGGCGTGCATCTGCCGCCGGCCACGCGGAAGGACTGGCTCGATCCGGCCCAGACGGCGCGGGACGAGTTCCGCCAGGTCTGGGCGAACAGCGGCGCCGATCTCTCGGTGAGTCTCGCGCTCGAGTGGGCGCTGGTCTACGGCGCGAGCCCGCTCAAGATTCAACAGGATCCCCAGAAGGGCTTCGTCATCACCGCGATCGATCCGTGGGATTTCGGCGTGACCCGCGAGGATCAGCCGTCCCTCACCGATCAGGACGTGTACTGCCACTGGTACTCCTTGTCGATGCCGCAGTTCGAGCGGTGGGTGCAGGGCCATCCCCGCGAAGAGGAGATGATTACCAAGGCGGCTCGGCTCGCGTCCCCGCACGCCGGGGGCTCCGGGTACACGCGGCTCGTCATCTCGGGGCTCACGGGCCCCTTTCCGAACTCGGTCGTCTCGGGCGCGATGCCGGGCGACGTGAACGACTCGACGTACTTGCTCGAGGCGAACGTGATCGAGCCGGTCGTCTTGCTCTGCGATGTCTGGGAGCGCCGCGCGTACCACGACACGCTCGCGGGGCCCTACGAGGACTGGCGGGTGACGACGGTGCTCCACGACGGCACCGAGCCCCTCATCCGGCGCCGGAACCCGATCTTGCCGTGGATGAAGACGCCGACGGGCCAGGTCTTCCCCGGGCAGGCCCCGTTCGGGATCCTCACGCCCCGGCCGATGCCGAACTACCTCTGGGGCCGCTCCGAGCTCGCGAGCCTCCTGATGCTCCAGCAATGGCGCGAGCGCCACGTCCGCTCGATGGACGAGGTCGTGCAGCGGCAGCTGGACCCGTCGAAGCTCTTCATCGGTCTCAGCGACTTTGAAGAGGCGGGCCGGGCGCTCTCGAACGTCGGCGGCAGCTACGGCACGGGCGATCCGAACGTGAAGTTCGAGACGATCAAGGTGGAAGTCGGCCAGGAAGCGTTCGCCATGATCGGCCAGATCGACCAGATGTTCGATGATCAGAGCGGGATTCCGCCGACGCTCCAGGGCCAACAGACGCCCGGCGTCCGGTCGAACGATCAGCTGATCTCGATGGCAGGCATCGGCGCCGGCCGCATCCGGCACATGGCCCTCCAACTCGAGAGCGTGCTCTCCCACATGGCGACGTTGGGGTTCCGCATTCTCCAGCACGCGGACGACCAGACCTACGAATCGCCGCAGGGCCAGCGGTTCATCCTGGCCCAGCTGCCGTCGGGCCTGACGCTCCAGGTGTCCGCGCACTCGTCCTCGCCGATCTTCTCGGAACAGACGCAGATGAAGGCGCTGGAACTCTTCAAGGCGGGCGCGATCGACGGCGAGTGGCTCATCGAACTGATGGACCCGCCGCACCGCGAGGAGATGAAAGAGACCTCGCGGCGGCTCGCGGAAGGCCGTGCCGAGAACCAGAAGCAGCTGATGATGCTGGCGGCGGCGCGGATCGAGCGCAAGGCGCAACGGCTCGGGCCGGGGCGGCCGGTGGGGAGCTAGCGCGATGCCCATCACGCAGGCCGACCTCCACAACTGGTTCACCTACCACCCGCCCACCGAGGAGCAAGCGGGCCGCTACGGGGAGATCCGCGAGGCCGCGATGGACTTCGCGTTGGTCATCCTCACGAACACGCCGCCGTCGGCGGATCAGACCGCCGCGATCCGCAAGATTCGGGAAGCGGTAATGACGGCCAATGCCGCCATCGCCTGTGAGGGCCGATGAGGCTCAGGCGCCGCCGGGGGTTCACGTCGAAGGATGTGCGCCAGATGCCGCCGAAGCGGAAGCCCTTTGAGCGGGCGGGGGAGCGGACCCGGATGACCAAGCGGACGATCCGCAAGGCGTCCCGCTGAGGAGGCGCGGTCATGTACGTCATCCTCATCGTGGTCTTGGTGCTCCTGCTCGCGGGCGTCTTTCCGACGTGGCCGCATAGTGCGTCGTGGGGCTACGGCCCGAGCGGGCTCGTCGGGGTCATCCTCATCGTGCTGCTGATTCTGTTCCTCACAGGGAGGCTCTGATGCCACACGCCCTGCTCTTCCAAGCGGCGACCCAGGCGCACGTCGGACCGCACCTGGTGCTCTTCTTCTGGTCGTTGTCGTGGTTCTTCTGACCCCCGTAGAAATCGAAACTTGACGATTCGGGCCGGCGGGGTGTATTCGCTGGTTCGACATGGCGTTACCCCCGCCGTCGCCATCGGGAGCCGGGGCGGCCCCTCTCACGCCGCCGCCGATGGCGACCCCGCCGACCCAAACCATGGGCGGCGGCATGACCGCGCAAGTCCGCGTCGAGATCAACAACGTCGTGAAGTCGCTGATCCGCATCATGGGGATGCTGAAGGAAGTCCGCTCCGACGAAGCGCGGGCCGTGCTCCAGGCGCTCAAGGCGATGGAGAAGGTCACGCCCGATGTGGATGAAGGCGTCAGCCAGTCCGAAGTGAAGGCGCTCATGGCGAGTGCCCAGACGGCGGCGCCGGGGCCCGGGATGGGCCGACCAGGCGCCTCGCCGGGGCCGCCCAGCGGGGGCTTGGGCCCGAAGCCGCCGTCGCCCATGAACGCGACGGGCATCGGCGGCGGCGGTGGCCTCGGCGGTGGCGGCGGCATTCCCGGCTTGGACAACGCCCTCGGAGGAGGACCGTAATGGCATCCAATGTGAGCATGAACAAGTTCGCGCCGAAGGCCTCGGGCATTCGCGATCCGCGCAACGATACCAGCAAGCGGAAGGGGATGTTCTGGAACCCCGTGCGGTTCCAGTATCTCGGCGGCGAGGCCGGGCCCTATACGCAGGCCGGCACGCGGCGCCCCCGCCGGATCGGCACCCAGGGCGACGGCCAGGACGCGGTGGGCCCGATCTCGGATCGCGGACGCGGACGCGGGTAGGCCATGGCGACCCCGGCCACGCCGCCGGTCCCGCCGACGCCGCCCACCCCGCCCGATCCGAACGTCGTGCAGTTGGGGCAGCTGATGGCGGTCCTCGGGCAAGACCCGAAATACCGGGATCGCATCCTCGGGCTGATCGAGGAAGCCTCCCCGACGACGCACATCCCCGAGCGGGCCGTCGCCCGGCAGGCGGAACAGAAGATCGAGGCCGAACTCAAGCCGCTCCGCGAAGAGAACCAGAAGCTCACGCAACGGCTCGGGCAGATCGAGTCGAGCCTGGCCCAGCGGACGTGGCAGGAGCAGTTCGGCGTGGACGATGAAGAGTTCGTCGCCGTGACCGCGCTCGCCAAGGAAAAGAAGATCGGCGATCCCAACACGGCGCTCGAGTACTACCGCCAGGCCGATCTGGGCCGGCCCCGGGGCACACAGTCGTCGGCGCATCTGAACGACGAGTCCCGCAAGGAGCTCTACCGGAATCCCAAGCAGTGGTACGAGAAAGAGGCGAACAAGATCCTGTCCGAATCGCGCCGACGCCGGTCGGCCTGAAGGAGCGCCACCCATGGCAGATCGCGTAGCCGTCGCAGGGGCCGCCGCAGGGACGGGGGGCGCGAGCTACCGGCGCATCCTGACCTCGCTCGCCAAGGTGGCCGGGAACTACGTCCTCAACGAGGCCAACTTCGCGGGACTCGGCCAGTATCTGCCCTGCCTCGCGCTGATCGCGGTCACGCCCGGCGCGGGCGGCGCGACCCTCCAGGTCTCCACCGACAACGGCACGACGTGGCTCCCGCTGGTGACGGGCACCGCCGGCTTCGGCGCGTCGGTCTACCTCGACACGGCGAACACGTTCCGCCTCGTCATCACGACTAACGCGGCCGATGTCCGCATCTTCGTGCAGTAGGCACGTCACCAAAAGGAAGATCGGAGGCTCAAGTTGGCACTCGTAAATTTTGGGATCGTGCCGGGAGGTGCTGTCGGGACCGAGCTCCAGGCTGTCACGCGCCGCGCCGCGATGCCCGCCGTCGTCGTGCAGCTGGGCAAGGCCACGCCGACGCTGTCCGCGATGCTCGCCGCCGCCGAACCCGTGAAGGGCGGCGTGTCGCCGGTCACCATTCCCGTGCAGGGCACGCGGATGGTGACGGGCCAGTTCGTGGATTACAGCGGCGCGGGCAGTGCGCCGACCGTGGCGCCGGGCCTGATGAACGCGGAGTACAACCTCAAAGCGTTCACGACATGGATTCCCTACTATTTGTTTGAAGGCCTCATCCAGCAAGACGCGGAACTCGTCCCGATTATTTGGGCGAGAATGAACGATGCCGGCAACGTGGCGTCGGACACGTTGGCGACCAAGCTGTTCGCGCCGCTGTCCGCGAACACCGGCCTCGAACCCTTCTCCTTGCCCGATGTGTTCGCGGCGACCGATCCCACGCAGGGGGCGCTCGGGAACATTCCCGTCACCAATACCTGGTGGAGGGGCAACAACGCCACCATCGCGTCCCTCAACGTGGGCGGCACCGCGCTGACCACGATCACGCGGGCGGGCGTGCTCGCCTCGCTCCACTGGGCGCAGAAGGGCTCCGGCGGCGAACCGCCGTCGTGCGGCCTGATGTCGCCCGGCGCGTTCATGGCGCTCGCGGCCGATGTGATCGGCGCCGAACGCTACAACATCACGCCCGAGGGCAGCTACGGCGAGGTCGGCGAGGGGCCCACCGTCGCGTTCCCGGCGCTCCGCATCGGCGGCGTGTCGGTGTACTCCGACGTGTACTACCCCGACAACACGACCATCGCCTGGCCGAACTACAACTACCTCCAGTACAAGATCCATCAGGACGCGGCCTTCACCGTGATCGGCCCCGAGTCGCTCCTGCCGCAGTACCAGCTGGGCTACGTCATGGTGATGCTGTGCCTGCTCGAGACGGTGTGCTCCAAGCGGAACGCCCAGAGCATGATGACCGGGTGGACGGGCGCGTTGACGATTTAGCGACCATGGCCCGTGACCCTGCAAGACTACGTCACCAAGGTCTACCGGCTCCTCCGCGATACGGGGACGCTCTACAACCAAGCTGACGTTATCGCGTGGATCAACGAGGCGCGGCACCTCCGCGACTACGACACCCGCCTCGTTCGGAAAGTCGTCAGCTTCACCCTCGTCGCGTCCCAGTCCACCTATGACCTGAACCTCGTCCAGGCGGGGCAGATGGTGCGCGGGGACGCGGCCTTCGCGAACGCCCGCGACGTGGTCTCGATCTACGTCATCCCCACGGGCGGCTCGGCGGGCGGCAGCGGGCTCCGGTATCCGCTCGGGCGCGAGCCGTACTCCAAGATTTCCTATCTGACCTCCACGTCCTGGCCGTCCTATCCCCGCGCCTACGGGGTGCTCGGCTGGAACACGGTCGTCATGGCCCCGCCGCCGGCCATCGGCTACGCCGCCGAGTGGGATCTGGTGGGGAACTACCCCGACCTCGCGGGCCTCGCGGAGGTCGAGCCGATGCCGGATCCCTACAACGATCCGGTGCCGTACATGGCTGCCGCCATCGCCAAAGAAAATATGCAGCGATTTGACGAGGCCCAGATGTTTGAAGGCACGTATGTGAAGCGCCTGAACCAGCTGGGCTTCGGCGTGCGGAAGTTCTCGATCAAGAATCCCGGCGCCGATCTTCCACGCGGGATGCGCTGATGCCCGCCGTCCGAGGGAAAGAGGGCCCGCTCCCCAGCAAGACCCTCCAGTTCACCGACTTCAGCAAGGGGCTGATGCGGACGGGCGCGCGGGACGGCATCCCCGAGGAAGGGCTCTGGCAGTCGCTGAACGCCCAGGTGATCGGGCCGGGGCACATCATCACGCTGACCGATCCGGCCCCGCCGATCACGACCGTGACGCCCGAGGTGGTGTCGCTCTGGGGCGTGATGATGCAGATCAAGGCCCCGGGCGAGCGGATCGGCGTCGAGTCGGAGCGGCTGATCGCGATCCTCACCGATGGGTCCGCGCTCGCCATCGATCCGGCCACGGGCGTGTCCACCACGATCACCCCGGCGGGCGGGCTCGATCCGACGAGTCGGCTCACGATGTGGCGCGACACGCACGTCCTCTTCGCCGGGCGGACCCATGGCTATGCGTCGTGGGACGGCACGACCTTCCTGCACTATCCCGCCACGTTTGAGGGCACGACGACCAGCGGCTCGAGCGCCGTGGTATGGACCGACGGCCCGACGCCGATCGATGCGCTCGACGCGGGCATGGCGATCTCGGGGATCGGGATTCCGGCGGGCACGCTGATCCTCGGCGTCGGCGGCACCGACATCGCCCCGCCGGGCACGTTCGACGTGGATCTCGTCTCGGGCTTTCCGACGCTCCTCTGGACCGGCGGGGCCACGCTCCCGGCCGACCTGACCCCCGGCGTGGTCATCTCGGGCACCGGCATCCCGACGGGCGCGACCATCATGTCGGTGGTGGGCGAAGACCTCCCGCCCGGCGCCCCGTTCACGGCGAACACCGTGACGGCCTCGAGTCAGCTGCTCTACACGGGGGGGCTGACGCCGGCCGAGGATCTGGTGGTGGGGCTCCGCGTGGTGGGCGCGGGCATCCCGGCGGGCACCACGCTGGTCGCGATCACCGGGCCGCATCTGCCGCCGGCCTCGACGTTCGCGGCGAAGACGACCAGCGCCAAGAACAAGGTGAGCTATCTCAGCGGCCCGACGGCGGCCGAGGCGCTCATGGCCGGGCTCTTGGTCACGGGCCCCGGCATCCCGGCGGGCACGACGCTCACGGCGGTCAGCGGCACCGAGCTCACGCTGTCGAAGAACGCGACGGCGACGGCGGCCAGCGTCGTCCTGACGGTGGGCCCGACGCTGACGCTCTCGGTGAACGCGACGGCGACGGCGACGGGGATCGCGGTGACGACGGGCCCGACGATCACGATCTCGCAGAACGCGACCGCGACGGGCTCCGCGACCACGATGACCGTGCAGGCCACGATCACGCTCTCCAACAGCGCGACGGCGTCGGGCACGGTCACGCTCACCATCGGCGCGGGCGCCCCGAAGGGCACCGAGGCCGATCCCGAGTCGCAGGGCCCCCGCGACGTGGCGGTCTTTGAAGGGCGGGCGTGGCTGGTCAGCGGGCCCCGGGGGCTCATCTACACCGGCCCCGGCTCGTTCACGTCGTTCAGCGCGGCCTACGCGGGCGGCGCGATCACGATGCCCGACTCGGTGTTCCCCGGGCAGATCACGACGATTCGCGCCGCCATCCAGCTGCTCTGGATCTTCGGGCCGGGCGCGATCAACACGATCAGCAACGTGCAAGTCGTGAGCGGCTTCACGATCTTCCAGAACGAGAATCTGGTGGCGGGCACGGGGACGGCGCTGGCGGATTCGGTCGCGCCCTTGTTCCGCACGATGGTCTTCCTCTCGCCGCCGGGGGTCTACGCGATCCTCGGGGCCACGCCCCAGAAGCTCTCCGACCAGCTGGACGGGATCATGCCGACCGTGACGCCGGTCACCACCTCGCCCGGCGCGGTGTTCAACCTGAACTCGTTGCTGGTGTACGCGGTGCTGGTGGATCTCGACGGCGAGCGGCGGCTCCTGATCTACTCGCGGCCGACGTGGCTCGTCGGGGAGCAGGGCACCGACTTGAAGTGGATCACCACGGTGGTCCGCACCGACGGGCAGATCCAGTGCTGGGGGACCAACGGCACCGACATCCGGCAGCTGTTCGCGGGCGAGGCCGGCGACTACGACATCCGCTTGAAGAACTTCGACTTCGATATGTTCACGCGGCGCGACTCGATCCGGCGGATCGCGGTGCAGGCCCAGGTGCTGCCGAAGATCAACCCGGTGGCGTTCGATCCCGATCTCCAGGTGGAGGTGGAGAACGAATCCACGACCACGGGCACGGTCGGCGGCATCCTCGCGAGCGAGGTGACGTGGATCAACGACGCCCTCCTCGAGACGCCGTGGATCAATTCCGTCGCGGCCCCGGTGACGTGGGTCGCGCAGGGCAATCTGGTCTACCTGAGTGAGGTGAAATTCAGCGGGAATATGCTGAGTGCCCATCTCTTCGGCCGGCGCTCGGTGCCGCTCATCATCGGCAGCGTGGCGATGGAAGTCGGACTCGGCGGCGAGTGGACGTTCGCCCCCTGATGGCTGACGACGACCCCCTCATCCAAGAGGACGACAAGCGGAAGCGCCAGTTCGGGCAGAACCCGAGCCGCGCCCGCGATCCGCTCTTCTACGAGGGGAAGACCCCGGTCCTCGGCCAGGAGGTGTCGGTCGAAGAGCCGACGGGCGAACTCACGTTCCCCGAAGCGGGCCCGTCGGCGGTGCCCCCGGTGGCCCCGGGCGCCGCCCCGACGCCCAACCCGTACCCGCCGTTCCCCGAGTTCGAGCTCGAGATGCCCGAGTTCAATTTCGAGTTCAACCGCCCCCAGCCGGACATGACCGCGCTCGCGCCCGAGGTGCCCGAGGTGCCGTGGTGGTCGAAGGCGCTCACGGTCGGGGAGACGGCGCTGGAGAAGTCGCTCGCGGCCAAGGAAGCCTACGACAAATCCCAGGCGCTCGGTGCCCCGCCGTCGTGGAGCGGACCCAATCCCAATCTCTTCTCACTGACCGGCGCGGCCCCGGAGGAATGGTTCGCGGGCTCGGAAGGGATGTTCAATCTCACGGGCGAAGGGCTGCCGGCCACGGACGCCGCCTACAACCTGGGCGTGGACACCAACCTGACCACGGGCCTCGCGGGGGATGTGGCGCCGAAGGCCGCGCCGTTCACCACGTTCGGGAGTTCCATCGCCCCGGCCCTCTCCGCGCTCGGGGCGGGGCTCGGGGCCTATCAAGCGGCGACGGCCGAGCCCGGCTCGCCGGAACAGATCGAGTCGAGCCTGGGGGCGGTCAGCGGGGGGCTCGGGCTCGCTAGCTCGCTGGGGATGCTGGGCCCCGGCATGGCGGCGGCGCCCTATGCGACGGCGGCCCTGGCGCTGCCCCTCATCACCGGCAAGCTCTACGAGGCCTACGGCCCGCCGTCGGCCGACAAGATCCAGACGCCGCCCGGCTGGGCCTATGTGCCCGGCACCGGCAACAGTCGCGGCGTCGGCGGGTATGTGGTGGACCCGGCCACGGGGCGGGTCGTCCAGTACACGGGCGGGGGCCGCTACGTCCCGTTCGCGATCATGTCCCCGGCGCAATTCCAGCAATACGGGATCGAACCGACGGGGGCCCTGGCCCAGCGGCCCGAGTACGCGGGCGTCGGGAAGGCGATCCGCGAGTCGGACATTGCCCAGGCCGGGCAACCCAGCAGTCCCGGCGGGCAACCGCAGTATCCGACCGAGGCGCACCAGCGGAGCTATCTCGAGGAGTGGCGCCAACCCTACATCGACCAGATCAAGGCGCAGTACCCGATGGCGGACGAGGGGGAACTCTGGCGCCTCTACACGCAGTCGCCGTGGTATCAGCAAGAATTGCTGATGCTCCAAGGCTGGAATCCCAACACACCGCCCGGGGATCGGGGGCGCTAGGATGCCGCTCATCAGTCCATTGCTCTGGCAGGGGTTGCCGTTCAAGCACGCGGATGGGGAAATGGATTTCCTCGGGATGCACGACAAGTGGCACTCGATGCTCGGGAAGACCGTGGGCGAGATCGCGGACTTCCGGCTCGACAACCTCAAGGACATGGGCGAGATCCATCAGCGGATGCACGACGAGCTCACGCGGCGGCTGGGGATCGAACACTCGCCCGACTTCTCGCTCTATGATCTGGAGCAACGGCAGGGCTGGGTGCTCTTCATGCAGGCCCATTCCATCGAACATGAGCGGCTCCGCGCCGCGACGGGGTTGTAAATCATGGCGCCAGCCTTCGACATCGGGGATCTCGGCTCCTTCGATCTGGGCGGCAGCTTCACCGATTTCGAGCCGAGTTTTAATCTCGGCGCCGGGAATCTCGGCCTCGATCTCGGGGGGCTGGGCAGCGACCCCGGGGGCCAACAGTGGGACTGGCTCAAGAACATCGACTGGGGCGACGGCGGCAGTAAGTGGAATTGGTCGTTGCCCAACATCTCGGGGAACACCATGGACTGGATGAAGGCCGCCGGCTGGCTCGGGAAAGAAGGCTTCGGCGCGTGGCAAGGCGTCGATCGGATGAACCAGATGCGCGAGTACAACGACGCCTACGCGAAATGGGTGGAGGCCCAGAACGCCTACACCAAGCAGAAGCAGGCCTGGGAAGCGGACTTCATGAACCAGTTCAAGGGCGCCCAGGAAGGGTTCGCGGGCGCGAATGAAGAATTCCAGGGGCAGCTGGGCGCCGCGACCGAGCAGGCCAACATGGTGCTCGCGGAGTACATGAAGGCCGCGAAGCCCTTGCTCGCCGAGAGCCAGGAACTCCTCGTCCCTGCCGTGGCGGCGCTCGCTCGGGGCGAGGTGCCGGAACAGTGGCAGCCGCTCCTGAACGACGCGAAGCAGAAGGCGACGGCGGCGGCGGTGCAGTCGATGGTCTCGGCGGGGATGTCGCCGGATGAGGCGCGGGCCAGCGTCCAGCCCGTGGTCGATCAGCAAGCGCACCAGATGCTGTTGGCGCTGGCGTCCTCGATGTCCACGCAGGGCCTCGCGGTCGGGCAGCAAGGGATGGCCGGGCTCCAGGGCGCCGGGGCGCTGACGGGCATTCTCGGGCAGCTGGCGGCGGCGGGCATCGGCCCCGCCACGCAGGAGTTCGCGGCGATGGCGAACGTGCTGGGTCGCATCCTGGGCGGCGGCGGGACGATGGTCCCGCCGGGCAAGCCGAGTGCGTGAGATGGCCGACACCGACACCGAACCGGACGCGACCAAGACGGCGAACCGGCAGTACGACTGGTTCACGTCCCAGTTCGCGGAGCCGGCGCGCAAGTGGTTCGACTACAAGATCGGGGAGCCGACGTTCCCGCCCGAGCCGGTGGTGGAGCCGGTGGCGGCACCTGAGCGGCGGCCCCCCTCGGATATACCGGCCGGTATACCGCCCGCTATACCGGCGGCGGCTCCCCCGAAGGCCCCCGTCGAGGCCCCGCCGACGGCGGAACCCGCGCCGCTCGTTCCCAATCTGCCCGCGCCCCGCGAGATGCGGAAGCGCGGCGCCGCGACCCGCAGTCCGGTCCCCCCGGCGTATCACGACCTCGCCACGCGAGTCGCCGAGCAGGAAGGGATCCCCCGCGAGATCCTCGTCACCCTCATGCGCCAAGAGAATGATCGGTTCGATCCCCGGCGCCGGGGCAAGGACGGGGAGGTCGGACTCATCCAGATCCTGCCCTCGACAGCGGGGCTCTCGGCGCAGGCGCTCGAGGATCCGGTCACGAACCTCCAGGCGGGGGCTCGATACTGGAAGCAGCTGTCCGCCCAGTTCGGGGGCGATCTCGAGAAGACCTTCACCGCGTGGAACGCGGGGCCGGGGCGCGTGAGCGCGGCGGTGCGCGAGGCGGGGCCGCGCTGGCGGGAGCGGTTCCCCGTCACGGACTCGCTGAAGTACGCGGACCACGCGCTCGGGCTCCTCCGCGAGGAGCAACCGGCCGCGCCGCCGGCGCCGGTCGAAGCGCCCCCCGTCCGCCCGGCCCCACCCCCGCTCGCCCCACCCGCGCCGCCGCCCGCGCCGCGTTTCGGCACGCCCCCGGCGGCCGATCGCCCGGGCGAGCGCGCCGAGCCCGTCGCCGTGCCGCCGCCGCCGGCGCCCGCCCCGCCCGCCGCCACCGGGCCCCCGTCGGGAGCCCCACAGGGGACGCCCATGGACACCGAGGCCGAGAAGGACGAGAAGAAGGGCTGGTTTGCGCGGATGACGGACTGGCTCGCCCAGCCGGGCGTGCCGAATCCCTCAGGCGAGCCGATCCGCGTGCCGAGCGGCAATCCGCCGCCCCCGGAGCGCGACCGCTGGTGGCAGGACGTGCCGGCCCCCGCCGCCGTGCCCCCGTCACCCCCGGCCCCGACGCCTGAGGGCGCGGCGCCGGCCCCCGGCTCGTCCGAGCCCTCGGCGCCCGCGCCGGCCCCGCGATTCACTCTGACGGGCGCGCCGACGCCGGGCGCTGCCCAAGCGTTCACCCTGCCGCCCGCGCCGGCCGACGCCCCGCCCGATGCGAACGCGGCGGTGGCCGCGCTCACGTCGCCGGGCGCGCCGCCCGCGCGCGACGACTGGGCGCGGGATCCGCAGTTCGGGACCACGATGCCCACCACGTTCGGGCCCGCCGCGCCCGCCGGGCCTGAGGCGCCGACCCTCCCGGGCTTTGCCCGGGAGCTCGAGACGCTGCGGGCGGCGGGCCGGGCCCAGGCCGAGGCGCACGCCGACCGGCAGGAGGCGATCCGACAGAGTCTCCCCGAGCGGGACGCCATCGCACAGCAAGTGAAGCAGGCGCGGGCCGAGTACGAAGAGGGCCTGAAGGTCGCGCGCCCCGAGGCGAAGGAACTCAAGCGGCTCCCGAAGGCGCCCGACGTGACGATCCGCCCGTGGCTCGATCCCGAGGGCAAGAACGCGATCCAGGTGATCGCCCAGACGCTCGGGATGCTCGCGGTGGGCGCGGCCGGCGCGTACTACCGCGCCCCGGTCACGGCGATGACCCACTTCCGCGAGGCGGCCGAGGCGTGGCGGCGGGACGAGGTGGACGCCGCCAACAGCAAGCTGAAGCAATTCGAGATGACCGTGACCGGCATCAAGCACGACAACGAGCTCGCGCTCAAGGAATACGAGCTCGCGGACAAGGCCTACGCGCACAACATCGACGCGAAGAAGGCCATGGTGCTCTCGCGGCTCGATGGGTTGAAGCTGCACGACGAGATGTTCACGGCGAAACTCTTGCCCTACGAGGCGGCGCTCGCGGCGACCAAGGATCAGATCGCCAACGCCGGGCAGATCCTCACGCACTACGAGAAGTACCTGGACATTGCGGCGAAGGCCCAGCAGGCCGGGAGCAACATCCCGGGCTCGATGTTCAAGCTGATGGGCGAGCTCGATGGGCTGAAGCAGGCGCTGCCTGGGCTCACCGATCCGGCCGAGCGCGCCCAGGCCGAGCGCCGCATCAGCGTGCTGGAGCAGACGCGCGATCACTACACCCAGTACCAGCAACAGCTGAACCGCGACCGCCAACTCGCGACCCAGGATGCGAAGGCCTACGGCGACTGGAACAAGCGGCTCGGTGAGGCGCCGCACTTCATGGCCGGGGTCAATCAGCTGAAGAAGGACTACATGATCCTCGAGGCCCACAACCTCTTGCCGACGGGCCCGACCAAGGCGGAAGAGTGGTACGCCTGGGCGATCCAACAGAACCCGATGATGTGGAATCAGGAGACCCGGGAGGCGTGGCAGCGCATCCAGCAGTTCTATCCCGAGTTCGTCGTCGGGCAGGCGCGCACGTTCTGGAATGACATCGGCGTGCGGACCAAGGATGCCTTCGGCCCGTTGAAGGGGCAGCTGATCTCGTTCGATCAGGCCATGGGCTTCCTCAACTCGGCCGGCGACCGGATTGTCGAGTTCCAGGGGCGGGGCAAGAAGAAGGTTGACGAGTTGCTGCGGCGCCTGAGCGGCCAAGCCGCCGCCGGGGCTGGCGGGCTTCCCGGTGCGGTGACCGAGCCCGAGGCCCCCACCCTCGAGGGCGCGGTGACCGAGGAGGAGGACTAGGGCGATGGCGGACCCGACGACGCCCGCCGATCCCTACGCGGAGTTCCAGGCGCTGAAAGCGGAGGAGGCGAAGGTCCGCGAGCGCGCGGCGGCCCGCGCCGGCGGGCCCGGCGCGGGCCCGGCACCCGGCGGCTGGCTCGGGTACGGCGATCCCGTCGAGCAGGGCGTCAACTGGGCCGCCGAACGGCTGCCCGAATCGATCTTCCCGAAGGGTGGCTGGGCGCGCTGGGCGGGCGGCAAGGTCATCCCGCAGAACGCGCCCGAGGCGGCGCTGATGGCGCTGACCTTGCCGCTCGGCGGGCCCCTCTTCAGCACGGGCGCCAAGATCGGGGCGAAGGTGGGCGCGCCCCTGGTCTCCCAGGTTCTGCGCCGGGGGGCGACGCAGGCGGCGAAGAGCGGCCTGGCGGCGGGCGGCGTCGCCGGGGCGACCGGCCACAACCCCTACCTTCACGGGGCGCTCGGCGCGGTGGGCGGCGGGCTCGGCCAGACCGTCGGCGATGTCGGCGGCGCCGCGCTTCAGGCGCTGGGCGTCCCTCGGCTCCTCAAGACCGCCGGGGAGAAGATGAAGGACTTCACGGCGGGCGCGTTCAAGCACATCCCGACGGCCGCGACCGCGAAGGAAGCCTGGACGAACATCCTCACGGGCCAGAACGCGAAGGCGCTCGAGAAGCAGATTCGGGATCTGGGCCAGAAGTACCAGGTGAATCCCAAGAACTGGGATCCGGTGGCGGATCCCGAGATCATGAAGTGGGCGACGGTGGCGGACGGGCTCGCGCAGGCGCAGGGCGCGGTGGACAAGATCTACAAGATCAATCCCGCGCACCCCATGATCGCGGTGCCCCAGATGCAGGGCATCTGGCAGTACGGCCCGCCCGAGGCGCGCCAGTGGCTCATCAAGAAGGGCTATATGCTCACTGGGGCCGGGGAGGCCGGAAAGTACGCGGACCTCGGCAAGGAACTGAAGGGCGCCCAGATCATGCAGCAATGGCTCACGGGCGAGGCGGATCCGAACAAGATCACCCCGGAGTTGGTGGATGCCGCGATCGAGAAGTACTTCACCAAGGACATGACGCTCACCGCCGAGGGCCTGACGGAACTCGGCCGGCGCTTCTCGGTCATGCGGCCGGGCCTCGAACAACGGCTGGGCAAGGCCGCCGCCCAGGATCTCGAAAAGACGCTCCTCCACGATGCGGGGCACGGGCTCCAGCGCGGCGTCTCAGGCGAAGCGCCGAAGATCGGGCTCACCTTCAAGCCGCCCTTTGTCGCGGTGGAACGGCAGGGGGTGCTGCCCTCGATCCCGGGCTGGGAGCAGGCCGCCCAGCCCGGCGTGACGCTCGGCGAGCGCGCGGTGCAGGCGCTCACGCCGAAAGTCGCCGCCGTCGCCGCTGAACAGCCCGTGAAGCCGCTGGAGCATCCCGCGCCGCCGCCCCCACCCGAGCCCGAGCGTCGGCCGCCGTCCGATATCCCGGTCGGGGGCGCGCCCGCGCCGCCCGTCGCCGCCCCGGCCCCCGTCGAGGCCGCGCCCGCGCCCGCCGCGCCCGCTGCCGCGTGGTTCCCGCCGGCGCCGGCCGCCGGGGGCGAGACGCCCTGGTTCAATCAGCCGATGGCGCCGCCGCCGACCTTGACGGGCGCGGAGCGTCCGCCCCAGCTGTCGCTTGATCTCGAGAAGACGAAGGAGGAGTAGATGGCGCTGGGGATGCCGACGCCACTCCGCGATGAACGCACGACCGAGGACCGCGACTTCGGCCAGTGGACGACGCCGGTCCTCACGCTCGCGCTCCAGGCGCTCGAGGACCGCGTCCTCGTCTGGGCGGTCACCATCGGCGCGGGCGCAGTGTGGACGTTCACGATCCTCCACGCCGATCTCTACCGCATCATCGCGGCGTCGTTGTACTCTGCGACGGTGCTCTGGCCGGTGCTCTTCTTCCGACGCCGAGGAGGCTGACATGGACTGCAACCATCCCGACATCCCCGCGATCAACCGGAAGCCACTCCTGCGCCCCTCGGGGAAGAAGGTTTTTCACGACATCACGCCCACGCGCTTTGTCACCGAGCTCCCGTCGGCGTCGAACGGGCCGATCCGCGCTCGCGCCTATCGGGACGGCAAGGACCGGGACGCGAACGCCGTCGATCCCAAGGGCACCCCGCAACAGGCGAGCGAGTTCTCGCCGCGCCGAGACTGAGAGGCGCCGCCGTGTCGAACCTTTCAAATTACCTAGAGAACCGCCTCGTCGATCACATACTCCGCGCCACGGCCTATCCCGTGCCGACGGCGATCTATGTGGGGCTCTTCACGACGCCGTCGAGTGACGCCGGGCCCGGCACTGAAGTGAGCGGGGGCGGCTATGCGCGAGTGCAAGTGGGCCCCGGTCTCGCATCATGGGCCGCGACGCAGGGGGGCACGGCGGGGGCCAGTTCGGGCACGACCGGCCAGTCATCGAACGTCGCCGACATCACGTTTCCGGCGCCATCCGCGAACTGGGGAACGATCACGCATTTCGGATTGTTCGACGCAGTGACCGGAGGGAACCTGTTGATGCAGACGGCGCTCGCGGTAGCTAAGATCGTGAACAGTGGTGATCAAGCACCAAAATTTCCTGCGGCAGGCCTCACAGTTACTTTGGACTAACACCATGCCGAACATTCTCGGCAACACCCACACTGACGAGGCCAAAGAAAAGATGGCGGCGGCGTCGGTGCTTCGGTGGAAGAAGCCAGAGCAACATGAGCAACAGGCTGCACTGCGGCGTGGGTACAAACACTCCGCTGAGACCAAGGCGAAGATGTCGGCCACGTTTCTGCGGAAGATGGCCGACGATCCCGCCTACGCCGCGATGCGCCGAGAGAATGCGCGGCGCAACAGTCTCAGGGCCCGCCAGCGATTCCTCGCCACGCTGGCGGGCACCAATCTGGTACTCGCGGACATTCCCCTGAGCAAGGAAGAGAAGAAGATGCTCCGGGCGTTTCACTGTGCGATCTGCCGCACGCTGGATCGTCCGAGGCAGCTGGCGCACATCGTGGCGCGGTCGCACGGTGGCCCGCAACGGCACACCTGGGGCAACACGATCCCGCTCTGCGCCCCCTGTCACGCCGCCGTGGATCACGGCAAGGTGATCTGACATGGCCTGGGATCCCACTCAACCGCCGAATAACGGCGCCCTCCTCTCCGCGCCCATTCGGGCGAACTGGGCGGCGCTCGCGCCGCTGATGCAGGGCCCGGGCGGGACGCCGTTCCCGCTCCTCGCGCCGGATGGGACGGGGTCGGCGCCGAGCTACAGCTTCGCCGCCAGTCCGACGACGGGGCTCTATCAGAACGCCGGCAACCTGATTTTCATGGCGGCGGGCGTGCGGATGTTTGGGATCGGCACGGGGGGGACGTATATCGACTACGGCTTCCTGACCATTCGGGATCTCAATCTCGGGATCAACACGGGCGTGAGACTCCTGCCCGACGCGGATCATGTGCTCGGCCTCCGAAACCTAGCGAACGCGCAGACCCTGCGCGTGTACGAGACGATCGACGGGGGCGGGAACGGCAGCTGGTTGGAGTTCTCGGCGGGCAGCACGATGTTAATCATGACGCGGCAACAAGGGACCGGCCTGGCGCGGGCGCTCGGCATCGGCACGATGGGGTCGGCACCGCTCATGTTCCGCATCAACAACGCCACGGTGTGGCTCATCGACACGAACAGTTCCTTCTATCCCGGCGCGGATAACGCCTACGACATTGGGGGCCCATCGCTCCGACCCCGCTCGATCTACGCCGGCACGTCCTTCGTGACCCCGGTGGTGGACTACCCGACCGGCGCCGCGCCAGCCACCCCTGCGGCCGGCCACGTCGTCACCTACGCGAAGGCCGACAAGAAGATGTATCAGAAGGACGACGCGGGGCTGGAAACGCCGCTGGGCGGCGGCGGCACCGCGCCCTCCATGGTGCCGCTCTGGCTCGAGAACGCCCGCTTCCCCGATGGCAGCGCGAACAACCTGTTCCCCTTGCCGGTGGAGCGCATCTCGACGGGGACGGTGGTCGGCACGGTGCCGAAGCTGGTGGAACTGGTCTACCAGTTCCGCGCCGCCAACGTGGAATGGCTCCTCTGGAAGTGTGTCGCGCCACTCGACTACGTCTCGGGCGGCGCCGTGGTGCTCGTCACCAAGTGGACGATGATCTCGGCGACGACGGGCAACATTCGCGTGACGGGCGCGTTCGGCCACGTGGTCGATGGCACGACCCAGTCCGCGACGGCGCTGGTCACGCCCGCCGCGAACGTGAGCGCGGATCAGTCGGTGCCGACGACGCTCGGGGCGCAGAAGGAAACCCGGCTCACCCTGACCTCCACGGGGTTGGTGGCCGGCAGCAAGCTGGTGCTGGCGCTGTCGCTGGGGGCGGGCGGCACCTCGCCCGCGACCGGCGACCGCGTGCTGGAGTCCGCGCATCTCGAGTTCGCCCGCGCATGAGCGTCGATTTCTCAGCGGGGACCGACCGGCAAGTCCTGAGCGCCAACCTCACGACGGGCTCGCTGATCTCGTTCGGCACCTGGATGCTGGCGAACACGATGGGCCAGGGCAATAGCGGGGCGGTGTGGGCGCATGGGATCACGGGCGGGTTCCGCCTCTACTTCAAGTTCAATGGCACGGCGGGCTCCAACAAGCTCCACATGATCTCCCAGCGGACCACCAACGGGATCTGGGAGATGACCACGGGCTTCGCCGCGCCGCTGGCGCGGTGGCGCTGGGTCGGCGTGACCTACGACATGGGGGCGACGGCGAACCATCCGACGGTCTATCTCCTCGATCAAGGGGCCTGGAGCGTCCTGACCAATGGCGCGGGGCTCACGCGCACCTCCGCGCCGTCGGGGGCGGTGGGGGCCGATGCAAAGCCGCTCCACTGGGGCAACAACGAGGCGCTGAACACCTCCTTTGTCGGCTACCTCGCGCACGGCGCCGCCTACAGCCGCCTCCTCACCGAGAGCGAGATGCGGCTCGTCGCGGAGCGCGGAGCGCGGCGGTTGCCCCGGGATCTCCTCTTCTCCTGGCCCGCCGTGCGGGCGGTGAGCGGCGTCATCAAGGATGAACGGGCCACGCTCGACGGCACGCTGTCAGGCGGCGGCACCGTGATCTCGACGGCGGAACATCCCCCCGCCCGCTGGTAGCGTATGGCGATCCCCCAGCTGTGGGATGAAGCCCTCGCGCAGTGGGATGGCGCCGGGAATCTCTGGGATCCCCCGCCGCCCTCCGCGCTCTTCGCCGGGGCTCTCCTCGGCACGGGCGTCCTCGATGGCGTCCTCGTCCTGGGCGTCGTCGCGCTGGAGGGCCAGCTCCGGGGCACCGCCGTCGTCGCGGGCCCGCTCCGCACGGGCATCTTCTTCGGCGGCGATCTGGATGGCACGGGCACGCTCGCCGCCGCCACCCTCCAGACGGGGACGCGGTTCAGCGGCGATCTGCGCGGCACGGGCCTCTTCACGGGGGCCTTCTACATCCCGCCGGCCGGGGCGCTCTTCGCGGGCGAGCTCCGGGGGATCGGGCTCCTCAGCGGCTTCCTGCCGGGGGTCGCGCTCACCCTCCCGCGTCAGTTCGGCCCGGCCTCGCCCTACGCGGAGACGCCGTGGCTCGATGAGAACTTCGCCGCCATCCTGGCCCAGATCAACCGCCCGCAGGCGCTCGGCATCGGGCTCCTCGCGGAGCGCCCGGCGCCGGGGCGGCAGGGCTCGATCTACGTCGTCACCGATCAGAACGACGAGTGGTGGGTGGACGATGGCGTGGCGTGGCGCTCCATGGGCGCGTTCGGGTTCGGCATGGTGGTGCATGAGCAGGCCACCGACAACCTCCTCCTGCTCGGCGCGCCGACGGGTCCGCCGACCGCGTCCCACGTCCTCACGGCGGCGAAGGCCAGCGTGATTCCGACGCAGGCGATTGTCGATGGCGCGGTGCTCTACGTCGCGAATCGGCAGGGGCTCGCGGGCACCGCCGCGTGGCACCACCTCACCGAAGCCGGGCGGCGGACGCCGCTCGAGCCGGTGCTCTTCCGGTATGGCTTCCAGGGCTTCGCCAGCACGACGACTGAGCAGACCCTGTTCGGCCCGTTCCTCAAGGGCGGGACGCTGGTCGGACGGTATCTCGAGGTCTGGTGGCGGGGCGATGCCAGCAATGGCACGGCGGTGCCGCATACGCTGACGCTCCGGTTCTACTACGCGGGCACCGCGCTGGTCGTCACCACGCTGACCATCCCCGTCGGGAGCTTCCAGCCCCTGAGCGTCCTCCTCCGCATCGATGGGTTGCTCGGCGCCGTGCAAGCCGCGCTGCCGGTGTCGGTCGTCGCCCCCGGGGCCGTGAGCCATGTCCTCACACCCGGGGCCGTGGATGCGACGGTCGATCAGGGGTCGGGCCTCAGCGCCGCGTGGGATGTCGCGGACGCCGCGCTCACCCTCCGCACCTTCGCGGCCACGGTCACGCTCCGCTGATGGCGCTCACGCTGCCCTACGAGTTCGCGGGGGTCGGGCTGAAGACGCCGACCTCGCGGCTCGACGCGAACTTCCAGGCCGTCGCGGACTACCTGAACACGCACGGGGCCGTGACCGGCCTCATCGGAAACCGGCCCGCGCCCACGTCGGTCGGCGCGATCTACGTCGCCACCGACCAACAGGATCTCTGGTGGATGGCGGATGGCACGGCGTGGCATCCGGTGGGGCGGGCCGCCGACGGCACCCTCGACGTGGATCCGGTCACCGGCACCGTGCGGGCCTGGGGCGCGGCGGTCGGGGCCACCGCGCAGTCGGTCCTGGCGATGCCGCTCGCGACCGGCACCGTGACGCCCGTGGCGGGGTGCGCCTCGCTCTGGGTGGGCGACACGCAGGGCGTGGACGGGCGGGCGGCGTGGCGGCAGACCACCGAGGACGGCTGGAGCGGGCCGCTGGACAAGTGTCTCTACCGGGCGACGGGCTACCCGCTGGTCACCGTCACCAACAGCGCCGTGGAGACCCTGTGCTGGAGCCAGCCCCTCGCCGCCAACACGCTCCGGGGCGGGGGCGCGGGGGGCGCGGAGCCCCGAGGGATCGAGTGCGCGTTCGGCTTTGACACCACCAACAGCGCCGCGAGCGCCCGCACGCTCACGCTCCGCGTCAAGCTCGGCGGGCAGACCGGCTACACAGCCACCCTCACGCTGCCGGCCAGCATGGGCCTTCGCCTCGGGGCGCTCGTCATGCGGATCGAGCCGCTGGTGGGCAGCGGCGGCTACACGGGGTTCTCGCGGGTGGTCTCCCAGTGGGATCTGGTCGAGACCCTGTCGCTGGCGACGCCCATCATCGATGGGGCGGTGCCGCAGACGCTCGAGCTCACCGCGCAACTCTCGCTCGCCGCCACGTCGCTCACGGTGCGATTCTTCAGCGCGACGGTGAGTGCCACCTGATGCCGCTCATCCTGCCCTACACGTTCCGCACGGCCGGCAAGGGCACGCCGCTCAACCGGCTCGACGCCAACTTCGCGGCCATCGCGAGCTACATCAATGTCCGCACGGCCACCGTCGGGCCCGTGGCGAGCCGCCCCCTCGCCGGGCACGCGGGGGCGCTCTACATCGCGAGCGACCAGCACTTCGCGTGGTATCTGGACGACGGCGCGACGTGGCACGCGGTCGGCGGCATGGGCATGGCGGGCGCGATCACCGTGAACCCCACCACCCTGAACGTCCGGTTCTTCGGCGCCGATGCGGGGACCGACGGGCAGAAGGTCATCACGGGGCAGCGCGGGACCGCCCCCACGACGAGCCCGCCCGATGTGGCGCAACTCTGGATCGAGGACAAGCAGAGCCAGAACGGGGCGGCCAACTGGACGACGCGCTCCGAAGCCGGGGCCGTGCGGCCGGTGGACCCCACCCTCTTCGGCACGGTGGGCAACGTCTCGGGCTTCTTCTCGCTCAGTGGCACGGGCGAAGCGACGGTCGGCAGCTGGGCGCTGAAGGGGCGGACGCTCATCAGTCGGTCGCTCGAGGTCGCGCTCCGGTTCGACGTGAACGCGCCCAGCGCGGCCCGCACGCTCACGTTCCGCGTGAAGCTCGGCCCCGGCCCGACGACGCTCGCCACGGCGGCGCTCGCGCTGCCCACCATGGCGCTCGGCCAGGGGCTCCTCACCGTGCAGATCGATGCGATCAGCGCCGCGATCCAGCGGGCCTTCGTGCAGCACGCCGTCGTGGTGCCCGCGCCGACCTCGTTGGCCTTCACCCCGTCGGACGGCACGCTCGATGCGACCACCGATCTGCCGCTCGCGCTCTCCGCGCAGTGGAGCGGCAGCGGCGCCACGCTGAATGCGTATACCCTCACCGTGCGGCTGATCTGAAGGAGGCGACGATGCGAATCTGTATCCTGGTCGCGGTCCTGGGCCTGGGGCTCGCGGGGTGTGATGAGGACCGGCCGACCACCGGGCCCAGCGTCCACTGTTTCAACGAACAGACGGGGACGTTTCAGGAAGCGTCCCCGGCCAAGGTGATCTACAAGCAGAGCGTCAGTACCGGCAAGGTGACCGTGACCTGTCCGGTGGGGGAGTGACGATGCATACGCGCGGATGGGTCATCGGGGTGACCACGGTGCTCGTCCTGACCGGATGCGCCGCGAAGGAACGAATGATCCCGGTCGGATCGACGGTGGTCGCGGACACGACGGGCGGCAAGGGCCCCGACGTGTATTCCTACTGCGACGAGAAGGGCAACTTGCTCTACATGACCAAGGATAAGAGCGGCCCCGTCGCCGTCATCCAGGGCGGGTGCAAGGCCAAGCCGCCGGATGTTCCGATCGCCGCCGCGAGTCCGGTGATCCCGCCGCTCAGTCGGCATTTCCTCGATCAGCCCGTGGCCCAATGTGTGATTGCCACGCCGGTCAGCCCGACCGCCGTCGCACTCACGCCCTGCCCACCGGGAGCGCCGAGTTCCCTCCCGGCGCCGACGCCGCCGGGCGTGAGTGTGACTTCGCCCGAGCCGCGTGAGCCGGTGGTGCTCCGCATCGAGGTGGTGCCCGTGGCGCCGGCGGCCCCCGCGCCCAAGGCGGCGCCGAAAGCGGCCCCGAAGAAATCATGCCCCTGCCCATGAGCACGCGGGGCTCAGAATCGGGTCTGCCGAATACTTGACCGAGGCTAGCCGCACCGCGTAGACTGGCGGCACCATGGTCACGCGGCACATCGCGTATTTGCCCCGGCCCGGCTACGAGCTCCTATCGTCCACGGGGCTTCGGCGGTTTCCGCAGTGCGTGCGCGAGCGCGTCACGATCATGGTGCCGCCGACGATGCGGGCGTGGATGCCTCTCCTCGCCCAGATGAAGCTGCGGGTCTTGATGCCGCACTTCACCGTGAACTGACCCGCGCACTCGAACAGGAGCCTCCACCATGATCCGAGTCATGACCGTCGTCTTTCTCTTAGCGACCGCCAGCCTCGCGTGGGCTGACTGTTCCACCAACACGGTCGTCACGCCGCACGGGCGCGTCATCAGCTGCACGACGTGCTGCATCGGCGGCAGTTGTAGTACGACGTGTTTCTGATGCCCCGCGCCTACGAGATCCCGAGCTTCCGCCTCGCCCTCCACTTCGGACAGGTGCGGCTCGCGCGCCTGTCCGGGTGGCGGCGCTGGCGCTGGTGGTTGCCGTGGATGTGACCGTCAAGGCGCCCGGCCTCTACGTCATGTCGCTGGCGGACTACCTCGCGGATCCCTGCCCTGAACCCTCGCTGAACCACTCCATCGCCGTCCCCCTTCTCCACCAATCCATGTGGCACGCCTTCCACGCCCATCCGAAGCTCAACCCGGAGGGGATCGCCCGCCCCAGCACCGACGCCTTCGATCTCGGCACCGTCGTCCATGAACTGGTGCTGGAGGGCGACGACCGGATCTGGGAAGTCCACGCCAAGGACTGGAAGACCAAGGCGGCGAAGACCGAGCGCGAGGAGGCGCGAGCGGCCGGGCAGATCCCGCTGTTGACCGCGCAGATCCAGAAGGCCCGCGCCATGGCCGCCGCTGTCGTCCGCCAAGTCGAGGACTTTCCCGATCCGATGCCGTTGCACCACGGGGTGGCCGAGCGCGTGGTGCTCTGGCGCGAGGGCCCGATCTGGTGCCGGGCGCGGATCGACTACCTCCACACCGATTTCGGGACGATTGACGATCTCAAGACCACAGGCGCGTCGGCGCACCCGGCCGACTGGACCCGCAACCTCTTCGACACGGGCCTCGATCTCCAGGTGGCCTTCCACTGCCGGGGCGTCCAGAAGGTCACGGGCACCCGCCCCGACTTCCGGTTCCTGGTGGTCGAAGACGAGGCGCCCTACGCCCTGAGCCTGATCGGCCTCGCCCCGGAGGCGCTCGACTTCGCGGAGCACCGGATGCTGACGGCCATCGAGCTCTGGGGCCGGGGTCTCCGCACGGGCCAGTGGCCGGGGTACACGCGGCGGCCGGTCTATGCCGAGGTGCCCCCGTGGGTGCAGACTCGCTGGACAGATCGGGTCTACTACCGAGGAGGCGAGCCATGACGCGCCTGGAAGCGATCCGCAAGGCGGTCGATTCAAGCGAGCGCCACGATGCCTATGAGGACCGGCTCCTCCAGCTGAAGATCTACGAGCTCACGACGGGGCTGAAGGACGCCGAGGTGAACGAGCGCGACTTGCTCTGGGGCGCGCATGACCTCCTCGAGCGCGAGACGATCGACGCCTACGCCCAGCTGCACCTGATCGATCCCGAAGCGTGCGCCCGCCTGCGCGAGGGCGAGGTGCCGTGAGAACGCGGCTCGAGATCACGCAGGCCCGGCTGGAGGTCTTGCGCGAGGATTGCGGCATGGTAGAGGCGCGGCTCTTCGCGCTCGCCATCGAGGCGATCGACCCGGGGCTGACCGAGGCTGAACTCCTTGAGCGCCAGACGCTCCAGCAGATGCACGCGCAGTTGGTGCATGAGACGATCGACGCCCTGGCCGAACTCTACTACCTGAGCGAAGGAGCGCGAGCATGACGCACACCGTGCAGTGGGCCACCGAGTCCCGCCCGCCGGTCAGTCCCGACCTGACCCACTACTGGGTGCAGATCGAGACGCCGGCCGGCGCCTACGTCGCCGCAAACGTGGTGCCGCTGACGGCACGGTCCCAGGCCTTCACGCTCCCGCCGGGGGAGTACGTCGAGACGGTGGCGGGCTCCAACGCGGACGGCACCGTGCGGGAGGGCCGGATCAGCCGCCCTTTTTCGGTGGGGAACGGGCCGGTGGTTAAGCCGTTTCCGTTCCCCGTCTGGGCGGATGCGCCGGTGCCGCCGGATCCGAGCGCCCCGGATAAAGCGACGTGGGAAGACAACATGATTACCTGGGGCATCATCCACGGGGACTTCCTGTCCAGCGAGCCCCCGCCCGACATCGATACGAAGCTCAACCACGTCTACTACGACATGGGCCGCGTGATGTACCAGATCGCGGACTACACCCAGTCCCCCGAGCCGTGGTCGGAGTACGCGAAGCAAGCGTTGGCGTGGTATCGCGACGAGTACGTCCTGCCGAACAACGGCGCGGTGCCGGGCTATCAGAACTTCACGACGGGCCTCCGCATGGATTTCGAGCGCACGGGCGACGAGGAGTCCAAGCGCACGGCGATCCTCCTCTCGCAGAATGCGATGTACGCGGGCGACTACACCGACCCGAACTACGTCACCTACCACAACACCAGCCGGGAGGTGGCCTACGCGATCCTGAGCTATATCAATGCCGAGTTGCTGGGCGAGCCGAAGCGCGAGATCCGCGCCCGCTGGGTCGATCAGTCCTACGCCTACTTCGCCCAGTGGTACGACGTGGCGACGTGGGCCGCGTGGCAAGTCTCGCCCTTCATGACGGCCATCACCGCGCAGGCGCTGATCGCGGACTGGGAAGAGACCGACGACCCCCGCTGTCTGCCAGCCCTGACGGGGCTGGCCGACTGGCTGTGGGCGACCGCGTACCATCCGCCGACCCACGCCATGCTCTACCAGCTGAACCCCGACTGCGTCTCCGAGGGCGGGCTGTCCACCACGGGGGCACCCGACCTCAACATGATTATCGCGCCGCTCTACGGCTGGCTCTGGGCCCAGACCGGCGACGAGACGGCTCGCGACCGCTTCGATGAGCTCTTGCTCGGCCAAGCGAATGCCTATCTCGCGGGGGGCAAGCAGTTCGACCAGAACTACTGGTGGGCCTTCCTTGGGATGGAGTGGCGCGAGATGGCGGCACCCGCATGATCTCCTTCCGCCCGGCCACGCGCCAGAACACGCCGCTCATCATCGGGCTCGCGGGGCCCTCCAAGAGCGGCAAGAGCTACAGCGCCCTGCGGCTCGCGAGGGGCATGGCCGGCGGGGGCCGCATCATCATGCTCAATACGGAGCCCCACGGGCACCACTACGCCGACCAGTTCGCCTACGAAGCGGCCGACATTGGCTCGCCGCACCGCGTGCAGAAGTACATCGAGGCCATCGCCGCCGTCGCCCAGGAGAAACCCGCCGTCCTGATCATCGACACCTTGACCCACCTCTGGGACGGCATCGGCGGGCTGAAGGAATGGAAGGACGAGGTGGCGCTGAAGCTCGCGAAGGGCGATCTCGGTCGGATCGACAAGATGAGCGCCCCCGCGTGGGCTCAGGTCAAGGCTGAGGAGAACCACTTCATCTACCTGATGCTGGAACTCCCGTGCCACATCATTCTGTGCTTCCGCGCCAAGGACAAGATGGTCATCCCGAAGGGCGGCGGCGAGTGGACCGTGATTCCGATGCAGCCGATCATGTCTGACCGGATCGCCTTTGAGACCCTCTTCACCTTGACCCTGCCCGAGTACGCGCACGGCGTGCCGGATCTGTCGATCTCCGCAATGCGGGAGCCGTTCGACACGATGATCCCCCCGGGCAAGCCAATCGATGAGGCGCTGGGCGAGCGACTGGCCGCGTGGGCACGGGGGGGCTCGAGCGATCCGGTCCAGGTGCTGGCGCCCCCGGTGTTCGCGCATGAGCCGTATCCCCGGCCCGAGCGCACGCCCGTGGACGACGCGGAGGATCAGATCAACAATGTCAAAACGATCGCCCAGCGAAAAGCCCTGATGGAGCGGCTCAAGGCCAACTGGGGCTCGTTCCTCGGCGTCGAACAGAAGCGCCTCGCCGAGGCCAACAAGCGAGCGGAACAGCGCGTCGGAGGGTGAGCGATGGATGAGAGGCCCGCCAACGATCTCCTCGCCGTCCCCGCTGCCCCCCGAACCGGCACGCCGCGCAAGATCATCCAGCTGCTCGTCTCGCGGAACGCGCTCATCGCGCTGACCGACCAGAGCGAAATCTGGGTGCTGCACGGGCTCGACGCGGTGGCGGCGGGGACCGACACGCCGCAGACCCAGTGGCGACCCCTCGCGCTCACGCTGCCGCCCATCGGCACCGTGGTGGAGACCCAGACAACGTGGTGACGCCCCCCGAGGTGACGGTGTTAGTAGCGGTCGTTTCCTGGTGCGGTGGCTGGCTGTTCTGCTGGGTCGGGGTCCGCATGGGGCTGTGGCGATGACGCCCCCCGAGGTGACGGCTCGGTGTGAGGAGAGCGATGCGCGCGAACTGCTCGTCAAGGTGAATGCCGGCGCACCCCTGGTTGAGCGGAAGGACCATCTGCGACCCACGGCGCCGCCGGTCATTTTCGTACAGATTCCCGTCGCCATCGAAGCCATCCAAGCCGCGTTTCTCGCGGGCTATGAAGCCGGTCGGAAGAGCCGACGATGACCCCCGAGGTGACGGCGGCGGATCACGAGGCGGCGCTATGTATCGGCTTGGGCTGGCTCTGTCAGTGCTCGACCCGCCAAGTGTGCGTGTATCACACACGTATCGCCACCGCCCTCGCGACCGTGCGGGCGGACCTAGAGAGCGCGGAGGATGCATGCCTTGAGTGGGACCGACTCCATCGACAACAGCGTGAGCGAGCCGACGCCCTCCAGGCCCGCGTGACGGCGCTGGAGACCGCGCTGCGGAGCGTCCACGCCTGCGCGACCTACGATCAGGCCACCGGCGAATGCGGGGGCTGCGCGGTGAGTTCGGCCCTCGCCCCCGGCGCGGGAGGGACGGCGTGACGCCCCCCGAGATGACGGCGGATCTGGCGGCGGCGTTCAAGCTCCTCGATGGGACGCAGACCCTCTCGGACGCCGTCGAGGTGGTCGCCGCCCTCCAAGCCCGCGTGACGGCGCTGGAGGATTCCATAGCGCGGCACTTCACCGAGGAGCATCTGGCCGGCGACGGTCCTGAGATCGACCGCTACAAGCACGCCATGCGCACCGGGGCGCAGCAAGTGGCCTATGCCCTAGAGGCGTTTGAGCGAGGCGAATTCGACGGCGTGACCGGTGGGCTCAAGGGGGCGCTGCTGATCTGGCGTAATGCGATGGGGCTCGCCCCCGGCGCGGGAGGGACGACATGAGCACGATACGTCGAGGCTGGCTGGTGCCCCTAACCGGACTGGTGGGCTGCACGCCCATCGGCGATGCGTGGTCTCCCGGCATGATCGTCGCGCTCGTCGTCGCCGGCGGCGCGATCCTGTTTCTCGGCTGGCGCTACTACGCGGGCGGCGACGACCGCCGCGCTCGCCGGGAGGAGCGGCGCGACGATCGACGGGAGTAACCGTTTGCCGTGAACGTCCTGCTTCTCCACCTCGATGGCAAGGTGCCGAATATCGCGCTGATGCGCCTGGCGGCCCACCATCGCGACCAGGGGCACTCCGTCGAGTTGCGCCGGGCGGACAACCCGCGCCTACTCGCGCCTCGGCTGGGTGATCCGGCCTGGGACCGCGTCTATGGCTCGATGATCTTTGAGCGGACCAAGGCGACGCACGCGGATCTCGTCCGCCAGCACTACCCGCACGCGCTCCTCGGCGGCACCGGCTGGGATGTGGCCTCCTCGCTGGAGGCGCACGGGATCACGACGACGCGGCAGGATTACACAGACTATCCCAGCTGGCGGCAGTCGATCGGTTTCAGTCAGCGCGGCTGCCGGCTCCGGTGTAGTTTCTGCGTCGTGCCTCGGAAGGAAGGCGCGGTGCGCGAGGCGCAGACCATCGCCGACATCTGGCGCGGCGAGCCCTGGCCCCGTGAGCTCATTCTCCTCGACAACGACTTCTTCGGGCAGCCTCGGTGGCGCGACCGTATCGAGGAGATTCGGGCGGGCGGCTTCAAGGTCTCGTTCAATCAAGGCATCAATGCGCGGATGCTCACCGACGAGGCGGCGGCGGCGATTGCCAGCGTGAAGTTTCGCGACGACGGTATGAAGACGCGGCGCATCTATACGGCCTGGGACAACCGGAAGGACGAGGGCCGCCTGTTCGCGGGGCTCGAGGCGCTGGTCCGACACGGCGTCCAGCCGCGAGAGATCATGGTGTACATCCTCATCGGCTACTGGCCGGGCGAGACGCACGCGGATCGGGATCACCGCCGGGCGCGGCTCCGCGAGTTCGGGGCGCTGCCGTATCCGATGCCCTTTGTCCGCACGCCTGAGCTTCTCGGGTTCCAGCGATGGGTCATCCAGCGATTCGATACGCACGTCCCATGGGGCGACTGGGTGCGGAGTCGCTACCAGGGGCGCCCCTTTGATCGACCGGACCAAACCCTCATGTTCGCGCCGTGACCTTTCGCGTGTATGGCACGCCCATCCCGCAGGGCTCGATGCGCGGGTTTGTCTCGCGAGGCAAGGGGAAAGCCCGCGCCATCCTCACCAGCGCGAACACCCGCACCGAGCCGTGGCGTCAGGATGTGGCCGCGCAGGCGATCAAGGCCGGCGTCGAGATCATCCCCAGCGGCCCGGTGCAGCTGCGCGTGGTGTTCTACATGCCACATCCGAAGAGCCGCCCGAAAAAGTACAAATGGCCCGATGTGCGGCCGGACCTCGATAAGCTCATCCGCGCCATCCTCGATGCCCTGAGTTCCATTGCCTTCCGCGACGACGGGCAAGTGTGCGAACTCTCCGCAACGAAGGTCTACACCGACTTTGTCGGCGCCGACATCACGGTCCAGCCGCTATGAACGCGCCGCTGCGCGCGTGGATCGCGGAGATCAACCCCGACGCGCTCCTGGCCGATGGATTCGAGGGCGCCTTCCTCGGCGTCGCGGAACGCTGTAGCCAGCCGGCGCTTGCCGTGTACGACACGGGGCGGTGTCTCCGCATTCTCCAATCGCGCGATGGGATGACCGAAGAGGAGGCGGCCGAGTACTTCTCGTTCAACACACTGGGCGCCTGGGCGGGCGAACATACGCCGCTCTTTCTGACGCGCCCACCTAAGACCCTGCCCCTACGGTTCATTCTCGGACAGGAGGACACGATGTCACCGTCGAAATCGGAACGCCAGCGCAAGATGATGGGCGCGGACCTTGCCAGACGCCGCGCTGGGAAGACGACTCGTACCGGGATGAGCGAATCACAGCTAGAGGAGTTTGCTCAGAAGCCGGTGAAACCAGCCGGTCCAGCGCGTCCCCGATCTCGAGCGCCGCGCAAACCCTGAACAGACGGAGTCGATAGCGGTAACTAGCCCGCTTTGCGTAGGCGTCGGCGCCGGCGTCTGCGTCGGCGGATTGGCTGTAGTAGGGCAAGTATGCGTCGGACATAATCCTCTCTTGTTTCCGGGGCATTCTGGTCCGGTGGGCTGATGGTTGGACCGCTATCCATCTCGCCGCGCGATTTCCTCGGCCAATCGGCGTTGACGCGTGGCGTCGAAGCGAATTTTCTTGCCGCCCTCATTGATTTGCCTTACTCACTGCTTCCGTGGTCTCGTCCCGTGCGGTACGTCTGAGAATCCGAAAAGGAAACTGTCGCACCGGATGAGGGAGACCGGGAACGGTTTCATCGGGGGCACGGGGCGGTAAACGTCTCCCCGGTCGCATCGGTCCAGCGGTAGCACGGGCGGGGCGCAGGCGGGGCCTTGGGGGCCCGGGGGGGCGGCGGCGCGACGGACGCCGCGATCCCCACGACCAGGGCGAGGCCGAGTGCCACCGCGCCCCAGAGCAGGAGTTCCCGCCAGCAACAGAGGATCAGGACGGCCAGCAGGATGCCGGCGGCGATGGTGAGCATCAGGCCTCCTTCCGCCGCTTCGGCATGACGGTCACCTTCAATTGCATCAGGACTTTGTGGGTCTGGAGCGCGGTCTGGCAGTGCGTGCAGATCCGCAGGGTCTGCTTGTTCCAGCCGGTGCGGGAGCCCGGCATTTGCTTGTCCCAGCCCTCGAACTGGTTCCGGCGATAGTACGGCAAGCCACAGCGGTCGCAGAGCTTGGGCATGGTTAGGCCTTGCCTTTCTTCGCGTGGCTAATGCGCGTATGGACGGTGAGCCCCTGCGCCGACTCAAAGCGTTGCGGACACTGCGGACAGCGATGCTTCCCGGTCGGATGCAAGGGCTTGTCGGGATGCTTCACGCGGATGTGGGGCTCCAGCACCAGCGGGCCTCGGTGACAGAACGGACACGTCCCTCGGTGCGTGTAGACCTTCTTCCCCGGCGTGCCATCGGTCAGTAAGGGCGGCGACGGCTTCTCGAGCCCGACCACGCGCACGGGGCCGTTCTCGACGAGCAGCGCCGGATCCATGTGGAAGCGAAAGGCCACGCTGCCGTCAGAGAGCGTCGCGGTGAGCGCGTGGCCGCGCTGGAGATTCGCGAAGTCCTTCGGCTCGATCTCGCAGTCGTAGTTCGTCTTGATTTTCATTGTCGCTCCAAGGTGTCGAGGTAGAGGCGCATTTGCCGCACCGTGATCCCAGCGCCGCCCTCGTCTTGGAAGATCCGGCCCAGCTGGGTGACGATCTTCGCGGGATCGTCCTCAAACCGAAGGGTGCCATTCGGATCGAGGTACTCGGTTACGAACGCTCTGATCTCGTTCCGATGGGACACGTCGTAGTGCCGGGGGAGCTTCATGAGCCCACCGCCTGCGGGGGGCCGATCAGCCCCCACCCGTGCTCATCGATCCAGCCCTCGGCCGTGTCGATCCACGCGGGCGCGCGGTGGTCCGCGAGCCACTGGACGAGCTTGGCGTCCTCCTCGGGGGTGCCTTCCATCTCCTCGCCCTCGTCCAACTCCAGAATCTCGTTCACATCCTCCCAGCGGATGTAGAGCGCCTCATGCGTGACGCCCTGGCGCAGATAGGTGGTCTCCTTGTACCAACTCACTGGGCGCGCTCCGACTTCTCGTTTCTCACCTTCTCGATGGACACCTCCAGCTGGGCCGCAATGTCGGACTGCTGGACGCGGAGCGACCGCTCCAACGCTTCCAGTTCCAGACAGCCGGTAATCATGGCCTTCGCCGACGCGAGGGCCCGGTCGATGCTCCGCTCGATGGTCGGGCCGGGCGCGGTGAGGCTCCAACTCAACTCGCCCCCTTTCAGCTTCCGCTCGATGGTGGTGGTCGGTTGCGGCGAACTCGGCGCGGCCAGCGCAATGATGGGGCGCGGGACGCGCTTCACTGGGACGGGCTTCTTCATGGGGTGTCCTTTCTGGTGAGGGGTTAGTCGTCCACGCGGCCGAGCGACTGGGCCTGCTTGACGATCTCGGCGTAGTGGGGCTCGAAATGCATCGCAAACGGGCGCTGGGCGAAGCCGGTGACGATCTGGATGCCGCACTGCGTGCAGCCCCAGAGGTCCGCTGCCCACAGCTGGCCCGATTCATACTGCGACGTGCCGTCGGGGTTCCGGCCTTTGACAAAGCCCTCCTCCACCGTCACATCGTTCCTGAGACAGGTCATGGACTTCATACAGGCGACACAGACGGGTCGCTTCATCGCGCGGCCTCAGGGGTGAAGATCACGGTCCCCTCGGGGCTCAGTTCCACGACCCCTAGGTACACGGGCTCGACCCCCGCGCGTCGGCCCTGCGTGGCAAAGACCTGAAACTCCTCCAGGCCTCGGTCATTCAAGCGGCCCACGACATGGACGCCGACCTTGGCGGCCGTCAATTCGGCCAGCACCCCGTCGTCGCCCATGCGGCGGGCTTGGTTGCCGTAGCGCCCTTCGATCCAGGCGCGAAATCTAGCCACTGGGTTTCTCCTCTCTCCATAGGGGATCGCGCTGAAGCTCGCGCATCTCTTCGAGTGTCAGCGCCTTCACAAACCCGTCCTTCCAGGCCTCGAACATCGCGTCCCTCAGCATCTGGGACACGCGCTCGACCGTGAGATCATCGGGATGCGGCGGCGAGACATCCTTGAACCACTGGTTAATGAAGTCGCGCGCGGCCTCGCGGCATTGCGCGGGCGTGAGCCTAGGCATCAGGCTTCCCTCTCAGAACGTCCTGTCCAGTGCGGATGATGGTGCGGGTGTCCGCCAGGGCGACCTTGGCGTGGGCCGGGCACCACACCATGCATAGCTCGCCCGTGACGAGGCCGACCTCGGCCGGCGCCTGTCCCGCGTTCAAGATGCGGCACCCACAGAGCAAGTCCCATCGGCCATTTCCGCGCCGGTGCTCGAACGGGCGCGCAATTGCGTCCATTGGTCGCTTCATTCCTCGGGCTCCTTTGCTCGCCCCGATATTCATGTGGCGCTGGGGGTCGGCGGTCATGGCGCCACGGCCAGTACCGTGATCGACACGGCGGATCCCAGCGACAGCGTGCCGGCGAACTCGCGCGGGACGGCCACGATGGAGTAGCCGCCGCCGGCATCGCGGATCCCCAGCTTGGCGCGGTCGTCGGGGTAACTGGACCCGTCGATCGACTCGACGGCGCCGGTCAGGAGGACACAGCGGGCGTCATGGCTGAGTGGCCGGGCCATGGTCCGCTCATACCAGCACGTAGGACACTCGCAACACGCGGCGTGGTTCACCGTGCTCATGGCGTCACCTCGGCGGCCAGCGCCTCCACCTTCGCGAGCATCGCCTGAGCATCGGCCAGCGCCTCGGTGTACCGGCGCACCTGTTGCTCGGCATAGGCCTGCGCGAGCTTGATCGCCTCGGCCTTACTCTTCGACCCCTCGCGCTTGCTAATACGCCGGGATCCCCAGTGGTTGTACCGGGTCGGGAAGATGTAGAACTCCGGGGTCTCCCTGGCCTCGCCTTCCATCCAGGCCGGGCCCGACCCACCCATGTAAATCGCGTAGATTGTCATGCGGTCTCCTTTGCGGCGCTCTTCAGGCAGCGTTTGCACTGCACGGCGCTCACGGGGTAATTACTCCGATGGACACGGGGATCTCCCGGCTGACGCTCCCACAGCCCGCACAGCGTCGGCCCGCTCCAGCGGAAGATGCTCCACCGGGACTGCCGACTACTCGGGGTCCACTGCGCGAGATCGGTCAGGTGCGCGTAGGAATGGCCGCCGTGGCGGCCGCGCCCCGTGACATGGAACACCACGGCGAGGTCGCGGGTCATTGGGCCCCCCTCAGGACTTCGCGCGCCCTGGCCGCGAGCAACCGGAGCGCCCTGGCCGCTTGGTCTCCCGTGTCGTAACCGTCATCCATCTTCACGGCATCCTCAAGGAGCGTCCGCATCGCGAACGCGTGGGCATGGGTCGGGCAGTAGCGAATCGCGTCGAAGCGATCCCGTGGATCGGTCGAAATTTGGCACTGGCACGGGGTCTTGCCGTATGCGTCCACGCGCACGGGCTCGGTCGGGATCATCGCGGATCCCCGAAGTCGTCGGTATCGTCGTCGTCCTCGGGCTCGATATCGAGGCCTCGCACGGCCGGCAGCGTCTGGCGCCCTTCCTTGGCCTGATACAGCCGGTGGGCAATGGCGCGGCCGAAATCCACATCCGCGTTCTCGCCGTCCTCGATTTGGGACGCGCCGTCATTCCGCTCGTTCGACTCGCTCAATTGCCAGTACTCATGGGAGTCCAGGGCCTCGATTAGGAAGTCGATTTCCGCGTCGGTCAGGACGAGGCTCGGGACGCCTCGATGCATCGCACAGAGGTAGTCATCGCCCCATCGCATGGCCTCGGCCGTGCCCGTGCGGTGGCACTCGGGGGCGTTACAGGACTGCACATCGGTTAGGGGCATCGTCGTCTCCTGTTCGATTCGTTGATTGCGCTCGCGTACTAGCTCATCGAGGTGGCGCACCATTTCGGCGTAGATGCGGGCCCCAGGTGCCATTAGGTTCCTCCCTAATTCCGGGTTTCATGATCCCCGGCTGAACGCCACGGGTCGGATAGCGACACCGACCCATGACCGGGCGACGGTCCAATTACCATCACCCGCGCCGGGGAATTGCGCGGCACTCGGGACAGCCTCGGGCCGGCGGGTACGTATTCAGGTGCAGACCTAAGAGGCGATCGCCGGCCGGGCAGACGCGGTCATGCGGGCACAGGTGCCAGTAGCGGAGCTTGCCGGTCCTCGGCCGGCGGAACGTCAGCCGGCCGCACATCGGACAGGCATCGGGCACGGTCTGGCGCCCCGTATGATCGCGCTGGACGGCCATGATTAGATGCCCTCCCATACGACAAACCCGCTGGTTCGATCGCGGCGCGCGGGCCCCTTGGCGCGCAATCCGACTACGACGTTGACCGGATCCGCCGGGCGGTAGTCGTCCACATCCCCGTCAATTACCGGGAAGCCGTGCCACGTTTCGGGCAAGGGCTGCCCTTTGCGCGTCCCGAAAACGACCGCTACGTTGCCGCCGTTCCGCAGGAACGCCAGGCACTCGGCCTCATTCTTTTCGGATCGGCTGAACGTCAAGTGATAGTTGGGCGGCAACTTGCCCGCCAGAAACCGTGAATAGCGCGCGGGAACCTTTGTGTAGTCGTAGAATTGGATCTCGGGATAGCGCACGAACAAGCCGCGCGCCAGCAATTCCCATGCGGCATCACTGGTCCCATTGAGCCGGGACGCGGCCCTAAGCTCGCGGCGGACTGACGCGCGGACTAAGGCGCCGCAGTCCCACTCCAATTGCCGCAGGAATTCGGCGCGATTACCCACGAACAAAGCCCGTTTGCGGGCCCGGCCGCGCCGCACCGATGGCATGGGGCCTCGGCCGGTCTCGGCGATACACAACGCGCGGCACGCGTCGGTCGAATACGGGCAAAAGTTGAGCGCGTCCGCCTCGGTCTCGGCCGGCGTCATGTAGAGGATCCCGGTCAGGATGCCTCGGGCCTCGCCACGGGGCGTCTTACTGTCGGTCCCGACGGCTAACAGGTTCATGGGCGCACCTCGGACGGGCGGGCCTCGGGGGCCACTCGGGACAGGACCACTCGGGACGCGTCAACCCACTCGGCGCCCCATCCGGCTAGCGGCGTCACAAGGTAGCGGACGCTGCCGTAGGACGTTTTGGCGTCAGTGATCCTCACGTCTACTCGGAGCCGCGCGGAGACCGTTAGCGAGGCCTCGGCGCCGAGCACTCGGGCTGCCTCGGCGCCGGTCATGGGAGATCCACTCGGGGCGCCTCGGCCTCGGCCTCGCGGGTGCAGTACGGACAGGTCAGGTCGGCCGGCAGGATGGTGCCATGGCGCCGGCAGCGTGGGAGCGCCTTAGGCGGCCGGGGCCCCTCGGGGGGCCTCGGCGCCTCGGGCGACAGACCGCGCGCGGTCCAGGTCTCGCGACAGATCGGATGGTACAGACTCCAATCGGCCGACGGCGGATCATTGTCGCGCGCCCATTGGCGGAACGTCTCTACCTCGGCATCGGTCAGACTGCGAAACATCGGATTTGTGCTTTGCCACGCCACGGTTCCAGCCTCCCTAATTGCGGGTTCGGGGTTGGGGGATTGCGGGGCCCGTACCGGCGCCCCGCCCGTTCCCCGATGCTAGTTTGCGCCGAGCAAATGCGTTAGGCCGATGTTCGCCTCATAGGCCGGCGCCGGGTTCAGTGCCTTGATACCCCGGGTAAACGCGTTGTGCAGGCCGAGTTTTGTGCGCGGCGCACAGTCCTCGAATCCGAGTGTTTCCGCGTTGAAGTAAGCTGAGTGAATGTCCGGGCGGATCCGCGACGGCACGATGCCCGTAGCGATGGCATCGTAGAGAATCACCTTAGCGGCATCGTCGTCCAGGCCGGCCGCCTGCCACACGCCGAAACGGTCGCGAATCGTCTCAATGGCGCGAGGCAATTCGCGGAAATATCCGCCGATCGCCTCACGCAATCGGCCGATTACCCCGTGCGTGTGGCGGTTGCGGAACAGCTTGGCTTCGCCCGACAGGGCCAAGTTGTCGCACACAAAGACGCGGGCGCCGGCGACGATTTGCAGCGCCATGCTCTTGTTGTTCGCGTGGCGGAAGCCGAGCGCCATGCCCATCCCGTCGCCGGGCGCCGCGATGTTCTCTAGGTCATACGTGCCGAAAAGCCTGAGCCCCTCGGTCTGCACGGCATACTGCGCGCGGGCGATCCCATAGCCGGCCGCCGCGAGACGATCGCGGAGAATCTCATCTAGGTCGGCGTGCGCAATCGGCCGATGCGTCGGCGTGGAGAGCGGCGCCGGGATCCCCGCCAGTTGCTCGCGGGTGACGATGGTGGAGTGGCGAGCGGAGAGCGTAGCGCGGTCAGTATCCATGTGGTAGAGCCTCCCTTACTGCGGGTTTCGGTCTCGGCCGGCGTCATTACCGGCTGCCCTACATAGTGCTAGTGGCGTGCCAACGAAAATCCCGCGATTGGCGGGCTTTTTCGCGAATCGTTGACACAATCGTAGCACAATCCTGCGACGCATTGCACAGCGATCTGCACCGATCTGCACAGAGGAAAAGCGCCACGCGTCGCGGCGCGCCGGCCGCTCGCCTGCCGCAATCGCAGGCAGGCAGAATGCCCGCGCACCGTTTCTTCCCACTTTCACCGGCGCTGAAAGTGCGGCGAAAATCCTCGAGCGGAGTTCTTCCCACTTTCACCCGCGCTGAAAGCCGCTGAAAGCAGCAACAAATCCACCCGGCGGGCATTTGTCCGTACCAGGCAAAGGTCCACACCAGGGCGTTCTGCCTCGAGAGCGGGCATAACGCCATACGGCAGATCGCCACAGGCAGGCATTCCGCCCTGAGGTCGGGCAAAACGCCATAGGGCAAATCGCCAGGGAGGGAAAAATTCCCCGGGAAAAATTCCCTTCCTAGTTTCTGTATCA
>Ga0111539_10000650_pt1 | contig 44853 bp, 35 predicted proteins | sample RhiMethybrSRZTD1_FD_79667 | JGI IMG/M metagenome (GOLD analysis project Ga0111539, IMG submission 79667) | Populus rhizosphere microbial communities from Tennessee, USA - Rhizosphere MetaG P. TD hybrid SRZTD1 (version 2) (version 2) | ecosystem: Host-associated > Plants > Roots > Rhizosphere >... | reverse complement strand
CATCGCGATGGCCAGATCGTTCTGAAAGAACGTCTGCCGGCCGTCGCCGAAGTTGTTCGGGTTGACAGGCCCCGGACCCGTGATGCCGCTCGGTGTCGGCACGTCGCGCTTCTCGAAGAAGAAGCGGTTCGTGGCGGTCAGCGAAAAGAAGACGTCCTCGGTGCCGAACACAGGGAAGTCGCCCTTGAGCCGGTTCTGGCGGTATGGGTTCCACCAGGCCGCGGGCTCGTTGACGATGTAGCGCGGCGGTTCGACGCCATCGCTCGGATTGCCCGCGGCGAACCAGCGCGAAGGAAACGGCTCGAAATCGCGCAGCACCGGAGGCTTCGTCTCCGGCGCAGGTTCCTGGGCGAGGCACGGGCCGCATGCCACGCCGCAACCAATCAGCAGCAAGCAGACCCGACGCGTCATGCACTCCTCATGAGAGACTCGTCCCAATGGAGAGGCGGCATTGGAGCGAGCCGCCGCGGCGCAGCAAAGGCTTTTTGCTGCGGCCAAAGACGCAACGCGCACCGCGCGAGCGCCGTTGTCGGGCCTTCCCTTTCCAAAGCAAGCCTGTCGCATCCGCCCTTGGTTCGATCTAGCATCGCGCACTCGAGAATGGCCGGTTACGAGTTGAACATCCGTGAGCCCGGCAAGCAGCCGAGGCTCGTGGCGCTGACGCAGACCATCGTCGTCGGACGCTCGCGTCGAGCCGATGTCACGGTCGAAGACCAGGAGGTCGGTCGCGAGCAGTTCCGCATCGGCGTCGACCGCGGCATCGTCGTCCTGGAGGGCATCGGCAAGACCAACCGCACGATGGTCGACGGCAGCGTGCTCGATCCCGGCGCTCGCATCACGCTGTCGCCCGGCGCCATGATCATGGTCGGCAAGACCACGTTCGTGCTGCAGAACGAAGAGTTGACCGCACCCTCCGTCCGCCCGCAGCAACGGGCCGACGCGGCGCCGGCGCGCGTGCCGGACGAGCCGGGCCCGGCCGTCGCTGCCGCAGCAGCCGCGAGTCCGGTCGAACCCGCGCCAACCCGCCAGGAAGAGACCGGCGGATCCGTGGGGCCAATGCAGACGATGCAGATGCCGCGGCCGGGCGGCAGGTTGACCACGCCGGCGGTTGGACCAGCACCGGGGCCACCAAAGGCTGCGCCGGTCCCCGACCAGGGCCAGATCGACCAGACCGTGCAATGGAAGGGTGCGTTCCGCCCCGGCGCCGCGTCCCCGCTGCCGCCTGCATCTTCCGCTGGGTCTTCCGCTGGGTCGCCGCCGAAGCAGGGGCCGACCCCTCCACCGGCGCGGTCGCCGGGCAAACCACCGCCGGATCCCGCGCCGCCTCAGGCCGAGGCTCCGGCGCGAGCGGCTGAGGTCAAGGCAGCACGGCCACCCGAGGCCACGGCGACGCCCAACTCGGCTCCCCCACCGGCTCCGGTCGCCGGGTCCCCGGAGAAACCCGTCACGGTGGCGCTGAGCAAGACGGACATCGTGCCAGCCGGCTTCACGGGCGCTGACGCGATCAACCCGCTCGAGCTCGAGACGCGACTGCACGACGCGCTGCCGCGTCTGTTCGTCAAGAGCGACACCTTGAAGCGGCGCATCCGTCTGCTCAAGACGCGTTGCACCGTGGGCCGCAGCGAGAGCGCCGACGTGCTGCTGCCGGTCGAGTCGGTGTCGGAAACGCACGCCGAGATCATCTTCGACGGCACGAGGTTCGTGCTGCGCGACTGCGGCAGCAGGAACGGCACCTTCGTCGACGGCAACCACCTGCGCAGCACGCAGCTTCCGCTCGCGCGCCATTCGCTGATCGGAGCGGGGACCCTGCGCGCGATCTTCCTGTGCAACACGAAAGACGGCGCGACGGGCGACCGCCGCTGCGAGGAACGCGCGCTGCGCCTCCTGGTCGGCGCGGGCCGCCTGACGCGCGACGAAGGCCAGCAGATCCTGCGCATGGCCAGCACCGACACGACTCAATCGATCGCCGAGATCGTGCTCATGGAGACGGCACTCGCACCCACCGACTGGGTCACGGCCATCGCTGGCGCGCGCAGCAAGGTCACGCTCTGGGACCGGATCCGCCAGGTCTTCAGCCGCGGCTCCGGACCGAAGCCGTCCTAGCATCCCGATGAACCTCGGGCTGTACCGCTCCTGGCATGCGTTCGTGGCTTTGGGAGTGGCCGCGGCGTTCTGGCTCTGGCACTGGCTCGCTCCCGAAGAGCTCGGCAGCCGTGCCGACTCGAACGTCGCGTTCCTGCTCTGGACCGGATGGCTCGCCGTCGCGTGCTACGTCGTGCTCGCGCTCTACGCGGTGCGGCGCGCCGTGCACCGCCTGCGCTTGAGCCCCGAGTTCGCCTGGAAGGTGAAGCTGCCGCAGCTCGAACAGGCGCAGTCGTATCTCGTCGAGCTGCAGAACCGGATCGTGCGGCGCGAGGTGATCGGCGCGAAGGCCGCGCGCAGCGAGGCGAACACGATCCTGCGTGCGTTCGGCGTTCGGCGCGTGCTGCGCGTCGAGATCGAGCGGGATCCAACCGGACTCGGCATGCTGCGCCTGCGCGTCGGTCCGCGCGAACCGCTCGGCCGCCTCGCGAGCTGGCTGCACGCGCACGTCTTCTACGGCTTCTGCGCGGCGATCCTCGTGTTCTTCCACGGCGGGCTGCGCACGCAGTCCACGATGGGTTTCCTGCTCAACGGACTCAGCTACTTCGTGATCGGCAGCGGTCTGCTCGGCGCGTTGTTGTGGACGTTCGGTCCGACGTGGCTCACGCGCGCCGAGCGCGAGATGTCGATCGAGAAGGCCTTCGCGCTGTCGCGCCACTACGACGCGTGCGTCGCCGAAGCCGCGGCAGCTCGCAACGCCGCGACCGGTGTGGGCGTCGAGAAGGCGAGCAGAGAGTTCGCGACGCTCGTCGGCCAGCGCCACGAGGTGCAGTCCGAGCTGCGGCGGCTCGGCCGGTTCCGCGAGCTGCTGCGCGCGTGGCGCCTGCTGCACGTTCCGGCCTCGATCCTGCTGCTCGCGCTCGTCGGCGTGCATGTTCTCGGCATCTGGTACTACTGACTCCTCATCCGATCTCCCAATGACGGGCATGGCTACCGACGCGGTCGACACGCTGCTCGCGATGCCGCTGTTCGCGGACGTCGACAAGAAACTGCTCGAAGCGGTGCGCAAGGAGGCGGCCATCACCGCCGGCACCTTCGAGTGGAGCGCCGGTGTCAGCAAGCGCGCGGGCTTCGTGCGCTTCCTCTCGCCGCGAACCGGCGAGGACGTCGTGCGCCAGGGTGATCTCACGACCGAGCTCATGGTCGTGATGTCGGGTCGCATCGAAGGCATCCAGGCGCGCCCCGGCCACGGCGTCTATCGCCATCGCGAGTACGACGCAGGCACGTGGTTCGGGGAAGTGAGTGCCCACTCGCACCACCCGGCCCTCGCGACGTGCCGCGCGATCGAGCCGAGCTCGGTGGCGGCGCTCGACGCGCGTCTGTTCAGCAAGCTCTACGCCGAGGACGAGGAGTTCAAACAGCGCATCGACGCGGGTTACCTCGACAATCTGGCGCTGCACCTGCGCGCGAGCTCGTTGTGCCGCGAGCTCGACGACGCGGCACTCGCCGCGCTGCAGAAGGCCGCGAAGCTCGTGACGGCCGACGAGGGCGACGTGATCGCGAAAGCCGGCTCGCCGGCCGACACGGTTTATCTCGTGCGCGCCGGCGCGGTCTCGTGCTCGGTCGAAAGCGATCGCGGCGAGCGCGTGCTCGCGTTCTACAAGGGCAACGCGACGTTCGGCGAACACGTCGTCACGAGCGCGCAAGCGACCTGGCCGGCGACCTACAAGGCCCTGATGCGCAGTTCGCTCGTCGCGCTGCCGCGCGCTGCGTTCGAACGGCTCGGCGCACGAGCGCGCGCAGGGCTCGGGCGCGCCGCGAACCGTCTCATCGGCACACCCGACGCCGAAGCCGGCGCCCGCGACGCGGCCGCAGCTTCGGGCAGCGCGCTGCTCGACGAGCTGCACGTCATGGTCGAGCGCGAATCGGTCAAGGGCGGCAGGGCACTCGTGATCGATCGCACCAAGTGCGTGCGCTGCAACATGTGCGTCGAGTCGTGCGTGGCCGTGCACGACGACCACGTGCCGCGGTTGTCGAAGGTCGGAACGACCGTGATGACCGACGAGGTGCTCGTCACCGCGTGTTACCACTGTGAGCTGCCGCAGTGCATGTTGTCGTGCGACTACGCGGCGATCCGCCGCGACCCGCAGGGCAGGATCCGCTTCGAGTACGACAACTGCGTCGGCTGCGCCGGCTGCATCGACGGCTGCCCCTACGGTGTGATCCGCCTCGTCGAGCCTGGGCCTCCGCCGCCGCCGCCACCTTCGTTCCTCGCGAGCCTGCCGCTGGTCGGCAAGTGGTTCGGCGGCGGTCTGCCGGCTTCCTCGCCGGCGGCCGGGGCCGCGGTTGGCCCCGATGCAGCCAAGGGCGAGAAGCCTCGCGCGGCGGGGGCCGGCGCGAAGCTCACGCCGATCGCCGGCAAGACGATCAAGTGCGATCTGTGCGCCGGGCTGCCGTTCGAAGCCTGCGTCTACAACTGCCCCACGACGGCGATCCTGCGCCGCGAGCCGCAGAGTCTGTTCGACCGCAGGAAGGTTTTGTGAGCGAGAAGCAGGCAGGCTGGCGGATCGCCGTCGAGAGCAACGGCAGTCCGCTGCTCTCGGCGCAGGGCGAAGTCGTGTTCGGAGCGCGCACCGGCTGCGACGTCGTGCTCGACGATCCCGTCGCCGCAGCGCGTCACTGCCTCGTCGTGTTCGAGGATGGCTTCCGCGTGCGCGACCTCGGCTCCGTGTCGGGCACGTGGGTCGACGGCAAGCCGGCGCGTCCGTCGCTTCCCATCGGCGACGGCAGCGAGATCGTGATCGGCGTGTCGAAGCTCGTGGCCAGCGTGAAGCCGCGCGACGGCGTGAACACGCTCGTGCTCGACCTGCAGCGCAACGTGTTCTGGTGGAAGCGCCCCGGCAAAGGCGTCTTCGACAACGACCCCGACGCGATGGTGCGCGCCGAGGTCGGCTTCTCGCGCTTCCGCGCGCTCGAAGTCGGCAACCGCGTCGCGATCGTCACAGCACTCGTGCTGCTCGTTGCCGGCGCGTTCGTCGCGACGGTCATGGCGCCGCTCGCCGATCCGGGACCGCTGTTGCCTGCCCACGCGCTGGTCGCCGAAGTCGCCGCCGGCCGCGCAGCGCCGCACGCGGCCTTCGCGGCAGCAGGCCTGCTCGCACACGATCAGGGCTGCGACGTCTGTCACAGCACGTTTTCGGGCACGCCCGCAACCAAGTGTCTGCAATGCCACAAGGACATCCGGGATCCCGACGACCCCGCCGCCTGGCGGCACCCGTATCTCGTCGATGGGAAGTCGGGTCCGCTGCCGGGCATCGACGCAGGCGAAGCGCTGTGCACCGTGTGCCATCAGGATCACCAGGGCACGGAGTTCCTGAAGCCCGCGTCCGCACGACTGGTCGGCCGCTGCGAGATCTGCCACAGCGCCGGCGGTGCTGCGATGGACGAGGAAGCGAAGCGCAAGCTCGAGCAAGAGCTCGTCGATCGCGTGCCGGCGGGGCCGCCACCACGCGGCAAGCACCCGCTCGCGACGTATCGCTTCCCGCACGACGTGCACCTCGACAAGGCGATCGCGTGCGCGATCTGCCACCGGCCCGACTCCGCAGCACAGGCGCGCAGCAACCCCGACCGTGACGACTTCGTCGAGACGCCGTTCGAGGTCTGCGCGTCGTGCCACGTGCCCGCTGCACCGGCGACGAACATGACGGCCGAGCAACAGCAGCGCTGGCGCAGCAAGAACCAGTGGCCTGTCCTGTGGCACGGCACCGACGAAGGCGGCGTGCACTGCGCGAATTGCCACGCCACAACCGAGCGCGGCAGCCGCAAGGTGTTCGGCCCCGAGTTGCAGACGGTCGAGCGGCCGTCGTTCTCGGCGCAGCAATACGCGGACGAACGCGCTCGATACGTCGCGAGCGCACGCCGGCTGCACGAGGACGAGTTCCAGGCCCACGCGGGCGGCAACGAGTGCACGCTGTGCCACCTGCGCGGCAGCATCCAGAAGAGCGAACCCAAAGCACGCACGTTCTGGCACGCGTTGCACCTGGCCGACGGCAGCCTCGCGCCACCTGCCGGCAAGGGCGCGGCAGTCAGCGTCGACGAGAAGGAAGGCTGTCTCTCGTGCCACGGCGACTTGCTGCAGGCGACGTCGCTGCGCACCGCGGACGAGGGCGGTTACCGATCTCGTGGCGAGGCCCAGGCGCAGGCAGCGTGCCAGCAGTGCCATCGCCAGTCAGGCGAGCAGATCGTGATGCAACCGTCCGGCATGATCGCGCGCGATCGACGCGCGCCCGCGACCGTCTTCCCGCACAAGATCCACGTGAGCAGCGCCGACTTCGGCAACGCGGGCGTGCTCGCCGACGGCTGCTTCTCGTGCCACGAGTTCGAGAGCGGCGGCGACGACTTCCGGATGGTGCCGCGCACGAAGCCCGCTGCGGCGTCGTGCGTCGCGTGCCACGCGGGTCACGACCACATCGCGGGCAACAGCTGCCAGAAGTGCCACCCGGCCGAAGCCGGCAAGAGCAACTCGTTCCTGCTGAGCGCCATGGTCCCCGAAGGTGCTTTGGCCTTCGGCCGCGCGGTGCCGCCACCGCCGCAGCGCGATTGGCCCAGGAGCGGGTTCAGCCACTTCTCACGCGGTCACGTCGGACCCGACATCGATTGCAAGACGTGCCACGCGAACACCGGCATCGAGACGGCGAAGACACTCGAGACCGTGCCGATCCCCGACGACCGGACGCCGGTCTGCCGCGAGTGCCATCTCGAGAAGCAGTTCCACTGGCGCTGAGTGCGACACCCTGTCGCGCTCACACTCGGGTATCGTGCAGCGCCTACCTCCCGAGGTTCGACCGATGACTACCAGACTCGGTGCGCGTGTCGGTGGCGTCCTGGTGCTGGCGAGCATGCTCGCCGCGCAGGTCCCCGATGGTTCGTTCGTGATCAGCTCGTTCCAACTCAGCGCAGCGACATCGCTCGGCGGGCTCTTCATCGTCCATCCGAGGATCCCGGGGGCTCCGGTCGCGATCACGGGGCTTGGCCCCGACCTGACCGGCAACAACACTGGCCGCGCGGGCGCCAACTGCGTCACGATCCACCCGGACACCGGCGTGCTACTCGTGGGCGAGATCGGGTCCTTCACCAGCATCGAGCTGCACCAGGTTTTCCTGGCGGGATCGACCGCGGTGTTCGACATCCCGATCACAGTGGGCACCGCGAGCCAGGATGGCGGCATCAACCAGATCGCGGTCCTGCCTGGCGGCGCCGACGTGCTCATCGGCGTGATCGGCCTCGCGGCAACACCACCGCTCAACGGCGCGTGCCTGGCTGTCGTCAATCTCGCCAGCGGCATCGTGACGCCAGTGCCGGGCGGACCCACCAACAGCTACGCCAACGCCGTCGCAGTCGACCGCACCGGCACCCTGGGCTACTATGCGTTCGGCGGGGGGGCCATCTACGAGATCCCGGTCCCCGGCGGCGGGGTGCCAAGGTTGATCGCCACCGTCCAGGGGACGGCGTCGCTCGCGGTGGACTACCGCGGCCAGATCATCTCGACCTACGCCGGACCGGTGCCGGGCATCGTGACGATCGACCCAGTCCTGAACACCGCCAGCCAGTTGTTCGTGGTCGGCGTCAATCCCAACGCCATGATGATCGAGCGCGCCACGGACGGCATCATCTACGCTCTGAACGGGCTCGGAACGCCGGGACCGCAGGTGCACTGGATCACGCGCACTGGCGTCGACACTCCGCTGGCCACCGTCACCGGCGTGCCCAGCGGCGTGGACGTTTGCCCCGACCCGCTCGCGTACGGCACTCCTTCCGGCGCCGCCCAATGCACCTGGACGACGACACCCCATCCACTCGCGCTGCCGTTCGCGGGTGTCACGGGCGGCAACTGGCGATTCGCGGTGGATTGGAACAGCACCGCGCCCGTGTTCAGCGCGACCTTCTTCGCGCTGGCACCCTCCGCCACCCTGCCATTGCCGCTTGGCATCGACGCGTGGATCGACCTGGGGTCTCTGCTGGGTTCGGTGCCGATGGTCCTGAATCCGGCGCTCAACCAGAGTGAGGCGACCATCGCGCTGCCGCCCCTCCTCACCGGCACCTTGTACCTGCAGGAAGTGCACCTCGACGCCGGCCTGCTGTTCGGCGCTTCGAACCCGCTCCGCGCGACCATCCTGTGATCTTCGGCAAGTGCTGACCGGTCGATACGGTACGTCAACCAGGCTCAGCCGCGCGCGGCCTTGCCCGGGTAGCCCTCGCCGTCGTTGCCGAACTTGTCGCGCGTCTCCTTGGATCCTGGCTTGAAGCGGAACGCCTTGTCCGCGTCCGTCCCGGCCGACGTGTTCACTGCTTCGCGCCACTTGCCGACGGGCTTCCAATGGCAGCGCAGGCACTCGGCCGGCTCCTTCACGCCTCCTCCAGCGTGCACACTCACTTCGAGCGTGGCGCGCAAGCGGTCTTCGTCCCTCACGGGCGTGAGAACCTCGACGAGGCGGCCGGCTGTCTCGTTGGCCTTGTGGCACTCGGTGCAGCCGACCCCGAGCGGGTGGAACTGCGCGTCGGTGAAGCCGCCGAACGTCGTCTGCTCGACGACGTAGCGCGCGTCCGTCGCGGAGCCCGGCAGCGGCACGACGGCAACCGGCGCAGCGCCGGCTGCGGTGGTCTCGTGGTGGCAGCGCGCGCAACTCAGCGCACCGCCGTTGAACAAGCCCTCGTACTTCGGCTCGCCGGGCTGCCCCTCTTTGTGGTCGTGGCACTTGTTGCAGAGCAGCGCACCCTCTGACGTCTCGATGTCGCGGCCGTCCGCCGCGGCGGCATGGCATTGCAGACACGACAGGTTCGCTTTGCCCACGTGCGGGCCGTGCGGGAACTCGACACACGTCTTCTTCGGCGCGGTCAGCTGCTCGGTCTCGCCGGTCGCGCGCTCCTCGGCGACGGCGTCGCCCCAGTGGCACTTGGTGCAGCCCGACAGCGTGTAGGTGCGCCGGTCGCTGCCGGCCAGGTCCGCCGTCTTCACAGCCGTCGTCGCACTCGGGTGGCACGAAGCACAGTCTTTCTGCTCCGGCGCCGCGGGCAGGTGCGTGTCGTGGCGGAACACCTTCTTCTGCAGCCGCGTGTCGAGCGCCGGCACGCGCGCGCGATGGCACTCCTTGCACTCCTGCACGGCCGCGCGGCCACGCTGTTCGCTGCGCGTGATGCCGCTGCTCGTGATGTCCGGATGCACGTTGGCGGGGAACACGAACGTGCGCCCGGTCAGACGCTCGACCTCCGTCGTCACGCGCACCTTGGCCATGTCGGGCTTGCCGAACACGTGGCAGTTGCCACAGCGATCCCATCCGGACCGGCCCGTACTCGCGTGCAGCGGCGCGGCAGGGGTCTCGCCGGTCTGCCAGCCGGCCACGTCGTGGCACTCCTGGCAGTCGACGTAGCGATCCTTGCTGAAGCCGCCGCGGAACGGGAAGTCGGCATCGGGGCGCCCGAACGCCCTGGCGTCGCTCTTGTGGCACGCGTCGCATCCCTTCTCGATCCTCGCGTAGGCCTCTTCGCTGCAGACCCCGCGCTTCTTCTGCGCGCCGGGAGCGAGGAATGCGTAGTGGTCGGCGTGTGCGAACGTGCCGAGCGAATGCAGCGGTCGCTGTGGTTTCGCCGCGGTTGCGGCGCGCGCCGGTACTCGATCCGTCTTGTGGCAACTTCCACACTTGTCGAGCGGGATGTTGCCGGTGCCCGTCTGTCGCGCGTTGGCCTGCGGGATGTTCGCGTGGCACTCGGCGCACGCGATCAACGAGCCGAGGCCACCGTTGACGACGCCGCAGTGGTCGGCGTGGTCGAGGTCGCCGCCGACCGGCAACGGCTGCGTGTTGACCCCGCCGGCCGGACCGGCAAAGGCCTCGACGAGCTTCTGCCGGTAGGCCGGCACGTCGCGTTCGGCGGCTTCCTTCTGCGCCGCATCGAAGAACAGCAGCGAGGCGAAGTCGAGCCGACCTGCCTCGTGGCACTTCGCGCACTGGCCGGGGCCGGTGCGGATGTCGAAGTCGTCGATCAGGAAGTTCTGGCCGATCGCGCCGTGGCACTGACGGCACTCGAGCATCGCGTGGCTGTGGTGCCGGAACGCGTCCCGCGTGCGGGTCCGGAACTTGCGCAGGTCCTGCGGCCAACCTGGCGCGGGCGCGAGACCTGGCCCATGACACGCGGGACACTGTTGCTGTGGCGCCGAGACGAGGTTCTGTGCGTCGAACCGATGGCAGCCGCGGCAATCGCGCCAGACCTCGGGCACCTTGGGATCGACCCACTCCTTCGGCACGTGGTCACCGTGCTTGAACTCCTTCTGCAACGGGACGGCCAACCAACCGGGCACGGCCGGCGCCCGCGGTCCCTGCACCAGCGCCAGCGAAGGCAGCGTGCCGAGCAAGAGCGCCAGCGTGACGAACGAGCGCGCCCGCATACTAGCCATCCGTCTTGCCGCTCGGCTGGATCTTGACCGGCCCCTGCACGATCGTCTGGCACGCGAGGCGGCACTTGCTCTCGTCGAGCTTGCCGCCGAGCTTCTTGTTGGACTTCTTGATCGTGTTCTTCTCCTTCGAGCTCGCTTCGTTCAGCGCAGCCATACCCTCGAGGATCGTCACGACGCACTTGCCGCAGCTGCCACCGGTGTCGTTCGGTTCGTTCTGATCCCAGCACTCCCACAGGGTCTGGCACTTGCCGCCGATGCTGCCCGAGTCGTCGGTCGCGGCACCGGCTTCGGCGAGGAAGCTCAACATCGGACGGTCCTTGCCGGCTGCCACCTTCGTGCCGTCGGGCAGCACGATGACCGGCTCGCCCGTGGGTGCCTGCACGTCGGGCTGCGCCGCCGGTGGTTGTTTGGCGGCCGGCGCGGCCGGCTGTTGCTTCGCGGCTGGCGCCGCGACGGGAACTGCGGTACCGGGCCGGCCGAGCTGCGTCTTGTCGATGATCTGCGAGGAAGGCCGCTGCATCGACGACGTGCCCACGGCGGCGGGCCCTTCGCTGCGCATCTCGACGAAGCGGAAACGCTGCTCGCCCATCCAGACTTCGTCGCCTTCGTTGAGACGCAGCGAGCCGCGCAGCTCGAGGAACGTGCCGTTGCGACTCGCGTCGCGCAGGCGCGCGACGCCACCCGCGTCGCTCGCGGTCAGGTGGGAACGCGACAACGCGAAGTCGCGAGGATCGAGGTCGTCGCGGCCGATCGTGCGTTCTTCGCGCGCGAGCGGAATCGAGCGCGCGACCTTGCCGTTGCTGTCGAGCCGCGACAGCACGACCTTGCCGTCCGTGACGTCGACGCGCAGCCGCTGCCGGCCCGCGACGATGATCGTGCCGGGCTGCACGGTGCGTTCGGAGTTGAAGCGCACGTAACACTCGCCGCCGTACGGCACGTTCGTCACGTAACACTCGTCGGCATCGACGCGGAAGGCCGCGTGCTGGTCCAGCAGCAGCGTGTCCGCGCCCACGACGACGCGCCCGGTCGTGCGACCCACGACGCTGTCGCCGACCGCGAAGAAGTGGTCGGTCTTCGCGGGGTTCTCGCCGGGCCCGATCTGCACGAACGCAGCACCCATCGACGGCTCGAGTGCCGGAGCTTCGACCGGTGGCAGCGCGACCGGCGCCCGGGGCGGGATCACCATCGTCTGGTTCTGCTTCACGAGCTGGTCGCGGATCGCGTCGTCGCTGGCGCCGCGACGCAGACGCTGGTGCACGGCCTCGGCCGCGCGCACGCCGTCGACGATCGCCGTCTTGAAGCAACCCGGATGCTCCTTGACGGTCGACTGCAGCGCCTCGGGGCGGAAGTCGTTCGTCTCGATGAACGCCGGGTCGAGGATGCTGCCGCCGAGGAAGATGCCGCCGACCTGAGTCTCGCGCAGCGCCGACACCGCGAGGCGCTTCTTGGCCGGCGCGTCGGCGGCCGCGAACTCCTTGATGCCCATCGAAGAGAGCAGCTCGACCGGGCGTTCCGCGCCGATGAACGCGAGCAGCTGCTTCTTCTCGAACTCGTAGCAGACGAGCTCGGGAGGCTGGTTCGGCAGCTCGACGCGCCGCGTCTTGACGGCGACGAACTCCTTGCCCTGGTCGTCCTTGAAGACCGCGAGCGGCTCGCTGAGCGGCAGGTAGCGGATGTTGCCCTGCATCCACGACTCGTAGAAGCGCGAAGCGAGCGCCTTGCCCTGCGCGACCTTCGGCATGCTGCGGCCGCGGTAGCACCAGAACACGTCGGAGTTGTCCTTGGCTTCGATCTTCGCGACCGCGATCGAAACGACGGCTTCGGCGGCCGACATGCCGCCGCCGACCACGCACGCCGGCGAACCGACGTATTCGGCGCTGTTGCCGAGCTTGTAGCGGATGCCGCGTCCGTCGCCCATCACGCGCACCTTCGCGGCGCCGCCGCTGCCGAGTGCCAACAACATCGCCCTCGTGTGCACCTTCGTCTTGGCCTGGGTCTGCAGCTCCATGCACTCGGCCACGAGCACGCCGTTCTGCAGGCGCTCGCAGCCGCCGATCTCGACGCCGTTGCGATACGGGATCTTGTTGTCGTCGTAGATCTTGAGCCACTTCTGGTAGAGCTGGTCCGCCGGCGTCTGGTCCGCGAACGGCAACTGCTTGATCAGCTCGCCGCCTTGCGGGAACGGCAGCTCCGCGCATTCGCCATACTCGGCGTCGACGAGCTTCGCCTTGGGTTGGTGCTCGGCCCAGTCGCGCAGGATGCTGAGCACGGACTCGCGATCGACCACGAGCACCGACATGCCGAGCTCGTGCGCGCGCCACGCCGCGGCCGTGCCGGCGGGGCCGGCACCGACGACCAGGAGATCCAGGGGATTCGAAGAACTGTCACCTTTCATGGCTGCAAGCGGGGAATCAGAGCGAGCGGGGATCGAGCGGACGGCGGCGGCGCTTCACTTTCCGGCAGCAGGCGGCTTCCAGCCGGACGGCACGGCGTCGGGAACCGTGAACGTCTTGCCGTCGCGCAGGTAGAGACGGCTTGCCTCCTGCCGCGTGAAGGGCCGCCCGCCGATGCGCCCGAACACGGCGACCTGGTGTCCCGATTCGTCGGCCGCGCGATCGCGATCGAGACCCTTCGCGAGCGCGAGAGCCGGACCGTGCGTCGCGTAGGACGCGATGAGCTTCGGTCGCGGCTCCGGCGCGAAGCCGTAGGCGCTGCGGCCACCGTCTTCGGGCGTCACGAGCTGCAAGACGTGCAGACCCGTCTTGCCGTCGGCGACGAGGCCATAGAGGCTGTCGTTGACCATGCCGACCTTGACCTGGTTGACGTCGGCCAGCACGCCGTCTGCCGTGAAGCTCGTGAGCAGCTTCGGCGCGGTCGGGACCTCGACGTCGACCACGGCGACGCCCGCGGCACCCGCGCTCACGTAGGCATAGGTGCGCGCAACGTAGACGTTGCGCGCGTCCGCGATCGGCACGGAAGCGCCGGCGACCTTCTGCATGCGTTCGGGCGTCGTGACGTCGATGACCTCGAGCCCGTCGGCGTCGGTCACGAACGCGTAGCGGAACTGCACCGCGATCGACGTCGGCTTGTTCGCGAGCACCGTGTTGACGATCTTCGGCGCGAGCGGGTCCGTGACGTCGACCGCGACGACCCCCTGCTTGCAGCAGACGTAGACCGTGGTGCCGGCGACCGCGAGACTCTCGGCGCCGTCGAGCGCGTTGCCCGGATTGAAGGTCACCGCGCGCTCGAGGAAGTTGTTGTCGGGGTCGCCGTCGGTCAACTGGTCGATGCCGACGAGGATCAGACCCTCGAAGCGATCGCTGACATACGCGTAGCGGTAGGACTCGTGCAGGTTCTGGTCGTTGCCCTTGTAGGGGTAGTTCTGCTCGCGGTTCGCTGCGTCCCACGGCCGCGACATGCTGATCGACATGTTCGTCGGGAGCGCGACCGCCGTCGCGAATCGCGTGCGCACGTGCGTGTCCTGGCCGAGCGGCGAGACGGGCGCCGTCGTGATGCGCTCGCTGAAGTCCTTGTTCGCGACGTTCGCGATGTCGAACACGCGGAAGCCGTCCTCGCCCGAGGCCGTGTAGAGATACTCGCCGCGCACTTCGAGGCTGCGCACGCTGCCGCTGTGGTGGTGCGCCTCGGTCAACCGGCGCCCGTTCTGCTCGTGGGCGCGATACTCGTCGGGGAACGCCATGCGGTGCAGGTTCGAACCGATCACCGCCTGCGGCTCGGGCCATTCCGTGATCTTGACCGCCTCGAGACCCGAATCACCCTCGCCGACCCACGCGAACATGCCGAAGAAGTTCACGTAGTTGGTGCCCTGCAGCAGCGTCTGCGCGAGCCACGCGTTGTTGTCGTTCTTCTCGCTGAGGTGGCAGTCCGAGCACTTGCGCGTCTCGGTCTTGCGCACCGTGTGCGCGAAGTGCGTGTTGAAGCACTGGCCGTTCAAGCCGTTGCCGGCGACCGTGAGCTGCTGCTTGTAGGCGATGCGGCGCTGCGCGTCCTGCGTCGACACCATGACGGCCGACGACGAGCGCACGACGGCGACCTTGTTGTCCTTCACGTCGGGTGAGATGCCGAGCATGAACACGTCGTCGCGCGCGACCTGCGGGTTGTAGGAAGCCCAGTTGCGCAGGTGCTTCTGCTCGAAGTGGTGCATGTCGGTGCGCCAGTTCGCCTCCTGCGGCAGGTGGCAACCGAAGCACGACGTGACCCACGACGTGTGGCACGAAGCACAGTCCATGTTCTTGGTCGTGTGCGCCCAGCTGCCGTCCTGCTTCTGCGCGAGCTTCGCGTAGGCCGCCTTCTCGTTGTATTCGGGGTCGCCCGGCGTGCAGCTGTACATGACCTGCGAGATCTCCCACTCGAGGCCCGGATACAGCATCGAGTGCTGGATGTAGCGCATGCGGCCATCCGAGCGCCTCACCTCGAACCTCGGGTCGCCGAACGGCGTCCTCGGTTTGCTGGCCCCGGCCGGCTCGATCATGCTCGTCTTCTTCGCGTCGGGCCCACCAACCTCAGGCTTGCTGGCGGGCCCCGAGAAGCGCAGCGTCGCGAGCTCGGTCGCGGTGCCGTGGCAATCCTGGCACTGGATCTGGATCGCGGCCTGATACTCGGAATACAGGTGCGTGTCGCCGTGCACGTCCTGCTCGAAGTGGCAATCGACGCAGTGCATGCCCTTCTCGGCGTGGATGTCCTTCAAGTGCACGGGTTGGCCCGGTTGCGGCACGAAGCAGGCGCGATCGACGGGCGCTTGGCCGAGCTTGGGGATCACGCCCGCGAACTTGTCCTTCTTGTCATAGGGGACGACGGCTCCGTTGCTGTCGAGCAGGTTGCCCTTGCGATCCGTCTTGAACACCGCGCGGAAGATCCAGCCGTGGCCGTGGTAGTCGGCGAACTGCGTGTGCTGCAGCGTCGGATTCACGTCCTCGGCGACGCGCTCGAGAAACTCCTTGTCGCCCCACTTGCCGCGCAACGCCGCACCCTCGGGGTTGCGATCGAGGATCGCGTGCTGCTCGTCGCTCGACTTCGCACGCTGCTCGGGCGGCCACATCTGGTCGCCGTCGGTTTCGTAGGACCACATCTGGTAGCCGTAGTAGGTGTTCAAGAACGAGTTCGGCTGGTGCATGTGGCACACGATGCACGTGCTCGACGGGATCGCCCTCGTGAAGCGGTGCGCGATCGCATGCCCTGAACGGTCCTGCGGGATCTTCGGATCGACCTCCTGCGCGCGCGTCGTGCCCGGCTTCTGCAAGAAGGCCGCGCTCGAGCCTACGTTGCCGTGGCCCTTGTTGCCGAACTGCGCGAACGGACCCGCGTGCACGGGGTCGCGGTCGTTCGCGTAGATCACGTGGCACGAAGTACAGCCGCTCGAACGGAAGTCGCCGGGCTGGTCGTTGGTGCCGAACATCGACAGGTGCGGATCGTTGAGCCGCGTCTTGTGCACGTTCAGCGTCGGCAGGTCGACGCGATTCAGCGTGCCGAGGCCGCGGTCGGACGAACGGTTGTTCGGACGCCCCGCGTCCTCGAACTTGTCGGGCAGACCCGGCACCGGCGAGGACAGTCCGTTCAGGCCGAGCGCTACGCCGCCGAGACGGCTGCCCTGCTCGAAGATGCGGAACACGTTGCCGGGCTGCGTGACTTCCCAGTGCGGCAGCGGCACCGCGAGCGCCGACCAGCTGTGTTCGCGCAGCTCGGCATCGGTCGGCGCGCGGTCGGGTTTGCCCGGTTCGCGCACGATGTGGTTCACGCGCTGCGGCGTGCCGTCGGGTCCGTAGGACTCGCCGAAGACCGAACGCTTCGTGCTGACGATGCCGTTCGCATAGGTGGCCGTGCCCCAGAAGTGCTGCGACGTCGTCATCAGCGACTTCATCACGCGCAGCGTCACCTCCGCGTGGCACGGGCCGCAGGTCTTGTTCGCGACGCGCAGATCGCCGGGATTCACGAACTGGATCCACGCTTCGCTCTCGGCCAGCGTCAGCGTGTAGAGACGTTCGGGGTTGGCCGAGTCCTTCCAGGCCTTCGGATACTTCGGCGCGGGGTGAGCCTCTGCCGCGTCGGCCTTGGTCGGATCACCGCCGTGGCAGTGCACGCACGACGCCTGGCGGCCACCCGGGTGCGGGTCGTCGCAGCCGGCGTGGCAGACGGCGCACTGGCCGTCCCCGGCGAAGCCGCCCGTCGCATCCTTGATCGCGGCTTCGCTTGCCACCTGCGCGCCTGCTCCCTCGGCCGGCGGCTCGTACGGACGCCACGTGGAAGACGATCGGCAGCCGAAGAACTGGAACGCCAGCAGGCCGGCCACGGCGAGGAATCCGAGCCGCAGCGGGTGACGTTGGGATGACCGCGACGGCGAGGACTGACGATGCGGGGGCGAGTGGTGGTCCATGCTGGCAAGTTCCGATGGGCGCGATCCAATCCCGGCGCGATGCTAGCGACGCCCGGTACACCGTGCTACGGCGGACCCGAAACAGCGTCGATGGCCGCCGCGATCCGGTGGCGCGACCATTTCGAAGATTGCCGTCGCACCAGCACCGACTCGTTCGTCTTGCATGCGTCCAAGCCGGCGAACCCGGCGCAACCCACCCAAGCAAATGCCCAAGTTCATGCTCGTCCTGCGCACCAACGTCACCGTCGACTACAGCAAGCTGACCCCCGACGACTTCGCGACGATCCTCCGCGAATACAAAGCCTGGGGCGAGCGGCTCACGGCCGAGGGGCGCCTCGACGTTGGCAGGAAGCTCACCGACCAGGGCGGCAAGGTGATCTGGCCGCGTGGCAAGACGACCGAGGTGAAGGACGGCCCGTATGTGGAGACGAAAGAAGTCGTCGGCGGCTTCTACATCGTGAAGGCCGACAACTACGACCACGCGGTGCGCCTCTGCGCGGGCCACCCGAACTTCCGCTTCGGCAGCATCGAGGTCCGACAAGTCGACTTCATGGGCCAGCCCGAGAGCTGATCCGGGCCCTCGCGAATGCTGCCGCCCGACCTCGTCGACGAGCTGTTCCGCCACCGATACGCCCGCATGGTCGCGGGCCTGTGCCGTGTGCTCGGGCCCGGCCGCCTCGATCTCGTCGAGGACGTGGTGCAGGAAGCGCTGCTGCGCGCGCTGCGCGTGTGGCCCGCCGAGGGTGTGCCCGAGAATCCCGAGGCCTGGGTCTTCCGCGTCGCGCGCAACCAGGCACTCGACACGCTGCGGCGGCAGAAGATCGCCGCGAAGGTCGACGCCGAGCTCCAACAGTGGGCCGAGCAGCAACCGCAAACGAGCGACGAGCCCGAAGGCATCGCCGACGACACGCTGCGCATGCTGTTCCTCTGCAGCCACCCGGCCGTGCCGGCCGACGCGCGCGTCCCGCTGATCCTCAAGACCGCCTGCGGTCTCGGCATGCCGGCGATCGCGCGCGCGCTGCTGCAGAAGGAGGCCACGATCGCGCAGCGCCTCGTGCGCGCCAAGACGAAGCTGCAGGCGCTCGACATCGTGTTCGAGGTGCCGAGCCAGAAGGAGCTGCCGCACCGGCTCGACCTCGTGCTGGCAGTGATCTACCTGTTGTTCAACGAGGGCTATCGCGCCCACGAAGGCGAGCAGCTCGTGCGCTCCGACCTCGTCGACGAAGCCGTCCGGCTCTGTGCATTGCTGCTCGAACGGCCCGAGACCACGACGCCGTCGGCGCAGGCGCTGATGGCGCTCATGCTGCTGCTCGGCGCGCGGATTCCCGCGCGCACCGACGGCAGCGGCGACCTGCTGACGCTCGCGGCACAGGACCGCAGTCGGTGGGACCGCGCCTGGCTCTACTGCGGCATGCACCACTTCCGGCTCTCGATCGGCGGCGACGTGCTCACGCCGTACCACTGCGAGGCCGCGATCGCCTCGCTGCACGCGACCGCGCCGACGTATGCGGACACGAACTGGCGCCGCATCCTCGAAGAGTACGACCGGCTGCAGGCACTGAGCCCTACGCCTATCGTGCGGCTGAACCGGGCCGTCGCGGTCGGCAAGGTCCACGGTGCCGCGGCCGGCCTCGAGGAGCTGCGCGCGCTGCAGGACGACAAGGCACTCGACGACTACTTCCTGCTCGCGGCAACGACCGCGCAGATGCACTGGGTGCTCGGCGACCACCTTGAGGCGCAGCAGTGTCTCGAGCGAGCGGCGGCACAACCGTGCTCGGACCCCGAACGGCGCTTGTTGCAGCAGCGGCTGCTCGCGTGCCGGCGCGGCGAACCAGCGCCGCCATGGTGAGTGGCTCGGCTCGCGCGAGGCACCGTGCGATGATCCGTGCGATGATCCACCGCATGGCGCGTGGTCTTCGCATCGAGGTGACCTTCCTGTCGAGTCTGCAGCAGGTGGCCGGTCGCGAAACGATGTGGCTCGACGTCGGGACAGGTGCCACCGTCGAGCGCGCTCTCGCCCTGCTGCGCGAACGGCTGCCCGCGTTCGCCGGGGTCGACGTCGTCGCCAACGTCAACGGTGCGCCGGCGAAGCCACAGCAGGCGCTCGGTCACGGCGATGGTTTGTTCCTGCTGCCGAAGGCCTGAGGTCACTTCACGGCGCGGACCACGAGCGCACGCAGCTGGCCGCGCCACGGCCGTTCGCCGCCGTCGCGCGCGAGTTCCTTTGCCACGGCGGCGATGACGCGTTCGTGCACGTCGCCGAGCCGCTCAGAGATCGCGGCCGCGATCGGGTTGCCGCGCACGATGCCGATCGCGAAGTCGGCGGCCGACACCGCCGTCGCCGTCTTGGCGACGACATCGATCTGCACGCTCGCGAACCCCGCGGCCGTGAACGCGGCGCGGATCGAGTCCTGGTCGTTCCAGCCGAACGGCGTCAAGTAGAACGTCGGCGGATCCTTCGCGAAGAACCCGGCGGTCGTCGTGTGTCCTATCCGCGCGAAGCTGTTCTGCTCGAGGGGACCCCACGTGTTGATCAGCACCTCGCCGCCCGGTGCCAGCACGCGCGCCGCTTCGCGCAGTGCACCGACCTTGTCGGGGAAGAACATGATCCCGAACTGGCAGACGTAGTGATCGAACGCCGCGTCGGGGAACGGCAGCTGCTGCGCGTCGGCCGTGCGCAGCTCGAGGCGCGGGTCGGCGGGCAGGCGAGCTCGCGCGTGATCGAGCATGCCCTGGTTGAGGTCGGTGGCCACGATGCGAGCCGCGCTCGGCAAGCGCGCGAGCAGTGCCCTCGTGACGACGCCCGTGCCGCACGCGACTTCGAGCACGCGCGCGTTTGCCCGCGGGCGCAGTCGCGCCGTGAGGTCGTCGGCGTACGGCTCGAAGATCACGGGCCCGAGATGGCGGTCGTAGATCGGCGGCACGGAGCCCGTGAACGCGTGATGTGCGGAAGACGGTTGCGACTTGTCCTGGGTCATGCGTGCACAGTGCGTGCGGTTCGATGGCGCAGCGAACACGAACGTCTGCGCGACGGAAATGCAAGCGGCCACCCTCCGGAGGTGCTCTTCGGTGCGGTTCGAGCGATGCCACCGCGTCCGCCCGAGTCAGCGTGCCGGCATCTTCGAACCACGTCACGATCCGCTCGCTGTGGAGCTGCAGCCCGCTCACCCCCACGAGACCGCGAAGTGGACGCGGGATGAGACGAGGGTCGGCGAATCGCGAGGATGCCATCCCCCCCTTCCCACACTCGTCTGTACCATGAACACCATGACTCCTCCTCGCGAGCAAGACGGCAAACCAGGCCCAAAGCCCGCGGCATCCCCCGTCCCCACAGCAACTCACCCTCTCGATCGAGAGACCGAACTGGCTTTGGAGGCCCTCGATCGAGCAGCGGAGGCCGCGCGCAACCTGCCGCCCGTCGTCCTGGACGACCACTACCTCGAGCTGATCGCCCGAGTCGAGGCGATGCCGTGCAACCGCCCGGGCACCGACAAGACCTGGGTGCACGAACTACACGACAGCGATGTCGCCCACTTCGCCAACTGCCGGCGCCTGCCATGAACGCCTTCGCCGACACGTGCCGGGCGCTGGTCCGGGACGGTGTTCGCTTCGTGGTGATCGGTGTCTGGGGGGCAAACTACTACGCCCGTACGGCGGGCGCGACCCTGGTGACGCGCGATCTCGACGCGTTCCTGCCGCTCGACGCGCACAACCTCGTGCTCGCGTGGAAGGCCTGCGAATCGGTTGGATGCACGCTGTGGGCTGGCGACGAGCCGCTCGGACCACCGACGCTCGAGTTGGCCGGTGCCGTCGTGGCCCACCGTGCGCTGACGACTGCGGTGGGCGACACGGGAGCAGAGATCGATCTGACGCTGACCATGACCGGCTTCTCGTTCGCGGAGGTCGACGCCGCGAAGGTCTCGTTCGTGGTCGATGGCGTGAACGTGCCGGTGGCGCGGCTCACGCACATTCTCCGATCCAAGATGCTGGCAGGGCGTGCCAAGGATCAGTTGTTCCTGACGAGCCATCGCGAGCTTCTGGACCGCCTGCTGCGACGCGAAGGCGGTGCCTGAGCACGAACGCATCTTGCACTTTCCACGCCGCCAGGCTCTGGCGAAGTGGCAGGAGAGACGCGCCGGCGATCACCCGGGCTCGACGCGCCGCAGCCCGTGCGCTCTGATCCACGTTGCATGATGCACGAAGTGCGCAGCATCCCACCGGCTCCGAGGCGCGTGCGCTTCAAGTCGCTGATCGCGCACCGCTGGCCGCTGCTCGCGGTCGGGGGCATTCTCGTCGTGCTCGGCTTGCTGATCGCGTGGCTGATGTTCCTGCAGAGCGGCGGCAAGATGTCGGACAGCGCGCGGCTCGATCGCGACCCGAAGGGCATCTTCGACGGCCACGTCAAGAGCGTGCGGCGCGCCGGCTCCTGGGACGGGAAGCAGTGGGACAAAGTGGATTACGACTTCACGTACCCGGTCCCCGGCACGTCCATCGTGATGAACCTCAGCCACTGGTCGTTCGTCGCGGCCGGAGAGTACGAAGCCGGCTCGCCCGTGCAGATCGAGGTGCTCGTCGACGACCCCAACGTGTCGCGCGTGCTGGGCGGCATCCTGGCGCAGCACCGCGATTGGCTGTGGGCGCGCTTCTGGATCGGAACCATGGCCCTGCCCGGTGTCTTGGTGCTGCTCGGCTGGCTCGCCGGCCTCCTCCAGTTGCGCCGCGTGCTCGTGCACGGCGACGTCTCGGTCGGGCGCGTCACCAAGGTCGCGAACGTCCGCTTCGTGCTGCCCGAGATGCTGCGCGTCACCTACGAGTTCCGCGACCACCATGCCGTGGTCCGCACGAACAGCCACTGGGTGCGCTTGCACGGCCAACTCGGCACACGCCTCGTGCGGCAGATGCACACGGGCTGGCTCGAGCCGATGCCGGTCCTGCACGACCGCCGCACCCCGCAGTGGAACCGCATGCTGTTGCCACGGGACTTCCTGCCCCAGACCAGCCACCACGCCCTGCCGGCGAACGGCATCACGTGACCGCCGGCGCCGAACACGGGGTGCAGGCGCTGCTGTCGCCCGAAGGGCCGATTGCGCGCAGGCTCGAGGAGTTCGAGGTCCGGCCGCAGCAGCTGCAGCTCGCGCTCGCGATCGAGCAGGCGCTCGCGACGCGCCGGCATCTGATCGCGGAGGCCGGCACGGGGACGGGCAAGTCGTTCGCCTACCTGCTGCCCGCCGTCGTGCACGCAGACCAGCACCAGGGTGAAGGCCCGATCGTCGTTTCGACGCGCACGATCGCGCTGCAGGAACAGCTCGAGCACAAGGACCTGCCGTTCCTGCACGCGGTGCTGCCGTTCGAGTGGTCGTCGGTGACCGCGATCGGCCGCAACAACTACCTCTGCCTGCGCCGCATGCACATCGCGGAGCGCGAGCAGCACCTGTTCGAGGATCCCGAGCGGCACCGCCAGCTGCGCGCGATCGTCGACTGGTCGCTGACCACGAAGGACGGCACGCGCCAGGATCTCGACTTCCCGCCGCTGGCCGAAGTCTGGGAGGAGGTGCAGGCCGAGCACGGCAACTGCCTGCAGCGCGCGTGCAAGCACTACGACCACTGCCACTGGCAGCGGGCGCGGCGACGCATGCAGACGGCGCAGGTGCTCGTCGTCAACCACGCGCTCTACTTCGCCGACCTCGCGCTGCGCATGGCCGGTGCGTCCTACCTGCCCCCCCACCGCATCGTGATCTTCGACGAGGCGCACCACCTCGAACGCACGGCCACCGAGAGCCTCGGCCTGCGCGTCGGGCCGCGAACGGTGGGCTGGCATCTGCGGCGCCTGCACGCGCGTCGCAGCGAGAAGAGCCTGCTGTCGCGGCACGGCACCGGGACCGCGCGCATCCTGTGGGAGGAGGCCCACAACCACAACGAGGCGTTCTTCGCGCAGCTGCAGGAACGGCTGCACGCCGCCCAGTCGAGAGAGGGCCCGGCGGGCGAGGGACTCGCGCTGCGCGACGAATCGATCGAGGAGCCGCTGACGCCCGTGCTCAGAGCGCTGAGCCAGGAGATCGCGACGGCGGCCGCACGCACCGACGAGGTCGATGCGCGCATGGAGCTGGCCGCGCGCGCGAACGGACTCGACGGCTTGTGCGCGATGCTGCGCGGCCTGTGTGTGCACAATCCGGAAGCCGCGACACCGCTCGTGCGCTGGATCGAGCCGACGCGTCACGGGGCCACGCTGTGTGGCGCGCCGCTCGACGTGAGCCAGGCGTTGCGCCAGCACCTGTTCACGAACGGCCCGCTCGCGGTCCTCACGAGCGCGACGGTCGGCACCGGCGACGATCCGGACTTCGGCTGGCTGCGGCGGCAGCTCGGCATCGACGAAGCGGACACGCTGCGGCTCGGCTCGCCGTTCGACTACGACCGCAACGTCGAGTTCGTGCTCGAAGAGGCGATGCCCGATCCGGCGCAGCAGACCGATGCCTTCCGCGAAAACGTGATCGAACGCACGCTGCGCCACCTGATCGAGAACGGCGGCCGCGGCCTCGTGCTCTGCACGTCGTGGGACTTCGTGCGCAAGGTCTCGGCCGGCTTGCGCGCGCCGCTCGCGGATGCCGGCATCGAGCTGCTCGTGCAGGGTGAAGCGCCGCTCGCGCGCCTGATCGAGCAGAAGCGCGAACATCCGACCTCGGTGCTGATCGGGACGGACAGCCTCTGGGAAGGCATCGACCTGCGCGGCGACGCGCTGACGTTGCTCGTGATCACGCGGCTGCCGTTCCAGAGCCCGGGCCACCCGCTCGTGCAGGCGCGCCTCGAGGCCCTGCGCGCGCAAGGTCGCGACCCGTTCGGCGACCATTCGCTGCCCGAGGCGATCCTCAAGTTCCGCCAGGGCTTCGGACGCCTGATCCGCAGCCACAAGGACCGCGGCAAGGTCGTCGTGCTGGACCCGCGCGTGCGCACGAAGGCCTACGGCCGCCGGTTCCTGAACGCGCTGCCGTTCCGGGGCATGGGCAGCGACGAAATCTGAAGCAGCCGCGACGGATCGGCGGCGGAACCGTCCACTTGAGGCTATCGGAATGATATCATTCCAATAGCACCCATCCGACCAGCTTGTCTACCATGAACGCACCCTCCCGCGAGTCTCTCTACCCGAATCCCGGCGCCGGCCTCGTCCGACTGTTCCAGGGCATCCTGCTGGCGCTCGCCAGCCTTGCCGCGATCGTCGTCGGCGGCGTGGTCTGCGACCAAGGCATGCCAATCCTCGGCGTGCCCATGATCCTGCTCGGGGTCTTGGGTGTGCCCGGCACCATCCTGGTCTTCCGCGGCCTCGTGCTCGTCAACCCGAACCAGTCCAAGGTCATAGTGCTGTTCGGCAAGTACACGGGCACGCTGCGCCAGGACGGCTTCTTCTGGGTCAACCCGTTCGCGGCGCGGCGCAGGGTCAGCCTGCGCGCGCACAACTTCAACAGCGACAAGCTCAAGGTCAACGACCTGCGCGGCAACCCGATCGAGATCGGCGCCGTCGTCGTCTGGCGCGTGCGCGACACAGCGCAAGCGACGTTCGACGTCGAGAACTTCGAGTCCTACGTGCAGGTGCAGACCGAGTCGGCGCTGCGCCACCTCGCGTCGCAGCACGCCTACGACTCGCCGCACGAGACCGAGGTCTCGCTGCGCGGCAGCAGCGACGCGGTCAACCGCGAGCTGCAGACGGAGCTCACGACCCGGCTGCAGATGGCCGGCATCGAAGTGCTCGAGGGGCGGCTGAGCCACCTCGCCTACGCGCCCGAGATCGCCGGTGCGATGCTGCAGCGGCAGCAGGCCGAGGCCATCATCGACGCGAGGCGGCGCATCGTCGACGGCGCGGTCGGCATGGTGCAGATGGCGCTCGAACAACTGAAGGCGCACTCGGTCGTCGACCTCGACGAAGAGCGCAAGGCGCAGATGGTCAGCAACCTGCTCGTGGTGTTGTGCTCCGAGCGCGGCACGCAGCCGGTCGTCAACACGGGCACGCTGCACGGGTGATCCGTGACCGACGACAAGAAGGGCTTCCTGCTGCGCCTGCCGCCGCGCGTGTTCGAAGAACTGCGGCGGTGGGCCGAGCAGGACATGCGCAGCATCAACGGCCAGATCGAGTGGCTGCTGCACCAGGCGCTGCAGCAGCGCCTCGGCCGCGATCCGAACGCGCCCAGGAACGCGCCGAAGAAGAAGTGACCGGTCGCGACGCCAAGTTGCCGTGCGTCACGCCTTCGCCGCGGTCCCACTGAAGAAGCGCTTGCACGCGAGGAAGTGCGTCTCGAACAGGTGCCAGCTCAGGAATCCCACGCCCCAGCTCGCGACGACGCAGCACGCAGTGAACACGATCAGCACGACGAGCGCCGGCAGGTGCGCCGTGAGTGCGCCCGGTGCCCGGCGCAGGGCACCCCCACACGCCTCGATGACGAGAAAGTGCACGAGGTAGACGCAGTAGCTGTAGCGGCCGAGCGATCGCAGCGCGTTCGTGCGGCAGAGACGCGCGAATGCGCCGTCGCCGCGCGCGAGCACGAGCACGCCGGTCGCGAACGCGAGCGCTGCGACGAGGCCGAAGCGCTGCATGACAGGCGTTTCGGGAAACGAGTTGTCGTTCGCGAACGCGATGCCCGCGAGCGCCAGAGCACCCGCGAGCGCGGCGAGCCGACCGAACCACGCGGGCGGCAGCGGCACGAGCGCCAACACGGCGCCCGCCGCGAGGCCGTCCATGCGGCACGGCAGGAAGAAATGTGTGTGCACCCCGCTCGTTGCGAGCCAGGCACGCAGGCCGATCGCGGTCACGACGATCGCACCGCACCATGCGAGCAGCGCGCGCGGTGCCAGGAACCGCACCACGGCGGGCCACATGAGATAGAACTGTTCCTCGATCGCGAGCGACCACGTCACGACGAGCGCGAGGTCGGCCGGGCAGTCGCCGAACGCGTAGCGGAAGTTCTGGTAGTAGAAGAGGTGTGCCAGTTGTTGCGCGGGCGTGGTCGGTGACCGCGGCAGCACCCAGAGCAGCAGCACGACGACCACGTAGTAGAGCGGGAAGATGCGCAGGGCGCGTCGCGCGTAGAAGTTGCGGAAGTAGTGCGGCGAGCCCTTGCTGCGCAGCAGGATGCCCGTGATCAGGAAGCCGCTCAGCACGAAGAACACGTCGACGCCGCACCAGCCGAGCAACGCGAGACGGACCCAGGGGTGGTCGGGTGCGAGCCGCTCGGCCGACGGAAGCTGGTTCGCGAAGAACGCGAGTGCTCCGTGCATCACGACCACGAGCAGGATCGCGAGCCCGCGCACGCCATCGAGCGCCGCGACGCGATCGGACGCGGAAGGTGCGGGAGGGATGGCCTGTGTCATGGCGGCGGGCGCGCCGGGATCCGTCCCGGCGTCAGGCGCCGTTGCGGTAGCCGAAGCCGACGCGCTCCCACATCTCGATGAAGAAGAGGCGGAAGAGACCCTTCGGGTGACCGGTGAACATGGGGCTGGTTGCGAGAGGAGAGAACGAAACGGGACGTCACGCGCAGTCAGGTGCAGAGCCGGGTCGCGGGTCCCTTCATCGGCCCGACACTCGACCCGCCGACGTCTACTTGACTCCGTGCATGAGCTTCTGCACCAACGGTGCTGCGAGCAGCAGGATCAAGCCCGCGGCGGACAGCGCCCAGAAGCCGAATGTGTAGCCGCCGAGCGCCGACTCCGTCGTCATTCCCGTCTCGCCACTCACATGGCTGGCGAAGATGCCCGACAGGTTGTTTCCGATCCCGGTCGACAAGAACCAGCCGCCCATTCCGAGCCCGACGAGGCGCACCGGCGCCAGCTTGGTGACCATCGACAGACCGATCGGCGACAAGCAAAGCTCACCCACCGACTGGATCAGGTAGACGGTGAACAAGGTCCAGAACGGGATCTTGTTGGCGGCGACGAGGCTCGACAGCGCCCACATCAGCAACAGGAACGCGAGCCCGTTGAAGATCAGGCCGAGGCCGAACTTCCGCGGGATCGACGGGTTCGCCCTCACCTTCGCCAGCGCGACCCAGACCCACGCCACGATCGGCGCGAAGACGATGATCGCGAGGGCGTTCACGCTCTGGAACCATCCGGTCGGGAACTCCCAGCTCCCCATCTTGCGTTCGACGATCTTCTCGGCGAGGAACGTGAAGGAGCTTCCCGCCTGCTCGAAGAACATCCAGAACATGATGTTGAAGACGAAGATCACCAACATCGCGATCGTCTTGTCGCGCGCGACGGCGCCATTGCGAACGCCTTCGAGCATCAGCATCACGCACAGTCCCACGAACATGACCGTGAGCACCCACTGCAAGCTGTTCGCGCCCACGGAGAGCAGTGCGAACACCGCCGGCACGGCGACCAGCGCGCCGAACGCGACGTAGGCCACCCGCTTCGGATCCTGCTGGTCCGCCAGCGGCGCGCCAATGCCCTTCAGGGCACGGCGACCGAACCAGAACCAGAACAGGCTGACGAGCATGCCGATGCCCGCCGTGAAGAACACCACCTTGTACGACGGCACGGCCTTGCTGCCGAAGACACTCCTGGCGAGCCAATCCGTCAGCAGCGGCGACACGAACGCGCCGAGGTTGATCCCCATGTAGAAGATCGTGAAACCCGAATCGCGGCGTTCGTCGCCGACCGCATAGCACTTGCCGACGATCGTCGAGATGTTGGGCTTGAACAGACCATTGCCCACCACGATGGTGGAGAGGCCGAGCTTGAAGATGGTCGGGTCGGGCAGCGTGATCATGAACAGGCCGCACGCCATGAACACCGCGCCGGTCAGGATCGATCGCTGATAGCCGATCACTTTGTCGGCGACATATCCGCCGAAGATCGCGACCGCATAGACGAGCGCCAGGTACGACCCGTACGTCCGGTTCGCGTCGGCCTCGCCCGTCGCCGCCCCCCCGTGGAACTGCGCGACGATGTAGAGCACCAGCGCCCAGCGGATGCCGTAGAACGCGAAGCGTTCCCAGAACTCGGACATGAACAGCATCCACAGTGGCTGCGGATGCCCCATGACTTGCGTGAACTCGGGCAGGACGGTGCCATCCCGGTTCGTGTCGGCTGCAGCGTTGGTCACGCGTTGACTCCTGAGACGGGCGGAGAGGGTGGCCGGAAGGCTACCCATGCGCTGCGCGCGAGGCACTCACGAACACTCGTGCATTTCGCGTGTCCTGCGCGCAGGCCGATTCCGCGGCGCGAGCCGGCCGCTTGGCAATGAGCGTTCTCTCCGATCGCCCCGCTTGCAGACCCAGTGCGGGCCGGCCATCCTGGCCGCATGGGCAGACAGTGGCTGCACAGCAAGAAAGAGGTGACCGCGAACCGGCGCGCCCAGATCACCAGCAAGCTCGTGCGCGAGATCATGGTCGCAGCGAAGTCCGGCACGCCTGACCCCGACATGAACCCGCGCCTGGCGCTCGCGGTCGACGCTGCGCGCAAGCAGTCGGTGTCCAACGACGTCATCCACCGCGCGATCAAGAAGGCGTCGGGCCAAGGCACCGAAGCCGTCAACTACGAGCTCGTCACCTACGAGGGCATGGGCCCGCGCCACGTGCCGATCATCGTCGAGTGCCTCACCGAGAACCGGAACCGCACCGGGCCCGACATCAGGTCGCTGTTCAAGGACCTGCAGTTCGGCAGCAAGGTCATGTTCCTGTTCGACCACCGCGGCATCGTCGAAGCGACGCACGAGAAAGCGGGGTTGGACCTCGAGACCGCGGCGATCGAAGCGGGAGCGCAGGACGTGCAGCCGCTCGAGCACGTGCCCGAGGACCACAGCGGCGGCCGGTTCCTGACCGACCGCACGGATCTGTACGCGGTCGCGGATGCGCTGAAGAAGGCGGGCTGGAGCGTCGCGTCGGCCGAGCTCGGCTACGTCGCGAAGGACCCCGTGGTGTTGCCGCCTGATCAGAGAGCACAGGTCGAGGCGTTCCTCGAGCGGCTCGACGACCACGACGACGTGCACCGGGTCTATGCGGCGATGAAGTGAGAGCTGGTCGGTGCGCGCGAGCGCCTGCTGCTCGGTGAGGTCCTTTCCGGGACAGCTTCGCTATGCGCGAACGTGTGAGCGCGCCGGCGGTCGGTACCAGACGGCGTCGGGTGGCAACTCCTCTCGCATGTCCGCGGACTCGAAGTCGTGGATGGCACCAGGCAACAGCAGCGGATCGCTGTCGAGCAGACCGAGCACTTCGTTCAGCCGCCGCGAGATCTCGAGGATCGAATCCTCCGGCACATCGAACGCATCGGCGTAGAGCACCGGCCCGAGCTCGGGGGCGGTGCCGTCGTAGATGGCGACGGGGTAGGGGAATCCATCTTTCGTGAGTCGATCGAGAATGGTCTCTGTGACTGGGCTCATCTGTCGTTCTCCGTCACGCCGAGCTGACGCGCCAGGGCTGCATAGTCTGCCACAAGGTGACGCGCCTCGCTGTCGGTAATGGTCCTCGTTGCGTAGTCGGCAGCAAGGCGCCAGCGGTAGAGGTCCCTGAGCCGGTTGCCAAGGCCCAGTCGGATGCGGTGAGAACCTGCCCAGGTTGCGCCGTGGCTCCTGCCGACGGGCACACCCCGGGCGAGCATCTCGGCGCAAGCTGCCTGGTAGCAGGAGTAGTAGATGCGGGAGACGGCCGGCATGAGGAGCGGCGGCGTTCGCCCGATGAGAACGGTGGCCGCGCACAGGTGCTGCTGCGCTCGCAGACGCCACGCCACGATGCTGAGGGCTGCTGATCTCGTCATGCCTGCAAGTGCGTCGAGGGGGGGAAGGCGCCGGATGTAATCCGCACCGGCAGCGCGGCTGCAGAGCCGCAACCCCACGGATGGCGACGGCTCCGCAGCCACCAAGCCTGAGAGAGGATCGGTCAGACCCATCACGACCGGAACAGGGCCCGCGCGCACGTGCGCGGAAGGGAGAGGAGGCGCTGCGGGAGGCGAAGACGTTGCTCATGCTTCAACGAGGCCGCGTACTCGCGTGGACGGACTTCAAGATCGCCTACTCCTGCTCCGGACGAACCGCGCGGTACCGCTGCAGACGACTGCCCGGCTTGTCGGGAATCGTGAACTCGATGACCCCCACCTTCCTCAGGTCGCCAATCGCCTTCTTCAGCGAACTGGAGACGCGCTTGTGCGACAACGCGGTCGCCAACTCGGATCGCGTCAGGTCTCGCCTTTGCAGAGCGACCATGATGCGATCGTGGACCGAGTCCTTGTTCCAATCAGGCCGCCATTCCCGCAGCACTCGCCACCAGGCCGATCGCGACTCGGGCCTCGACTCGGGCCTCGACTCTGGCCTCGACTCTGGCCCACCCCTCCCCCCACCCCCTTCCGGCCGCCACACCCTCTGCACGAAGAACGCTCCCTCCTGCACGAACTCCGGCTCCGGCAGCCCCGCCGCCACGAGCCGCCGGATCATGTCCAACGTCCCCGTCCCGGCCTTCTCGATGTAGCTCGCCAGGAACATGGGCTCGGCGACCAGCGGGTTCCTCGGGATCGAAGGATGTGCCCTCCGCAACCGTTCCGGGGTCAAACCCTGCGGCAACGCGCCGGGATTCCACACCTCCAACCGATCCACGAACAGCATCACCTGCACGCTCGCATTGCTCGCGTAGTCGCGATGCGCAACCGCGTTCACGATCGCTTCCGCGACGACCTCGCGCGGCAGCTCGTAGATCACCGGAGCCTGGTTCGACTTCGCACGAGTTCCCACAGCACGCGCAATCTTCCCCATCACGAAGTCCACCGCCTGGTCGACCATCTCGAACACGGTCCCCTTGTAGACCTGGTACGAAGGGATCGGCTTCTGCACTTCCGTCCCGTGGAAGTGCATGCACTTCACTTCGGAGGTCGGCAGGAAGCGCTGCGGCTTCCGCCCGAAGAGCAACACCGCCGCATGCGTCGGTTGTCCCCGGTCGAGCAGGTCCAAGTGTTCGAGCGCATCCTTCCGCCGGGCCTTCACGGCCACCGGAAAGTTCCTCCCGGTGCGGGCGCGGTCGAGGAACCAGCGGAGCTTCTCGCCAGACAGATCCTCCATCGTCGCGTCGGGACACGCAGACGCATCGAGCGGTCGCGTGCGCAAGGCGCCGCTCCGTTCGAGGTGGTCGACGAGACTCGCGTACACTCCGCTCGTGAGTTCGGCGACATTCTGGAACCGCCGACGGATCAGCTGCGCGCCGGCCTTCCGCACGAGTGCCGCCATCTTCTCATGCCGTCGCTTGTCGTCAGCACCCTTGACGAACACGAGCCGCGGGATGCCGTGCTTCGTCGCCCGATCGAACTCGCGTTCGGTCGGTGACACTCCTGCCGCATCCTGAAAGCCGTACTCGTCACCGAGCACCACGACACAAGCCTCCGCCCGATCGACCTCCGCGAGATACACCTCGTCCGCGCGCCGGTCAGCCGCTGGCAGGTCCTCGAACAAGAACACGCGGAAGAATCGCGACAGCAGCGGGTCGCTCTCGACGAAGTCGTGGATCGCACGTCGCTCCTCGGCGAACTCCTTCTGCACGCTGCTGACGAAGAGCGAAGGCGTGCTGATGACGCGAGATCTTGACCGGGAGGTTGGTTTTCGACGGGTGCTGCGATCGTTCATGGATCCGTACCGTGGCGCGCAGGGCGTTCACGAGCGGCCCCGAGCCATTCCAACCATCCGTGCATTCTGTGCACGCCATGCTCGGAATGCGAGGATGGTCAGACCCCCATCACGACCGGCACGCGTTCGCGCATGGCCACCGTCACCGCCGCCGCCAACCCCGCGTAACCACGCCGCGCCGCCGCGATCAGTTCCCCGCCCGCCGGCGCAGGCAAGCTCGACCATCCTTCGAACTCCGCGGCGTCGGCCTGGAACGTGCGCTGGTTGAGCCACTTCAACTGGTCCGCCAGCACCGCGAGGCTCCCGATCTCCGCGTTCTCGCCATCGGGCAGCGGGGTCCGCAGCGTGACCGGGAAGTCGCCGGGCAACCAGACGCGGCACGCGAGCAGATGCCCGTACTTGCTCTTCTCGAACTTCGCGTCGGCCAGAGCACGCCACTCGCGATCGAGCTCCAACAGCGCAGGCACCGTGTCCGGCAGTTCGAGCTCCGAACGCTCCGCGTACATCGCGAACAGCCGCAGCGCCATCCAACCCGCGTCCCCGAGATCCCACTCGTGCGCCACATCCGCGCCTTCGTCCCACAGCAGCTGCGCCGCGACCTTCGGCGCGACCGCCGCGCGCAGGTGGACACGCCAGGCCTCGACGCCAGCGCGCAGCTTCGCAACATCGCCGCCGCCTCGCGCGTACCACCGCGACAACGGCCCGGCCCATGCGATTCCCGTCATCGCGCCTGCTACCAGACCTTCTTCAGGTCGATCTCGACGCGCCGCAACACGCGCAGCCGGATCGAGTCAGTGCAGACGATCGCTCGTCCGTACTTGCCGGCGCGCAGCACGTATTGCTCGATGCAAGGTACCTCCGGATCGACGATCCAGAACTCGCGCACTCCGGCACGCTGGTACTTCCGCCGCTTGATGCGACGGTCGTGGTCGGCGCGCGACGGCGAGAGGATCTCGACCAGCAAATCGGGCACACCGGTGAGCTTCTTGTCGCCGATCAGCGAGAGGTTCTTGGTGGTGACGACGACGAGATCGGGCTGCACGAGCGTCCCGCGCCCGAGGTGCACATCGAACGGCGCAAGGAGGACTTCACCGAGCCCGGGTACCTCGATGAGACGATCGAGTTGTTTGAAGAGCCGCCCGCCCAGCTTCTGGTGGTAGTAGCTAGGCGCGGGATTCACGAAGTGCCTCCCGTCGATCAGCTCGTGCCGGTAGCGGTCGGGGGGGATCTGGCAGTAGTCGGCGTAGGTCCAGCGCCGACGGCGGGATGGGGTGGGGATCGTGGCGGTCAAGGTCGGTTCCGTTCGGTCGCGGCATCGCAGCATACACGCTCCTTCGCACCGCCGCGGCCGATGCGGCCCGGGTTGGTGCAGTGTCCTGTGCCGCGGAACCGCCAGCGGTTGCAAGAACTCACCGGGAACGCGTCGCGACCTCCCGAGCTGGGCTCCGGCTACAGCTTCTCCTGCAGGAACCTCTCGAAGCGCGCGAACAAGTGCAGCTGCTGTTGCAGGTCCTCGATGCCGTGGCGGACCCGTGGATACACCATGAAGTCGCAGTCCTTGCCCGCCTGCTGCAGCGCGTACAGGAACTGCAGGCTGTTCTGCAGGTGCACGTTGTCGTCCATTGCCGCGGCCATGAGCAGCAGCGAACCCGATAGCCCACCCGCCGACTCGACGACGCTGCCCGCGAGATAGCCCTTCTCGTTCGTCGTCAGCAGCCCCTCGTATCGCTCGGTGTAGATCGTGTCGTAGTTGCGCCAGTCCGTGATCGGATTCACGGCGACCCCGCACTTCCACTTCTTGCTGTGCGTCAGGTTGTAGATGGTCTGATAGCCGCCGTAGCTCCAGCCCCAGATCGCGACGCGCGCGGCATCCGCGTAACCCTGCTCGACGAGCCACGCGACACCATCCTCGAGATCGGGCAGCTCGCTCGCGCCGAGATTGCGCCAGCACACCTTGTGATACTTCCTGCCCTTGCCGCTCGCCGAACGGTTGTCGCAGACGAACACCACGTAGCCGCGTTGCGCGAGCAGTTGATGCCAGAGGTAATCGCGGCTGCCCCACTGGTCGCGCACGATCGGCGTGTGCGGCCCCGAATAGTTGAACTGCACGACCGGGTACTTCTTGTCCTTGTCGAAGCCGACCGGCTTCATGACCATCGCCTCCATCGGGAACCCGTCGCGCGTCTTCACCTGCGCGAACTCGGGCTCGCTCAGCGCGAACGGCGCGAGCATCCGCGTGTTCGACTTCGCGATCGCACGCAGCTCGGCGCCCTTCTCGTCGAGCAGCAGCACCGAGGGCGGCGTGTTCACGTCGCTCCAGCGCGTCACGAACGCGCCGTTGCCGGGCGCCATCGTCACGTCGTGCGTGCCACGCCCCTGCGTGATGCGCTGCATCTCCCCACCCGCGAGCGGCACGCGATACAGATGCGTCTGCAACGGGCTGTCGCGGTCCGCGGTCACGTAGACGCACTGTGCTTGCTCGTCGACCGCGACGACCTTCTTGACCTGCCACTCGCCTTCGGTCAGGCGCCCCATCAGCGCGCCATCGCGTCCGTATCGATACAGGTGCCGGCAGCCGTCGCGTTCGCTGAGCCACAAGAACGACGCGCCGCCGCCGATCCACTCCGGCTCGGGGCCCGCCTCGACCCAGCAGTCGCTGTCCTCGCGCCACAGCTTGCGCACGGCGCCCGTCGCCGCAGAGCCGGCGAGCATGTCGAGCCAGCGCTGCTCGCGCCCTTGCACCTGGAACAGCACCTCCTTGCTGTCCGGAGCCCACGTCACGCGCACGACGAGCCGGTCGTCGGCGGGATATGCGGCCAGATCGAACCAACGCGCGGACCCGGCCGCGACGTCGATCACGCCGATGTCCACGATCGGGTTCGCCTCCCCCACCTTCGGGTAGTTCGTCTTCTCGACGGGCGGCCGCGCCGGAGAATCGCCGACGATGACGAACTCCTTCACGGGCGACTCGTCGAGCTTCAACAGCGCCACGTGCTTGCTGTCGGGCGACCACCAGTAACCCTGGAAGTTGCCGCGGCCGTAGAGCTCTTCCTGGTAGACCCAGTCGAGGCGCCCGAAGAACAGATCGTCGTTGCCATCCTTGGTCAGAGCGCGCACGTCGCCGCCGCTCGAGGCGACGACGTTCAGGTTGAACTTCGCGACGAACGACACCCACTGACCGTCGGGCGAGAACAACACGCCGGTTTCTTCGTCGTCGGGCGTCGACGTGAGGCGCTTGCACGAGCCGTCACAGCTCCCGAGGAACAGGTCCTTCTCGACGTTGAGCACGAACTGCGTGTGCAACTTGTTCCAAACCCACGCCTCGCTGTCGTCGAGCGCCTCTTCGCCTCCGTCGGCGGTGCCGAGCGCCTCGTGCAAACTCTTGCCGAAGGCCGCGAGGTCGACGAAACGCGAGCGTTTGCCGGTGCGTGCTTCGACCGCACTCCACGCCGACCGACCTTGCCCTGGCAGCGCGCGCGGACCGGCGTCGAACACGAGGTAACGCTCGGCATCGAGCCAGTCCTTCGGATCCTCCGCGGCAGCGACCATCATGTAGTCGAGCCGGAACATGTCGATCGGCTCGAGCTTCTTCTTGGCGGCGACCTCCTGGGCAACGGCACTGCCCAGCAATGGGGCGAGGAAGCAACACAGCAGCACTCTGCGGATCATCGCGCGCATCGTGCCAAGGCGGTACGGCGCGCGCCATCTCGATCCGCGACGCGCAGCACCGCTGCCATTCGCGGATTGCGAACGCGTTCTCTGCTGTCTACCGGACGAGCCGCATGCCGGCTATCGTCGCCGCATGGTGTCCGGCAAGTCAGGAGGTTCCCGCGATACCCACCACATGCTGCCGCTGCGACGGCCACTGCTTCGCGCGAGCATCGCCGCCGCATTGTTGCCGTTCGGTGCGTGCACCTACGTGCAGCAGCGCCTCGACGACCTGCACGACTGCGTGCTGTATCGATGGCACCAGGACGCGTTCGGCGTCGCGGTCGAAGCGAAGCTCGGCCCGCTCGAAGCCGCGCTCGGCGGCTGGTATGCCGACTGGGGCTGGGGCAAGGACACCTGGTGGCAGCAGCCGGGCTACGTGCTGACGAACCACGGCACCGGCGTGCCCTTCACGACGTTGAGCCCGCTGCTCTACGACGCGTCCTGGACGCGCGTGTTCGCGACGGGCTCGGCGGGGAACAACCCGAACGCACCGGATCAGTTCGACGACGTGCGCTCGTGGGTCGGCATCAGCGATGTGTTCGATCTCGACGACGAACTGCCGTTCGAGCTCACGACGCGGCAGCGCATCGTGGACGCATTCGGCGTCGAGGTCGGCGTGGTGCCGCTGATCTGCGGGCTGCACGTCGGGTTCAACGCCGCGGAACTTGCCGACTTCGTGCTCGGCCTGGTCGGCATCGACGTGCTCGGCGACGACGGCCACGCGCGGCAGCCGACGCTGCCGTTCCTGCCCGCGAAGTAGCAGCGTTGCTGGCCTGGAGCCGGCTCGCCAAGCGGGTTCGCGATCTTCACGCGAACGTCATCGCGGTTTCTGTAATGTCCCGCTGAATCCAGGCGACCGCAAACCGTTCGGCGAAGGTGCAAAGAAGTTTCTGTCGACCCACTTCGCAAGCAGATCAGCACGCGTACGGTGGCGCGCTTGCATGTCTTGCCCGCCGTCTCGCGGCGGGTTCGCAGCCGCCCCCATTTCTTGCCACCAACCGAGAAATCACCATGCTCAGAGTTTTTGCCGCCTGCCTGCTTTCCTCAGTCGCTTTCGCCCAGAGCTACTTCTCCGCTGCACTCGATGGTGCACAGGAAGTGCCTCCAGTTGCGACCGCTGGTCGCGGCTGGGGCATCGTGCGGCTCGACCCGGCCACCAACACCGTCAGCGTCTTCCTGTTCCACGAGGGGCTGTCGGGAGCACCGACGGCCTCGCACCTGCATATTGGCGCAGTCGGAGTGAACGGCGGCGTCATCCTGCCACTGGCCGCAGCCGGACCGAATGCGTTCACGGGCAGCGGCGTGCTGTCTGCGGCGAACGTGGCCGCACTGACGAGCGCAGGCACCTACGTGAACGTACACACCGCGGCCAATCCGGGCGGCGAGATCCGCGGTCAGGTCGTGACATCGGCGAGCTCACGCTACAAGGGCGTGCTGACCGGAGCGTCGGAAGTGCCGCCGAACCCGACGACGGGCACCGGCACGGCAATCGCGTATCTGCACGAACCCGAGAACCGCGTCGTCTACATGGTGAACAGCACGGGCCTCGTCAGCGTCACCGCCTCGCACTTCCATCAGGGCGCCGTGGGCATCAGCGGTCCCATCATCGTGCCGCTCAACGGCAGCAACGGCACCTATTGCGGCGTCAGCGACCGCCTGCCCGCGGCGCAGCTCACCGCGTGGAAGGCGAATGGCTGCTACGTCAACATCCACACGGCCGCGTTCCCGGCCGGTGCGATCCGCGCGCAGATGGTGCAGGACGTCGGCGACCACTTCGTCGCCGCGCTCAACGGGCTGCAGGAAGTGCCACCGACCCCCTCGACCGGACTCGCCGGTGCGAGCCTGATCCTCGACGTCAACGGCGTGCTGACGCTGCAGGGCGGATTCGCGGGGTTGACCGGCGCACCGACCGCGGCGCACATCCACTTTGCCCCGCCTGGTGTCAACGGTGGCGTCGTGGTCCCGTTGGTGATCGCCGGATCGACGATCAGCGCCACCTACACGCCGACGGCCGCGGATCTCACGAACCTGCGCGCTGGCAATTGGTATGTGAACATCCACACGCCCGCATTCCCCGGCGGCGAGATCCGCGGCCAACTGGGCCCGGCAAGGCTGCCGACGACGTTCGGCGAAGGCTGCCCCGGCTCGAGCGGCGTGCGGCCGCAGATCGGCGCCACCGGGTTCCCGTCGGTCGGCAGCAGCATGAGCATCGACCTCTACGGCGGGTTCCCGCTCAGCTTCGCGTTCTTCGCGTTCGGCGCGAGTCGCGACTTCGCCGGCGTGATTCCGTTGCCGATTGCTCTCGGCACCATCGGCCTCGGCTCGCCCAACTGCTACCTGTTCGTCGATCCCTCGACGCTGATCGCGTTCCCGATCAACGGGCTCGGCTGCTCGAACGTGGTCATCAACGTGCCGTTCTCGCCAGCGCTGCGCGGTCAGAGCTTCTACTCGCAGTGGGTCGTGATCGACATCCCCGGTTTCATCCCGAGCAGCGCGCTCTCGATGACGGTCCAGTAGCTCCCGTCGCAGAGGCGACGTTCACGCTTCGGCTTTCGGGTCGCGTTCCATGAGCCCGCGCACCGCGACGCGCGGCGACAGGCCCTCGAACAGAACGCGCGCGACGGCTGTCGCGATCGGCATCTCGACGCCGCGCTGTGCCGCCTCGCCCGCGACGACTTTCGAGGTCCAGACACCCTCGGCGACCTTCGGCGAAGCGGCCAGAGCCTGGTCGAGCGTGGCCCCGCGGCCGATCCGTTCGCCGAACGCGCGGTTGCGGCCGTGCCGCGAGAACGCGGTGACCGCGAGGTCGCCGACGCCGGCCAGCCCGAAGAACGTGCGCGGATCGGCGCCGAGCCCGAGGCCGAAGCGCGACATCTCTACGAGCCCGCGCGAGAGGATCGCGGCCTTCGCGTTGTCGCCGTAACCGAGCCCGTCGGCGATGCCGGCCGCGAGCGCCATGACGTTCTTGAGCGCCCCACACAGCTCGATGCCGAGCAGGTCGGCATTGCGATAGACGCGGAAGGTCTTCGTGGTCAACGCGGTCTGCAGCCACTGCCGCGATGGTTCGTCCCCGCCTGCGACGACGACCGTCGTCGGCAGCTCGCGCGCGATCTCTTCGGCGTGGCTCGGGCCGCTGAGCGCAAACACGCGCTCGGAGGAGCCCATGACTTCGGCGATGACCGTGGACGGCCGCTTGCCCGTCTGCTGCTCGAGGCCCTTCGCGAGCGACACGAGCGGGACGCGGGCCGGGATGCTGGCCCGGAGACCGGCGAGCACGCTGCGCACGTGTTGCGTGGGCACGGCGACGAGCACGACCTCGCAGCGATCGAACACGGCAACTGGATCGTGCGTCACGGCGATCGCGTCGTTGAGCACGATGCCTTCGAGGTAACGCGGGTTCTGCCGCGACGCCGCGATTTGCGCTGTGTAGGCGGCGTCGTGACCCCAGAGCGCCACGTCGTGCCCGGCGCGGTCGAGCGCCATGGCCATCGCGGTGCCGAACCCGCCGTTGCCGAGGATCGCGAACTTCATGCGTCAGTCGCCGCACGCGCGGCAAAGTGTCTCTTGAGGTTGCCGCGGTGCGTCCAGAACAGCAGCACGGCGAGCACGAGGCAGAACACGGTCAGCGGCAGACGTTCGCCGAAGGCCGTGCCGGGGTGCAACAGGATCGCTGCGATCGCGAGCGCGAGCCCGAGCGCGAGACTGCCGAAGAACACGTGGCCGGTCAACAACCGCACGACGAAGAACACGAGCACGGCGAGGCCCACAGCCTGCCAATCGAGCGCGAGCAGCACACCGGTGGCCGTCGCGACTCCCTTGCCGCCGCGGAAGCGCAGGAACGGCGAGAAGACGTGGCCCAGGACGGCAGCGCCGCCGCAGACCACGGCCGCGGGCAAGGGGGCGGCCAAGAGACGCGGGCACAGCGCGGCGGGCAGGAAGCCCTTGCCGGCATCGAGCACGTAGATCAGCAGGAATGCCGCGAGCCGGCCGGCTTTGGTCGTGAACGCGCGGCTCGCGTTCGTCGCGCCGACGTTGCCGCTGCCGATGGTGCGCACGTCGACCCGCTTGCACAAGAAGACGACGAGCAGCGCGAACGGGACGGCGCCGAGCAGGAAGGAAAGCAGGCTGGCGCACGCGAGAGCCATCGCCGAAAGGCTATGGCATCGAACGAGCGTGCGCCAACGGCGACCGGCCGACTGCGTGCCTTCGCGGGCGGCCGCCGCTAACGTCCTGCCCCGTGGCAGCGTCGCGCATCGGCATCGACACCGGAGGCACCTTCACCGACGTCGTACGCTGGTCAGCGCACGGCGTGCACGTGCACAAGCTGCCGTCGACGCCCGACGATCCTGCGCGCGCGGTGCTTGCCGGCCTCGCGGCCGTGCGCGCCGATCCCGGCGAAGAGGTCGATGTCGTGCACGGAACGACCGTAGGTCTCAACGCGGTCCTGACCGGCAACCTGGCGCGCACGGCCTTCGCGACCAACCGCGGGTTCGAAGACCTCATCGAGATCGGTCGCCAGGACCGCACGGAGCTCTACTCGATGTCGCCGAGCCGCCCCGTGCCACCGGTGCCGCGCGCGCTGCGCATCGGTGTCGCTTGCCGGCGAGGCCCCGGGGGCGCCGTGGAGCAGGAGCTCACGCAGCGCGAAGTGGAACGCTTCGCGGCTGCCTTGCGGCCGCTGCGCCCAGCCGCGATCGCGGTCGGCCTGCTGCACTCGCCCTCGGATCCGACCGACGAGCGCCGCCTTGCCGCAGCGGCGGCGCGCGCCTGTCCCGGCGTGCCGATCACGTGCAGCGCCGAGCTGCTGCCCGCGTTCGGCGAATACGAACGCTTCTGCGCCGCGATCCTCAATGCAGCGGTGGCGCCGATCGTCGGCAGCTACACGGCGACGCTCGCGCGAGGCGTCGGCAACGGCCGGCTGCGTCTGTTGCGCAGCAGTCTCGGCATCATGCCGGCCGAGGAGGCCGCGAAGTTCCCGGCGCGCGCGATGTTCTCGGGTCCCGCCGGCGGCGTGCTGGCCAGTGCCGAAGTCGCGCGCTTGCTGCGCTTGCCGAGCGCCGTGGCGTTCGACATGGGCGGCACGTCGGCCGACGTGTGCCTCGTCGAAGGAACCTCCGTGCACGATGCGGGCAGCATCGGTGGCCTGCCGCTGCCCCTTCCCACGGTGCCGGTGCACACCGTCGGGTGTGGCGGCGGCAGCATCGCCTATGTCGACGGAGGCGGCGCGCTTCGTGTGGGTCCCGAGAGTGCCGGCGCCGACCCCGGACCCGCGTGCTACGGCAAGGGCAAGGAGCCCACGGTCACCGACGCCCATCTCGTGCTGGGCCACCTCGGGCCCGACACGCTGCTCGAAGGATCGTTCCCGATCGACGTCGACGCGGCCGTGCGAGCAATCGAACGCCTCGGCCGGCGGCTCGGTCTCTCGGCGGCGGCAACAGCGCGCGGCATCCTGACCATCGCCGCCACCACGATGGCGCGCGCGATCCTCGTCATCACGGCGGAACGGGCCGTCGACCCGGCGCGTGTGCCCCTGATCGCGTATGGCGGAGCCGGCGGTTTGCACGCCGCCGGACTCATGGCGCGACTCGGCCTGCCGTGCGCCTACCTGCCACCTCATCCCGGCGCATTCTCGGCACTCGGGCTCGCGCTCGCGGGGGAGTCCGCCGAGTGCTCCGAAGCAGTGCGCGTGACGCTCGAACCCCGGCAGCTCCGCGGATTGCTGCAACTCGGCAGGAAAATGCTGCGAACCGTCATGGCCGGGTCTCCAGCGGGCGCGCGTGGCCGGGTCGACGTGCTGGTGCGCTACAGGGGTCAGGGTGCCTCGCTGCGCCTACCGCTGACCAACCAGGTCGCCCGACACTTCGAGGCCGAACACGAACGGCGCTACGGTTTCACGACGGGGGCTCCGCTCGAAGCGGTGCAGGTGACGGCGCGCGCCGAAACCCCCAGCCGGAGCCTGCCGCGGGCCAAATCTACGCGTTTCTCGGGCGCCGTGACCCACCGGCGGGCCCCCGCAGGGGGTGGCAGCCTCAGGGTTCTGCAACGCGCTCAGGTCGACGCGCCGGTCACGGGGCCAGCGGTGCTCGAGGAGGCGACTGCGACCACTCTGGTGCCGAGCGGATACGTGGCAAGCCGAGTGCCGTTCGGCCTGAGCCTCCGGCGGCTGTCCTGACCCCGGCATTTACCCGATGGAAACCTTGTAGAGGACGGGTTTGCACTTCGATGCTGACCGCGCTATCCTCGGCCATGTTGAACCCGTGGGCAGGGTGTATGGAGCACAAACCGACAGGGGTCGGTTACCTGCAGCGGGGATGCGAACAAATCAGCCTGTCAGCGCCCGGAGAGGGAACGTTGGGCAGGCATCGAAACACTGCCGGGGGTTGTCCGCGACGGACCTAAAAACTTGACTCTCCTTCTTCCCCTTTTCCCGAAGTTTCACCCCCGGCCATCATTTCCTCAGCGCAGCAGGCGCTGAGGCCGCTCGCCACGAGGCAGTCGCGACGCAGAGTCGCGACTCGGATACGGAGTCAAGAACGGAGCGAGTTCGGCAGCTCCCACCGCTGACGATTGCGTCGCTTGCTTCATCCGCTTCCCTCATGACGGGCGCCGCACGCCGTGTCGCAGTCGCGAGGGCACCGGCCGGCGCGCCGGTTCAGGGGCCGCTTCCGAGTTCAGCTCCGCGCGCGCCGCGCGCAGCATCTCTGCAGCCAGCGGATGCGAGGGACACATCTCGAGCAGTTGCTCCCAATCGGCGATTGCGCCACTGACGGCCCCCTGGCCATACAAGAGCAGTGCGCGCTGGTGAAGCAACCGCGCGAGCCGCACCTGGACGCGGGCGTCGGTCGGGAAACGCCGCGCGAGCTCGAAGAGCTCCGCCACGGCCCCTTGCAGATCGCTGCGCGCAAGCCTGGACTCCACCTGCGCGAGACCGCGCGCCACCGCATCCGTGCTCGTGGCGCCGACCCCGCGTGCTGTGACGGACGTCGCGTTGTCGCTCGCGAACTCGGGCGCCTGCTGCGGCCTCGACCCGTCGGCGGCCGCGAACGGCTCACCGGCCGCCGCCAGGCCCGGTTCGACCACTGGAGCAGGCGCGGCTGGTGGCGCAACCGGATCCGGCCTGGCTTTGGCATCCGAGCCGGGCTCGAACATGCGAAGCCTGGTCTCCGTGGCGGCGATCAGCCCATCCACGGCGGGCATTGCCGGCCAGACCGAGCGCGCAAGCCGCAAGAATCCCAGTGCATCGGCGTCACGCCACTCCGACCGCAGCGTGAGCGCTTCGAGCAGCATCTCGTGGCAGCGGCGAATGCGACCCTCGACGCTCGCGGCTGCCGCGTGTGCTTCGGGATAGCGCGGATGAGAAACCGGGACTGCATCGTAGGCGAGCAGCGCACCGACGAGGTCGTGCTCGCGCAGCGCGTTTTCCGCTGTCTCGAACGGATCATGGATCTGCGTAGCGCATGCGGCGAGACACAGCGGCAGCAGCAGGCTCGTGCAGGAGCGTCTCATTGCTGCTCCTCTCGCATGATCTCGTCGATGAGGACCTCGAGCTGTTCGGGCTCGTTCTCGTCGACGACTTCCTCCTCCGTGGGCACCTCGCGCCACGGCAGACCGCCGCCTGGCACGATCATCACATCGCGGTCCGGAGTCGTTTCCGGCGGATCCTTCGCGATCTCCTCACCGAACAGATCGAGCAGCCACGGATCGAAGACGTCGCCGCGCGCTTTGCCGAGCCGCTGCAAGGCGTGCTGCCAGTGAAGCGGCTGTTCTTCCGCGCAGGTCGTCAGCAGGTCGAACGCCGACGCGATCGCGAGAATGCGCGAGCCGAGCGGGATGCGATCGCCGCGCAGCCCGTCCGGGAGGCCTGCGCCATCGTACCGCTCGAGTTGGTGACGGATGATCCTGGCAGCTCGTCGCAACCCCGGCATGCTGTCGAGTTGCTCGGCTGCGCGCGCGGGATGATGTTGCAGCGATTCGGATTCCACTTCGGTCAACGGGTTCTGGTTCTGCAGGATCGACGGCCGCACCCAGGCCTTGCCGAGGTCGACGAAGCGGCAGGCGAGGTCCAGATCCTCCTGGTCGCCCGGGAGCAACTGCAGTCGCTCTGCGAGACGCGCCGCGAATCGGGCGGTCCGCTCGCCGTGCCCACGCGGCACGAGCCGACTGCGCTCGAGGCCATCGACCAAATGGTGGGCCATCGCGACATAGCCGGCGGCGACACGCTGCAGACCGTCCTGGACGCCGCGTTCCACTTCCTGGAGCGCGTGCCCCAATTCCGCGAGCTCGCTCTCGCGCGCTTCCTCGGTGACCCCACTGGCCTCGCCAACGCCGACGCGGATCAACGCGTCGGTCGCGCCGCGAATGCGCGTGGACCAGTGGTGGCCCAGCATCACCGCGACGGACACGAGGGAAAGGCAGCTCAGCAGCACGAGTCCGAACCACGTGAGGTCGAAGGCCGACGTGAACGCGCGCACGTCGTGCTGCAGGCGCAACTCGCCGATGACCTCGCCACCGAAGCGCACGGGTGCCAGGCTCTCGCGCACGGCGGTACCGCCGTCGTGCGCATTGGTGCGTTGGAAGGGGCCGCTGGCAGCCAGCAGCCCGAGCTGGCGTTCTCCGAGCACGAGGGCCGAGTCGAGCAGGACGTTCCCCGTCCGATCGAGCAGCAGCGCCCTGCATCCGGTCTGGTCGTGCACGGTCGCAGTCAGCACGGCCAGTCGCATGACATCGCCGCGCTCGAGCAGCGGAGCGGCGCGTTCGGCTACCGAGACGGCGAGACTCTGTTCGGACGCCGCGCGTGACTGTTCGATGCGGCGATCGTCGCGATCCGCTCCGAGAAAGCCGAGCACTGCCGCCATGAAGAGGCCACCGACTGACAGCGCAACAGCAAGGCGCTGCGTCAGCGACCAACCGCGCGCCCTGCGTTCGCTAGGAAGGACCATGGTCCTCGCCCTATCGGCACGCCCGTGGGGTGCACTTGTGCAGGGTCACCGATCAGGCCGGTGGCACGGGCGGTTCGCCAATCGCCGCAGCGGCGGCTGTCAGCTGTTTTGCCCCGAACGGGGAAACGCCGCGTTGCGGCGATGACCAACCAATGAGACTGTCGAACGGCTGAACAGTCTGCGATCACTTGATCGCTTCGAGGCTCTCGAGGTGCAGCTGGTAGATGTCGACGCAGTAGCCGTCCAGAACCGTCGCCTCGACCTTGAACGTGCCGATGATCTTGAGCGGGTCGAAGAAGTAGTCCGTCGTCTTCCCCTTCGGCATCACGACGCGAACGATGCCGTGGATGTCGGGCGGCTGGCCGTAGCAGCACGACCACAGCGACTCCACGAGCAGGAACTCCTTGATGTTCTGGATCTCGTCGATGGGCAGCATGAAGCCCGTCATCAGGACCTTCTTGCCCGACAGCTCCTTGATGCGCTTGGGCATGCCCTTCAAGCCGTCCTCGTAGGGCCACGAAGTGATCTCTTCGAACTTCAGGATCTTGTCCAGCCCCGTGATCTTGCCAGCCTTGACCTGGTCCGCGAGCTTGCGTTCGGCCTGCAACATCGCTTCGGCACTGCGCATCGCAGCGATGTCCGCCGGGTCCGTGCCACGCGGCATCGGCGCATCCGAAGCGGGTCGGTCGATCTT
>Ga0111539_10000649_pt1 | contig 44888 bp, 42 predicted proteins | sample RhiMethybrSRZTD1_FD_79667 | JGI IMG/M metagenome (GOLD analysis project Ga0111539, IMG submission 79667) | Populus rhizosphere microbial communities from Tennessee, USA - Rhizosphere MetaG P. TD hybrid SRZTD1 (version 2) (version 2) | ecosystem: Host-associated > Plants > Roots > Rhizosphere >... | reverse complement strand
TGGCGTTGGTGTTGGCGTTGGTGTGGCCGTCACAGTTGGCCGCGGTGTTGGCGTTTGTATCGGTTGGGCCGTTGACGCCGGAGTCGCCGTCGCTGTTTGACTTGGGGTTGGAACCGCGCTGGCCGTCGTTTCATTTGTGCAAATGGATACGCACGAAGGCCATCTGTTATAAATGTTCCACAGCAGCGTGATAGCTACAATCACGAGGTACAACGCAAGCAACACAATCAACCATGGGTGAACGGGATTTTTTCCGGGGCCTGGACCGGGTTCGGTTGTCGCGGGATCGTCAGCCATGAGTTTCTCCTTTTCGAGATGAAGAAACGTTCTCAGAGCCTTATGGAAGCGCTAGATGACAGGAAGCGAGAAGGAGCCAAATAAAGAGGTTTCAGGCTCCGCGAATAGCGGGCGGAACATATGTTAGGTTGCCGGGGAAAGTCAACATTATCGGTGTTTTATTGCTCAACCTCGCGCTCTTGGAGGAGCGACAGTTTGACTGTGCAGCGGTTTTCACGCTTTAATCTGCCGCGGCATTGAACTAACTCCCCGTCTAATTTAGGAGAAACAATCTTCTGTGAGTCTTTTGCTTGAGGGAAAGCGCGCGTTCATAACCGGCGGAACGCGTGGCATCGGTGCGGCGATTTGCGAGATATTTGCTCGCGAAGGCGCAGATGTGGCTTTTAGCTACAACTCGCGCGACGACCTCGCCGCCGAAATCAGCCAGAAAATCGAGGGCCATGGCGGCAAGGCGTTCAGTGCAAAGGTTTCAGTCGTTGACCGCGTCGGAATGAAGAAACTGACGCGCGAGCTGGTCGAAAAGTGGGGCGGGATCGACATTCTCGTCAACAATGCGGCGATCAATCGTGGTGATAACTTTGCCACTACCACCGATCGCGCCTGGGACGAGGTGATTCACACGAACGTCGACAGTCTGTTTGCGGTCACCAAGCCGATCTACAAACAGATGATTCGCCAACGTAAAGGCATCATCCTTAACATCACTTCCATCGGCGCCATGCGCGCGCTCCCGACGGCAGTTCACTATGCGACTTCGAAAGCCGCGATGATCGGATTTACGAAGTGTCTTTCACGAGAAGCGGCGACGTTTGGCGTGCGTGTAAATGCGATCGCCGCGGGAATCTTCGATACCGACCTCGCCCAGGCTCTTCCTGATCGTCTGCTGCAGATGCACGATTTCTGGACCTCAGCCGGCAGGCTCGGACGTCCGGAAGAACTCGCGGAATATGCGGCGTTCATGGTGAGCGAGCGAAATAGCTTCATGAACGGGGAAGTCGTGATCGTTGATGGTGGGGCCATCACGTAGCCGCAGATGACACGGATTTAAATCCGGATTTTAATCAGTTTTATCCGTGGCCGCTTTTAGCCTTCGTTCCAAATCCCGAAGAGCCCTCTGCATCTCACCTAAACGCCGGAACGCTGCGGTCGATCTCAGCCAGTCCTTGTTATCAAACGCCGGAATGCCGGAGATGACTTTACCCGCCGGAATGTCGTGACTGGTCGCGCTCTTGGCGGTTAGAACTACGTCGTCACCAATCGTTAAGTGACCCGCTACACCGGCCTGGCCGGCAAGGATTACGCGATTACCGATGTGTGAACTTCCTGCGAGTCCGACTTGCGCACAAAGCAGTGTGTCTTCTCCGACGGTGCACGAGTGACCAATCTGCACGAGGTTGTCGAGTTTCGATCCGCGTCCGATGCGACTCTCGCCAACTGAAGCACGATCGATCGTGGTCGCAGCGCCGATCTCCACGTCGTCTTCGATTACTACTCGCCCGGTTTGCGGGATCTTCAGCCAGTGTTTTTCTTCGTCCTTCGCGTAACCGAAGCCATCGCAACCAATCACAGCGTTGTTATGAATTACGACTCGTTCGCCGACAACCGTGCGTTCACGAATGGCGACGCCGGAATGTATCACTGAGCCTCTACCGATCGTGACGTCGTCGTAGATCGTGACGTTTGGATGGATGCGTACTTCGTCTCCGATAAAGACGTTGCGGCCAATCACCGCGCACGCGCCGATAGCAACACTCTTCGCCAATCGAGCAGTGGGATCGATAACGGCTGATGGATGTATGAACGGCTCGATTTCGGCTTCGGGATTAAAGATTCGCAACGCGCGTGTGTACGCGAGATACGGATCTTTTACGCGCAGTATCGCGATCTGCCGCTCTGTCTGGGCGTCTTCGCTGAGATAAATCGCAGAGGCTTGCGTCGAGTTGACCCGTGGCGTGTATCGAGGATTCGCGAGGAATGTCACATGCCCTTCGCCCGCTTCATCGAGGCCCGCTGCGCCAATGATGTCCAAGTCACTTGCGCCCTGAATGCGCGCGCCAGTCCGTTCAGCTAATTCTGATAACTTCATATCCTGTCCATCCTGTAAAATCCTGAAATCCTGTCCATCACATGACCGACACCGGATCGATCTCCAAATTTATCGTACGAAGATTAGCTCCCTTATCAGCTATCGCTCTCAACGCCGCATCCGCAACCTCCCGCAGATGCTTTCGACTCCGCGATTTGATCAATATCTGAAAACGATGCTCACCCTTTAACCTGGAAAGCGGCGCCGGCGCAGGACCGAGTATCCGGCACTTTCGATCCTGATTCACAAGATCGAGCTGCTTGCGCAGTTCGAGACTATCTGATCGCACACGACCCAGATCTGGTCCATGGATGAGCAAGCTCGCCAACGCGACGAACGGCGGATACGAATGGTTTTGCCGGTAACGAAGCTCTTCCTCAAAGAACCCTTCATAATCCTGCGCGCACGCGTGGCGCAAAGAATAGTGATAAGGATGATAAGTTTGAATCAAGACCCGTCCCGGTCGATCACCACGTCCCGCGCGCCCTGCGACCTGCGTAATCAACTGAAAAGTCCGTTCGGCCGAACGAAAGTCCGGCAACGCCAGACCGGCGTCGACTGATACAACGCCTACCAGTGTCACGTTTGGAAAGTCGTGACCCTTCGCTAACATCTGCGTTCCCACGAGCGTGTCGATCCTCCCCGCGCTGAAGTCAGCGAGAGACTGCTCGAACACTTTCCGGCGTGCAGTCGTGTCGCGATCGATCCGAGCGACGCGCAAGGCAGGGAAGAGCAGCTTCAACATCTCCTCGAGTTGTTCCGTTCCCTCGCCAACGTAGTAAATGTATTTCTTGCCGCATGACGGACAGACGCGCGGAACCGGTGCGCGGTGGTTGCAATAGTGACAAACGATAACGCGTTCGCTGCGGTGATAGGTCAGCGTCACATCGCAGTTCGGACACTGGACGGTTTCGCCGCACGAACGGCAGAGTATGAAGCTTGAGTAACCGCGGCGGTTGAGCAGGATGATCGACTGCTCTCCACGTTCACGCGTTTCCTTAATCGCTGCCAGTAACTCATCCGAAAACACACGCGGCTTTGCATGTCGCGCAAACACGCTTCGCATATCAATGATCTTCGCTTCCGCCATCGGCCGCGCGCCGATCCGTTCCGGCAAGCGCACAAACTGGTACTTACCTTTGCGCGCATTGTGAAACGATTCGAGTGAAGGCGTTGCTGAACCGAGAACCACCGTCGCCGATTCCTTTTGCGCGCGAACGATCGCGACGTCCCGGGCGTTGTAGTAAGGCGACTCCTGCTGCCTGTAAGACGCCTCGTGCTCCTCGTCGACGACGATCAAGCCGAGGTTCTTCACGGGTGCAAAGACAGCGGAGCGCGTCCCGATTACGACACGAGCTTCGCCGTTTCGCACGCGCGTCCATTCGTCAAATCTTTCTCCCTTTTGTAGAGATGAGTGAAAAATCGCCACTTGATCCCCAAAGCGCGCGCGCAGGCGTCTGGAGAAGACAGGTGTCAAAGCGATTTCAGGCACGAGCATCATCGCCGAACGACCAAGACTCAGCGCTTTGCTCATGGCTCGCATGTAAATCTCGGTCTTGCCGCTGCCTGTTACACCGTGAAGTAAAAAGGCAGAGTAATGGCCCGTGTTCATCTGTTCTTCGATCTGCGTCAGGACGGTCGCTTGTCCCGGAGTGAGGTTGTGTTCTACGTCGCTAATACCGAGGTTCTCTGACAATGGATCGCGTCGAATCGCTTCTACGTACGTTTCCAGCAGAGCTTTCTTTTCGAGAGACGAAACTGTCGAGGCGCTGACGCCTGCGTCTTTTATTAACGACTGGAGTGGCATTGGACCACTCGCAGTCAACGTGGCGAGAACGCGGCGCTGTGCGTCGGTGAGTTTTTGATCTTCTGAGTCTGACGGTTGCAGCAGTCGGACGAAGCGGCGCAGCTTCGGTTTGACAACCATCGCGTTCTTGCGTTTCGGCGACATGCCCGGCGGCAATGCTGCTTTGATCACTTCGCCGATAGGGCACGCGTAATAATCCGCGACCCAGCGGGCCAGTTGCAGGATCTCTGGACCACAAACCGGAGTTTCGTCGAGAAGTTCCTTAGCGTCTTTGATGTCTGAGTCGTCGAGATTCGCCGTGGGCTCGTCCAACAAACCAAGGATGTAGCCGGTGACAACACTGCGCCCGAGCGGCACGACTAAACGCGCGCCCACCTCAGCCTGGCCGGTCTGTTCTGGGGTCAGACGGTAAGTAAATGTTTGAAACACGTGAAGGGGCACCGCCACTTCAGCGTATGAGGTTTTGTCCACGGAGTTCACAGATTAACACGAATCATTCCGTGTTCGTCCGTTGGCCGTCGAGATAATCGCGAACTTTCTTGAGGTCTTCCCACGTTTCGCGCTTCTTCGACGGATCGCGCAGCAGGTAAGCCGGATGGAAGGTAGGCATCACTTTAATACCTTTGTAATCCTGGAAGCGTCCGCGCAGTCGCGTGATGCCTTCTCGCGTGTCCAGCAGATTTTTCATTGCGGTGTTGCCCAGCACCACGATCACTTCCGGCTGCACGATCGCGATCTCGCGCAGGAGATACGGCTTGCAGGTTGTCGCCTCTTCAGTTGTTGGGGCTCTGTTGCCTGGTGGACGGCAGCGATTGACGTTACCAATCAAGACTTGTTCGCGTTTCAAGCCGATGGCTTCGATAATCTTCGTGAGCAACTGTCCCGCGCGTCCGACAAACGGGCGCGCTTGTGCATCTTCATCAGCGCCCGGCGCCTCACCGACAAACATTAGTCGCGATTTTCTGTCTCCTTCTGTATGGACGACATGAGTGCGTTCGAGATGAAGCGGACAGCGTGTGCAGTCACCGATTTCGGCATGGATTTGTTCGAAGGTTTCTGTTGATGGTGTAAGTTTCTCAGGCGCGAGAGCTATGTCACCGAACAACGATGTCACGGGTTCAGTTGGCCGCGGATTAGACGGATTAGGTTGCGGATCAACGCGGATACCTTCGACTCCAAGGGCGCGCAAGTGCTCAAGCTGTTTCTTTGTTTCAGTGAGAAGATCCTGGAATTCTTTGGGCACGTATCCTGTCCATCCTGTTCAATCCTGAAAATCCTGTCTAACTTGACCGCAGTTTCACGATCGCATCAAGGATTCGGTCCGCCGCGTCACGTTTCGACAACACAGGCCATTCAAACTCCTCATCCCCCGTGATGATCGTAATCGCATTCGTCGCCGCATCGAATCCCGAATCCGCTCGCGTTACGTCATTCGCGACGATTGCGTCCAGTTTCTTCTTCCGCAGTTTCTCTCTCGCATTCTCGACGACGTTCTCAGTCTCTGCCGCAAATCCGATCACGAGCATTCCATTTGACCGTGAAGCCGCAACCTGCGAGAGCACATCCGGCGTGCGTTCGAGAGTCAACGTTATCGAGTCGTTTGATTTCTTAATCTTTTGTTCTGCTCGTTGTGCGGGACGATAATCCGCGATCGCTGCGGCGCCAATAAAAACTGACGCACCGGCACTCTCGCGTGCAACTGCTTGCGACATCTCTTCTGCGGATAATGCGTTGACGATTCTAACGCCGCGAGGAACTACCGCCGTCGTGACGCCGGTCACGACGGTCACATCGGCGCCACGCTTCAAGGCAGCCTCGGCAAGCGCGAATCCCATTCTTCCTGACGACCTGTTTGAAATGAATCGCACCGGATCGATCTCTTCGCGCGTTGCCCCCACAGTTATTAGCAGTCGCTCACCGCTGAGATCTTTTTTCGCGTTGAGAATCTGTAGTGCCGCGGCAACAATCTGCTCCGGCTCACTCAAGCGCCCTGGTCCAATCGTGCCGCAAGCCATCTCGCCGGCATCGGGTTCGACAAAATGCACGCCGTCTGCTAGCAGCCGCTCGAGATTTCGTTGTGTGGCAGGATGTTCCAACATCGTCGTATTCATTGCGGGAGCAATCAACACCGGGGCAGTGCACGCCAGATAAGTTGAACTCAAAAAATCGTCAGCGACGCCGTTCGCAAACTTCGCAATCGTGTTTGCCGTGGCGGGAGCGACGATCAAAAGGTCGATGGTTTGTGAAAAGGTGATGTGAGCGATCGGGTCGGGGTTATCGGGTGCGTAATCGTCGACCACGACGTGATGGCCGGAGAGTGCGCGAAACGTCAGCGGGGTCACAAACTCGCAGGCCCGTTTCGTCATTGCGACCCTGACGTTGCAACCCGCCTTTTGCAATCCACGCAAAACTTCGACTGCTTTATAGGCGGCAATACCGCCACAGACTCCGAGGGCAACGTTGCTTACGGATAAAGAAGCTTGAGGCTCAGGAGAAGACATACCGCTTAACGGAAAACGAAGATCAATGTAACATTGCCGAAAGACGGGCGCAATTTAGTTAATCCTGTTGCTGGTATAATCCCGCAGTCACAATAAAAATGCAGGATTGCCTCCCGCCAGGAGCGAAGCCATGGCAAGTATCAAGGGAAGATTTTCCGCCGTTCTGCCAACCATTCTATTAGCAGCCTTCTGCGCACTCACGCCCGTTCACGCCAACGCGAATCCTCAACGCTCGGATGAAGAGTTTGGTCCTGTGGTCCGTGCCTATCTCGGATACCTGCGCAACGAGCAGGAGGTCGTTGATGATCGCGTCAGTCGCCGGGAAGTAAGCAGCACCTATTATCGACATAATTCCAATCGTATTAAGGCCTTACGTCAGATGGCAATCCGCCTCGCACGGGAGACTCACAACGATTACCTGCCGGAGCTCGAGGCAGTTTCCGCGGAAGAAATGAGGCTCTTGTTCGGTTCAAATCCACCGCTGACGACTAGTCTGAAGGTGGGGGAAGTTTTGCGGAATACATTCCGATATTTGGGGCTGGTTCGGACGACCGGTGGCAATTTTTACCTCTTTGCCCGTCTCGACCCATATGAGCAGGCCGAACTGACAGAAAAAGCGTCTGCCGTTCGTCGCCCTTAGGCGTTGGACCAGCCTGTCCCAAAACTACACACTCACACGCCCGCGAACGTCGACACAGTTTTGTGGCAAAGTTAAGCCAAATGATTGTTGACAGAGGGCTTGTATTAGTGTAATAAATCCAATGTTGGTGGCCTAGAGGCCATAAATCCCACGCATTAACGGGCTTTGAGAGTTGCTCAACAACTCATTGTTTTTCCCACGACTGTTCGGCCGTCGCGGTACGCAATTAAGACCTTTGTGTTTCACTATACGGGAGGAAAGTTAATGATCAGCAAAACTTGGAGCCGCAAGTCCATCGCGACCTTGGTGGCGGTTGCCGTTTTGAGTGTTTACTCAATGGTGGTGTTGGCTGCGCCAGGTGCGAAAGCGTCAGGCGAGCTTTCGGTTACCGGACAAGTCACAGTGAATGGCCAAAAAGTGATTTCCGGTGGCACCGTTTTCACGGATTCAACGATTAGCACCGCGGCTCAAAGCAGCGCTTCAGTGAGCATCAGCAAGGTCGGTCGAGTTGAACTCGCACCAAATAGCAACCTTCGCCTCAGCTTTGCAGAGAACACCATTACTGCAATGCTCGAGACTGGTAGTGCTCAAGTGTCAACGGTGACTGGAACCACAGTTAACCTGACCACTAAAGACGGTACTGTTGTTGTAGACGGTAGCCAGGCCACGACGTTCACTGTCAGTGCTTCACGTGGACGTACTTCAGTCTCGACCCTCGCGGGTCTAGCACAGTTCAAGACCGGCGGCAGCTCGAAGCAGATCGCTGCTGGCGAGAGTGCAACCGCTGGAACGCCGAACCCGCAGACCGATGATGATGACGATGATCTAAGCGGTGGCGCTTTGGCAGTGTTGCTGCTGGCCATCGGTGGTGCCGTGGCTGGTGTTCTCTATGCCGCGTTCCACAACAACGACCTTAACTTCGGCGGCAGCGTTACCGTAGTCAGCCCGACCAAGTAAGTTCGCTGAGTAAGCTCGTTCGGCTTGAGTAAAAACACTGTGGCACTGGTAACCAGCGCTGCGGTCAGCTAAATTCACCTTGCGGGTCACGCGAATTCAGACGCGTGACCCGCAAGGTTTTGAATGTGTAGTGAAGTAAGAGTGTTGGCAGTAGTTGGTGTTCTGGCCGCATCGCGGCCACATGTTTATAGCCAATAGCTCAACCGAATTATCGCGCTCCAGAGGAGCGCAATGTCGTGTGGCAACATTGGGCTCCTACGGAGCCCGGAACTTTTCTTGATCTCGAAGTCTATAAACATTTGGTCCCTTCGGGACCTATCTTGTGTCAGGAATTAGTTAAATGCATATTGCTGTTATCGGTACCGGTTATGTTGGACTTGTAACCGGCGCGTGCTTTGCCGAGTTTGGTGTCGACGTAACCTGCGTCGACGTTGATAAAGATAAGATTGAGCGATTACTCCAGGGCGTAATGCCGATCTACGAGCCGGGCCTCGAACAGCTTGTCTTGAAGAACACCCAGGCCGGTCGCCTCAGATTCACCACCGACGTTCGCCAGGCTGTAGAACAAGCCCTCGTCATCTTTCTCGCGGTAGGAACACCTCCAAAACCCGACGGCTCTCCGGATATGAGTTACGTCGAGGCCGCCGCGCTCTCGATTGCCGACTACATGAATGGCTACAAAGTAATCGTGACGAAGTCGACCGTGCCGATCGGAACGGGCGAACGCATTCGCGGTTTGATCAGCGAGCGGAAAAAGACGCGCGCAAACTTTGGTGTCGTTTCGAATCCGGAGTTTCTCAGAGAGGGTGCCGCGATCAACGACTTCATGCGTCCGGATCGCGTGGTAATTGGCAGTCGCGATGAAGAAGCAATCGCGATCATGAAGGACCTGTACCGCCCGCTCTACCTGATTGAAGCGCCGTTTGTGATCACGTCGCTCGAGGCCGCGGAACTCACCAAGTATGCCGCCAATGCTTTTCTGGCAACAAAGGTCTCGTTCATCAACGAGATCGCGAATTTATGCGACAAAATAGGTTGTGACGTTCACGATGTGGCGCGGGCGATCGGTATGGATAAAAGGATCGGAAGCAAGTTTCTACATCCGGGACCGGGATTCGGTGGTTCTTGTTTCCCGAAAGATACGAGAGCGCTTTCGTCAGTCGCTCGGCAGTACGAATCTTCATCGCTGATTGTCGATGCAGTGATCGAAGTTAATCAGCGCCAGGGCGAGACGATGCTGGCTAAGATACGCAAGCTGGTTGGTCCACTCGACGGTAAGACGATCGCTGTGCTTGGGCTCGCGTTTAAGCCGGAAACCGACGACATGCGCGAGGCGCCGGCGCTTGGAATCATTCGCAGCCTGCTCGCAGAGGGCGCAAAGATATGCGCTTATGATCCGGTGGCAAAGCACGAAGCAATGAAGCTGCTGCCCGAAATTGCTTACGCTGACGACGAATACACTGCCGTCAAAGACGCTGACGCTCTCGTCTTCGTCACCGAATGGAACCAGTTTCGCGCGCTCGACATGATCCGGATCCGCGACTTGATGTCTACACCGAGGATTGTCGACTTGCGAAATATTTACGACCCGGAAGACATGAGAGAATTCGGCTTTGAATATGTCGGTGTTGGCAGGTAAAGGCAAAAGAGGATGCCACTAACAGGAATTGCTCTGGTAACTGGAGGCGCAGGTTTCATCGGCTCTCATATCGCTGCGGCACTGATGGCGGACGGCGCGCGCGTCCGCGTTCTCGACGACTTATCTACAGGTCACCGTGAAAACATCGAAGAGATTGGCGGCGATCTCGATTTCGTTCAGGGCAGTGTGGCCGACGAGCAACTCCTGAACAAGGTACTTGACGGCGTCGAAGTGGTTTTTCATGAGGCGGCAATCCCATCCGTGCCGCGCTCAGTCGAAGCTCCACGTCAAACTCACATTGCCTCCGTCGATGGCACTTTTTCGTTGCTCGTTGCGGCGCGGGACAAGAAGGTGAGGCGAGTTGTCTACGCAGCTTCGAGTTCGGCTTACGGCGATCAGCCCACGTTGCCAAAGGCTGAGCATATGTTGCCCGATCCGTTGTCGCCATACGCAGTCGCGAAGCTGGTAGGTGAGTATTATTGCCAGGTGTTTACAAGAGTCTATGGGTTGGAGACAGTTTCGCTGCGTTACTTCAATGTTTTTGGACCACGACAGGATCCGGGTTCGCAGTATTCGGGTGTTGTTTCTCGATTTATCAGCACATTGTTGTCGAACGAACGTCCGGTGATCTATGGCGACGGAGAGCAGTCGCGCGACTTTACTTATATCGATAACGTGGTGTCGGCAAATCTGAAAGCGGCATCAGCGAAGGATGCAGCGGGGAAAGTCATCAACGTTGCGAATGGCGAGCGAATCACGCTAAATGAGTTGCTGGCGGAGTTGAAGGATTTGACCGGGAAACAGGATGTGACGGCCGAGTACCGCGAGCCACGCGTGGGTGATGTACGACATAGTCTCGCGGACATCACGGTGGCGCGGCAGTTCCTCGAGTACGAGTCAAAGGTGGGATTGCGTGAGGGTCTGCAGCGAACGATCGATTGGTGGAAATCCAGTCGTTTTAGCCACAGATGAACGCGGATTGATTACGGATTTGGATCAAAGAGGGTCTTTAAGCTCTTGACGTACGGCGGGCGCGCCACTCCTTTATCAGTAATGATGGCAGTAATAAATTGATGTGGTGTCACATCAAACGCCGGGTTGTGAACGTTGATGCCGTCCGGTGCGAGTTGATGGTCTTTGATGTGCGTTATTTCCATCGAATCGCGCTCTTCGATCGGTATCTGCTCGCCTGAAGTAATCGATAGATCTAGTGTCGTCAACGGCGCAGCAACGTAAAACGGCACGCCGTGTTCGCGCGCGAGGACCGCAACCATGTAGGTTCCGATCTTGTTCGCTGTGTCGCCGTTGGCGGCGATACGATCCGCGCCGACCACTACCGCATCAACCTTCCCGCTCTTCATCACGTGACCAGCCATGTTGTCGGTGATCACTGTGACGGGAATGTCGTCCTTTGCCAATTCCCATGCAGTTAGTCGCAGACCTTGAAGAAACGGACGGGTCTCATCCGCGATTACTGCGACCTTCTTTCCCGCATCGCGAGCACCGCGAATGACTCCGAGAGCAGTGCCGTAATCGCCCGCGGTCGCGAGAGCGCCGGCGTTGCAATGTGTGAGCACGGTCGCGCCGTCCGGAATTAATGGTTCGCCATGACGGCCGATGGCACGGTTTGCGGCGATGTCTTCTTCAAAGATGGCGAGCGCTTCGGCGACAAGTGCTTTCTTGACTTGTTCGACGTCGTTCAGGTGTCTGTTCTTCTGAAACGACTGGCGCATTCGCTCGATGGCCCAGAAGAGATTTACCGCGGTGGGACGCGTCTTGCTCATCACGTCGCAGATGTATTGCAAGTCGTCATCCAGATCGGCCACGGAAGTGCCGACCGACTGGCTCGCGCCCAGCGCGATTCCCATTGCTGCGGCAACTCCGATTGCGGGTGCGCCACGAATCACCATCTTGCGGATGGCTTCCGCCACTTCATCGTAGGAACGCAGCATCAGGTAGGTTTCTTCGGAGGGCAGTAGCCGCTGATCCAGCATGCGTACGCCGTCTTTTGTCCATTCGACAGTTTTGATCATCGCCACGCATCTTAGCAGTAGCCACAAAAAGGCACAAAAAGGAGCCACAAAAAGGCACAAGAAGCACAAAAGGCACAAAAGCAGGAAGAGGACTTCCTTATGTGCGTTTTGTGTCTTTTTGTGGCAACCTGTGCTCTTGTGTCGCGAAGAGCACTGATAATCCTATCCCTTTTACTACTTGCGATTTCGTTCGGCTGTAACTCTGGCGCGAAACCGGCTCTGGATGGTCCAGTAACGCGAGAGTTGACGGACGATGCGGGGCGGCGTGTTTCGTTGCCGGCGAGAGTAACGAGAGTTGTTTCGCTGGCTCCGAATCTCACGGAGATTGTTTTTGCTGTCGGTGGGGGTGACAGGCTTGTCGGACGAACGAGCTATTGTGATTATCCGGCGGAGGCCAAAGCGGTCGCTGAGATTGGGGACACGCTCCATCCGAGTCTCGAACGCATCATCGCCCTGAAGCCTCAAGTGGTGCTGATCTCGACGTCGTCGCAGCTCGAAGTATTCACACAACAACTTCAAAATCAGAACATCGCGGTCTTTGTTACCGATCCACACGATCTCCAGGGAGTATTTCGGTCCATAGCGCAGGTGGGCGAGATCATGGGAGAGAAGTTACGGACGGCGTTGCTTGTAGAAAGTCTGCGCGACCGAGCGGATGATGTCGAAACAGCGGTGAAGGGAAAACAGCCGGTACGCGTCTTCTATCAAGTCTCGGCTGAGCCACTCTACACTGCCGGACACGATGCCTTCGTTACCGATCTTATGCGACGTGCTGGAGCCGCATCGGTGACTGCGAATGTTCCCGGCGCATGGCCCAAGTACAGCAACGAATCGGCCCTCGCTGCCAGACCAGACGCGATCATTTTGCCCACAGGTGGTTCGATGGGTTCAGCCAACTCAGACGTTACGGAAGCCCTGCGCCAATCACCAGCAGCGCTCCAGGGCCGCGTGTACAAGATTAACGACGACTACCTTACGCGCCCTGGGCCACGAGCGATTGACGGGCTCGAAGCAATGGCGCGCGCTCTTCATCCCGACGCCTTCAAATGAACCGGGTCACGCTTCGCAAGACATTGATTTCGTGTGCGCTGCTTGGAGCCGTGCTGCTGCTGGTCATCATCTCGATGTCGTTGCTCGGAAGTGAAAGACTCCCCGCGCGCACGTCGTTATGCGCGCTCGCGTCTCTGGGCACGAGCGCCTGCGGATTGACGCAGGACCAGTTCGACATTTTGTTCCAGATACGACTACCGAGAATCCTGCTTGCTGCGGCCGTGGGTGGTTCGCTTGCAACTGCCGGTGCAGGCTATCAGGCGCTATTGCGAAACCCGCTCGCCGAGCCTTATCTCCTCGGTATCTCAAATGGCGCTGCAGTGGGAACGATGATCTCATTGGTTTTCTTCGGCGCAATTGAATGGACTCGTCCATTGCTCGCGTTTACGGGAGCATTTGTGGCGACGTTTGCGGTCTATCGACTGGCCCGCGGGCGCGCCGGCGCGACACCTGAACGTTTGATACTTGCCGGCGTGATAGTCACGACATTTCTCTCGTCTGTAATTGTTTTTGTTACCACTCTGATGGATGCGACGAGAATTCGATCGTTTACTTTTTGGTTGCTCGGCGATCTATCGGGAGCAAGCAAGACGCTGCTGCCGGTTGCCATCACGATCACAATCATAGGAGCCCTCGTGCTCACGCTTCACGCGCGCTCGTTGAATCTGTTGATGCTTGGTGAGCGTGACGCATTTGACCTCGGCGTTGAAGTCGGGCGCGTGCGGATGGTCGTGTTTCTGGTCGCGAGTTTGTTGGTGGGAAGTTCAGTCGCGGCGAGCGGGTCAGTGGGTTACGTGGGATTAGTTGTTCCGCATCTCGCGAGACTCTCACTCGGCAGCGACAACCGGATCAGCATTCCGGCGGCGGCGCTTGGCGGGGCGCTCTTCGTGATAGTTGCCGACACTGTTGCGCGAACGATCATCGCTCCGCGGGAGTTGCCGGTCGGAGCGATCACGGCGTTGATTGGAGCGCCGCTATTTATTTACTTACTGAAGAGAGTGTGAATCGTTTGCTTGAAGCCCGCGATTTAACTGTCTCATACGACCATCGCGTCGCGGTGGCTGATCTCACGCTGTCCTTAAATGGCGGCGAGATCACCGCGATTATCGGGCCGAATGGCGCCGGCAAATCCACTCTACTTCGATCTCTCAACGGACAGCTCCCAATATCTTCAGGTGTCATTCTTCTCGACGGCCAACCACTCGAGCGTCTCAACCGCCGCAGCATCTCAAGGCAAATCGCCGTCGTCGCTCAGGAAGCGGAACTTCGTTTTCCGGTCACCGTGCTCGAATTTGTCCTCGGCGGCCGTTTTGCATGGGCCACTCATTCCGGTTGGGGTTGGGAAACAGAACGCGATCTTGAGGTTGCGAATGCCGTAATCAACGAAACCGAGCTGAGCGAGCTGAGCGCGCGGCTGATGAACGAACTGTCCGGCGGTGAACGGCAACGAGCACTCATGGCACGTGCACTCGCCACTGAAGCGCCGATTCTTCTGCTCGATGAGCCAACCGCGAACCTGGACCTTTCACATCAAGCCACGTTGTTGACTCTGGTGAGGAAACGTTGCGACCACCATCAATCGGCCGCTCTCGTTGTGACTCACGACATCAATCTCGCATCGCAGTTTGCCAATAACATTACCTTGATGAAACACGGACGAGCAGTTCACTCAGGCACACCGGAAGAAGTTTTAAGACCGGAACTATTGCAGGAGGTTTTTGAAGTGAGAGTTCTGGTAGACGCCCATCCGATTACCGGTGGCCCGCGGGTGACACCAGTTATCTCCGCGTAAATCCGGATCTGGATCCGTTTGATCTCTGGCTCAGGTTGCAAGGGGTTGGAGATCGAGGACGCAATTGCGCCACTTACCGGAACTCTCCCTTGCAACCTGAAAACGAACTTAATCGGTTGTTTTTGTAAACAATCCGCCGGCCAGAAAGATGATGCCGAGCAACACGTGAATGCCGTGGTCGATCTTGCCGAAATGTAGTGGTCCAACCATCCACATCCGTTCTTCGCCGGCTCCAAGCGCCAATCCGAGAATGCCAAGTGCGAGATAAACCACGCCGAAGACAAGTGAAAATGTCTTTGCTCCGGACAAGCTTCCCGCAAACCCAAAATAAAGGGCAATGATGCCCGAGACGATGTGAACCAGATTATGCGGCGTGGAAAGGTGAGCTCCGAGTAGTTCTGGTGCGGCAAATCCGCATACACCCACCAACACGAAAACGACTCCCAAAATCTTGCAAACCGTCTTTGCCATTCTCACTCGCTCCTATGTGAAAGAGTTTGGAACCGAGCGGCGCTACGCCAAGCCGATCCGGGCGACCGCGTTTCAATGACCCACGTAGGTTTCTATTTTGGTGCGCCGCATGTATACCAGAGAGAGCCCTCAGTTGCAAAGAATTTTACATGCGATGGGGTGTATACTGTCCCCCAACGATTTGCAGTCGGAGTCAGTTTTTCACAGGATGAACAGGATTGAGCAGGATTTTCATGTAATCCTGATCAATCATGTAAATCCTGTGAAGCTAACTTCTTGTGTCGCGTTTGCTAAGTTTTTGTAACGACAGGGGGGAAGTTATGTATTTAAGAAGATCCGTTCTTGCTGCGCTTTTTTTGATGTTCAGCGTTTCGATGGTTAGCGCATACACAGTGGTGATGCGTGACGGTCGCCGTGTCGAAATACCGAATGAGTTTACAGTCACAAACTCCACGCTCACATACGATGTGGGTAAGGGAATGCAGGTAACGATCCAACTCAACACAGTTGATATTGCCGCCACTGAGCGGCTCAATGGCGGATCCTTGTTGCAGCGAGCTAACGCACTGTCTGATGAACCGCAGACGCGCCGTACTGGCGCGGGACGGACCATCACAAATGCGGATCTCGCGAAATACCGCAACGCGCGCGTTGAAGGTGAAAATCAGCGTAAAGAGTTGGGACTTCCTTCGCTGGAAGAGCGACAACAACAAGTCGCCCTGATCGAGGATCGAACACTCGAACAGGTGCGTAACATGCGCGCACAGGAGGAGGCTTACTGGCGCAGTCGCGCGGAAGCGTTACGCGCTGAAGCAGCAGCGAACGAGGCGCAGTTTGGTCGCAGTTCAGATCAGACACGGTTTATCGATTCGTTTGGTGCATTCTCCGGTGGTTTTCCTTTTGACGGTATAGGCTTTGGAGTAAACGGCCGCCGCTTCAACCGGTTCGGGCGATTTGAGTCTAATCCGTTTGAGGGATTTCTGGCGACGCCGATCACCCCATTTCCAACGTTTCGATCTGCACCGCGGCGGGTGTTCGGACCGCGCGCGATACGTACCGTTCCCCGAGTGGTCCATAGCCGCGGATCACGTAGATGACACTGACTAAATGACCTGGGAAACAATTATCGGGCTTGAGATCCACGCCCAACTGAGCACGGAATCGAAGATCTTTTGCGGCTGCGCGACACGTTTCGGCGATGAGCCGAACGCGAATACGTGTCCGACATGTCTTGGTTTACCCGGAGCACTTCCGGTTTTGAATCGCCGCGTAGTCGAACTCGGCGCGCGTGCCGCCCTCTCGCTCGGACTACAGATCAATCAGCAATCGATCTTCGCGCGCAAAAATTATTTTTATCCCGATCTACCCAAGGGCTATCAAATCTCGCAATACGATCAGCCTTTCTCTGCCAACGGTGAGCTCGAGATCATGACTGCCGAACGCGATGAGGCGGGTCATCCACTCGAGTGGCGCCCGAAGAAGATCAGAATTACCAGACTCCACCTCGAAGAGGACGCCGGCAAGAACGTGCATGAAGGCCTTCCCGAGGTCGATCGTTATTCCTACATAGATCTGAATCGTGCCGGAGTTCCACTCGCTGAGATCGTTACCGAGCCTGACTTTCGTTCCTCGTGGGAAGCCTACGATTACGTCAATCACGTGCGACGTTCGCTGCAATGGGTGGGCGCGTCGGAAGCAGACATGGAGAAGGGAAATCTCCGTTGCGAGGCAAACGTTTCCGTGAGACGTGTTGGTGATGAAGTGTTTGGTACAAAGGTCGAGCTGAAGAATCTAAACTCGGTTCGTTTCATGCAACGCGCGATCGAGTTTGAAGTTGCGCGCCATATCAAGGTGCTCGAATCTGGTGGCAAACTGAGTCAGGAAACGCGGCTCTGGGACGACCGTGCCCTGGAGACGCGTGTGATGCGCTCGAAAGAAGAAGCGCATGACTATCGTTATTTTCCGGAGCCCGATCTCCAGCCGCTGATTGTGTCGGAGCAGTTTATCGAAGATGTTCGACGATCGATGCCGGAGCTGCCCGAGGATCGCCGGAAACGCTTTGGCGAGCAATACGGGTTGAGCTATGCGGACGCTTCTCAACTCGTTTCGGATCGAGACCTGGCGGACTATTACGAAACGGCTGCGGAGGTGTCCGGCAATCCGCGCGCTACTGCCAACTGGATCAGGACGGAGTTGTTACGCGAACTCGAAGCCGGCCGACTCTCCGCTGCTGAAGCGCCTGTTCCGCCGAAGGAACTGGGCGCGCTTGTGCGTCTGATTGATGAAGCGAGGATCAGTGGTAAGCAAGGCAAAGATGTTCTCGTTGAGATGTTCAAGACCGGAAAGCCGGCTCAAACGATCATCGAAGAGCGAGGCATGGTCCAGGTGAGTGACACTGGCGAGATCGATGCGCTGATTGCCGACGTGATTGCTGCGAATCCCGATCAGGTTGCGAACTATCGATCCGGGAAAGAAGCGTTGTTGGGGTTTTTTGTCGGACAGGTGATTAAGGCGTCGAAAGGCAAGGCGAATCCTAAGGTTGTGAATGAACGCCTGCGCGCTAAGTTACAGGGGTGATTGTTAGACAGGATTTACAGGATTAGGACAGGATTTACATGTTAATCCTGAATAATCCTGTACATCCTGTCTAATAAAGATCATGGCTACCGATCTCTCAAATAAAACAGCAGTCGTCACCGGTGGAACAAAGGGTATCGGTCGCGCCATCGCTAAATCTCTCATCGACGCGGGCGCAAATGTGGTCATCACTGCCCGTAATCACGACGAGATAACGAACGCAGTATCAGAACTCAACAGGCGGTCTCGCGGCTCGGCAGTAGGCCACGTCTGCGACGTACGCGATTACAACCAGGTAAAATCTCTGTTCGCCAATCTAAATGCCCTCGATATCCTCATCAATAACGCCGGTGTCGGAATATTTGCGCCAGTCGAGTCGATGAGTGTTGAAGATTTCCGTACCGTTCTCGAGACGAACGTCTTCGGCGTTTTTTACTGTTGCCACGAAGCCATTCCCATGATGAAGCAACGTGGTGGTGGCTACATCATCAACATCTCTTCACTCGCGGGCACGAATGCGCATCCAAAAATGGCTGCGTACAACGCATCCAAGTTTGGCCTGAACGGTTTCAGTGAAGCGCTGATGCAGGAGGTCAGGCACGACGGCATCAAGGTGAGTTACATCATGCCGGGATCGGTGAATACTGAGTTTGGCGGTGATGAGCCGAGCGACGAGAAGAGCTGGCAACTGCAACCCAGCGACATCGCGGAAGTCGTGATGGATCTCCTTGCGCATACAAACCGTGCTTTGCCGAGTCGAGTCGAGATAAGACCCAGCCGTCCCCCGAAACGATGAGAATCCATACATTCATTCTGTTTACGAGCCTGCTCATCAGCAGTGCCTTCATTCCACAATCACCGCAGGAACGCTCGGAGCTTAAGGAAGCGAATGACCTCAGCACGACCTCGGCGAAGCTATTGAAGGAAGAAAAGTTTGACGAAGCCATTCCGCTAGCGAAGCGCGCTCTCGAGATCAGAGAAAGATTATTGCCACCGACCGACGCGCTGGTCTCGAGATCATTTAGCCATCTCGGAGATCTATATATTGCCAAGGGCGACTACAAGGCCGCAAAAAAGATCTTCGAGCGTTTACTCGCATTACAGGAACAACAATTTGGACCTGGCGATGTGAAGCTTGCGTTCACATTAGATCGGTTGGGAGTCGTTTACTCGCGCGAAGGAAATACAGCTAAAGCTCAAGACCTATACCAGCGGGCGCTCACCCTGCGCGAAAACGCACTTGGTCCTGACAATGTTGAAGTGGCTGACTCCCTGTTTTCACTGGGCCAGTCTTACCGCTTGCGAAACAAATATGATCTTGCTCTGGCCGCTTACAGGCGTAGCTTATTGATTTATGGGCGCGCATCGGGAGTGAAGTCGCCCGCATTCGAACGCGTGCGCCTTGAGATGATGTGTCTGGCGAATGCCACTGGAAATTCCGACGCCAGGAAAGAGTTCGAAGCAATTCACAAACAGTTTGCACCTGCAACAGACCCACCGAAATCGATGAGTCCCCTGAACGGAAAAGCACTTAGTCTTCCGAGACCCGAATATCCGATGGGTGTGACCGGTCCCCGCGCAGCCGGAACGATACTCGTGTTTGTCGAAGTCGATGAAGAGGGTAAGGTGTTGAGTGCGAGAGACGTCTGTCAGGGACCGCCGGACCTTACCGCGGCGTCTATCAAAGCTGCGCTAAAAGCCCGCTTTTCTCCAACCATTCTCGACGGTAAGCCCGCCAGGGTAACCGGGTTCATTTACTATAATTTCGTCGCCCCCAATATCAGATTGCCGTGACATGCGTGCTGTAGTCCAAAGGGTGACGCGTGCCAACGTCACGATCGATGGTGAAATTGTCGGCGAGATCGGAAACGGCCTCGTCGTATTGTTGGGCATTGCGCGCGACGATACAAAAGAAGATGCTGATTATCTCGTTCCCAAGATCGCTTCACTGCGGATATTTGATGATCCTGACGGCAAGCTGAATCGGTCGCTGAAGGATATCGATGGTGGTCTGCTAATAGTTTCGCAGTTCACGTTGTACGGCGACGTGCGACGCGGTTTGCGACCTTCATGGAGCGACGCTGCCGCTCCCGAAATCGCAGAACCTTTGTATGACTATTTTGTCGAGAGCAGTCGAAAGCTGCTCGGGCGAGTTGAGACTGGCAGCTTTCGCAAGATGATGCTGGTTGAGCTGGTCAATGATGGTCCGGTAACAATACTGCTCGATAGCCGCAAACTCTTTTAGATCATGTTGTCGGACGCTTTTGAGTTCTCGTCGAGTTCGTATCTCTCGCGATCGCGCTTCTCAATCTTGTCGATAAACTCCAGCTCCTCGTTGTCTTCGTAACTAACGCCCATCGCCGACGCGTTTTCCTCTACCAGCGATTGATCCGGAGTTGGGTTATCACCCGCGACTGTCTCGGATCCACTGTCGTTAACATCTTCCCAGGCTGCATCGAGGTCGCCACCGGCGTCACGCGGCGAAGCGGCGGTATTGTTGCGCAATCGATGGGCCAGCAGGTCCGGATCTTTTGGCGCGCGCGAGATCTCCTGCTCCATAAACTCTTCAATCTCGGGATCGGGCACGTAATCGGGATTATTTGCGAGATACTCGAAATCGTCGCCTCGTTTTTTAGCCATACAGATCTCCTTACCCTGTTCTCAACAAGCCGGATTGTGGGGGAAATCAGTGGAAACTATAACCAATCCGGAGCGAATGCAGAAATGGAGAAACTGTGTCACAAAGAGAGAGAGTCTCTGTGACGAACCGCGCTAGTTTGGACAGGATTAACAGGATGTTGCAGGATGAACAGGATTTATCCTGCACATCCTGAACAATCTTGTAAATCCTGTCTAAAAAGCCTGGCATCCCTGCGTTATTGCGTGACATCTACGGGCACCGGTTGACGTTAGTTTGACCAAACTTTACACTTCAATTTGAACCACAATAACCTGCAAATCATGACTTTTCAGGAAAGAGTTTGAGCATCACTATGCCAGAAAGCCTGTTTGATTCTTTGCAAACCTTCTCTTCCGATTCCGGCCCGATTGGAAAGTTCTATTCACTCCCACAACTCGAAAAGAACGGCGTCGGACCCATTTCGCGATTGCCGCATAGTTTGCGGGTCGTTCTCGAATCCGTATTGCGAAATTACGACGGCGAAAAGATCACCGAAGACGATGTTCGCGATCTCGCAAACTGGCAACCTAACGGTAAACGCGTCGAGGAAATTCCGTTCGTCGTCGCGCGCGTGTTGCTCCAGGACTTCACGGGCGTCCCGCTGCTTGTAGATCTGGCGGCGATGCGTTCCGCAGTCGCGCGTCTCGGAAAAAATACAGGGCTCATCGAACCACTCGTGCCGGTCGATCTGGTGATAGACCACTCGGTCCAGGTCGATTTCTCGAGCACGCGCGATGCGTTTGAAAAGAACATGGAGATGGAGTTTAGACGCAATCGCTCGCGTTACCAGTTTCTGAAGTGGGGCACGCAGGCCTTTGACGGGTTTCAGGTGATCCCGCCGGGCATCGGTATCTGTCACCAGGTAAACCTCGAATACCTCGCAAAGAACGTGTGGGAGAAAAATACTTACTTCCCGGATTCGCTCGTCGGCACCGATTCGCACACGACGATGGTCAATGGACTCGGCGTGGTTGGTTGGGGCGTCGGTGGCATTGAAGCCGAAGCAGCGATGTTGGGCCAGCCTGTCTACTTCCTGACGCCGGATGTTGTTGGTGTTCACTTGAGCGGCAGTTTGCGTGAGGGTGTGACGGCGACCGACCTTGTGTTGCGTGTCACCGAGATGATGCGTAAGGCAAAGGTGGTCGGAAAGTTTGTGGAGTTTCATGGTGACGGCGCCGCCAGTTTGTCAGTAACTGATCGCGCCACGATCGCCAACATGGCTCCGGAGTATGGCGCGACGATGGGCTTCTTCCCGGTTGATGAGGAAACTTGCACTTATCTTCTCGCTACCGGTCGTTCGAAAGAGCACGTCGACGTCGTCAGAAGCTACTACAAGGCTCAGGACATGTTTGGCATACCGCGTAAAGACGAATGCGATTACAGCGTCGTGCTCGATCTCGATCTGGGATCGATTGTTCCAAGCGTCGCTGGGCCCAAACGACCGCAGGATCGTATCGAACTCTCCGCGCTCAAAACGCAGTTCAACGAGCTGATGGTGAAGCCGATCGCTCAGGGCGGTTACGGTAAAACCGATGACGATCTCTGGACGCGTTATCACGTCAAGATTGGTGCAGACAGGCAACGTGTAGTTGCAGGTGGTGGTGAACAACGATCCGAAAGCGTGCCTGCCGTTGCAGGTAATCATCAGACAACCGCAAACACCAGCGTCTGGACCGAAACCGAGATGGTCAACAACCGTCCCACTCCGGACATCGTGGCGGAGATTCCGGAAGACGAGTTTCCCACTGGTGATGAACTCGTGGGCCATGGTGATATTCTCATTGCTGCGATCACTTCCTGTACTAACACATCGAACCCGAGTGTGATGCTTGCTGCCGGACTGCTTGCGAAAAAGGCAGTTGAAAAAGGACTGACTGTCAGTCCGAAAGTCAAAAATTCGCTTGCGCCCGGATCGCGAGTTGTCACCGAATATCTCGAACGAACCGGGCTTCAGCAGTATTTGAATGAACTGGGCTTCAATCTGGTTGGTTATGGCTGTACCACGTGCATCGGAAACTCCGGACCACTCGATCCGGCCATCGAGCAGATCGTAAACGAGCGCGACGTGATTGCCGCTTCGGTTCTGTCAGGCAATCGAAACTTTGAAGCTCGCGTACATCAGAGCATTAAAGCAAACTTCCTGATGAGTCCGCCCCTCGTGGTTGCCTTTGCCATCGCTGGGCGAATAGATCTCGACATGTCGACGGACCCGGTTGGTCAGGGTGAGTTTGGCGAGGATGTTTACCTGCGCGATATCTGGCCCACGTTGGAAGAAATCAACGATCTAATGAGCGCGGCTTTTGATCCCGAGACGTATCAAAAGCTGTACAGTAACTTCGCTGAACAGAACCCGCTTTGGAACGACATTCCGACGAGCACCGGAAATGTCTATCAATGGGAACAGGAATCGACCTACATCCGCGAACCGCCATACTTCGACGACTTTCACAGCACGACTTTGCCTGTCTGTGATGTCAAAAGCGCGAGACCGCTCGCGATCTTTGGTGATTCAGTGACCACGGATCACATCAGTCCGGCAGGCGCCATCAAGCCTTCATCTCCGGCAGGCCTGTACTTGCAGGACCGCGGCGTTGATATCAAAGACTTCAACAGTTACGGCGCAAGACGTGGCAATCACGAAGTGATGGTGCGCGGCACGTTTGCAAACGTGCGCATCAAGAATTTGATGGTGCCGGGTGTTGAAGGTGGTGTGACGATTCATCACCCCGATGGCGAGCGAATGAGCATCTACGATGCCGCGATGCGTTACCAGGACGAGGGCGTGCCGCTGGTGATCGTGGCCGGGCAGGAATATGGCACGGGAAGTTCGCGCGACTGGGCGGCGAAAGGAACGAGGCTGCTTGGTGTTAAAGCCGTCGTCGCGCAAAGCTTTGAGCGGATTCACCGCAGCAATCTCGTGGGCATGGGTGTGCTGCCGTGCCAATTCAAAGACGATACGAACGCGGCTTCGTTAAATCTCGATGGTAGTGAGACGTTTGATCTGCTCGGAATCGAATCGGGCATCGAACCCCGACAGGACGTGACGCTCATCATTCATCGTGCTGACGGAACGAGTGAAGAAATCCCGATCACGTTGAGAATCGATACGCCAATCGAAGTCGACTACTATCGACATGGCGGAATCCTGCCGTACGTATTGCGGCAATTGCTATCAGGTACGACCGAATTTTAGCCAGGGATACAGATAGGAGATCTATGTCATCAGCAGAACCAGCTTCGAAGAAATATCAACTATTCATCGATGGTCAGTGGGTCGACTCCGAGTCAGGAAAGACTTTCAAAACGCCGAATCCGGCGACTGGCGACACACTTGCTGAAGTTGCCGAAGGAGACAAGGCTGACATCGATAAGGCAGTCGCTGCTGCGCGACGGGCGTTCGAAGGAAAGTGGTCCAAGATCAGCGCGCGCGATCGCGGCCGGATGCTTTACAAGCTTTCACAGTTGATCGAACAGAACTCTGCCGATCTCGCGGCACTGGAAACGGCCGACAATGGCAAGCCGATCAAAGAGTCGCTGTACGTTGATTTGCCGCAGGTCGTCGAGAACTTCGAATACTTCGCAGGCTGGGCCACGAAGATCGAAGGCGAGACTATTCCGGTTCCCGGCAAGATGTTCAACTACACGTTGCGCGAGCCGATCGGCGTTTGCGGCCAGATCATTCCGTGGAACTTTCCACTCCTGATGGCGGCGTGGAAACTCGCCCCCGCCCTCGCGGCCGGCAACACCGTTGTTCTCAAACCTGCTGAGCAGACTCCTGTCGGGGCAATGGAACTCGCAAAGCTGATCCAGGAAGCGGGATTCCCGGAAGGTGTCGTCAACATTGTGCCCGGTTATGGTGAAACTGCCGGTGCCGCTCTCGCTGCCCACCCGGGTATCGACAAAGTTGCGTTTACCGGTTCGACCGAAGTCGGAAAGATGATCGCAAAATCAGCGGCAGACAACTTGACCAAAGTCTCACTCGAATTGGGTGGCAAGGCGCCGAACATCGTGTTTGCCGACTCCGATTTGGACCAGGCAGTCGCAGGCGCGATGATGGGCATCTTCTACAACCAGGGCCAGGTGTGTTGTGCGGGTTCGCGTCTCTTTGTCGAAGACACAATCAAGGATCAGTTTCTCGAGAAGTTTTCCGAGAAGGCCGGCAAGATCGCCGTTGGCGATCCGATGGATAAGACAACTCAGATGGGACCACAGGTTTCCGAAGAGCAACTAAACCGCATCAAAGGTTACGTCGATATCGCGCGTGAAGAAGGTGCGACCGTCCTAACCGGTGGCCAGCCGCCACAGCTCGCCGCCGACTTTCAGAAAGGTTATTTCTTCACACCAACGATCTTCTCGGAAGTGAAGAATAGTATGCGCGTGGCGCAGGAAGAGATCTTTGGTCCGGTTGTGTCGGTGATCGGTTTCAAAGACGAAGAGGATTTGCTCAAGCAGGCGAACGACACGATTTATGGTCTCTCGGCGGGAATCTGGACCAGAGACATCACTCGCGCGCACCGGTTCGCGAAGGAGATTAAAGCAGGAGTTATTTGGATTAATACGTTCAATATGTTCAATGCGGCGTCTCCCTTCGGTGGCTATAAGCAATCGGGATATGGACGAGAGATGGGACGCCACGCGCTCGATCTCTACACCCAGGTCAAAAGCGTTTGGGTTGACCTGTCCGGCAGGCCGATTGGCTGGTTTGGTAAATAGGGCCACGGATTACGGATCGGTGACGGATTTGTTATCATCATGGCCTCTCCCGAGATGAATGCCAAACATTAAAGGAGACGCCATGCTGGTATCGAAAAAGCTCGCAGCGTTGGTTGTTTTGATCGGCGCGACACTGCTATTCACAGCCTGCCCCAGCCAAACAAATATTCGAAAAATAAACGCCAATCCCGATCGTTATCGGAATAAGGAAGTGGGGATTGCAGGCAGAGTGACGGATAGTTATGGAGCGATGGGCATCGGTGCTTACGAAATCGACGATGGCACGGGGAGAATCTGGGTTGCGACGCGTCGAGGTGTGCCGTCACGCGGCGCGCATGTCGGAGCAAAAGGATACGTGCACAACGGATTCAGCTTCGCCGGTCGCAGCTTTGGAACAGTGATAGAAGAGAGCGACCGGCGCTCGAGATGATTTGTGGCTAAAGACACCGGACGCCAGATCGTTCAGCACCTTGAGCAGGAATTCTCCGTCCTGATCGAAAGTCTGAAAGATCTGGTGGGATCGGTTCCTCCAGAGTACATCGTTCGCAGTGCGGCAGTCGTGGAACAGACCTGCGGTGGACTCACCTCGAACCTCTGGGACGATCCCTTCGAGTGGACGCTCCCTGAAACTCTTTCCAATCCTGATCGTATCGTCGAGTACTTGTCCGAGGTTGACCTCGCGCGACAGCGTGCGTTCAGCTCGATACAGGATGATAGTGCATTGACAAAGTACATTTCGGATCCGTCGGGCGAGCGGTTGCTTATCAGCGTGCTGCTCGAGACGTTGGTCAGGGCCTCTGAGCATAAGGGCAGGGCAGTAGACAGGATTAACAAGATGTTTCAGGATTAACAGAATTTGATCTTGTAATCCGGAAACATCTTGTAAATCCTGTCCAACTAACTCTAGGATCAAAACCCGTTTCGGATGTTATTATCTAGTGTGACGTAACAGCCCGTTGGCGAGGAACAATCCCCATGTTTTGTCCGCAATGCGGTCAGCAACAAGTTACCGGAATCATCCGCTTCTGCTCTCGTTGCGGTTTTCCCCTTGATGGCGTCATCCAGTTGTTGAGCACTGGCGGAAATTTGCCGGCCTATCGCTCTGCTGACGAGCCCATCCAGGCTTCTCCGCGTCGTAAGGGAGTAAAACAGGGAGTGTTGTTGTTCCTTTTGGGCGTGGTGCTGGTTCCCATACTGGGAATGTTCGCCAGTTTTTCAAGTGCTGTGTTCCCGCAAATGCTCGCGATACTAGCGGCAATCATCTGTTTTGTCGGTGGTCCGTTGAGAATGTTTTACGCGGCCGTGTTTGAAGAAGGTGCGCCGAAGCCTGTACGGGCCTTTGGACCACACGTTCCGATGCACATGTCGCAGCCGCAGTTCATTCCGCCTGTGCAAAGCCCGGCGTTACCGCCGCCATCCGCACGTCAGCCAGCCAGTTGGCGCACGCGCCCGACTACGGCAGAGTTGGCTAATCCGCCGAGCGTCACCGAGAACACGACTCGCTTGCTGGACAAAGAAGATCGCACCGATCGCTAGTTCTAACAATCAGGTACATCTCTGCAGTGCCGGTTTCGTTAACCGAACGACTGAAGGATTTGATTCGACGTGAAGGCGCCATCAGTCTTCACGATTGGATGAAGGCGGCGCTGTACGATCCGGATGGTGGTTACTATCAGAGAGCCGATCGCACGCGCTGGGGCAGGGAAGGCGATTATCGTACGAGCCCGGAGCGAAGCGAACTGTTTGCCGCGACATTCGCGCTTTATTTTGCTCGGCTTTCAGAGTTCGATGACTTGACGATAGTTGAGTGTGGCGCAGGCAATGGCAGTTTTGCGTCAGGCGTTTTGTCCACACTCAGAGAACAATCGCCATCGATCTTCGCCCGTACGCGATATATCGTTTATGACGTCAGTGAGGATGCACGAAGGCGGGCACGAGAACGACTGGCTGAGTTTGCCGATCGTGTTGAGTTCTACTCTGATTTGGTGTCACTTGATCGCGGGATCTATTTCGCAAACGAGTTGCTCGATGCGTTTCCCGTCCACCGTGTTTTGAAGACGGAAAAGGGATTGTCGGAGTTCTACGTCAACATCGATTCGAGTGGCGAGTTTGGCTGGACCACCGGCCCGCTATCGACGCCACGGTTAAGTGAATTCTGTTCTGCGCATCTGCCTGAGCTTGCGAATGGGCAGGTCATCGAGATCAATCTCGCGATCGACGACTGGTTTGCCCAGGTCGCAAAAAGACTCGAGCACGGTTTTGTGATCACGGTCGATTACGGAGCCGAAGCTGGTGAGCTCTATGATCCCGTTCAACGCCCGGAAGGAACGTTGCGGGGCTTCTCTCGACACGGTTTCGTTGACGATCTGCTGGCGCAGCCCGGTGAGTATGACTTAACCGCCAGCGTCAACTGGACGCAAGTGAAGGCCAGCGGCGAGAGGCTAGGGTTTCAGGTAATCGAGTTTGCTTCACAGGACAAGTTTCTTGTGAAGGCAGGGTTGCTGGATCAGTTGGAGTATCGGCTCAGTAGAGCTGAAAGCGAAGGCCAGAAGGCTGCATTGACGATCGGCGCGCGCGAGATGATTCTCCCCGGCGGCATGGCGTCCAGCTTTCAAGTCCTGGTGCAGAAACGTTAATTTTGGAGTGCGGCGGCCTGGCGCCGCTTTGGCCTCGATCGGGCGTTTTCGATAACAAAGCGGCGCCAGGCCGCCGCACTCCAAGGAGTTCAATTAATGTCGCGAAATTTTGAATTGATTGATGTGTCACACAGTGTCGAGAACGGAATGATTACCTACAAAGGTCTTCCCGCTCCCGTGATCAGCGACTATCTCAGTCGCGAAGATTCCAAAACTCGTTACGCGCCCGGAACTGAGTTTCATATCGGCAAGATCGAGATGGTCGCCAACACGGGGACATATCTCGACAGTCCTTTTCATCGCTACGCGCGCGGAAAGGACCTGGCCCACCTCGATCTGTATTCGATCGCAAATCTGGACGGCGTCGTGGTCCGCTGTAAAGAGCGTCAGGACACAGCAATCACGGAAGAGTGCTTCACGGGGATCGACGTGAGAGACAAGGCCGTGCTGATCCATACAGGTTGGGATCTTTACTGGCGCACGGAAGAATACTCGAACGGCAATCATCCTTTTCTTACTGAAGGTGCGGCGAAGTACCTTGCAATGCATGGCGCGGCGCTGGTCGGGATCGACTCTTTCAATATCGACGCAACGCGCGACGGTAACCGGCCCGCGCACTCGGTGCTTTTGGGCCACGACATTCCGATCGTCGAACATCTCTGCGGACTCGGAGATTTACCTGATAGGGGATTCAAGTTCTTTGCGGTGCCGGTCAAGGTGCGACTGTTTGGGACGTTTCCCGTTCGTGCCTTTGGCATTGTGGCCGCGGATTGATTACGGATTCTTGTTTGGAGGTTCCCGATGCAACGATGGTTTTTGGCGGCTATTTTGTTTGCATTCAGTGCATCAGTTGGTTTTGCTCAGTCGCGTCCGTACTTCACTGAGCCATCGCTTTCTCCAGATCGCAAAGAGATCGCGTTCGTGTCCGGCGGCGACATTTGGACCGTGCCGGCAACGGGCGGCGTGGCGGCGTTGCTTGTGTCGCACACGGCGAACGAAGCGCGTCCGCTCTATTCACCTGACGGTCGTTATCTGGCGTTCATCTCATCGCGCACGGGCGGCGGCGATATCTATCTACTTACACTCGCAACCGGAGATCTCAAGCGTCTGACGTTCGACGACGGACTCGATCAGCTTGATGGCTGGTCGCGCGACGGACGCTGGATCTACTTCTCCTCGACCAGCCGTGACATCGGCGGGCTGAACGATCTGTACCGCGTCAGCGTGAGTGGCGGCACACCGATGACCGTGAGCGCCGACCGTTACACAAACGAGTTTTTCTGCGCTCCATCGCCCGACGGAAAGACACTCGCCTTTGCGGCGCGCGGTATTGCGTCGGGCCAATGGTGGCGCAAAGGTCACAGTCATATCGACGAATCTGAAATCTGGTTGCTGCGATCGTTTGAGGATGGCGCCGGAACTTACGAGCGAGTAACTGCGCCCGGCGGTGCGAAAGAAATGTGGCCCATGTGGAATGCGGACGGCCGGAACCTCTTCTACGTTTCGGATCGCATCGACTCCGTTAACAAGAACGGCGCCCAAAACATTTGGACCGCAACACCGGGACGATCTGATGCCCGCCGGTTGTCAAACTTTACGGATGGCCGTGTGTTATGGCCCAGCGTTTCGTACGACGGTCGCGAAATCGTGTTCGAGCACAATTTTGCGATCTGGAAACTCGACACTGAGAACGGCAAAGCTTCGGAAGTTGCGATTACGCGTCGCGGAGCTTCTGCCGGACCAGGTATCGAGCGCCAGCGAATCACCGACCAGATCAGCGAACTGCAGTTATCGCCGGATGGCAAGAAGGTCGCTTTCATCGTGCGGGGTGAAGTGTTCGCTGCTTCGGCGACTGATGGTGGTGATGCGGCGCGTGTATCAAACAGCGCTGCGGAAGAGTATCAGATTGCCTGGGCACCTGACAGTCGTCGAATAGTTTATGGGTCGGATCGTGACGGCGTCCCGCACTTGTTCTTATATGACTTCAGTACGAGCTCAGAAACGCAGCTCACGCGAGATGCAGGCGATGATTCGACTCCTCGCTTCTCACCGGACGGCAAGTCGCTCGCGTTTATCAGAGGCGCGAAAGAGCTTCGTGTCATGGATGTCGCCACAAAGACTGAACGAGTCGTGAAGACCGCGATCTTCGAACGGCCGCCAATCATGTCGGATCGTCCGTTTGCCTGGTCTCCTGATGGAAAATGGCTCGCGTATGTTCCGGTCGGCGAGAATCAATTCAAGAATGTAAATGTAGTTTCCGTTGACGGCGCTTCGAGTGGATCGGCGAGTTATCTTGCGAATGTCTTCAGTAACTCCGTTTCGTGGAGCCCGGATGGAAGTTATGTTTTGTTTGATTCAGGCCAGCGAACGGAGAGTACGCAGCTCGCTCGTATCGATCTCGTGCCGCGTACGCCTCGTTTTCGTGAAGATCAGTTTCGAGAATTGTTTCGCGAAGAGACGCCGAGAAATCGTCCTGAGCAGCGTCCTGCTGAAACACCTGCACCAACACCGGCTCCCACAGCTTCGCCCGCAGATGAGAAACGACCAGCAACCAAACCGGTTCAGGTTGTTTTTGACGACATCCGCCGGCGCTTGAGTTTTGTCCCTGTCGGTCTGGACGTGAGTTTTCAAACAATCAGTCCCGATGGAAAATGGGTCGCACTGATCGCCAACGCGGCTAATCAGGCCAATCTCTATCTCTACTCACTCGACGAATTGTCGCGCGAGCCGGCAGTTGCAAAGCAGTTGACTTCGACGTCCGGGTCCAAGAGCTGGGCGCAGTTCACGCCCGATAACAAAGAGATCTTTTATATCGAGAACGGGCGTATCGGAGTGGTGAATCTCGAAGGGCGAACTCGATCGCTTGCGGTTACCGCGGAGATGGACGTCGACTTCTCTCGCGAAAAGATGGAAGTGTTTCGTCAGGGTTGGTCCTACCTGCGTGATTTCTTCTACGATCCCGGATTTCACGGCGCCAATTGGGAAGCAGTACGCGCGGAGTACGAGCCCCGGATTGCGGGCTCGCGTACACCTGACGAGATGCGGCGGTTGTTGCAGTTGATGGTTGGGGAATTGAATGCATCGCATCTTGGGGCCGGACCGCCGCCGGGTGGAAACCCGCCGGCAACCGGTCGCATCGGTTTGCGGTTTGATCGGGGTGAGTATGAAACAGCCGGTCGCCTGCGCGTGACGGAAGTGATTGCACTCAGTCCCGTCGCGATTGTTGGAGGAGTTAAGCCGGGCGATTATCTGCTAGCCGTTGACGGACGTGCGGTTGATCAGTCAACAAACGTCGATGAGATGTTGAACTACAAGATTGGGCGGCGAGTCAGCCTTACGATTTCTTCTACGGCGGATGGCGCGCTCAAACGTGAAGTCGTGGTTCGTCCGGTAAATGCCGCCACGGAACGAGGTTTACTGTACCGGCAGTGGGTTGAAAAGAATCGCGAGTATGTAGCGAAAGCGAGTAACGGCCGGCTCGGATACGCGCACATGTTTGACATGTCTACAGCCTCACTCAACCAGTTGCACATCGATCTCGATGCCGAGAACTACGGAAAAGACGGAGTGGTGATCGACATACGCAACAACAGCGGCGGATTTGTGAATGTCTACGCGATCGATGTCCTTGCGCGCCGGGGTTATCTTACGATGACCCTGCGCGGACTGGGCGGGACGCCGGCTCGCACGGTGCTGGGCCAACGCGCTCTCAATCGACCGACGATCCTGGTCACCAATCAACACTCATTGTCTGACGCTGAGGATTTTACTGAAGGCTACCGCACACTGCGGCTGGGCCAGGTGGTCGGTGAGCCCACGGCCGGCTGGATTATTTACACCTGGAATCAACAGTTGATCGACGGCACGAACTTTCGTCTGCCGCGCATGAAGATCACCGCAAACGACGGCACTGACATGGAGCGCAACCCGCGGCCTGTCGATAACCTGGTAACTCGCCCGATCGGTGAGACGCTTACCGGGCGCGACTCGCAACTTGATGTGGCCGTTCGCGAATTGCTTAAACAACTCGGCACAACGCGCGCTACGTCTCCTCGCTGATCGAAACGTCTTTCGGAACGACGACCGTACCGGCGAGCGAATCTCCCATTCGCTGGCGCGACGTCGAGGTAGCGACGAGCAAGCCTGCGGGAAGACCGCCGAAGAGGATCGGATTTGCTTCCAGAATTCTCATCAACGTGCGGATAAAGATCTGTTTCGCATTGCTCGGGCCACCATTAATATCCCGGATCACGAGTCCTTGCCAGATCTTGCCAGGCGTGCGCGCGAGGGTGACTTCAAACACGAAGAAATATAAGAGGTACGTCAGCGAGAGTATGGTTCCGCTGATAACCCCATTCTCAAATTGAAGCTTGCCGACAATGACGAAGGAGAGGATACAGGCGATTAAATTATCGATAACGAAAGCGAAGATTCTCGCTTTCGTCGCATCGCCGACCAGTTGAGGCATGTGAGATCTCCGACTTATTTAGCTCGGTCAGGTTCAACTGTAGGGGCGGTCCTCCGTGGCAGCCCGTGGTTTTGATCGTGCTCGCCAAACCCGAGGCCGTCGCTCCTTGAATCCATACTAAGCCACGGGCTGCCACAGAGGGCCGCCCCTACAGTACGTTCAACTAAAACAGCTCGAACTTAATCGTCAAATACTTCTTCGGGTTCTGGCGGAAGTCGTAGATCATTTTAACGCCTTCGGACGAGAGCTGGTTGACGTTGGTATACAACGTGTCGTCGTTGAGGAGTTTGCCGACGGTACCTTCGCCACGTTGAGCTGCGGCGACCATGTTGTCGACTCGTTCGGCGGTCGTGTTGAAGCGTGCGATGGCGGCGCGAGCGTCGTTGTAGATCTGCTCGTCGCGAATCAGTTTACCGAGCGTCCCTCGACCGGCGTTGATGTCTGCGATCATGAGGTTGATTGAATCCACCGATTTGTCGAGACGGTCAGCCGTGCGATTGATGCGGTTGTAGAACTCGTCGTCAGTCAGCAGCTTTCCTGCGGTACCGCGGCCGGCCCGAAGATCGTCGGAAATTGATTTCAGCGAGACAGCGATCTCATTCGCGTTGTTATAGAGCGCGGGATCGTTGATGAATCGTCCTGCCGAACCATTACCTGACCGAACCGCCGTCATCACGTCTTCCGTCTCACGAATCGTGGCGTTGAGGTTGTTGTAGAGAGCCTCGTCGCTGAAGAGACGTCCAACCGTACCTTTGCCGTCCTTCACGTCTTTCACGATACCGCTGATCTCGTCTGAAAGTTTGCTCAGACGCTGGGCAAGGTCAGTACCTGAAGTGGCGAAGTCGTTGACGGTGTTTGATGACGACGAAGGCAAAAGGGCGCCGTCCTGAACTGGTTGGCCCACCGCCGTTCCGGGCGTGATATTGATGAGCATCTCGTTACCGAGCAGGCTCGGCGATCCCTGCAGGGCCTGTGAGTCTGAACGAATACGCTCGCTTGCAGGGCGACCGTCGATGTTTGAATCCACCGTCATCTGCGCTTCAACTCGCGGCGCACCCGGCACCGGCGACGGCTCAAGCAGGACAATGCGCTCGACCTTGCCCACACGAACGCCCGCGAGGCGCACTTCGGACCCCTCGCGCAAGCCATTTGCATCAGCAAAGCGAGTTTTCAGGTGTAGTTTGCTGCTGAAAGGGTTGATGTCGCCGGAAGCGTTGAGTATGAGAAATATCAGCACCACGATGGCAAACAGCACGAAGATACCCACTCGTACCTGGCTCAGGCTGATACTCGTACTTGATCGAGGCATGGCTTGGTCCTCACTCTTTCTTAATGTCCACGCAGAAACTTCTGGATGTAGGGATCCTCGGCGCGGCGCAAGGATTCATCTGTTCCGCTGAAGATGACTTTGCCCTGTCGCATCATCATTACTTTACTGTTGATTAGACAGAGCCGCTCGCCTTCACGCTCGAAAACGACTTTGCCATCTTCGTCGACTACAGCATACTCGGAACAGATGTATTCGAGATTGTTCATCTCGTGAGTTACGAAGATTGACGACACGTCCTCGAGATCGCGGAGCTTCATCGCGAGCTCGCAGATTGTTCGTGCGGTCGGCGGGTCAAGCCCCGCAGTCGGTTCGTCAAAGAGAACGATCTTCGGATCGCCGATTAATGCTCGCGCGATACCGACGCGTCGACGCATACCGCCGGACAGTTCGATCGGCATTTTATCGATGGCGTCCTCGAGATTGACGAATCGCAACATGCGACGAACCTCCGGTTCAACCTCGTCTTCAGGGACGCCTTGTTCGTGCAGCCGATATGCAACGTTGTCGTAAACCGAAAGGGAATCGAAAAGTGCGCCTTCCTGGAAAACCATCCCGATCTTTTTGCGGACCGACATCATCCGATCTTCGGAGTAGTTGGTAACGTCTTCGCCGTCGACCAATACCTGTCCCGAATCCGGTTTGAGTAGACCGAGAACGAGTTTGATGATTGTCGACTTACCTCCACCCGAACCACCAAGGATTATCCTGGTCTCTCCCTTCATGACCTTAAAACTAAGATCATCGAGAATGACACGATCGTCAAAGGCGAGCACGACGTTGCGAAACTCGATTGCGGGAATAGCACGGTGCAGATCGTCTACTTCATGAAAAGTGGATTCAGCAGCTTGCTCGCTGATCCCGGAAGAAGTGTGTATATCGGTTGACATGCAAAAACACCGGACTGGGCTCTTATTGGGTTCCTAGAATAACCTGAAGCGCTTTCGCGAGAAAATAGTCGGCAATAATGACGATGATGGAGGCCATGACCACGGCGCGCGTGGTCGCGCGGCCGACGCCGACAGTTCCACCTTCAGTGCTGAGACCCTGCTGGCACGCAATGGTCCCTATAATCACGGAAAAGACCAGTGGTTTAACTATACCTCCGATCAGGTCGTCCGTGGTGACACCGTCGCGCACTGCCGAAATAAAGACGCTCGACGAAACGGAGTAGAGCGCAACGGCAGTAACCCAGCCGCCGAAGATTCCCATCACGTCCGCGAGCACCGTTAACAAAGGCAGACTGACGAGCAAAGCGAAAAGGCGAGGCCAGACGAGCTTTCGCACCGGGTCAGTGCCGAGTGCACGCATGGCGTCGATCTGTTGCGACACGACCATCGAGCCTAGCTCAGCGGAGATGGCCGAACCCACTCTTCCTGTGACCATCAGTGCGCACAGCACTGGCCCGAGTTCGCGAACGAGCGAAACGGCGACGAGATATCCGGTCTGTGATTGTGCGCCATAGGCCTTTAGGGTTGGAAATGTTTGAACCGTTAAGACGCCGCCCGTAAAAAAGCCGGTAAGAATGATTATGGTTAACGAGCCCACGCCGATAGCGTCCATCTGCGCGATGGTTTCGGTTACGTAACGAGGTCGCTTGAAAATGCCGCTAAAGGCACGAGCGGCCAGAAGCGTGGTCTCTTGCAGCTCGAGCAGGGCGCGCGTGACGAAGTTCATGGAGAGCGTATTGACGTCGGTCTTTCGGTTGCGCCAGAGCGTTAAGTAGTTTTAGGACTGCGCGTTTAGAAGAGCGGCCTATCATGCGCAAAATGTACGCAGGGCGTCAAGTATCGCTACCCACAGATTACACAGATTCAGTAAGGGAATCTGTGTAATCTGCGTAATCTGTGGATGAAGACTGTTACGGGCGAGGACGAAGTGTATTGGCGTTCGGGCGCCGGTTTGGGCGCGCGTTCTGATCATCGACGGGGCGTTGGGCGCCGGCGAAGTCTTTTAGCTGGAGTCTGAGCGTTCGCCAGATCGCGAGCTGTTCAGGGCGCAGCTCGCGACGGATTTTGAGCTCCATTCGGATACGCATCCGCGTTTGCGCTGCCTGGGCTGCAGCGAGCTCGTTGATTCGTTGTTCGATCAAGTTCTCATTCACAGGCTCTGCGTCCAGCGCTTGTTCCAGAGCGAAGTTTGCCTCCCGCAGCTTTCGATTAGTTATCTGGCGGTCGTCTTTGTTGTCGGCAAAGATCAGGCGGATCCTTTGGCGCTGTTCGGGCGTGAGGCGAAGTTGTTGAATCGGATCCCCACCCGGTGCCTCGGGCTCCTGTGCATAACCGGAACTAGAGCCAGTGAAGAGTAAAACTATCGCTAACAAGAGCATCAATGTTCTCAATCTCATTTCTTATTCCTGATTAATTCGATCTCCGAGCAGTTGAAGCGGTTCGTCTTCAGGTGTGGAAAGCAAACGCAGGTCGGCTGCCAGTTGTTCGCGTTCGGCGCGTGAAAGCGGGCGCCTGCTCTTTGCAAACTGATTTGACGAAGAACGCTGCACGTTTTTGGGCTTTTGGTTTTGGACAGTCTGCGATTTCTCCGAAGGCGCTTCTACTGGCGGCTTCATGCTCTCTTTTTGTTTTGTGAGCGCTTCGTCAATCAATCGGTTGATGTCCTGTTGTGTGTAAATCGCATTCGGGTTCGGGTTCGGGTTTGTCCTTACCACATGCCGCCCAGGGTTTCTGACAATAAACATTCCAAACAGCAGGCAGAACAGACAGATTGCAATTACAGTCGCACTCTGCAACCACAACGGCGACAGATCGAAAAACTGACGCAGTGCAGCAAGCGCTGACCTCTTGTTTGTCGTTACCGGCGTGGAAACAAAGCCCGCTAAAGCTTCATCACGCCATGTGGTGATCGATTCACGCACGAGGCCAAAAGACGCAGCTTCGTCACGACAAACGCTGCAGTCACGAAGATGGAGCTGGAAGTCCTGCGCTTCGCGCTCGTCAGCTTCGTTATAGATGAACGCGATCAAATCCGCTGCGCGTTCACAAGTGGGAGAGTGGTCTCTTTCTTTCATCTCAATTCCTGCTTTCAAACTTCTGCAGACGCATCTGCAACTGCTTCAACGCCGTGTACAACCTGCTCTTGACCGTGCTCAACGGTAGGTCGAGTGCCTCGGAAATCTCGCGGAAAGTGAGTTCTTCAAATTCCTTCATCACCACCACCTGCCGCAACTCGACCGGCAGACTGTTTATCGCTCGACGGACTGCTGCCGTTTCCTGTCTCCCCTCGGCGACCCGAGCGGGCGAGTAGCTCAACGGCATGGCAAAACTTCGGGAATTACTGTCCTCTTCGTCTTCAAGTGCTGACTCGCTTCTCACTTTCGAGCGTCTCTGTCGCGAAATACACTGGTTCACCGCAATCCGGTGCAGCCACGAGGAAACCTTAGCCTCGCCGCGGAAGCCACGCAGATTCCGAAAAGCGGCGAGAAAGGTCTCCTGAGTGGCGTCGCGGGCGTCTTCCTCACGACCGAGCATGCCGTAAGCAAGCGCAAAGATGCGTCGCTCCCAGCGCCGTACAATCTCGCCGAAAGCCTCCGCATCGCCCGTTAAAGCACGCTCAACGATGATCTCGTCCGTACTCAAAGTTTCCATTCAGGAGCCTTAAGGCTCAGGGGTTTAGACGCAGTTGAGTATTGAAAAGCCGAACAAACCTTTGGAGTGCGGCGGCCTGAGGCCGCTTTGTTATCGAAAATGCGTGATCGAGGCCAAAGCGGCGCCAGGCCGCCGCACTCCAAATGTTAAAACTCGTTGACACTTTCGAGGGGCTCGACAATAATAGCCAGACGCCGAGCTATGTGGCTCGGTAGAACAGTGTCACCTGCCGAACCCCGACGACCTGCCGTCGATTGTACCGCCAGATTTCAAGAATGCTCGAAAAACTCGGACGAATCCGTCTCCTGTACATCGTTTTGGGAGTCCTGCTGCTGGTGGGCCTCTTGCCGCTGACCTTTACCGGATTCCTCCTCTCGAACCGCAGCGCCGACGAACTTCGGTCAGTCGAAGGTCGCTATCAGGCTCAGCTCGTGCAGGACAAGGCACGCCAAATCGAACTCTACGGCCAGCGGTATCGAGACGTTGTCACGGGACTCGCTCGAGCCTTTGAAATCTCGGGTGGCATCAAGGAGTTGAACAATTCAGGCTACGATCAGCGTCTTCAAGCAACACTCCAGGAAGACCCAAATCTTATCGCACTCGCCCTCTGGCCGGTCGATGGCAAGCTTCATCGCGCGTTCCAGCCCGACGTAATCAAACTCGAGGAAGTCGATGCACGAGTGAGCGAGGTGCTCGCTCACATGAGTGGCCGCGGCTTGGTCGTCAGCCGGCCGCAAATCATTCGTTCCGGACAGGAGATGGCACTCACGATCGCCGAACCCGTCTTAGGTGGCACCAACAATCAGGACGTCGTCGCTGCGGTAGTTGCGATTGTTTCGTTTCAGGAAGTATTTGATGCGGTCCAACAGCCGACTTCGAAGAGCGAGCGCGAGCTTCTGAATGCCGGCCTGCCCGTTGTTTTTGTGGTCGATCAGAACGGTCGTGCAGTGGCTCATCCCGAAGCGAGCGTCGCTTTCTCGGAAAAGTCTATGACCGACCTGAAAGTGGTTCAGGATTGGCAGGAGTCAGGTGACCAGGTTCAGTCAGCGCTCGCTCCATTCACGGCAACCCGCGACGGTCGAAGTGTGGAGATGCTCGGGTCGTATGCAACCGCAGAACTCGACAAGAGCTCGCGTCTGGGCGTGATTGCTATTCAGGACGAAGCTGCGGCGCTGGCGTCGGTTTCCGATATGCGCTGGCAAACGCTCTGGATTAGTTTGATCGCAGCCGCGTTGACGACCTTAGTCGGAGTATTTTTCGCAAACAAGCTGACGCATCCTGTAAGCGAACTCGCGGGTGGTGCACACCGCATTGCGTCGGGCGACTTTTCGAAACGAATTGAAGTAACGAGCCGCACCGAGCTCGGGGACCTGGGCAACTCCTTCAATCTGATGACAGACCAGGTCGAACGATTCATCGTCGACCTACAGAAGTCTTCGCAGGAAAACCGGGAGCTGTTCCTTGGCACAGTCAAGGGTCTCGCTGCGGCGATCGACGGCAAGGATCCGTACACTCGTGGTCACTCGGAGCGCGTCTCGCGTTTCTCGATGGCGATTGCGCAGCGTCTCGGTCTCTCTGATGACGAAGTCGAAAAGATCAGGATCAGCGCTTTATTGCACGACGTCGGCAAGATCGCGATCGACGACAACATTCTCAAGAAGCCTGCGGCGCTCACGGATGAAGAGTACGAGATCATGAAAGGCCATCCGCAGAAGGGCTACAAGATCATGTCGCAGATACCGGCGATGAAAGAGTTTCTGCCGGGCATGTACATGCATCACGAGATGGTCAACGGCATGGGCTATCCGCAGGGACTCAAGGGAGACGAGATTCCGCTCATGGGCAAGATCGTCGCAGTTGCAGACACGTTCGACGCGATGACGACTGATCGTCCGTACCAGAAAGCGATGAAGTTTGAAGACGCCCTTGCTCGAATCGTGAGTTTTGTCGGCACGCGCTACGACCCGGCCGTTGTTGCCGCGCTTTCCGAAGCGTGCAGCGAAGGCCAGATCAAACCCGGACAAGTTAAGCTCAGGAGACCTGCAAAACCGGTCCTTACTCCACAGATTACACCGATTACGCAGAGAAATGACTCAGTTTCAGCCTGATATGTAATCTGACGAGTTTGTGCTTATAATCGTCGGCACATGGGACTTTTTTGGAGAAGAAAGAAGGATGAGTTTGTCTCACTCCGTCTAAATGAACCTGCTGAAGCTGCACCGGAAACACCGGCGCCGCCCGTCGAGCCTCCGCGCCAACAAGTAACACAGCCAGTAACCGAGCCAGTAAAAGAAGAACCGCCGCTGCGGACGGTGAAACCTGAACCGGTTGCACCGACGAGGTCGCCGTTTCAGAGCTCTGTTCTCGGACTGAACCTCTCAATGGAGGAGCTTCAGGCGCAGGAAGCTGCTCTCGAACAGGAGTTCTCGTCTCGGTTCCGGCGTGCTGTTGCAGCCACACGAGATTCTTTATCCGACAAGCTTGATACCGTTTTCGCCGGACGCAAGAAGATTGACGATGAGTTGTTGGACCAGCTCGAGGAAGTGTTGATTGCGGCAGATATCGGTGTGCCGACCACGCTCGACATCCTGGAAAAGGTCCGTCGCGGTGTTGCACGTAATCAGATCAACGATCTCGACGCGCTTAAGGCTGCCATCAAGAACGAGTTGCTGAATATACTGCAGGCTTCCGAACGCCAGGGTGTCGCTTCGGAGCTGACTGTTCCGGAAAGCGTTGCGCCGTACGTGATGATGATCGTGGGTGTGAACGGGGTGGGTAAAACCACCACGATCGGCAAACTCGCGCAACGCATTAAAGCCGAAGGTAATGATGTTTTGATATGCGCGGCCGACACGTTTCGTGCAGCGGCGTCTGATCAGCTCGCGATCTGGGCTGAGCGAACGGGCGTTCCGTTGATCCAGCAGAAGCAGGGAACCGATCCGGCCGCAGTGCTTTTCGATTCGCTCAAGGCAGCGAAAGCACGTGGCTCAGAGGTGCTGATTGTCGATACCGCCGGACGCCTGCACACAAAGTCGAACTTGATGGCGGAGTTGGAAAAGATGAAGCGCGTTGCGGCGCGTGAAGTCGAAGGCGCACCACACGAGACGTTGCTCGTAGTTGATGCGGTTACGGGGCAGAATGGTCTCGAGCAGGCGCGACAGTTTTTGAAAGTCGCTGGCGTAACCGGAATCGTGCTCACGAAGCTTGATGGAACGGCGAAAGGCGGCATCGCGGTCGCGATAGCGAAAGAGTTAAACTTACCGATTCGATATGCGGGAATCGGTGAAAAGGTCGACGACCTGGTCGTTTTTGATCCGGAGCAATACGTAAATAGTTTGTTTGGGAATTGAGCCACGGATTAATACGGAAAAAGACGGCTTTTCTTATGCAAGTGACCCTAACTGAACCAACTGTCTGGACGGACACTGATCGCCAAATGATGGCGCGTGCGCTGGAGTTGGCGAGAAAAGGGATTGGGCAGGTCAATCCGGGACCACTGGTGGGTTGTGTCGTTGTGAGTCCGGCGGGCGAGATCGTTGGTGAAGGCTTCTATCTCTTTGAAGAAATCAAGCACGCAGAAACTATCGCGCTTGAAGTCGCTGGTGAGAAGGCGCGCGGTGGCACTGCCTACGTCTCGCTCGAGCCACACGCGCATCACGGTCGCACGTCGCCGTGCACCGATGCTCTGATAGCTGCCGGTATCAAGCGTGTCGTGGCGCCGATCGAAGACCTTAATCCAAAAGTCTCAGGCAAAGGTTTCGCTCATCTCCGCGCGGCAGGTATCGAAGTTCAGATGGGATTGATGCGCGAGCAAGCGGAACAGATAAACGAAGCGTACCTGCACTACATGTCGACCGGCATGCCGTTCGTTCATCTGAAACTCGCAGTTTCGCTTGATGGGAAGATAGCGACTCGCACACGAGACTCACGCTGGATCACCGGTCCTGAGTCACGTGCACGCGCGCACGAACTGCGGCACGAGTACGATGCGATTCTTGTCGGCGCGGGAACGGCGGAAACAGATGATCCGCAGTTGAGCGATCGCTCGGGATTGCCACGACGGCGTCCACTGGTTCGCGTCGTGCTCGATGACGAAGTTCGATTGTCGCCGGACTCACAGTTGGCAAAAACGACGTCTATGGCGCCCGTGATCGTCTTTGGTAATGAAGATGAAAATCACGCGGACGTACTGCGAGCTCAAAGCGTTGAAGTCGTTAACGCGACGCGTGGAGATCTCGCGGGCGTGCTGCGACAGCTTGGCAACCGTTCGATTCAGAGCGTACTCGTCGAGGGTGGTTCAACTGTCGCGGGCGAGTTTATCGATGCAGGCCTCGTAAATAAGGTGACCTTTTTGATTGCTCCAAAGATAATCGGAGGTGTTACCGCTCCCACCGCAATTGGCGGCACCGGTGTTGCTTACCTGTCGGAGGCGCTGGAACTCGAAAGAGTCACTACGATAAAGCGTGGCAACGATATAGAAATCACAGGGTACCCGCGCGCCGGTAAAGGAATTCCTTCGGATGAAGGATGAAGGTGCTGAGCCTTATCCATCCAAGCGACTGGGCCAACACTTCCTCAGGGACCAGCGCATCATTCATCGCATAATCGAATCCCTTGCTCCGAAAGCCGACGAGACTATCGTCGAGATCGGACCCGGCACAGGCGCGCTCACGTCAGTGCTGGTCGAGCGCGCGGGTCGCCTCATCGCAGTCGAATTCGATCGCAAGCTGACTCCATTGCTGAACGAACGCTTCGGCAGCTTCCCGAATTTCAAATTACTGATGGCAGATGCGTTGACGGTGGATTTTTGTGCGGAAATTCTTCCCGCGCGATCGGCAAGACTGGTTGCGAATCTTCCTTACAACATCTCGACCGCAATTCTGCAAAGACTGATCGCGCAGCGCGAATGTTTTGAAGAGATGATTTTGATGCTCCAGCGCGAAGTGGTCGAACGACTGCTCGCTCCCGCCGGAACCACGGATCGTGGCTTTATCTCAGTCCTTGTCGAAGCTTACTGCGAAGCAGAGAAACTCTTTGACGTCGCACCGGGCGCATTTCGGCCGCCGCCAAAAGTCTGGAGCAGCGTGATGCGACTCAAGTTTAGGCCGCGGATTAACGCGGATGTCGCGGATGAAGGCTTGTTGTGGGAGACAGTGAGTGCCGGATTCGCGCAGAAAAGGAAGACTATACTCAACAACCTGCGCAATGCTTCTGGTCGACTACAGGAAACACTCAAACGCAACGGCGGCGCCAGTATTGTCCTCTGCAAGGCTAATGTCGAGTTACAACGCCGAGCAGAGACATTGACGCTTGAAGAATGGAGAAAGATCGTGCAGGCAATCAGTTAAATCCGCGGTTCAATTTGCACCTTAATGCCGTTGCGCGGTCGAAGAGAAAGAACAGGCAACACCTCAACTTTGTGCTCCGGATCCAAAATAAATCGAAACCGCTGCCCGATCGTCGCGAGCAACAAAACGATCTCCATCATCGCGAAGTAGTTTCCGATACATTGCCGTGGCCCGGCGCCGAAAGGAAAGTAAGCATACTTCGGTATCTGCTCACTGTTTTCCCAACGCTCGGGTTTGAATTCATCAGGCTCATCGAAGTAACGCGGATCGCGATGCGTCACCCATTGAAACGCAAAGAGCTGCGTGCCCTTCGGCACACGATAGCCGCCAATCTCCGTTTCCTCGATTGCCTCACGCCCGACCGCATACGCAGGCGGGTAGAGACGCATCGTTTCTTTCGCAATCATTTCCGTGTATTTCAGCTTCGGAAGATCTGAAACAGCGGGCACTCTTCCGCCAAGTACTTCAGCAAGTTCGGCGTGAAACCTCTGTTCGGACTCCGGATGGGTTGCAAGTAAATACCAGCTCCAAGACAACGCGAGGGCCGTCGTCTCGTGACCTGCCAGAAACAACGTCATCACTTCGTCGCGGAGTTGTCCGTCACTCATCTGAGTGCCGTCGTCGTCCTGCGCCTGGAGCAGCATCGACAACAGATCGCCTTCGTCATAACCACTGGCGCGACGTTCCGCAATGATGCGAAAGACGATCTTGTCAATTTCGCTGACGGCGTTGAAGTATCTGCGATGTCCGGGCGTGGGCAGACGATTGTCGAGAATCCATTTCAGTGTTGCCTGTGACGCAAACGGTTTCACCAGACTCGAGAGGATCGCGCCGATGTGATCGGCATCGTTCGAGACGTCGGAATTGAAAAGTGTCTTGACTACGATCTCGAGCGTGAGGCGATTCATGTCGCGTGCCAGATCTCGCATATGGCCATGCTTCCACGACGCTATCGCGCGCTCGGCGTATTGCACCATCACGTCGCCATACGAGCTGATACGCTGGCGATGAAACGCCGGCTGCGCCAGACGTCGTTGACGCCGCCAGAATTCACCTTCGCTAGTGACCAGACCATTTCCGACTAGTCTATAAAAAAACGGCGAACGCAACGACCGCGCTTTCCGATAGCTCTTCGCGTTCGTTGTTAACAGCGACTCGATATCATCGGGGTTGTAAAGAAAGTACGCGTGCAGGTAGAGAAATCTCATGCGAACGACGTCGCCGTAATCCCTACAACGTGTGACAAAGCCGAGCGTGTCGCGATTAAAGTCGCGCATCACACCCATTATTAACGAGCCCTTCGGTCCGGGCGGGACAGTGTTGCGACCGCTCTGTCGCTTTGCGGGGATTGCTTCTGCGGTATTCATCGTTTCAAGTCTTCAGCAAGTCGGTGTAAATGCCGGGCTCGCTGTCAGGAATAATAATCGCACCGACCGTCTTCTGATAAAAGCGTACCGGCCCCGCAGCGCCGATGATGGCGTAGACATAACCCATCTCTCGCAGGGCTTCGAGTGAAGCGAGCAACAGCGCCTTCCCGACGCCTTTTCGTTGAGCGGCTTGGACGACGCCTGCCGGACCAAAGAAACCACGCCGCGTGCATTCGTAAGCGGCAAAGCCGGCAAGCCGACGATCTATCGTAGCGACAAAAACCGAAATCGGCTGGCGTGCGAAGCCGACCGAAATCTCGTCGGCCCAACTGGCTGAAAAGTTTTCCGTGACGAAGTTGCGGACAGGTGTTAACTCAAACGGTTGCGCCCGGCGAATGTTGAATTCGGGCGCCAACGAAGCTTCGCGCGCCGGTAACTTCAAAAGGTTTACAAGCAGATCAGGCATTGTCCTTCGATTTGGGTTGAAGTAAACCCGGCCGTAAACCTTTCTCAGAAAGCTCAACCAGTTGCTTGAAACGCTTCAAGCGCGTCTCTTCTTTTTTGCCGCCCATTACCCAGAATATGGTGGTTCTCTTATAACCGGGCGGCTGCTTTTCAAAGAAGCTCCAGGCAGTTTTGTTTTGGCGGAAAGCTTTCTCAAACTCAGGGGAAAACTCACGCGGTCTGTTCTCAAAAGCATAGATCCCGGTGCGTTTCGGATCGCGACGCGCGTACGCTTCGATTCCCGGTGGTCGCATGCGTCCTTCCTTTGTGAGACGCTCGACATGTCGCACGTTAACAAGACTCCAGATACTTCTCGACTTTCGTGGTGTAAATCGAATCGTATAGCTCGTTTCGTTCAGATTCTTTCGGACGCCGTCGATCCAACCGTAACAG
>Ga0111539_10000647_pt1 | contig 44957 bp, 25 predicted proteins | sample RhiMethybrSRZTD1_FD_79667 | JGI IMG/M metagenome (GOLD analysis project Ga0111539, IMG submission 79667) | Populus rhizosphere microbial communities from Tennessee, USA - Rhizosphere MetaG P. TD hybrid SRZTD1 (version 2) (version 2) | ecosystem: Host-associated > Plants > Roots > Rhizosphere >... | reverse complement strand
AGTTTTGACCAAATTCCGAGGAGAATTTAGGGAATTTATTTGGTGATTTATGAACGAATAATTGTGTGTGAAACATACATTTTATAGACCCAAAAACACTATTTTTGACGGTTCTAATAATACATCATGAGTGAAATTAAAGATAAAGTTCCAACTGATTATTCAGCAAGTAATATCCAGGTTTTAGAGGGGTTAGAGGCAGTTCGGAAGAGACCGGCCATGTATATCGGCGATGTGAGTATAAAAGGGCTGCATCACCTGGTTTGGGAGGTTGTGGACAATTCAATCGACGAGGCACTGGGCGGCTATTGTGACGAGATAGCGGTATCAATACTGGAAGGAAATTCGATTCGTGTAGAAGACAACGGGCGCGGTATACCTACCGATATACACGAGAAAGAAAAGCGTTCGGCATTGGAGGTGGTAATGACCGTTTTACATGCCGGCGGTAAGTTTGATAAAAACACATATAAAGTTTCGGGTGGTCTTCACGGCGTGGGTGTGTCCTGTGTGAACGCCCTGTCTGAAATGCTCCATGTCACGGTATTCAGGGAAGGGAAGGTCTTCGAGCAAGAGTACGAAAGAGGTCACCCCAAGTATTCCGTTCGCCTCGTAGGCGAATCAAAAAAACGCGGAACCACAGTGGAGTTCTTGCCTGATAAGCAGATATTCCAGGTTTCAGAATACAATTATGAGACGGTAGCGACCCGTTTAAGGGAATTGTCATTCCTGAATCCCAAGATAAGGATCACGCTCACCGACTACCGCGAGAAGGACGAAAAAGGAGAACCTAAGCAGGCGGAGTTTTATTCTGAGGGCGGATTAGCAGAGTTTGTGGCTTACATTGATTCAACTCGCGAAAAGCTTATTCCGGAGCCAATCTATATTGAAAACGACAAGAGCGAATTTCCTGTGCAGGTAGCAATGGGTTACAACACTTCTTTTAGCGAAAACCTGGTATCCTACGTGAACAACATTAACACTCACGAGGGTGGGACGCACGTGGCTGGATTCAGACGGGCGCTGACACGCACATTAAAGAACTATGCCGATAAATCGGGGTTGCTGGAAAAGGTAAAGATTGATATCAGCGGCGACGACTTTCGTGAAGGGCTTACAGCCGTAATATCTGTAAAGGTTGCAGAACCACAGTTTGAAGGGCAAACGAAAACCAAGCTTGGTAACTCTGAGGTTATGGGGGCGGTAGACCAGGCTGTGGGCGAAGCTCTGCAGAATTACCTGGAAGAACATCCCCGGGAGGCCAGGCTTATTGTGAATAAGGTAATTCTTGCGGCGCAGGCGCGACATGCGGCGCGAAAAGCACGCGAAATGGTTCAGCGCAAAAATGTGCTTACTGGCACAGGTCTGCCAGGCAAGCTTGCGGACTGTTCAAGTGCTGACCCGAGCATCTGTGAAATTTATCTCGTTGAGGGAGATTCCGCAGGTGGATCTGCCAAGCAAGGACGTGACAGGAATTTTCAGGCGATCCTGCCGTTGCGCGGTAAAATATTGAACGTCGAGAAGGCACAGGAGCATAGGATCTATGACAACGAGGAGATCAAGAACATGATCACTGCGTTGGGAGTCAGCTTCGGAACACCTGAGGACGATAAAGCACTCAATTTGAACAAGCTTCGTTATCATAAGGTGATCATCATGACCGACGCGGACGTAGACGGTAGTCACATTCGTACGTTGATCCTCACGTTCTTCTTCCGCTACATGCGCGATCTGATTGAAAATGGATACGTTTACATCGCGATACCCCCTCTTTACCTCGTCAAGAAAGGGAAGGAGGAACGTTATTGTTGGACAGAGGAAGAACGTGAGCTTATCGTGAAAGAACTTGCGGGTGGACGGGAAGATTCCGTGGGCGTTCAGCGCTATAAAGGTCTCGGAGAGATGAATCCAGAACAGTTGTGGAGTACCACAATGGATCCTTCGAGACGATCACTTAAGCAGGTGAGCATTGAATCTGCCGCAGAAGCAGATCACCTCTTCTCCATGCTAATGGGTGACGAAGTTGCCCCACGCCGCGAGTTTATAGAAAAGAATGCCAAGTATGCCCGTGTTGATGTTTAGGCAACATTAAGGCAACACAAATTTTTGCGGACTGCTATGGAGGACTCTCTCACAACAACCGAAAAGATCGTACAACAGATCGAGGAAAGTAATTATATCAGCCGTGACCTAAGCTGGCTGAAATTTAATTATCGCGTACTCGATCAGGCGAAGCACATCGACCGAAGCATATTCGACCGTCTAAAGTTTCTATCAATTACAGCCTCCAATCTTGATGAGTTTTGCACGATACGTCTTGGAAGCTTGTATAACTACATCGACTATGGGAAGGAACGATTTGACTACAATGGTCTTCGTGAGGAGCCATTTAGGATTCTGCTCATGGCGGAGACTCAAAAGTTCTACGCTGACCAGAACGCATATTATGTAAATCGCCTAAAGCCACTTTTTCAGAAGAACGGATTCGCTATCGTTAACTACGGCGAACTCTCTCTTGAGAACACACACAAAGTAAACGATTACTTCAACAAGACGATCTACCCGATGCTGACGCCGATGGTGTTTGATAACTATCATACATTTCCGGTGTTAATGAATAACAGACTCTTATTCGGCGTCGTGACGAAAAGTCCTAATGAAAGTCAAAATCAGCAGAGGGTTTCATTCATTCAGGTTCCGCAAAATCTTCCGAGGTTTTACGAGATAATTGAAGAGGGTATTATTCAATTTGTCCCCATCGAAGAAATAATCAGGAGCAATGTCCATAATCTCTTCCGCAACGTGGAGATTGTCAGCACAAATCTATTCCGCATTAACCGGAATGGTGATTTTACTCTTGAAGAAAGCGAAGACATAGAATCCAATTTCCTAGAGGAGCTCAAGCGTAAGCTTAAGACAAGACGATCAGGTCGCGTTGTGAGATTGGAAGCAGAAGAGAATCCTGATCCCTGGATGATGAGGTTACTCAAGATCCAGTGGGATATGGATGAGCACAATATTTTTCATGTTCCTCAAGAAAGCATGATCGATTTTTCCGGGCTTATGCAGATCATCGGGCACAAGGAATTCAAGAGCAAAAGGATGCAACAGCCTGATCCGATTAAGCCACTGAATTTTCCGGAGCACGGAACGCGGGATCTTTTCGAGGTACTCAAAGAAAGAGATATCCTGCTACATCACCCTTATAATTCAATGGATGCCGTCCTTGAACTGGTTGAAAAAGCAGCGGATGATCCGTATGTTTTGTCCATCAAAATAACGATCTACAGAGTAGCAAAAGAATCGCGTGTAACCGCGGCGTTGCTTCGCGCGGCTGAGAATGGAAAGCACGTCTCTGTGTTGTTCGAGGTGAAGGCCCGTTTCGATGAAGAAAACAATCTGCGGGAAGCGCAGCGGTTGCAAAAGGCCGGATGTTTTGTAATTTATGGCGTCGGCAGCCTTAAGACGCACACAAAACTTTTGTTGATCGTAAGGAAGGAAGAGGAAGACAAGGTTTACCGTTATGTCCACCTTTCAAGTGGCAATTACAATGAAACCACGTCACGCATATATGTCGATATTGGCCTATTGACCACCAAAGAGATATACGCCAATGATGTGTCAGAATTCTTTAACGTAATTACAGGACATTCTCAACCATCTACCTACAGGAACCTGATCACTTCCCCGCGTGATATGCGTATTCAGCTTTGCAACCTTATCAGGCGTGAAGCAGAAAATGCGCGTTCTGGGTTGCCTTCAGGCATAGTCATCAAATTAAACTCTCTGCAGGACAAAGAACTGATTGACGAGTTGTTTGCTGCCTCTCAGGCCGGCGTCACTATCAAGCTTATTGTGCGCGGCATGTGTTGTCTCCGCCCCGGAAGGAAAGGAGCAAGTGAAAATATAGAGGTGATCTCAATCGTGGGTGAATATCTGGAACACTCCAGAATCTATTACTTCCACAACACAGGCTCTCCAAAAGTATATATTGGAAGTGCTGATGCCATGGTAAGGAGCTTCGATCGCCGAATTGAGTCTTTGTTTTTGCTGGATGACGACTTCTTGCGCAAGCAGGCTATAAACAATTTGCGATACAATCTTAAGGACAACGTAAACGCGTACACCATGAAAGAAGATGGTACGTACGTTATCAAGGAATTGAACGGTGAAACTCCGTTCAATATCCATAAGGAATTCTATCACGTCACGCGTGAGATCGTGATGTCCGCTAAATTATTTTGACGTACTAAACGTTTACCGGTAGCTGTAGTAGGAGGGGCAATCCGGATCTTTATGCACGCCTCTGAGGCGAACGCGGTAATTGAGCATAAACTCATGTGTTCCGTTCGAATAACGATTCAGGTCGGATTGGGTCCAATCGTACGAATATCCGAAGTGAAAACTCTCTGTTATTTTAAGGTCAACAAAAGTGATGAACGAATCGCCGGAGCGATAGGATACGCCAGCGCTGAACACATCATAAAAAATAAATCCTGTATTAATGTCAACGCTAAGTGGCTGACCTTCCTGGGTGCGTAAAAGGAAAGAAGGGTTCATTTTAACTTTTTCCATTTTGTCCAACGGGAACACGACGCCACCTCTCAAAAAATAGTACCGTGCCTCTTTCAGCTGACCAAGCAATCCCTCCACAGACTTTGCAATTGTATTGTTGAGAATGAACGGCACGGAAAAGCCTAAATAGAAATTCTTTTTGCTAAAGAACACTCCCGCCCCAAAATTTGGCTTCACTACGTTCAGGATGTTGTAAAATGCAGCGTCGCCAGGACTTTGAAGATCGAGCTTGCTATAGTCTGCTCCCAACAAGTTAATTCCGGCCTGCAAACCCATTGAAAGAGTGGCGTCAGAAAAATGGAGCTTATATGCATAGCTTGCGTAAATGTGCTCATTCTTGTAGCTACCGATTTCGTCGTGATTTACCATGAGGCCAATGCCAACCTTGTTCTTTACCAAGGATGTATGGCCAGTGAAGTTGAACGTTTTCGGGGCCCCCGGAAAGTTGACCCACTGGTTTCTATACATTGCCGTGAGGCTTAGCTGTACGTGATTACCTGCATATGCAGGATTGATTACCAGCTCATTAAAGTAATACTGTGTAAAAACAGGATACTGTTGCGCCCTGCTGAACGAGATGAATGCAAGTATGGCAGTCGCAGTTAAAAAAATCCTTTTAAGAGAGGTCTGCATTCTGTTAAAAAATTAGTTAACAATTTCGAGATAGCCAGCCAGAGGCTTGGAACCATCACGTTTATCAATAATGTAGAAGTATGTTCCACCGGGGAGCGTTGTTCCCATGATACTTATTCCACGATTTGATTTTCCATCAAAGAATGTCCCGTTGTTGTCATAACCTTCAGCCTCGTACACTAGTGTTCCTGCACGGTTAAAGATCTTTACAAGGTTTGTAGGGAAGCTTTCGATACAGTTGATATGGAAGATATCATTCTGACCATCGCCATTCCTCGACACACCATTAAAAGGATGTATCTCAGTCTTGATCTCGATGTCCTTAGTTACCGCACACCCGAGTTTTGTAGTTACTGTCACTGGATAAATACCTGCATCAACACCCGAAAGGATGGGACCCGCCACGATAGCCCCATTAACATCCCATTCAATCGACTCGATGTCGACACCGTTGGTTACGAAAATAGCTGCCAGTCCTGTGCCCGGATCGCTAGCATCGCGCTTACACATTGCCGCAACTGTGGTGAAGTTGAATTCCGGGAACTTGGGATCTTCGATAATCTCCTCAGTGACCAATGGTGATTTACATCCGGTGATGCGGCTCGTAGCCGTTACAGAGTATGGTCCGACAGCAAGACTATCGATGACTTCACCCGTATAGTCAGGGCTTGACTTTTCCTGCGTTCCGATATACCAATTAAAGATATAGTCACTGGTGTTACCACCAACAGACACTGACAGTGCGCCGTTATCGTCCACGCAGCTTGTTTTCATTGAAATGACCTCAATCTGCGGCAATGGTATTGGCAACTGCTGTGTATCTATTGTGACCTGTGTGGTATCCGCGCAGCCGTTAACATTGTTCGTTGCAATGACTGAGAAGATACCCGAAGTAAGGTTCGATGCCTGTGAACCAGTATAGAATGTCGCGCCACTAGGAGGAGCGTTAACATACCAGTTGAACGTGTGATTGACAACGTCACCACTAACATTTGCTGCGGCTACACCGTCTGCCTTTGCGGGATCACACATTGTCAGCGGGTTGAGCGCTGTGGCAGTAACTACCGGGAATAATCGTTCATCTGCAACGGTCACGGTATCTGAAATAATACATGCTGCGTCGAGGTTATCAACTATTCTCACAATGTAATTTGCCACCCCAAGATCACTAACCGGACCGACCGGAGTGCTGGTGAAGTCTGCGGCAGCCTTAACAGTATTGACGTACCAATTGTAAGTATAATCGGTTCTGCTTCCGCTCGTGACAGTTGCAAACACACTTCCATCTTTAGGAGGGTCAAAGCAAACCGTTAAAGGCGACGCTGACGCAGTCATTGTTATAGGCCTTACGTCGATAGGAAGTTCATACGTTGCAGTGATAGTACACTGCGTAGAATTGTTAAGCACTTCAACTGTGTAGAATCCTGCAGCCAGTGCCTGTGCGATTTCGCCATTTGGGCCGCCAATATTTGCGCCACCAAGGACGGGGTCGGTCGTAGTTTGTCCGGCATGCCAAGTATATGTATATCCAGTGGCGCTGGTTCCGTTTGCCAGTACTTCAAGCTGACCTGTAATGTTTACTGGTTTCAAACACTGAGTAGGAATTACGAACGACATGAGGTCAACTCCGACGGTGTTAAGGGTCATATCCTTAATTTCAAGGGCGACAAGGTCACCAGTCGAACAATTGCTGGTCTTGCTGGTAGGTCGCACGTAATAAATTCCACCCGGCTGATTGGTGATCGAATTCGTTGTTGCGCCCGCGATTAACTGGGGACCGCTCGGGCTGTCAGTATACCACTCGAAGTCGTAGTTCGCGGCAGGGAACGGTGTGCCATTTTCTCTAACGAAGTTTACAGTTGCCGTTCCAACAGTCATCATATCGCATCGCGTGATATCGACGATAGCTACATCAGCAGTTGCAACGGTCATGATAGGCGCGTTTTCGAAGATCTGGTAAGTAGCTGTTGTAGAACATCCTGCAGATCCTCCGGCGATCTTTGTCACGCGGACGGTGTATGTACCAGTTTCAAGGTTTTGAGCAATTTCACCATTAACGCCTGCCTCAACTCCACTTGTTCCTGTTCCCAATGTGGGGGACGACGTGTCTGGTCCTTCAAACCACTCGAAATTGTAATCGGCTGGATTGGAAGTCGGACTGGTAAGCGTCACCGACAGTTGACCTGTACCAGGCGCACCGACGCAGTTTACGTTGTTGATAGGAGGATTTGCTGTGAATATTGGATTTTGAGTATTCATTAGCAACTCGACCGTGACAGGCACAGAACGACAGTTGAACGTACTTCGCGCTGGGTTTGAGGTGACAGCAACGAACGTATAGAATCCAGGTTGTAAAGGACTCGCTAGGGTATAATCTACTACACCATTAACCGCGTTGAAAGATTGAAACACCGTACCTGAAGGTCCAAGATCGTTCGTCCCTTCAAAGACGTCGATCCTGTAATCACTTTCAACGAAACCGGGGGTAGGAGTGAGTCGTACAGTAATACTTCCGTCTGTACCTGGCACGCACGTTTGTACGTCGACCTTAGACAGGAACGAAAGGACCTGCGCATCATCAAAAGGAAGATCGAATGTACGGCTTGTCACACAGCCATTGTCGCGGTTGGTAACTATCAGGGTATAAACACCTGTTGTCAACGAATTAGCCGTTGTAGTTGACGCCGTATTGGACGTTGTGGTGATAGGTCCCGATTGGAACGGAGCCTGACCCGCGCGCCATTCAAAGTCAAATCCTGCGACGTTACCCGGCGCGCTAGCGGAGACAGTCAAGGATCCGTTGTTATCGTTACACGTACTCGGGCGTATGATATTGGTCAGATTAAAGTTAATGACAGGTGCGAGATTGAGGATCGTCACGGTGATCGGCTGGACTGAGCAATGTCGTATATTATTGACTGCTCTTACCGTATAAGTCCCTGCCGGCAGACCGCTAAGAGTTTGATCTGTATCCGGAAAATCCGTTGTGGCTTTTACACTACTTCCGATGTACCAGAAGAATGTGTAATCAGCGGGGGTATCAAGGCTGACGGCGACGGTGATTGAACCATCCGGAGGAGTACAGCGTGTCGCATTAGAGGTGGACCCCAAGGAAAGAACGGGAGTAACTACAGCAAAATTTATCGTCACTTCTTCTGTATCCGAGCATCCGGTAACGTTGTCTGTTGCTCTTACGGTGTAAATTGAATTAGTCAGGCCCGTAGCCGTACTGTTGGTTGAAACCCGGTTAGCCACTAACGTATTCTGGCCTTTGAACCATTCGAAAGTATACCCTGCCGTAACACCGCCGACATTAGCAGAAGCGGAACCGGTGGGTTGAGCAGGATCACAAGAAGTCTGATTGGAAATAACAGTAGCGCTTACAACCGGAGGTGTTGACGTGAGGATCGTGATGGTAACAGGGTCCGAGCTACATTTTGTGGAGGTCCTGGTCACCACGAGCGTATAATTTCCTGCCGGTAGGTTTTGGTAATTCGTGCCTGTAAAGTCCGCAACAGGTTTAGTGGTGTTACCATTGTACCATTCGAAGACATATCCTGCAGAGCCTCCACTAATCGAGGCAGATGCACTACCTAACGCAGTCGTTGAACACAAAGCATCTACTTTGGTTATGGTGGGAACTGGCTTTACACTCTGGTCTGGAATTGAAAATGATTCAATAGTTTGACAGCCTGTAGTTTTGTCCGTCACGAGTACGGTGTAAGTTACAGGACTAAGATCTGCCGCAATGTGGCTGACGCCAATCTGTGGCGAGGTGAAGATGTCGTTTCCTTCATACCATGCGTAGGTATAATTACCAACCGGGTCACCAACCCCATCGCCGTCTGTGTCGTTCACGACGGCTCTCAGTTTTGCATTAGGATTCTTACAATTGTCATAAGGATTTTCAAGCACTATATCCACTTCAACTGTCTTAAGGACTTGACCTACCACAACCTGAACTGTATCAGAGTTACAGCTGGCCGTTTTGTGTCTTGCGTATACAGTATACGTTCCCGCAGCACGCCCACTGTAGACAGGACCAACATAGTCAGCACTTGCAATCGGCTTCGCTGTTGTACCGATAGACCAATAAAAATTGTAATCTGTTGTATTCTCAACAGCCCCGTTAGGTACAAATGCACGGACGGCACCATTATCAGGCGTTGTGCTCGGAGAACATTTTAAGTTATCTTGAACTTTCACCGCCGTTAGTGTCACTGGCAGAGGGTTGACCGGAGCCGACAGCACGTTATTGTTATAGTTACACTCGATAAAGTTCGTATTTGGCAACTTGATTGGTGTGGGAACTGTGGTTCCGCCATCATTCAATACTATATAAAGCGTGAAGGGAGAACCAGGTCCATTTACAGTTGCATTGCTAATTCCCTGCACAGCACCTACGCCGAAGGAATTGAGCGTCACATTGATTGTATTCAGCTTAATGGCACCTACGAGTCTAGGGTCACCGTTGTAAAATGTAATAGGTACGGTTCCGCTTAAAGCAACATCACCAAGGTTAGTGATCTGGAATGATATGGTAAAGTTACCGTTGGGACACGTGGGCGGGTTAACGGTCAATGAGTTATTTACGTAAGCAAGGTCCGGAGAAGCATATTTTGGACATCCTAATGAGTTTAGGAACGGCGACTGGTTAAGGAAGCTATTCAGCGGACGATTTGCTCCGGTTGTACAGACGTTGGTAGAGAACACCAGGTGATGCTTTTGCTGTACTCTTGGAATAGTAAGGTTATCATTCACGTTTACGTTGAAGTATCCGTGCTGATTCCACACTCGTCTTGCAGGTACCCAAGGTTCTGCACCTGAACGGAAGACACGCACTTGCGAGAACTCAGCGTTGTTAAGGGAACAGAAGTTTGCATCGTCAGCTACAAAATAATTAGGATCGGTTGGATCTGTTATAGCTCCATTCTGAATGAAGTCTACTGTACGACACGTTACACAAAGTTCTGTGTTACCATCTGCGTCTACGTCAGCAACGATCGGATATTCGCGATTTGTTCGGGATACACAAGTTTGTTGTGTAAATATCGATCCATTAGATCCGTTGATGATGTAAATGTATTTCTCATCGCGGTAGACGATCTCAGATTGGCCATCACCGTTAAAGTCGAATAACGTACATCCTGTATTACCCGACGTTTCTTCATTCACTACAACTCTCCAAAGCAGTGTTAGGTCTTCTTTAAGAGCATATAGGAATTTACCCGACACATAAGCGGCATTAAGTTGTCCGTCGCCATCCAGGTCGGCGATATTCACACGTCCGGCACCCTGATGCCATCCGTTCTGATAATAAGTTCCTGTAACGGTAGGACAGGCTTTGATAGTAAAGCTACCACCAAGAGGATCCGAATAGGTTCTTACAATATTATTCTTAACATCCCAGTAAAATATGGTCGTGTTGTTGTCAGTGGTATTCCTTCCAGTGGCAATCACATCCAATGATCCGTCGAGGTTATAGTCGGCGATACTTGTTGCATCGCCATTAACTTTCTTTCCGTAGTTCGGGATTGTTTTTTCCGCAGTGATCGTTCCAGCTCCAATGTTTACGCTGTAGATCGTTCCTCCGGAAACCAGTTCGAGATTATCGTCTCTAACTGCATCAGTTAGAAGGTGAGCATTTTTGGTGGCGTCATTAAGGATATCGACAGCTACAGGACCACCGTTGGTTCCGCCCCACGCTCCGGTTGCCGCAACAATAACGGCACCAGTGTTCGCGTTGTAGATTGCGTTTCGTGCGTAAAGTTCTACTTGTCCGTCGCCATTAAAATCAGCAATACCCATAGTACCTGGGTCACCGGGAAGCTGAACATTCCATAATTCGTTCAGATTACAATCATAGGAGTAGAGCCTCCACCCAGTACTTATCACAAAAATTTCGGCGCAGTTATCGTTATTGAGGTTTCCAATCAAAACGTCTTCCCACGCCGGGCTATAGCTTACTGTAACCTGATTCTGTATGGTGTTGACTCCAACTGTATTGTTTCCGTTTAGAATGAAGATCCTTCTTGAATATCGGTTGGTGGTCACCATTTCAGGAATTCCGTCTCTGTCAAGGTCGCCTACAACGACACGACCTAGGTGAATGGCAGAACCATCGGGAGAAGCGGACTCCAGGGCGAGCGAGAATTTTGGGAACTCAGATGGTTTGGCTTCGCATAAAAGGTCATTTCCAACGTATCCCCCATCGCAAACAATGTTATTGGCACATTCGTTATCGAAACAGTCGATGAAACCGTCGAGGTCATCGTCAATACCGTTCGCGCAAATCTCCTGGCCAAAAGATGACGTGGCTGCACTTAAGCTGACGACCAGGGTAATCAAGTATAAGAGCCGCTTCATGGAGTCTAAATTTGAGTTTATACAACAGATACCCACTACAGGTAATCAGTCCGTTGATTTACTATTATTAGTTTCTGTAACCCTGTATGTAAGTTTTGACAAATACTTCACAACTTGCCGGCCCGCTCAAAACTGATACCAATTGCAAAAAACCGTGCGTATACCGTCCTTACTCAACGTAGTATTGTAATACTTCCCGTTCTGGGCACACTTTCTTCTCCATCACAACGTATGATATAGTAGTAAACGCCATCAGGTAATTTTCTTCCATTCGTAAAAGTGCCTTCCCAGTCGTTCTGATAGGGTTTTGCATCGTAAACCTTGACACCTTTATCGTCATAGATCACAACTCCGCATTGCGGATATTCGTCAATTTTGTTCACCAGCCAATACTGGCCAACCGGATCACCATTGGGTGAAAAGAAGTTTGAAGGTCCTAATTTGCTCACGATCGATTCACCCTGCACTTTGACTTCGACAGTAGCCGTGCCCACACAACCATTTCCGTCTTTGCCGGTAACTGTATAAGTTGTGGAAACCAACGGTGTGGCCACTGGTTCAGCGTCCGTTGCATTTGAAAGAGATTCCGCCGGCTGCCATGTATAATCTAAAAGACCTGTTGCCGCGAGTTGCGAACTTTGACCTTCATTGATCTGGTCGGGTGTAGCGGTAGCGGTAATATCAGGGGCGGTTAATCCTGTGACCTCCTGAGAATCGGTCAGTTCGCAACCATTTGATGCTGTTACTTTGACGCTGTATGTATTGGCCGTTGTAACTGTAATTGTTGGCGTTGTCGCGCCAGTCGACCAAAGATAACTGGAGAATGTAGTGTTTATGCCTAGAACAAGGCTTGACTCAGGACATATCGCAAATTTATTTTCCGCATTAACAATGTTCATCGTCGGCGCGTCAGTGATGGTAATTGTCTTTGATGAAGTTGCGGGACATGTGTTACTTGGATACGAAACAGTAAGGTTAACCGTGAATGTGTTTGCTGATGTATAAATATGTTTTGGGTTTTGATCGTTTGAGACGTTGCCGTCACCGAAGGCCCAGGCGTATGAGGCTGTAGTTTGAACATCGGCAGTCGACTGATTAGTAAAACTTACTTCCTGACCTTTACATGCAGTGGCGGGTGCAGTGAATGCTGACACCGGCGGAACCACAACCGTCAGAACTGCACTTTCCGAAGTTGTAACTGGGCAGCTGGGATTAGACGATGTGGCTTGATAGTAGTATTCTCCGGACGTATTTCTCAATAGGTTGGTGCTTGTAGCTCCAGCAATTGCGCCTGTGGTCTTTTCAAACCATTGGTAAGTGAATCCCGTGACGGCAGGATATACGGAAAGCGTTTTGAAGTCGGGTTGGCAGATCAGGGCCGAACCGGCAAAAGAGACTTTGAAGGCCGGTAAATCCACGGCGTCGACACGGGTAGATTCCCGTCGCGCCACGCAACCTCCGCTTGTCTTCACATCAACATAATATACACCGGCGTTCTTTAATTGAAAGTTTGTTATCGGAGTAGGAGTGAGTCCGGTACCTGTATAGTTGTCCGGGCCGCTCCATTCGTACGTATAGCCAGCTCCCAGGTTATTTGATATTGAAAGGTTTAACGTCTGGCCAATACAAACAGGGCCGTTGTTCACCGGCGCTGGATCCAATGCGGTGCCTGGGGAAATGTTCACTCTCACTGTGTTTGAAACTTTTTTGCAGGCACCACCTTCAGAGGTAGCGGTCACGTGATAATCGCCGGTGACAGTCGGCGAATATTCATTTGTACCAGCAACTGTAGTGCTCGTCGTTTCATTCGTCCAATCGTAAGTGACACCGTTACCTTTCGTAGCGACAAGCTTTAATGCTAAACCGCTACATACGTTAAGGGGACCTGTAGGAGTAACTGCGGGCACCATACATGTCTTATTCCTGAAGATCGAAACCTTTGAGGCGGGAATGTTAAGCGTATTATTGTCGATACTGGTGAAGGCGATATCCGGTTTTCCATCCGTATCCACATCGCAAATATTCAAGTGGCGATTGATGTAGGTTGTTGGTTGAATAAGGGGCGTAAAGGACAAACTTCCTGCTGTACTTTTGTTATTCAGCACCGTAATGGATTTTTTGGTAATGCTGGCTACGACTATGTCTGCCTTACCATCTCCGTCGAGATCGCCAAAATCGATACCCCATGGGTATTCGTCGGTTTTGACATTAGGCCCCGCTACAAAACCGAGTGCTCCACCGGTACCGTTGTTTAACCAGAACCCAACTTCATTTGCGGTCAGTCGGGTGTAGGCGATATCGGGTTTGCGATCGTTATCTAGATCTCCGATCCTGATGTTTTTTATGGGAGTTCCCACAGCTAAGGTCCTAATCGCACCGGGAGCGTAAGAACCCGGCGTGCTGTTATTCTCTATTATATATATGTCGGAGTTTGTCTGGAACTGACTTACGACGATTTCAGGCAAACCATCTTCGTTAAGATCTTCTACTGCTAGACCTTCCGTGCTGGCGGCTCCTGGTATTGTGATCGTTATAGGGGGTATGGGCGCAAATGAAATTGAAGCGAGCGTACTCTGGTTAACTAGTACCGTCACTGTGTTGGTACCTTGCGAAGTGATAATAAGCTCTGGTTTTCCGTCCAGGTCAAGATCGGCGATCTCGATGCGCTTTGGCCTTTTCCCTGCGAGTGTCATGGTTAACGGTGCTGAAAACGCGAAGCTGCCTGTTCCAGCGCTGTTGTTTTTCAGTATAAAGACCTTGTCATTCGTCCCGCTTTCCGTAGCGATCAGATCGGGCTTTCCATCACCGTTTAAATCACCACACTTAATATGAAGTGATCGTGAGGCAATGTTCACTGCAATCTTTCCAGGGAAAGTCACAACGCCAGGTGTAGACGCATTTGGAAATATATTCACGAAAGCAGTGTTGTCATTAGCAGTGGCAACGTCCACTTTTTTGTCGCCATCGAAATCACACATACAAAGGTCATAGAGACCCTCAGTCGTCGGGACACCAGCGGGAAAATCATACTGTCCCTGGAGATTGGTCAGGTCGAACGGGGGCGATCCATTAAAATTCAATAAAAATTGTTGGCGTGTAAATCCGGTCAATCCATTGGTAAGATTCGTTACAGCGATATCGTGATATGTTGTTCCGAATGGAACTCTAACCTCAAGAAGCTGGTCAGTGACAGATTGAATTGTACCCTTCGATGCACCAAAAGTTACGGCGACCTTCGTGGCATCAATCCCAAAATAGGAGCCCTGAATAGTAACCAATTCATCCATGCTCCCGCTGATCTTGTCAACCGATTTTATGTCAGGTCTTTGAGAAAAAGCTTTATATCCGAACAACACAGTAATTGTCAGGATGCCTAGGCTTTTAAGAAATTGATGCATAACGTTATTCATGGTGCCATAAATGCGTCATTTCCCAAAAAATGTAACCCAATGCCTCATTTTGAGGTAGTTACGATTAACACTCGGGCCTCTTTCAGCTTGGTATACGTCTTAAGGTTCCTTACTTCTTCGTGCGCTTCCGCTGCCTTCATCGTTTCGAGCACATGTACATAATATTTCTTATCCTGAGGATTAAAGAATATCTCTGCGTTGAACTTGTCTGCGATTAGCTTCTTCTTGTAGACATCGGCGGCAGTAAAGTCATTGAAGACACGAATAACCACAAAGTATCTCTTCTTGATCTCACCTTGCTGCTGGTTAATATTATTAGGATCCTCCACGGTTTCCTGGAAGCGTGCTGTATGTTTTTCGCTTGGTGTTTTCGTCAGAGTAGAGCGCAAGACTGGAGCGGCACGCTTGAATTTCTTGAGCTGTCCTAGCTTCAACCCTAAGATGACTTCATGTGTCCCCTGCGAGAATCCGTCTGCGGGTTGATTACCGGGCTCGTAAGAATAACCGAATGTAAACCGTTGGACATTTATCCCTAGGTTTCCGGAGAAGCCATAGGGAAGTCTGTAAGATCCGCCGAGCCAGAAATTCTGAGTAAGGTTGAGTTTCGCAAGAAATTCAAATTGGCTGTTCCCATACTTAGAGTATTTATAATTAAGGTAGAATTCCAACGGAGCAATCGCTTCTTGCGTCTTTACTTTTTGCTTCAGTCCCCCTTTATTCCTGCTTGCAATTCTGCTTTCAACCTTGCGCTTGTAGTAGATGGTAAAGAAGACATTATCAGTTGGCGAAACAGTAAGTTCGCTGAAGCTGGCATCGCTATTAAATACTGAAGGAAAGAGTTGAGGCAATGACACGCCGATATTAATTCCAGAGCCCGATCGGTAAAGCATTCCGAAACTTGCGGCTGGCTGAATGTTGTTGGCAAGATATGTTGCGATCGCTGGATCGTTTGGATCCGAGACCTTTGTGAGATCGATACTGTTGGATATTGCTCCACCTGACAATCCAAAAAAAAGCCAGTTTTTTTGGCCAGTTGGAATGCCGTAAGCATAGGTAAGAGAGAAGTCAGTAGTATTCAAAAGCCCTCTGCGATAGGAGGTGATTTTGCCACCAAGGCCTGCCCTGGATTCGTTTAGTAGGGTCGTAAAAGTCAAAGCTGAGGTGACGGGTGAGCCCTCTACATTCATCCACTGCTGTCGATGAACTGCGTAAATCGTGGTATATTCAGTAAGGGCTTCCGCCGGATTGTATAAAAAGGGATTTACAAAGAAATTATTGTAGACAGGATAATTTTGAGCTTGTGCGGATACACAGCAGACTAAAAATAGGAAACCAATGGTGTAGTTAAAAAAATAGCGCATTCACGTCCATTAATATGGGCAAAAGCAAAAAAGTCACTCCTTAATTAAAAGCCGTTAGAGTTCTTTTGCCAGCTAAAAAATTGCAATTCCGGAATGTGATCCATCTACGAGAAGGTCACTTTACCCGAAAACTTACGAATATACGGCGTTTTTCTTTTTATTGGTAGCCTATCTTCAGTAACTTGAGGGCCTAAATCCGCACTTGAACCAATTTTTTTAACTAGTTCCGAGTGAAAGCTTTTTGCTGGTGTGCCGTCTTTCTGTCGCTGTTCTGGTTCCAGGCATCGTCTCAAATTCTTGTAGGTCCAATCGCGGGCGCAAATTACTCATGGACAACCTTTGCAAACAAGGACTTGAAGGATTCTTATAAAATGATTCCTACTTTCGGCTTTCATGTAGGTGGACATCTCGCTTTCAAGGTTCGCAGCCGGTTTTTCCTCCATACTTCCTTATTATATGCAACAAAAGGCCGGGAGATCGAAGGGAAGACCGACTTACTTCTTAAAAACTTTGAACGCTACAGCTTTATTGAAATGCCTATTAGCTACACGGTTGATTTTAAGGGGAAAATTGGTGATAACAAGGAATTCAAATACTTTTTAGGGATTGGTCCAAACATAAGTTACTGGCTTGGTGCGAAGGGTACGTTATACAATTCCGATCTCGAGGAGAATAATATAGGTGAGATTTCGTACAAAGCAGTTTATGAAAAGTCATTTGAAGATCAACAGCAGGATGAAATGAATGTTGCGGATCCCAACCGATTTCAGTTTGGATTGAACCTCGTTGCAGGTATGGTCCTTGAGCCAGCACCCCGTCAGCGCATGATGTTGACTCTTCGATACGAGCTCGGCCACAGTTACCTTGCAAAAACAGATGGAACTTTTCTCAACACTTATTTCGAATCTCCACTACGGTCGCGAAACCAGGGATTCAGAGTATCGCTGGCCTACCTTATAGACTTGAAAACAGAAGAGCGCAAAAAAGGCAAGAGTACGATCGATAGGAAGAAGCCCAAGTAGTTCTTTAAAAAGCAAGCTTTGTTTGCTTCAAACTCTGCTCGTACAAATAAAGGATAACACCATCTTTCAAACCTACTTCAGGTACCAGTATACTTTGAGCGCGTGACCACTCCATTACCTTTATGTAGATGTCGCTTGCGGGTATTATTACGTCGGCACGGTCAGGATTCATTTGAAGTTTATAAATTCGGTCTTCCATCGAATGCGCCTTGATCATTGCCTGGATCTCCTTGACCTTTTTGAAAGATATTGTTTTTCCCGGCTTCATTTTAGCGAGCTCAAAGATCTTGCTAATGTTTCCACCCGTTCCAACAGCTGTAACTTTCCCGTATTCCTTTTTGATGTTCTCCTTCACCCAATGCTCCATGTCTTCCCACATGACGGGCGAATCGTTATGCTCCAAGACTCTTACTGATCCAACCTTAAATGATCTCGTTTTGATCTTTCTTCCGTTCACAAAAAGGTTCAATTCCGTACTTCCGCCACCAACATCAATATGCAAGTAAGTTTTGGTTGTAAGGTATGAGCTGATGGCTCTGTTAATTAGCTCAGCCTCCCGGTTGCCATCAATTACTTGAATACTTATCCCAAGTTCATTGAATATCTCGTTTACAAGATCGGCTCCGTTTTCAGATTCCCGTATAGCCGATGTGGCGCAGAACATATAGTCATTAACTTCATACAGTTCGATAAGCAAACGAAACGCTTTCATAAGCTTTTTGAACTTATTTACACTCTTGTCGCTTATACGGCCTGTTGAAAATACATCGTGACCTAAACGCAGAGGGAAACGGATGTATTCAAGCTTTTTGAAAATGAGGGTCGGTGCATTGTCCAGCACCGTTGAGACCTGGAAGCGTATAGCATTGGAACCAATGTCTATTGCGGCTAGTTTCATTATTCAATTCAAATTTAGCGTATTGGTTTTTTATTTTAGATACATATTGTCTTTCTTTGCAATACTTATCCAGAAAGACCGAGGGACTGGGCCCATAGACGTCTTAGCATCCTATTCCGAAATCGAATTCGGAATGTTGTGCTAAATCCCCTTCTTCAACTTTACTGTTGGAGAAAAGATAAGTACCCCACCATTACGGGCTCTCTGGATAGAATACTTAAGCAAGGGAGCAATATGAAAATTGAAGACATTCTGAAAGAGCGGATTCTGGTGCTTGATGGAGCAATGGGTACAATGATTCAACGCCATAAGCTGACCGAAGAAGACTTTCGCGGTGAGAGATTCCGGCAACATCCTCACACTTTAAAGGGAAACAACGATCTTCTCTCCCTTACAAGACCTGATATTATTAAAGATATCCATCGTCAATATTTCGAGGCAGGGGCGGATATAGCAGAAACAAACACATTTAGTGGAACAACGATAGCACAAGCTGACTATCATCTGGAAGATGCTGTTTATGACCTTAATTTCCAATCGGCAAAGATTGCTAAGGAAGTCGCTGACGAGTTTACAAAGAAGGAGCCGAACAAACCTCGTTTTGTAGCAGGAGCAATGGGTCCAACAAACAAGACAGCATCGCTTTCACCCGACGTTAATAACCCGGGATTCAGAGCAATTACATTTGATCAACTTGTCGTTGCTTTCAAGCAGCAGGCTAAGGCGCTCATCGATGGAGGCGTCGATATGTTGCTCCTTGAAACAATTATCGATACCCTCAACGTGAAGGCTGCACTATTTGCAATCCAAGAGCTGTTTGATGAAACAAAAAAACAAATTCCAATAATGGTTTCAGGTACTATCACCGATGCCAGTGGAAGGACGCTTTCTGGTCAGACAACTGAAGCATTCCTAATATCAGTTTCGCATGTTCCTCTCCTTAGCATTGGATTAAACTGCGCCCTTGGTGCCGCATTGCTGAGGCCGTACCTTCAGGTGTTGAGCGACAAGGCTCCATTTTTTGTTAGCGCGTATCCAAACGCAGGTTTGCCGAATGAGTTTGGACAATATGATGAAACGCCAGAGCAGATGGGCAGTCAGGTCGAAGAATTTTTAAAAGAAGGTCTGGTGAATATACTTGGAGGATGTTGTGGTACGACACCAGATCATATAAAAGTTATTGCAGACCTGGCTTCAAAGTATAAACCAAGGGTCGTGCACGATCAGCTAGCTATAGCTGAATAGTGACTGACTGAAATTATCATCTTGTCTATAGATCCATTCATGAAAAATTTGATATTCAAACTTAGCGGGCTTGAAGCGATAGAAATTACAAGTGAGTCCAACTTTGTAAATATTGGCGAACGCACGAACGTTACTGGCTCCGCAAAGTTTCTCAAGCTAATAAAAGAAGATAAGTTCGATGAAGCACTCGAAGTAGCACTCGACCAAGTTCGGGGCGGGGCACAAGTCATCGATGTCAATATGGATGAAGGCATGCTTGATTCTGAGGCCGCGATGGTGAAGTACCTTAACCTCATGGCTTCAGAACCCGAAATTTCGAGAGTGCCCGTGATGGTAGACTCTTCAAAGTGGAATGTTATCGAGGCCGGTTTGAAGTGCCTGCAGGGAAAAGGCATTGTGAATTCAATCAGCTTAAAAAACGGCATTGACGAATTTGTCAAGCAAGCAAAACTTGTGCGGAGATATGGCGCGGCCGTTGTTGTAATGGCATTTGATGAGAAAGGTCAGGCAGACACGTATGATAAGAGAATTTCTATTTGCAAGCGTGCTTACGATATTCTCGTCAATGACGTTAAGTTTCCGCCTCAGGATATAATTTTCGATCCGAATATCTTCCCCGTCGCAACGGGTATCGAGGAACACCGGAATTATGCCGTCGATTTCTTTAAGGCTGCCAAATGGATTCGACAAAATCTTCCTTATGCACACGTAAGTGGTGGAGTAAGCAATGTGTCTTTTAGTTTTCGTGGAAACCAGAAGGTCCGTGAAGCGATGCACTCTGCTTTTTTATACCACGCTATCAAGGAAGGAATGGATATGGGTATCGTCAACCCCACGATGCTTGAAGTGTACGATGAAATTGATAAGACATTGCTCGAGCGCGTCGAGGACGTGTTGCTAAATAGGAGAGAAGATGCCACCGAACGACTGTTGGAATATGCCGAGACAGTTAAAGGCGCCGCAAAAAGGAAAGAAGTTGATGACGAATGGAGAAAGGGCACCATTGAAGAGCGTATAACTCATGCTCTTGTAAAAGGCGTGATCGATTATATCGACGAAGACACCGAAGAAGCTTTAAAAAAATATGAGCGACCCCTTACAGTTATCGAAGGCCCTTTGATGGCAGGGATGAGTGTCGTCGGAGATCTCTTTGGCGCAGGCAAGATGTTCCTGCCTCAGGTGGTGAAGAGTGCAAGGGTGATGAAAAAATCAGTTGCGTACCTTACTCCTTATCTTGAGGAAGAAAAGAAACGTTTGGGTGGTACCGACAAGCCGGCTGCAAAAATTCTAATGGCTACCGTGAAAGGTGACGTTCATGATATTGGAAAAAATATCGTGGGTGTAGTATTGGCTTGTAACAATTATGATGTGGTGGATCTGGGCGTAATGGTGCCGTCGGAAAAAATCATCGAGGCCGCAAAGCGCGAAAAGGTCGACATGATCGGATTAAGTGGACTCATTACTCCATCGCTGGATGAAATGGTACATATGGCGAAAGAAATGCAGCGCGAGAAAATGACGATGCCTCTGCTGATTGGAGGCGCTACCACGTCAAGGATACATACCGCCGTAAAGATCGATCCGGTCTATGACGGGCCCGTTGTACACGTGCTTGATGCGTCGCGTAGTGTACCTGTTGCAAGCGAGTTCATCAATCCTGCCACCTTTAAGAATATCAAGACACGATTTAAAGACGAGTATACGCGGCTTCGTGAAGACTACGAAAAACGCAAAGAACAGAAATCTTATATCAGCATAGGGGAGGCACGTAAAAACCAAACAAAAATAAATTGGTCGGAAACTGTAATTACCAAGCCGTCCTTCACCGGTGTGAAAACTTTTATCAATTTTCCATTAGAGGATATTCGTAAGTTCATTGACTGGACACCATTCTTTCAAACTTGGATGCTTGCCGGCCGATATCCGGGAATCTTAAAGGATCCAGTAGTAGGAGTGGAAGCCAAGAAGCTTTTTGATGATGCTCAAAGAATGCTGGACCAGATCGTGAACGGAAGAACTCTGCAGGCCAACGGCGTCGTAGGATTCTACCATGCAGTACGGACAGAAACCGACGATGTCTTATTGTCTAGAAAAAAGGGAGAAGAACCATTTGCAACTTTTCATTTCTTAAGACAACAAAATAAGAAAGCGCCGGGCCTGCCTAATTTTTCACTTGCCGACTTTATTGCGCCTGATTCTGCTGGCAGAGAAGATTACATAGGACTATTTGCAGTCACGGCGGGAATCGGAATAGAAAAGCTTATTGCGAAGTTTAAAGCAGCTAATGACGACTATTCAGATATAATGGTGAAAGCTTTGGCCGACAGGCTTGCCGAGGGATTTGCGGAATGTCTTCACGCGAAAGTACGGAGAGAACTATGGGGCTATGCGTCAAATGAAGATTTCCGGAATGAAGACCTGATCGAAGAAAAATATATCGGCATCAGACCAGCGCCCGGTTATCCCGCTTGCCCTGACCACACCGAAAAAGGTCTCCTATTTAAGTTACTTGATGCCGAGAAAGCAGGTATCACACTCACGGAATCGTACGCGATGTACCCTGCGTCATCGGTGAGTGGATTCTATTTTGCGAATGCAGGATCGAAATATTTTGGACTTGGAAAGATCGAGAAAGACCAGGTTGAAGAATATGCGAAGCGAAAGGGAATGACCGTTTCGGAAGTTGAAAAATGGTTATCTCCGAATCTGTCATATGATATTTAACTTGGAATTTGCTACAGTATTTTCGGCCGTTTCGCGCCTAATCTTATAAGACGATGAAAGTAACAGAACACCTCAGCAATGCTAACGGCAAGACGTTGTTTACGATCGAGATCCTTCCGCCGTTAAAGGGTGAGAACATCAGGTCGATTTTTGACAATCTGGATCCATTGATGGAGTTCAAACCGCCGTTCATTGATGTTACGTATCACAGGGAAGAATATGTTTATAAAAAAATGGAGAGCGGTCTTCTAGAGAAACGTTCCACACGCAAACGCCCTGGCACGGTGGGTATATGCGCCGCCATCCAGAACAAGTATAAGATTGATACTGTGCCCCATATTATCTGTGGAGGATTTTCAAGGGAGGAAACGGAGAATGCTTTGATCGACCTTCAGTTCCTCGGAATCGACAACATCCTTGTTCTTCAGGGCGATGCGATAAAAACAGAATCGAAATTTGTAGCTGAACCCGACGGACACCGTTTTGCTTCAGAACTTTTGCAGCAGGTAATAAAAATGAACAACGGACTTTACATCGACGACGAATTACAGGGTACTTCTCCAACTAGCTTCTGCATTGGTGTTGCAGGATATCCTGAAAAGCATTTTTCGGCTCCTAATCTTAAAGCTGACCTGAAATACCTCAAGTTGAAAGTTGACCTGGGGGCTGAATATATCGTAACGCAGATGTTTTACGACAACAAGAAGTACTTCGATTTTGTAGCTGAATGCAGGAAGGCAGGTATCACTGTTCCAATCATTCCGGGTATCAAACCTATCACGGGCAAGAATCAGCTCAATGTGTTGCCGAAGATATTTCATATAGATATTCCGGAAGAGTTAGCGGATGCCATTGACCAATGTAAGGACAATGCAGCAGCGAAAGAGGTGGGCATTGAATGGTGTATTCAACAGTCAAAGGAACTCGTACAGAACAACGTCCCCACATTGCATTATTATTCAATGGGTAAATCAGATCCCATTTATCGAATTGCGAAAGCACTTTTCTAGCTGCAAAAAGGGGATTTTCAGCATTCATAATTGTGTCCGCGGGCGGACGATTTCGTTCGATTCCACACGGAAAATAGCGAAGAAATCGTGATTTTGGTCTGATTTGACCTCTCCATCCAGTGGCATTGTCATTGCAACTCAACCGAGAAACCCCGCCCTCAATGCTCTACAACTATTTCAACATTGCACTTAGGAATCTTCTTAAAAACAGAACACATACTCTAATAAATGTTGCTGGTCTGGGATTAGGAATGGCGAGTGTGTTTCTGATCGCGCTTTACATAAAAAGCGAGCTGAGTTATGACAGGTTTCACGAAAGGGCTGAAGATCTTTACCGTATTTCGTGGGAAAGTGACAATCCACAGACCCGTACGCCGCATCCCATGGCCCAGGCGTTGGTGCAAGACTTCCCCGAGGTTGAAAGCGCTGTGAGTTTGAGTCCACTTTGGGCTGCTGGACTTACACGGGAAACCCACTCACTTAGGAATCCGGAAAAAGATCAGCGTTATGATGAAACGAATACGCTTGGTGTAGATACAACATTCTTTAAAGTTTTTAGCTTTCCTTTGGTCAAGGGCAATCCGGAAACTGCGTTGAAGAATCTGAATGGAATTCTTATTTCTGAAACACTTGCAAAAAAATATTTCGGCGACGCTGAGCCAATCGGAAAACAGTTGAGCGTTGATGGAGATCAGTACCTTGTGGAAGTTACCGGAGTCTTCAAGGACGTTCCCATACATTCTCACTTTCATTTTGATATCCTTGTTTCTTACCTCCGTGAAAAGTCATTCGATCCCGATGACGAGTATTATACCTGGAGTGACTTTGGTCACTACAACTACATCCGGTTGAAACCTGGAACCAATGCTAAAGAACTGGAAAGCAAACTCATGGATTGGGCCCGGAAGTACATAAGCATCAACGACCGGGAGTTTGAGGCCTACAAAGCGCAGAATTATGGATTCAAGCTGCAACCTGTTGTTGATATACATCTTAATTCGCGTATTCGGTGGGAACTGGAACCTAACGGAAATATCGACTACATCTACATATTGGGGGCCGCAGGTCTGCTTACACTGTTGATTGCGTGTATCAACTTCATGAATCTGACAACTGCAAAATCGGCTGAGCGAGCAAAAGAGATCGGTGTCCGGAAAACATTAGGTGCATTTCGTTCGCAACTTTCCATTCAGTTCCTTACCGAGTCAGTTGTTATCGCAATTATTTCTCTAATGCTCGCGATTTTCATCGTTGAAGTCTCGCTGCCAATTTTCAACAACATCACCGGACTGTCTTTTGAAACTTCAAGCCGGCAATATTTACTAGCAATGGCTGGCTTTGCCATTCTGGTTGGGATAATATCAGGCCTTTATCCGGCGCTCTACCTCTCTGGCGTTAAGCCGCACATTATTTTAAAAGGTAGATTCATTCAAACAAATCAGGGCACCGGATTGCGTCGCACGCTGGTGATCTTTCAATTTGCAATGTCGATGGCTTTGATATCGGCTTCAATAATTATTTTCAACCAGCTTGATTTCCTGAGGAACAAAAACCTCGGATTCAAGAAAGAGGAAGTAATTGTGATTCCAGTAAAGAATGAAGAGGGGCTTGAGAAGTTTGAAGTGTTCCGCAACGAACTGTTGAAGATTGATGGCATTACGTCCGTTTCTGCCAGTTCAAATATTCCCGGCCGCCAATTCAATCAGCAAAGTATCGCAAGCGTGAAGAAGCCTTTGGATGACATTAACGCGTCTGAAGCTTATGTTGATTATGATTTCTTTCAAACGCTTGGAATTGAAATTTCGGAAGGAAGGTCGTTCCTGCGCGAAAATCCATCCGATACAGCGGCCGCTTTTATTATTAATGAAGCTGCCGCTAATCAACTGTATCTTGATAAGCCGGTAGTTGGGCAGGAACTTTTATGGCGTGGCGATGAGACCGAGGTGAGAGGCACAATTGTTGGGGTTGTTAAAGACTTTCATTTCCAATCGCTGCATGAGCCGATTCGACCTATCATTTTTGTATTAACCAAAACCTCGTTCAACCATATCGTTGTAAGAGTCAATTCGGAAAATTTCGAACAGAAGATCAAAGCCATCGAAAGCGCCTACAAAATGGTAGAGCCCTATTTCGGATTTGAATTTGTATTTCTTGAAGATAGTCTTAATAAACAGTATGCGACAGAACAACGCACTGGCACGATACTGGGCACCTTTTCATGTATTGCAATTGCCATAGCATCCTTCGGGCTGTTTGGAATGTCTATGCTCACATTTCAACAGAAGGTCAAAGAACTAAGTGTAAGAAAGGTTCTTGGTGCGACGCCTATGAACCTCCTGGTAATGCTGTTAAGCAGATTCACCATACTTATCATTATATCCATTGTGATCGCGATACCAATTGTCTGGTGGATAATGAATGGTTGGCTGGAAAATTTCAGTTATCAAGTCAATATTAATCCACTTGTCTTCGTTGCATCTGGCTTAGCATTGATTTTAATTTCATGGCTGACACTAAGTTATTTTGCTATGAAGGCTGCGCGTCTTAATCCCGCGGAAACATTAAAGAATGAGTGACTTCACGGTGTGAGTATTCTTTTTTTGAAGGATAAATTTTACCTAAACACTACTGCACTATGCTTAGGAGTATCATCGTTACAGCGTTTCGCAACATTATTCGAAACAGATCCTTTTCTCTTATCAATCTTTTTGGATTGAGCGTAGGGATGTCGTTAGGGCTCTTGATCATTATGATCATCAAAGAGCAATATTCGTTCGATAGCTTTCACTACGATATCGACAGGATCTACAGAGTCAACACGCGAGCACTCCGGGTTAACGGCGGCAGCGAGCGATATGCATCGGTGCCTCTACCTGTTGGAACCGCTCTTTTGGAGAATTATTCATTTGTGGACAAAGTGGTCCGGATAAACCGGCACCTGCGTGGCGATGCGGTCTATGGAAATGTCAATGTACCTCTTGACGGACTATTTGCTGATCAAAGTTTCTTCGAGGTCTTTAATTTTCCATTTGAAAAAGGAAATTCTGCAACCGCCCTTAACGAAGCGAATGGGATAGTCCTTACAAAGGAAACCGCACAACGGATATTTGGTCAAAGCGAACCCCTGGGTCAGACTATCTCATTGACGGGCGTCGGCGATTTCCAAGTGACCGGGGTATTAAAGAAGTTCATAAAAAAAACGCATTTAGAATTTCAGGCAATCGCGTCTATAAACCTTTTGCCAGTTCTTGAAAAGCAAGGTATTGTAAATCATCCTTCACTTGAGAATTGGAACAACTACTATTCCAACTATGTATACGTCAAGCTCAAAGAGGGGCACAATCCAACAGAATTAACGAACGCGCTTACGGAAATATACAAGAAGAACTACTCTGGATTGAAGTTGGAGACCCGTGACAAGGGTTATGAGTTTTATCTCATGGGCCTAAGCGAAATAACTCCCGGACCCGAATTGTCCAATCAAATGGGAAGGGGTTTGCCAATGGAAGTTATAGTTCTGATTGGGTCGCTTGCCGCAATCGTTATGATTATGGCATGCTTCAATTACACCAACCTTATGATAGCTAAGTCAATTTCAAGGGCTAGGGAAATAGGCGTTCGTAAAGCAATCGGCGCGCAACGCTGGCAGGTATTTGCACAATTTGTAGGTGAGGCTGTTGTTTTTTCATTCTTCTCCCTCGTCATTTCTTACTTTTTGTTACAGCTTTTGAAGCCCGCATTTATGCAACTACACATTACCCAGGAATTCTCGGTTGATCTGAATGAAGACGGTAATCAATATCTATACTTTTCGGCCTTTGCTTTGGCAGTGGGAATAATTGCCGGTGTATTGCCTGCAAGTTACTTATCGGCGTTCCGCCCTGTGAAAGTATTGAAAGACGCTGGCAACCTTAGAGTTTATTCCCGTCTTACTTTCCGTCGAGTTTTGATGGTAACGCAGTTTGCATTATCGCTGTTCTTCATCATGTTCGTGAGTATAGTTTACCGGCAAATCGACTATATGTTTGACAAGGATTATGGGATCAGCGAAAAGAATATAATCAACGTGCGGCTACAAGGAATGGAATTTCAAAAACTAGCGAACGAGGTGAAGCAATTTCCGGGTGTCGTGCGTGTAGGTGGTGTGTCGCATGCGTTGGGAACGTGGGCAGATCGATCCAGCGATTATAAGCGGTCAAGGGACGAAGAACCTTTTGTTATGCGTGACTTTATCGTAGATAACAATTATCTGGATAATATTGAAGTCAAGTTTGTTGCAGGAAAAAACTTTGATCCACAAACTGAAGGCCTCTTCGAAAAAAATGTCATTCTGAATGAAACGGCTCTGAAACAATTCTCATTGATGGATCCGGTGTCGGCCATAGGCCAGACGATCTATACGGATGATTCTGTAATGCTGACTGTAGCTGGCGTGGTACGCGATTTTCATTTCAGACCACTGAACTATGAAATTGGTCCGGTGGCCTTCAGATATAACCCGTCTGCTACCGGCATCCTCAGTATACGGATCGTTCCTTCCGAAAAGGAAAAGATCATCGCTTCGTTGGAAGCGGTGTGGAAGTCATTGGATCCGGTTCATCCGCTCGAATGGATAATGATGGATCAGGAAATCGATAATGCATACGAAACATCAGGCTTTACGGATATTGTGAAGATCGTAGGATATATTGCTTTCCTTGCAATTAGTCTTGCCTGCCTGGGAATGTTAGGTATGGCGATGTACGCCATTCAAACGCGGATCAAAGAGATCGGTGTGAGAAAAGTCATGGGTGCAAGCGTGTACCAGATCACTATCCTTTTAAGTCGATCGTTTGTGTCCCTGATTGGGCTTGCCATTATCGTGGCTGTTCCAGCGAGCTTTTATCTGGGCGATGCATTCCTGAGTAATTATGCCTATCGAATCGCAATTTCTCCGTGGGTTCTGCTGTTTGGTGTGACCATAGTCCTTGGCCTTGGCTTGATCACCATTTGTTCGCAGACTATGAAAGCCGCGTCAACAAACCCGGTGAATTCGCTGAGGTATGAATAATCTGCGTTGACTAAAAATACTACCTCGATGTAACCATCGTTGTTATCGGCAGTATTTGTAGGGCGAGCGCAATTTTATGATCAAAAACTACCTTAACTCTGTAATTCGCTATATATCAAGGAATAAAGCGTTTACCACCATCAACATCCTCGGTCTTGCCATCGGTATGATGGCGTGTATGCTCATCACACAATACGTGATGCACGAGTTCAGTTATGATAATTTCCATGAAAATAAGGATCAAATTTTCAGGATGCAGCTGGATCGTTATGACAAGGGCGAACTCTCTACACGTTGGGCAGCAGGATGCGCAGGGATCGGACTGGATTTGAAAGCTGACTTTCCCGAGGTGAAACACTATGTGAGGATGCACGAACGCGATTATGTTTTCCGTCATGGAGACGTTTTTTTCAAAGAGGATGCTACCTATTTTGCTTCGGAGGACTTTTTCAAAGTTTTTTCAGTCAACCTATTAGAAGGAATAGATTCAGTTGTTCTGAAGGACCCGTTCAAGATCGTCCTTTCTCAATCCATGGCTAAGAAATATTTTGGCAGTGAGAACCCGATTGGAAAAACATTAAGCACCGATGGTAGATCAGATTACGAAGTGATGGGTGTCTTCGAAGACCTCCCTGCAAACACGCACATGAAGATCGATGCCTTGTTGTCTTTTTCAAGTCTTAATAAACTTTGGAACGATCCAATTGCATCCTGGCAGTGGGATGGATTCCTTACCTACATTGTACTGGACGAAAAGATCGACGCAAAAACATTTGAAGAGAAGCTCCCGGCATATGTTCAAAAGAAAGTCGGGGAAGAGATGAAGAAATTCAATGCTGGGATGACTTTCCATCTGCAGCCGATTAGTGATATACATCTCGACTCTGACTTCATCGGCGAGTTCAAGCCAAACGGGAACCGGCAGTCGACCTATTTTCTTTCCATCGTAGCCGTCCTGATACTTATCACAGCCTGGATCAATTATGTGAACCTTGCTACTGCCAAATCAATCGAACGAGCCAGAGAAGTTGGGGTCCGCAAGGTAATGGGAGGATTTCGTTCCCAATTAGTCCAGCAATTCCTTTTTGAATCTTTATTATTCAACGCAATGGCTGTAATCATTGCCATAGTTCTCGTCATAGTACTTACACCGGCATTTGGACAACTGACAGGTCGCGATCTTGATTTTCTTTTATTTAAGCAAAATACTTTCTGGCTTTGGATAGGTGCATTGATCGTTGGTGGTGCATTGCTGGCGGGTACTTATCCGGCTTTTGTATTATCCGCATATAAGCCTTCGGAAGTATTAAAAGGACGGTTCAAGAATTCTGGCTCTGGCGTGATGTTCCGGAAAGGCATGGTTGTGGTTCAGTTTATTTCTTCCATTACCCTGATCGTTGGAACGTTTACGGTGTATACTCAAATAAAATACATGCGGGATCAAAGTCTTGGTGTAAATCTTGATCAGACGCTTATTTTGAATTCCCCGAATGTGGTCGATTCAACTTACGAGGATAAATTCGAGGTCTTTAAGCAAGAGCTGCTTCGTTTCCCCGAGGTCGTTGGAGTAACGGCATCTACGTCAGTCCCAGGCGCTGCACCTGGCTGGAATGCGGGTGGCATCCGACGACTCAGTCAGCGTGAAGACGAGCAAAATCAGTATCGCATAATTATGATGGACCATGACTTTATTAAATCGTACGGGCTGGAAGTCATCGAGGGCCGCCCGTTTTCCGGCGACGTTGTTAATGAAAGGGAGTCAGTATTGCTTAATGAATCCGCATGCAGGCTAATGGGGTTCACAAATCCTGAGCTTGCTATCAACGATCAGATATTTTTCTGGGGAGATACATTCAAGATTGTTGGAGTCGTAAAGAATTATCATCAGGAATCGTTGAAAAAGGCTTATGAGCCTTTGATCTTCCGCTATGATCGCGCACCCGGCGGATATTATTCGATAAAATTCAATACGAAAAACGTCAGGGAGTCCATGATCAATTTTGAAGAAGAATGGAAGACTATGTTTCCTGGTAATCCATTCATCCACTTTTTCCTTGATGATCATTATAATCAACAGTACCAGAGTGATCAACAGTTTGGCAAGGTGTTCGGAATATTTTCGGCGCTCGCGATATTTATTGCATGTTTAGGATTGTTTGGATTATCATCGTTGACAGCAATTCAAAGAACCAAGGAAATTGGCGTGCGTAAGGTTCTTGGTGCTTCGGTGACTAGTATTCTAGGTCTGGTAAGCAGGGATTACATGATTCTCATGCTGTGTGCAATTGTGTTGGCAGTACCCGTCGCGTGGTGGATAATGACCGGATGGCTGGAAGGTTTTGCCAATAGAATTCCTTTGTCATGGTGGATATTCGTCATCCCTAGCCTGGTCGTTATAGGAATTGCGCTTATGACTGTTTGTGTTCATACGTTGAAAGCGGCTCGAACGAATCCGGTCAAGTCGCTCAGATACGAATAGGATAGAAACAATAGATTGTTCTAATTCACTATGATTGTCCCATTAGTTTCAAATCGATAAACAGACGGTATATCCGCGTTTTCTTTTACGGTAACTTGAAGATCTTTTATGAGACCGTTACTGATCGCATAAACCCACCCGTGCAGGTAAGGTCCGCCGCGCCGTTGCCACGAATTCTGGATAATCGATGTCTTGCTAAGATCATAGACTTGTTCTATCACATTGAGTTCGACAAAACGATTTTCGCGTTCGTGCATATCCTTAATGCTTTCTAATTCTTTTTGGTGCATGCGGTATACATCTTTTAGATGGCAGAGCCAGTTGTCGATAAGGCCAAATTGTTTATTACCCATCGCTGCACGCACACCGCCACATCCATAGTGGCCGCATACGATGACGTGCTTTACTTCCAAGACACTTACGGCGTAGTCTAATACGCTGAGCATGTTCATGTCGGTGTGCTCAACCATGTTTGCGATGTTGCGGTGCACGAAGATCTCGCCTGGTTGAGTTCCGGTGATCTCGTTTGCGGGCACCCTGCTGTCGGAACAGCCGATCCAGAGTACCGGAGGATGCTGACCCTCAGCCAGCCTTGCGAAAAATCGCGGGTCTTCCTCCAGCTTGGATGCAACCCATCGTTTATTGTTTTCGAGTAGTTTGTTATAGTATTCCATTTGGACCTTTTTTCGTATGTAAGACAATGTTATCTGTTGTTCTTCAGTTTATGACCTGACCGCTCCGCTGGTTTTCTGATTTTGCCGCCGCACCAACTTTGCCGAGCCATGGATTCAGTATCGCAAAAAGTGTAATCGCAGAAACAACAGCCCACATGAATCCAACAACGGGGACCATAAGGGCCGTATAGATCATAAGCGCAACATGGAATTTGCTCTGCGTTAGAATATCTCTAATCTCTTTGGTCTTTACCATTCCGTGAGCCACGTACAAAAGTATACCGCCGATGCACGCCATAGGCACGTGCTCCAGGTAAACCGCAAGATATGCAGCCATTAAAAGTTTAAGAGTGAATTTTGCAATTCCTGCAAGTGGCGACATGGCTCCCACCTTGATGTTGACGGCCGTTCGGGCAAGAGCGCCCGTATGTGGAAAGCCATTAAACAAGGGAGTAATAATATTAACTAAGCCTTGTCCCCACAATTCTTTGTTTGGATTGAATGGTAGTCCCTTATTGTTAGCAAGTCTATCGGCCATTCGGGAGCACAGTAGACTTTCGATGGAAGCCACCAGGAAAATGGCAACCACATAATACAACAAGTCGCCAATCACGGTCCATGTCAATTCGGGTAAGGCCGGCATTGTGAAAACAAGAAAGTCGGTAGGGATAGAACCATATTCGTCTTTGATTGTGATCAACCCCTTCCCGGACCATAGTGTGTCAGCCATCAACAGGCCAAGGCCCAGCGCGATAAGGGGAGCTGGAATGAACGGGGATACTTTGAGCAAGGTCTTGCAAACGACGAATGTCATGATTGCCAGCAACAGCGCGTACAAGTTCATGTCGCTGAAATGGACGATGATTCGCGGTATTTGTTCGGTAATGTTATACCCCAGGTGGTGGGTTATTCCAAGGACATCTCCCACCTGTGAAAATGCGATCACAATGGCGATGCCAATTGTAAAGCCAACTACAATTGACTGAGGTACCAATGCTACGATACGGCCCAGTCTTAAAAGTCCACTGATCGCTAATAAAATCCCAGCGATGATTGAGGTCAATACAAGAAAGGAATGACTATAGGTAGCCATCAGTCCGGCAATTACTGGGATGAATGCAGCGGTCGGGCCGTAGACCTGGTATTTGGAACCACCGAATAATGCGCCCAGCAGGCCGGCTATTGCGCCGCCGACAATACCTTGCTCAGGTCGCAGGCCTGATGCCATAGCGAAACCCATAGCCAGCGGAATTGCCACCATCGCTACCACCAGCCCGGCCGTGATATCTCGTATTACATTTAGTTTCCGATTTCCTTTTTTCAGGTCTTCATATCGTCCATCGAATGGATTTAGATAGAATAGGAGTCTCTCTTTAATATTTTTATCAGCTTGCATCATAGAAATTCAAATTAGGGGTTCGTAATACTTCCGGCGTGTCCAGGAACATGGAACGGTTTTAGGGATTCCGGGACGGCTTTAACGCATCAAATGCGCAAGTGTGTTCGAATATGATTACGGAAATTCTAGGAGGTCTTCAGAAAATTAAGACCTGCGGTCATCTGCGGGGTGGGGGAGCTTCTACTTCAGGGTGATGTTCTTTAAATATGGAATTCTGCCGGTAACACAGTTGCTGAAGAAATAGCGAGAGATGTATAGATGACATCCCGTGAAAGACATTTTCTTTAGATGTATTGTCTTCATCCTCAGTTTCCTCCTCTGCTGGACCTGATGTAGTTGAATCATCAGTCTTGACTTCAAGCATAAAAAATATGCTCCATTCATTGGGTCCATGGATCTCACCTATGCTGTTTGTTATTTGTTCGGCACGCAGAGCTTGTATGGTGACATCAATTGCTGAGGATCGTGTGCTTCCAGTCCAGAGCACGGCGAACAATAATATTGAGGCCACTTTGTTCATTGTAACAATATAACGATTTTAATCCATGAAACCAGTTGAACTAGGACACAATACCTCCTCTTCTGGTTCAACATCGTTTCATTCCAGATCAACGGCATATAATTGGTTGGTGCGGTGTCTGAACCGCCATTTGTGTCCTCTAAAGTAATGGGAACAGCGTCGAGACCCGATGTTTGTAACTGGCTCAAGTTTCCATTACCTTTATCGAGGAGCCCGTCACAATACCTAAAGGTGTGTGATGGGTTTTTGCGTTTTGGGGAGTGAAGTATAATTCTGTCGAGTGAATGCATTCTATTGCGTCATCAACCAAATAGTTCTATGAACCCTCTCAAATTTATCATCACCAGTAAAACCAATCTTCAGAAAAAATATCAAAAAAGTTTTCCTGCTGTGGTTGCGTTGTTGAACAAACTAAAAAAAGCGGACAAGGCAAGGAAGATCGCTACCGAAATAATTTTCGTTGACGACGTGACATCAATGAAAAAATTTAAGGTTAAGAAGGCTAGCTCATTATCTCCACGTGAATGTAAGCGTGCAGTCGACCGACTCTTTGTAAGGTGGAGTCCTGCGTACATTGTGATCTTTGGATCCCAGGATATTTTTCCTTTTCAGGATCTCGCCAATCCCGCTGACGATGAAGATTCTATTGTGCCTTCGGATCTACCCTATGTGTGCAGCGCTGCCTTTGGAACTAAGGTGAATTCATTCACGGGTCCGTCAAGAGTGCTGGGAAGAATTCCTGATGTACCGGGCAATGCTAATGTTTCCTACGTCACAACCTTAATTCAGAACATAATCGATCACAAGCCATTAACGAGTAACGACTATAAAAAATATTTTGCAGTAAGCGCAAAAGTTTGGGCGAGATCCACAGAGCTCAGCCTCAAAAACATGTTCGGTAATAACAGCGATCAACTTAACTCACCACCGGCAAAGGGAAAATATTCAAGAAAGACGCTTAAGCCATTAACCCATTTTTACAACTGCCATGGAGCTTTCGATGATCCAAATTTTTATGGTCAGGAAGGGAACAAATATCCCACAGCGTTGTCTTCGAAAGACTTGTTGCGAAAAATTACTCCATATACAGTAGCGGCAGCCGAATGCTGTTATGGGGCTCAGATGGCAGATCCTGTCAGTACCGGGAATAATGTGCTAAGTATTTCCAATCAGTATTTGCTACAAAAAGCCATCGCTTTTATGGGAAGCAGTACTATTGCGTATGGCCCTTCGGACTCACAAGGGCTAGCTGATCTTATCACCCAATATTTCGTCAAAAAAGTTCTGGACGGTGCATCCACCGGCCGAGCAATGCTGGAAGCCCAACAGGAATTTCTCATCAAGTCTGGACCGGATCTTGATCCGTATGAATTGAAGACCCTTGCGCAGTTTTTCTTGCTAGGTGATCCCTCTCTTCAGCCTGTCGATCCAAAACTCAGTAAAGCGATGTCGGCGGGTAATACTATTGAAAACCGGAGAAAGGTACTTTTCAAAAAAGGTGAAGATCTCAAAATTACCTCAAATCCGAGCGAAAAAGTATCAAAAGGAACCGGCGGTCCAAGCAGCGAACTAAAGATTTTGTTAAAAAAGGCGAAGATTAATCGAAAGGTCGCACGAGAACATTTGTATAAGGTTCCGGTAAAAAAGTCTTCTACCGGTCCTAAAAAATTATTTCAGCGCCCTTCAAAGTTTCGGGCCTTTGTAAAAGAAACAAAAAACCACGGCATACCGCAGTTCAAGGTGCTTGTGGTTAAAGAAAACAACGACACCGTGTTGGGATGGAGATTGTACTTGAGCCGCTGACATCTTCACGTGGAAGAAGGCATGTTTATTTTACTCTTCAATTATTTTGATGGAATAGTTAAATTTATTTCTAAAACAGAAGAGTCATGTCTACCGTATTCCATATTCCTTTCCTTGTTGGGATTTTCACAATGTTTGCTGATAGTCCGAAATTTGAAGCGCAAGTTGTCGACAATAATGTTGTCATTGGTTACGGGATAGCCATTGGCGATGTTGACGGTGACAAAAAACCCGACATTCTCCTGGCAGATAAGAAACAATTCGTTTGGTATCGCAACGGCGATTGGAAGAGGTTTGTCATGATCGAAAACCTTACAACATCGGATAACGTGTGCATTGCTGCCCGCGATATCGATGGCGATGGAAAAGTCGAAGTTGCTGTAGGTGCACAGTGGAATCCAGGCGAAACATCCGACACATTAAAGTCAGGTTCAGTGCATTACTTGATCAGACCTTCAGATCCGACAAAAATATGGATGCCTGTTGAACTGCATCACGAACCTACTGTGCACCGCATGCGGTGGGTAAAAGTAGCCAATCGAAAATACCAGCTTGTAGTGTTACCGTTGCATGGCCGCGGAAATAAGGATGGGAAAGGCAAAGGTGTAAGAGCCTTTGCATATGAGATGCCAAAAGATCCGAGGTCACCTTGGAAACTTCGACTTGTAGACTCAACGATGCATCTCACTCACAACCTGGAACTCGTACCCGATGGTGACCGTGAATTGGTATACCTTGGAGGCAAGGAAGGGGTGAAGATCGTACACTTCGATGGAACAAAATGGTTGTCGAAACCAGGGTCAGACTGGTACACACAAGATGCGCCTTTTGGCGAAGTGCGAGTAGGTGGCGGCCGACTAGATAATGCACTCCTTGCAGGTGTGCAGCCGATGCATGGGAACTCACTCGCCGTCTATCATTTGGGAAAGAAAAAGGCCACACTAACATCGTCCCTCAACCAAGGTCACGCCTTGGGAATTGGCTCTTTGTTAGGGACGCCTGCCACTCAGGTTGTGATCGGGTGGAGAGAACCTGATAAGGATGTCAAAGTCGGAATCAAAATATTTATGGCCACGGATACAGAATACGAGGAGTGGGAGAGTCATTGGATAGATGACAATGGAATGGCATGTGAAGACCTTCAACTTGCCGACCTTGACGGCGATGGAAAAAAAGACATCATTGCTGCTGGCAGGGCCTCGCACAACCTGAAGATCTATTGGAATAAGAACTAAAAAAAATGCTTCAGGCATGACCTGAAGCACCTAGTCAGATTGAAATAGTTCTATTAGTATTTGGTCAACTTGGGGTTGATGTCATCAATGTAGCCAAGTATACCACCTTTCAGATTATAAAGGTTATCAAAGCCGAACCTTTCCTCAAGTTCGCGTATAGCTTTACCGCTACGATTACCAGTTTTGCATTGCACGACAACTTTCCTTTTTCTGTCGATTCGTCCCGCGTTTTCAACAACCGTGGCAAGGGGTATCAACTCGGCTCCAATGTTGCAGATCTCATATTCGTATGGTTCGCGAACATCGATAATCTGAAAATCCTCACCGCGTTGCTGCCATTCATTAAGTTCAAGAGAGTTGATCTCTTTGATCTTTTTCTCGACTGCCTTTACACCGCAGAACTGTTCGTAGTCAATAAGCTCCTTGATGGTCGGATTATTACCGTTCAACGGGTTGTTAGGATTTCTCCTGATATTAAAGGTACGCGATTCAAAATTCAACGCATCGAAGCTGAAAAAGCGGCCGCTTAAGACTTCACCAACTCCAGTTACTACTTTGATCACTTCCAATGCCTGCAGGCTGCCTATGATTCCCGGAAGTACTCCAAGTACTCCTCCTTCTGCGCAGCTGGGAACCAGACCCGCGGGTGGCGGCGTCGCGTAGAGGTCGCGGTAATTCGGCCCCACTTCTCCTTTGCCGTTGATATAATTAAATACTGAAACCTGGCCTTCGAACTGAAATATTGACGCATACACGTTGGTCTTACCCAGTAACACACAGGCATCATTTACGAGGTAGCGTGTAGGAAAATTGTCCGTGCCGTCGGCGACGACATCGTATTCCTTTATCAGATCCAGTGCATTTTTGGATGTGAGCTGTGTGTTGTAAACCTTAAGGTTGATGTGCGGATTTAGCGACTCAAGTCTTCTCTTTGCCGCTTCAACTTTCGGCTGCCCGACTTCCCCTACACCAAAAAGTACTTGTCTTTGAAGGTTGCTGTCGTCAACGACGTCGAAGTCGACGATACCAATTGTTCCAATACCGGCCGCAGCCAGATAGAGTAGGACAGGGCTGCCCAATCCACCTGATCCGATAACAAGCACCTTCGATGCCTTCAGCTTTTGCTGGGCCTCCAATCCAAACTCCGGTATGATGATGTGTCGGTTATAACGGGACATCTCGTCCCTTGAAAATTTTATATCGCGGTGATCCATGAAGGTTCCATTTAAAATACTATTCCCTGCCACCAGCGATCGCGGGTACGATGCTGATAATAGTGTTTTCTTTTACAACCGTTTGTTCCTGCTGCAAGTTTCTGATGTCATCATCATCAACAAATATATTGATGAATGACGGAATCTTTCCATCGGCATTGATGAGGTGTCGCTTAAGTTCCGGAAAGTTGCCGGTCAGCTTGCTTACCACTTCGGACACATTGTTACCCGCCACTTCGAGCTTGGCCGTGTTATTAGTGAATTTGCGGAGAGGGGTAGGGATAAAGACGGTAGCCATTATTCTGTTGTTAATTTATCGTTCGATCATTTATTACTTCTTCGTCAAAACGGGCCGATGCATTAAGGCGCCATGAACGTATATCCTTAAATTTCCGATTGATCACCGAAACTATCAAGTAGGACAACTCCGGGTAAGCGGCAATCCTGTCCGATTCTGAGGGAATTGCCGGGTGATCCAAGTGAGAATGATAGAATCCCAACACTTTCAGGTTATTTGCGTCGGCATATCTTTCGGCATCAAGATATTCCTTTGGGGATATTTCAAACAGTCGGTCTCTCCTGTTTTTCGCTACATTTTGAGCTACCATTGTTTCTGTCACGATTCGATCCCCAAAACGCTCATAACCAAACAAAAATCCGCAACACTCTTCATCAATTGATTCCGCCACTGCTATCAGATCATCTACCAGATCCTTCTCGATGTATAACACATTGTTGTTATTAAAAATCCGGTGTGTTGTTGTAACCGCTAAATCTAGGCCTTTTGATACACCAGAAGATTTTCAACCCGCCTATAATAATCACTACCCTCCAACGATTCAAACATCATTGGAATTACGGGGCCATAATCAGATGGCTTTGCTTTTTCGATTTCCAAAAACTTCTGTTGCAGACCCCAATTGAGAATATTCACGGTGTCCTGTTTATCCACCTTGGTGAAGGAGTCTTTTACAATCTCCTTCAGTCCTTCGATCAGATTAGTTTTGTTTCCATCTTCACCAGTAGCATGCTCAATCTTCGCGACCACGTTTTCAACTATTTTTACATCAATAGGAGAGGTGTGCGAAATGATAATGTCATTTTCATGATTGTAACGACGGTACCTCTGTTCGTAAACATTGATGAGTAGATTAAGTTCCTGCGGATTTGACCAGTCCATCTGGCCTCTGAAGAATTTTTCCGTATACCCGATCGGGTTGCCCATAAAAATTATCGGCATCCGGCGTCCTGAACGTTTAATATAGTACAACGCCATCTCAAGGCTTTCAACGGGCCATTCAAGATTCCGAACCAGCAAAAAGTTGCTTTGGTTTTTTTCTGAATAAATCAGGCCATTGAGCATCAGACAGGCTGCTTCAGTTACATTTTGCGCAGTCACAAATTTCCCAGGACAGTGAACCGAAATATAATCGTTGTTCTCAGCCTCATTCATGAGCTGCTGATTCATTAGACTATTATCGAGGATGTGCGTGAAGCGAACCATTGAATATAGCACCCTTCCACGCTTTGCGTATGTTTCGAGAATATATTCACAAAGTTTTTTTGTACCTGCGTAGATCTCTTCAGTAAAATAACGACTTGATTTACCCGTCGAAGAGAACACACATTGTTTAACACCGGATTCCTCGCATGCCTTAACTATGTTTAATGTCCCGAGAACGTTCGTGGTTACTGTTTCAGAAATATGCGATTCGGCGTAACCCGGATCACGCTGGGCAGCGGTATGAAAAACAAAATCCGGTCGATATTGTAAGAAGGCTTGCCTTACTTTCTCACTCTCGCGTACATCACATTCGATATATGTAAATCTAGGATCTGTGAATTTTGTATCAAGCCTTTTTTTGTCAAGTATGATAATTCGTTTTACATCGAATTTAAGGATCTCACTAATTAGTGCCGTACCAACACATCCTAATCCGCCTGTAACAAGACATGTGCTGTCATCCATAAGGGCGCTAACCTTCTCATCAGGCAGGCTGAGTTTTCTCAAGCGTGTAGGGCCGAATGGATCTTCATCCAATCGGCCTTGAAGATCATACAGGCTGATCAGTTCCATAGTCAAGGACGTTAGTTTATCGTAGCAGTCCTTGCTATGAACTCTTGGAGAGATCTCCCATATTTTCTTATAGATATCCTCGATCATGTAAAATGCCCGTATAGCTTAAATGTCTATTTCGTTGATGGCGTATTGACCGCTAGCACAGGCAGCCCTTTTCTGGAATTGACTGGAAGTTCTTCTGAAAAGTAATTCCCGGTGTCTACTCATTCTATGGCAGCCTTATCATGGCTTCAAATGTTGCAAAAAAATTCTCCTGAGCTAATGATGGTAGTCATTCAACCCAGGTGATTTATATCACAGCAATCCAACAGCTTCAATAGGTTTTGGGGAAATGCAACCTATGCTGCCATCAGTGCCTAAAAATCCACTTCATCTTCACCGCAAAATAGTTTATTTAAACAGTTCCCACCGCAACTGTTAACAGAATATTTTTTTCTAAAGGTGGTTACCTTTTGCGGAATGCCTCTTTTAAATTTTGGATGATTATCCTGCAAATCCAAGATTACACCGCCAAAGCCCCGACGGGCGCGACGAGGAGACGGGCTTGCATGTTGATTGCGTGTTAGGCCGCTCAGAAAATTAGCTCTTTGTCGACCCGACTTAAAGAATTAATTTAAGTCCAATCGAAATTGTAAAAAGTCTTTTCTAAGTATGCGCCCCATCTACGCTTTCATTCTTGTTTCAATATTGTTATTATCGTTTTCCCCGCCGGAAACCGCATGGATCCGAATCAATCTGCTTGGGTATAAACCAATGGGTGTGAAGGTAGCGGTTTGGTGCGCCAAGACTTCTGAAACATTATCCACCTTTGAACTAGTTGACGCTTCAACGCAGAAAGTTGTCTTCACCCATACGGTTGGTAAACCATTCGGAGCATACGGCCCTTTTATTCAAACCTACCGCCTTGATTTTTCTTCGTATAAGAAGGCGGGACGGTATTTTTTAAGATCAGGCAATGCTACTTCAGTTCCGTTTTCGATAAGTGATGATGTATATAAGGGGACAGCAGACTTCAGCCTGTTTTATATGCGACAGCAAAGGAGCAAGTACAATCCATTCCTGAAAGATTCGTGTCATACTCATGACGGCTATACAATGGATGGACCTATGCCAGACAGCACCCACCTGGATGTGAGCGGAGGTTGGCATGACGCAACAGATTATCTGCAGTACTCGATGACATCCGCCAATGCAACATATCATTTGTTGGCTGCCTATCGCGATTTCCCTGAAGTATTTTCGGATAAACACCTCGCCAACGGACTGGCCGGACCAAATGGTGTAGGTGATGTTTTTGATGAGGCAAAATGGGGGCTTGACTGGCTGCTTAAGATGCATCCGAAACCAGATTGGATGTTCAACCAACTAGCTGATGACAGAGATCACAAAGGCTTCAGGCTGCCAACTAAAGATACAGCCAGCTATGGCAATGGACTTGAACGACCAATCTATTTCCTAACCGGTGAAGTACAAGGCCTTGGAAAATATAAGAACCGGACCAAAGGTACATCGTCGACCGCCGGGAAGTTTTCAAGCGCTTTTGCACTGGGTGCGCTGATGTACAAAAACAAGGATGCAACTTTTGCCGCATTGCTTGAGAACAAAGCTTTGTCCGCATACTCTTATGGCTTGAAGAAACCGGGGAATACGCAAACTGCGTGTTACGTATCCCCTTATTTCTATGAAGAAGATAACTGGGTGGATGACATGGAACTCGCCGCCGCGCAGCTTTATCAACTCACCAAGGACAAACAATTAATTGAGGCGTCACTTAATTATGCCGTCCAGGAGAAACAAACACCATGGTTGGGAAAGGACACGGCCGGGCATTATCAATGGTATCCATTCATCAATGTTGGCCATTATGAATTAGCAAAGAACGCAAAAGGAAATATCAAAAAACAAGCAATACAGTTTTACCGCGATGGAATAAAAATGGTTTGGGAAAGAAGTAAGCAGAATGCTTTCTACCGCGGAGTCCCATTCATTTGGTGCAGCAATAACCTTCAAGCTGCATTTGCGGTACAATGTTATTGGTACAGGCAGCTCACAGGGGATGCAACCTATACTGAGCTGGAGCAAGCAACTTTTGATTGGCTTCTGGGCTGCAACCCGTGGGGTACTAGCATGATTATCGGAATGCCGGCCAATGGAGACTACCCTGATGATCCCCATTCTTCTCTTAATTTTCTACACGGATTTCAAACCCTTGGTGCATTGGTTGACGGCCCTGTATATGGTACGATCTACCGCCAACAAAGAGGAGTTAGCGTAGTTCGTGGTGACGAGTATGCACCATTTCAAAGCAGCTATGTTGTCTATCATGATGATTACGGAGATTATGTAACAAATGAGCCCACTATGGATGGAACAGCTAACCTGATCTATCTCCTGGCAGCGATGGAAAGCAACGGGCAAGTAAAAAAAAAGCCCTGACCTATGATCACGGCGCGATAGTAAGGGGAGACCTCTCAAAAAAGAAAGTTGCTCTGGTATTTACAGGCGATACTTTCGCGGATGGAGGCGAAATAATTGCCAACACCTTGAAGGCAAAACGTGTAAATGCATCCTTTTTCTTAACAGGAAACTTCTACCGGAACCCGGACTTCGAACGTGTGATAAGGAGACTAAAATCAGACGATCATTATCTTGGCGCCCATTCGGACAAGCACTTACTTTACTGTAGCTGGACAAATCGCGACAGTCTTCTTGTTTCAAAAGAAGAATTCAGCAACGACCTGCTTGCCAACTATGCTGCGATGGAGAGGTTTGGAATCAAGAGGAAGGATGCACGTTATTTTATTCCCCCATATGAATGGTATAATGATTCGATCTCGAAATGGACTTCTCAGCTGGGTATTCAATTGATAAACTTTTCACCCGGGACCAGGAGCACTGCAGACTACACGACACCGGATCTCAAGAACTATCGAAGCAGCGAGGAGATAATGCAATCGATAAAAGCAAAAGCTGACGATCTTAATGGATTTATTCTTCTCTTACACATCGGCACCGATCCGAGCAGGACCGATAAGTTTTATAGGCGGCTCGATGAACTCATTGAATTTCTTAGATCAAGAAAATATGAAATGGTAAGAGTTGATGAGCTGTTGGATTGAATTAAATATTGATTAGTATTGGGCTCTGATGGCCAGCTCAAACTCTGCTTCTAAAATAGGTTTATGGACAAGCACTGCTTTAGTGGTGGGCAACATGATTGGCTCGGGAATCTTTTTGCTTCCCGCGACGCTTGCCACTTATGGTGCAATAAGTTTCATCGGATGGATTTGTTCGTCATTAGGTGCTGTGGCCCTGGCGTTGTTGTTTAGCCGTCTCAGCAAAATGTTTCCTCATTGCTCGGGCGGACCTTATGCCTATACGCGCGAGGGTTTAGGCGACTTTGCTGCATACTTCGTTGCATGGGGATATTGGTTGTCTATCTGGTCTACCAATGCGGCGATTGCCGTTACGTTTGTTAGCTACCTAACGGTTTTTATTCCAGCGCTTTCTGAAAATTCATTTTTGTCCGTGGGTGCCGGCTTATCTACTATATGGCTTCTTACCTGGATAAATACACGTGGCATTAAACCTGCGGGTAGGATACAAGTTATTACAACGCTATTGAAACTTACGCCGCTGGTGATGGTGGCAATTGTAGGAGTCTTTTACATTGATACAGCCAATTTTGTTCCGTTCAATTCCAGTGGCGAGTCAAGCTTCTCGGCAATTACTACAACTGCTACGCTGACATTATTCGCATTCCTCGGATTGGAAAGCGCAACTATTCCTTCGGAAAATATCAAGAATCCCGAGAAGACAATACCTCGGGCGACGATTATCGGCACGACATTGACGATCGTTGTTTATATTCTCGGATCTGCTGCCGTAATGGGGATGCTGGGACCTCAGAAACTTCAGGGATCGAATGCGCCTTTTGCAGATGCTGCAGCGTTAATCTGGGGCGAGCAAGCCAGGACTTGGGTAGCATTAGGTGCGCTAGTTTCAACGTTCGGCGCTCTGAATGGCTGGATACTTATTCAGGGTCAGATACCTCTTGCGGCTGCACGCGATAGACTGTTCCCGCATTTTTTCGGCCGTAAGAACAACAAGGGCATCCCGGCAACCGGAGTTGTTATTTCAAGTATACTTATTTCCGGCTTAATGCTGATGAACTTCACGAAAGGGCTTACGGATACATTCCGATTCATGATCCTGTTGAGTACCGTTGCTGTCCTGGTTCCGTATCTTTTTTCGGCGGCGTCCTATGGGTTAATCGTATTACAGAATAGGCCACCGAAAACAACGTCGATAACAAAAATCCTTCTGGCCGCAGTTGCATTCATTTATTCTATGTGGGCCGTGATGGGTTCTGGTCAGGAATCAGTCTATTGGGGTTTCATAGGATTAATGGCTGGTCTTCCGTTTTATGTTTGGATGAAAAAGATATCCTCCGACAATCACGAATAAACATTATGAAAGTAACTTGTCATTCCGAGTATGGAAAAATAAGAACGATATTCATAAAGAATGCGGAAGCTGCATTCATCGATGATAAGACGCTCAGTAATGAATGGAAGCATCTAAATTTTCTGGGCAAACCCGATTTTGAAAGAGCAAAAAAAGAGTATGAAACTTTCGAAGGACTACTGAGAACGCACGGTCCTGAGATCTTACACCTTCCGTTTGATAGCTCTGTGAATATCGATTCTATTTATTGCCGTGATGCGGCCGTGTCAACGGATGCCGGAATGGTTATATGCAACATGGGTAAACCGGCAAGACAGAACGAGCCGGAAGCGGAAAGACGTGCGTTCGAACAAACTGGCTTAAAGGTCTTGGGCGTGATCACTTCTCCGGGTACGCTGGAAGGTGGTGATACAACCTGGATCGACGAGACGACGTTGGCTGTCGGACACTCCTATAGGACCAATGAAGAAGGAATCCGTCAACTGACTGCGCTGCTGATGCCTTTACGGTTTGATGTTATCACGGTTCCGCTACCACACTACAAAGGTCCTTCGGACGTATTTCATCTGATGTCTATCCTCAGTCAGGTAGATCGCGATCTTGCCGTAGTCTATTCACCGTTGATGCCGGTCCAATTCAGAAATAATCTCACTAAGAGGAGGTTCTCGTTCGTAGAGGTTCCCGATGATGAATTCGAAAGCATGGGTTGTAACGTTTTGGCTATTGCACGTAGACAGTGTCTAATGGTCAAAGGAAACCCTAAGACAAGATCGCGGCTTGAACAAGCGGGTT
>Ga0111539_10000646_pt1 | contig 45013 bp, 31 predicted proteins | sample RhiMethybrSRZTD1_FD_79667 | JGI IMG/M metagenome (GOLD analysis project Ga0111539, IMG submission 79667) | Populus rhizosphere microbial communities from Tennessee, USA - Rhizosphere MetaG P. TD hybrid SRZTD1 (version 2) (version 2) | ecosystem: Host-associated > Plants > Roots > Rhizosphere >... | reverse complement strand
TCTGCAGCGTCAGTTTAATGTCGTGGGGTCAATTGCGATCGTTAACGCGGAACATGGGTATAAATTTGGCGGTGAATTTCGACGGCTCTCACCCGTGATCGACTTGAGAACGTCCGAAGAGAACGTGCTCTTTGACGGTATGGACCAGGCGCTCACGGGGGTTGCCGAACGGATCAGCCGGCTAACCTTCGCGGATCGTCAGAATCCGGTGTTCAAGAGTCTGTCGCTCTTCGCACAGGACGAATGGAAAACGTCGTCACGATTGACATTGACTTACGGTGTGCGATGGGAGCTCGCGCCGCCTCCGTCAATCGATGAAGCTTTCGCAGTGGACCACGTCGACGATCCGGCGACACTCAATCTGGCGCCGCGAGGTAGTTCGCTTTGGAAGACCACATTCCTGAACTTTGCACCGCGTGCAGCCGCTGCCTATCACCTTTCTACTGACAGTGAACATGAACTCGTTCTGCGTGGCGGTGTGGGCATTCTTTACGACCAGGGGCAGGATCGCTCGGGAGACATTGTTGCGAGCTCGATACCGTTTGTATCCGGCCCTGGTGTCTCGCCGTTGCTTGCGTTCGATCCGCAACTCAAGCTGCCGTACGTGCTCAATTGGAACGTGTCGTTACAGAAGAATCTCGGAGATCAATCGCTCGCAGCGACGTATCTGGGTTCGTCAGGACAGAGATTGTTTCACACGGAAACTCTTCTGAATCAGAATCCTGATTTCAACTTTCTCCGGTTAACCACAAATCGCGGCAATTCGGACTATCGTGCGTTGCAGATCAAGTTTGAGCGTCCCGCGCGGGATGGGTTGGCGGCGCTCGCGTCTTACACGTGGGCACAATCACTCGACAACGTGAGTCAGGATTCGCCGCGACGCATGATCATGACAAGCACCAATCCCGCGTTCGATCGTGGTCCATCAGACTTCGACATCCGGCACCAGTTCACCGGGTTAGTTTCCTACGACTTGCCGGCGCCTTTCTCGCAAGGCATTGGCAACAAACTGTCCCGCAATTGGGCACTTGATTCGATCTTCACGGCCCGTTCGGCAAGACCCTTGAATGTTGTGTATCTGATTCCGACGCCGTTTGGCGTTGCATATCTGCGTCCGGATGTCTCTGGTGAATCGCTGTACATTTCCGATTCGTTGGTTGCGGGCGGCAGAAGACTGAATCCGGCGGCGTTCGTCGTTCCCGAAGATTTACGGCAGGGCGATTTGTCGCGGAATAGCTTGCGAGGGTTTCCGCTTTACCAGGTTGATCTGGCGTTGCGGCGGAAGTTCAACTTCTCCGAGGCTGTCGCACTGCAAGTTCAGGTCGACGCGTTCAATGTTTTCAATCACGCAAACTTTGAGGATCCGCTGGGGAACGACCTCGTTGTTGGAAGAAATACGAATCTGGCGTTTGGTCAGTCAACCTCGATGAGCGGCCGAAGCCTCTCGGGCGGAGGCTTCCCGTCGTTCTACAGCACCGGCGGCCCACGCACCTTGAGATTCTCGCTGAAGCTATTGTTCTAAAAGTTTTATCCACAGATTACACAGATTAATCTGCGGAATCTGTGGATACGGGCTTGGGGAAACGATCGCGCACGAGGTTCAATTCGATGCCGTGTTCGAGCCACGCTTTTAGACCAGCGAGCACAAACGTAAATCCTTCCGTTGAATCGAGCGCCTTCTTAACAGCTTCATCACCCGTGCCGCCAAATCCGGAGTTGGTGATGCTGACAAACGTCGTGTTATCCGGTCGGGCCGTGAACACCCACTCAATCGTGCTGGGCGTCTCATAGGCGTCCCACTCAACCACAATGCGTTTGTTCTCTTCGATCTCTTTAACTCGCACCGGTACGGAAAAGTTATACATCTCCCAATCCCACTGAACCTGCTTCCCTGCCTCGGGCCTGGCGCTGCCCTTTGTAAACCAAAAGCGCGACGTAATCGCAGGATCGATAAACGCCTCAAAAACTTCCGCCACTGGCCTTCGAATCAACATCTCGCTCTTCGCAACTGGTTCCATAACCCACACTCCTTCACTCCTGCAATGAATTTACCCCGGCGCCGCGGTTTAGGCTAGAATACGCCCGAACACCACCCCTTAGTCGTGGGATTTGGGCGGGCAGCATGAACCGCTCGCGAGAAAACTCGTATTGGCTATTCATGACTGACTCTGACGACCCGGCAGGCAAGCTCAAAGAAGAGCAAGCCGTTAAAAAGAAGCGCGAGGAAGCATTACCGGAACGCATCCTGCGCCGCGTGCTCGAAGGCATGGGCGGCGCCGTCGACCGCAAACTCGGTCGCACCGTCGACCCGCGCAGCGGACTCACCACCTCGAAGCTCATCGAACGAATGAAGAAACTGATCGATGAGCGCGTCAGAGACGAGGGCCGGAAAGGCCGCATTGCGCCTCATCACCTGGTGCTCAAAGTGGAGTGGGGCACGCATTCCGAAGCGCCGCCTGAAATTCTTAACGATCTGAAAAACGAAGTCCTGGCCGCGGCGATCGATCACATAAACGATCATCGCTACCGGACGCTTGCGCCTGTCGCCGTCGAAGCGGAAGTCGACATTTTCACGACCGGCATCTCGGTCGATCCAAACTTCGGCGAATTCGAAGAAGATCTGCGACGACAGGACGAAGAGGCGCGTGCGGCAAAGCTCGGTGTGGCAATTCCCGGAGCGGTTCCGCCAATGCCCGACATTCAGGTGATTGCTCGTATCACCTTGCCGAGCGGTACTCGGGAAGTGCCTTTACTTTTTAAGCCCGGTGGCAAGAGGCTAAATGTCGGACGCGCCGCCGATAACGAATTGAGTCTTAACGACGCGAGCGTTTCGAAGATACATGCCGCGCTGCTGATGACTGGTGAAGGCACACTCCTCGTCGCCGACACGGGCTCAACAAATGGCACTTATCTCAACGGCCGTCGTATCTCATATGGAGAGTCGCGACTGATTGAAGACGGCGACGTCGTCGGCTTCGGAGATGTGGAAGTACGACTGCGTAAAAGTGAGTAAGTCTATTGGCAATCGACAATAACGAAACCTGAATGACATTACTTATTTCATTTCTCCTTCTCCTTCAAACTCCCACGCCCTCTCCTCTTCCCACTCCGCACGTCCCGGAAAGAACGCCTGCGCTGCTGACGCTGATCTACGTCGGCGGGTTTGGTTTCGTCATTCTGTTGCTGTTGCTTGGCTTGCTACGCAGCCGGCGACAGACAGCTTCACCAATCCCTGAAGATCTTCCCAAAGCTGTCAGGAAGCGACTGGGGTCGACGTCCACGAATCGTGGTCTGAAAGCGTTGCGCTGGTTGTTTGTGCTGCTCTCAATCGGACTGTTTTCGTTTCACATCTACTGGGCGCACTATGCCGCGGAACGAAATGAAAAGTTTCAGGAGCTGAGTTACAAGGATCTGCGCGGGCGACGGCTTTCAGAGTCGACACTGCGAGGCTGGATCTTCGATCGCAGCGGGCGCGTGGACCAACCACTCGCTTACTACAAACGCGACTCGAGCGGCAACATTCGCCGCGAATATCCGATGGACAAGGCCTTCGCTCATCTCTTCGGTTCGGATCGCGGCGATCCGGGACTGGAACGGGCGTTATTCGGAGTTCAGAGCGGCGCCCTTCCCGAGGCACTCGAAGTTGTCAAAGGAAAGCAGCTCGACTTCAGAGGCAATCAGGACGTACGTCTCACGATCGATCGTTCATTGCAACAGACGGCCGTGGACCAGTTGAAAGGAAAACATGGCGCGGTTGTCATTCTCAATCCACAGACCGGCGACGTGCTCGCGCTCTACAGCGAGCCTTCTTACAGCCTCGAGGAAGTTGATGACGAAGAGACGTGGATTCGTCTCGAAGCAAACCAGCGTGACAATCCGCTCGTGAGCCGCGCCCTCGGCGCTTACTACATTCCCGGTTCGACATTCAAAACCGTGACGATGACCGCTGCTTTCCTCGCGGGCGAGCAAGACACGGAGTTTACTTGCAGCGGCGGCGGCTATTACGCGGCGCCCGGCGCAAACGTGATCTTCGACGATGGTGGACCAGGCGAAGTTCACGGGCGCATCAAGATCGACGAAGCATATGAAGTCTCGTGCAACCAGTACTTCGCGCAAATGGGAGTAAAGCTCGGTGCTGAAAAGCTGAAACGTGCGGCTCAGTTACTCGGTATCGGTGCTTACGACACGCCCTCGGAGGCTTTGCGCGGTCGAAAGTTACCGCAGATTTGGGATGCCAGCACTGATGCGATCAAACGCGCTCTGGCACCAAGAGAAGCCACGATTGTTACGGGCAAGCAAGTCACGCGATATGACCTGGCGCTGATGGGCTACGGACAAGGTTATGCGGGTCAAATGACGCCGTTTCAGATGGCTCTCGCGGCGTCGGCCATCGGCAACATGGAAGGCAAATTGATGAAGCCGCGGATCGAGTACAACGTGAAGCCTGAAATGTTCAATCAAGTCATGACCACCGCGACTGCCGCACGACTGCGTTCGATCATGGGACTAGTCACGGGTGGACCCAGCGGTACGGCGCGCGGCGTGTTTGGTCCAGTTAAAGCGGCAGGCATCAATACAGGCGGCAAGACTGGAACGGCTCAGAAGGTACAGCCGGTTTACGATCCGAAGACAGGCGAACCCAAGACGAGACACAAGGTTGAGAAGGACAACAAAGGAAACATCATTCGCGAGTATGACGAAGTGATCATGGACAACGACAATCCGCGGATTGACGGCTGGTTCCTATGCATCGCGCCGCTCGAAAGACCGCAGCTCGCGATGGCGGTGATCGTCGAGGGTGGTGGTTACGGATCCAGATCGGCGGCGCCAATCGCAGCGGCGCTCGTGTTGAAAGCGAGGGATCTCGGCTACTTTAATAAATAATCCGTGTTATCCGTGGCTAATAAAAAGTGAAAAATAGGGCGTCGTCACATTTACTCATTATCTTAATAATCCTCGGCCTCGAGATCGCCGGATACTTTGCCGTGCATCGCGCTGGTCTGCTACGCGGCTACGAAACCTCGATCATCGGCGCCGTTCGCGATCTGATGATGTTCATTCCGTTGATTGTGATCGCCCTCTGGCTTTCGCGAAGTAAGCGGTTCGCCGGGAATTGGGTTCTCTACACGACGGCAATCCTTCTCTTCTCCTTCGGCATGTTGATTCAGTATCGCCTTTACAGCGATCCCGAATACAACGCGCGTAACAAATCACAGGCGCGTGAGGAGAAAATGCAGGCACTCCGCACGCGCTACATCATGGAGAATTACGATCCCGTCAAGAAGCAGTTGATGGGACTGCCGCCCACACCCGCGCAACCGATCGATATCAGTCAGCTTCCGAAAAAAGAATCGAATTATTCTCTTTGGAATGCGCTAACATCGAGCTATACCTGGATTCCAGTCTTTTCCTTCCTTGCGTTTGCGATCGCCTATTCGCTCTGCGTGCGCGACGGTTTTCTGTTATGGCTGCAACGTAACAGTTTCATTATCGTGCTCTTTACACTCGTGCCGCTCGCGATCGCAGTCGTCACGTCGAGCGCCGGTAAAGCCCTGGGCAACATGACGCCGTGGGAACCTTCCAAGATCCCCTTTCTTGTCGGCTTCGCCGGCATCCTGACCGCCCGTTACAAAGATCTGGCTGAAACTTACTGGGGCGTTCCACGCGCGCGCGATATTGTGCCGCTACTCGCCATGGCAGTGATGCCTTTCATCCCGTTCTTTGCACTCAAAGACTTTGGCCAGATGCTGATCTTCAGTGGCGCATACACAACGCTCTACCTCGTCGCCGTGCGACGCTGGCCTCAGCTTCTACTCTTCGTCGGCTCTGTCATCCTCGTCATCGCCATCCTCGTTGTTGGGGCACTACCTCGCGACATTCAGGAGCAAGTGCCGCTGCTGCCGACGATCGCAAGGCCGATTAGCGCTGCACTTCCGTCCAGAATCCAACAACGCTTTCATCTCTGGCTAGACGGCTTCGATCCGCCTTCGCCGGAAGTTTCGTGGTGGAAGAAAGAGTATGACGAATCACTCAGCAAGGATCCGAAACTGAAAGAACTTGCCGAGCAGAGTCCCGCGATGCAGAAGACTGTCAACGTCGATATCTGGTTCGACAAGCTCGCCTTCCAACCGGCCCAGGCGCAATGGGGGATCTCTTCAGGTAAAACAACTGGTCGCGGATTTGGTCTGGGCTTCCCTGAGGTCATTCCGATTGCCGACTCTGACTACGTTTACGCGGCTATTGCCGAAGAAACCGGCCTCGGCGGAGGCGCTGTAATTATCCTCGCGATCTTAATCTTCGTGGTCGCTGGAGTTCGCACTTCGTTGGAGGCGCGTGATATGTTTACGAAGTTGTGCGCAGCAGGTCTAACGGCGTTTGTCGGTTTTCAGGCTTTGGTGAATATTGGCGGTATTTTACGAGCTTTACCGATGACTGGAATCACGCTGCCATTCGTCAGCCATGGTGGTTTCAGTCTGATTACGAGCTTTGCAATGCTGGGGATGCTGATGGCATTTTCAAATCGAAATGCACGCGACAAGGTCATACTAGAGAAGCCGGTGGCTAAGAGTTCTTCTCCCCTTAAGCTGGAGGCTGTGCAATGAGCGAAGAGACCAGGACTTTTCAGGTCCAATCCGCAGCGATTACAGATCGCGGACTGAACGAACGCCGGCCGTTGAATGAGGACGCACTCCTGCACGACCGCGAGCGCCAGATCTTCGCGGTAGCAGACGGTGTGGGCGGTGCAGAGGCTGGTGAAGTCGCGTCGTCAACGGCGATCGAAGTGCTCGACGAAGCATTCCGTCACCAAACCGACGGCGCCGACATTGAAGACTTGATGGAGCTCGCCATCCAGCGCGCCAACGCGTCGATTCACCAGATGGCCCAGGAGCACGCGAAGTTTTCGATGATGGCGACAACCATCGTGGCGCTTCATCTCAAGGGCAACATCGCGACCTTCGGACACGTCGGCGATTCCAGACTCTACCGGCTTACGCCTGATGGACAACTGCATCGCGAAACTGAAGATCATTCGATCGTCGAAGAAGAAGTGCGCGCCGGACGCATGACACCGGAGCAGGCGGCAAATCATCCGAGCAAAAACGTCATTAGCCGCGCGCTCGGAGCAGAACAGGGCGTCGAAGTCGACATGAAGACGATGGAGGTCGAAGACGGCACAGAGTTTCTGTTGTGCACAGATGGCATCACGCGTCACATCCCCGACAACGAGCTTCGACAATTGATGGTTGTCAGCGACAGTCTCGATGAACTCTGCGCCGAGCTCAAGCGACGGTGCTTCGATCGCGGCGCTGAAGACAATCTGACGGTCGTCGCCATACGCGTTGGCGAACATCTCAGGGCCAACGAGCGCCTGGCGGACTTGGAACCGACCATCTCTCCCGAAACAGAACGTGTTTATGCCATGCAATCGGGCAATGGCTCACCTGCGGACACCACGTTTATCCCGGCTTCGCGGATTGCCTTCCCTGCACCGGCAAGTGAACCGGTGCCGGTGACACCTCTGGCTGGCGAACCACTCAACGTGGCCGGCCCCGCGGTGGAGGCGAGATCGGGCGGCGGTGGTGCGCGTGCATTGTTGTTTGTAGTGGTGTTGCTGCTTATTGCGGGGGCGTTTTATGCGGGCGCGCGCTTCAAGGAACGAATTCCCTTCCTCGCGTCCAAAAGCCAGCCGGCACCAGTGGCTTCACCTGTAGTTTCGGCTCCGCCTGAAGAGCCTTTTGTAAAATTTGAGAGAGCGCGACGGCAAGTCGATCAGGATCCTCGTGCCTGGCTGGCGAACGATGTTGGCAAGGAGATAGTCGCAGCCGGAGTTCAGACTCCACTCAATTCGCCGAATGCGGAGTTTTTGTATCTTTATGGTCGCGCAAATCTTCTGACCGGCAATACCGACGAAGCGTCAAAAGCCTTTGACGCAGCTATCAGCAAGTCGGACCTCAATCCTTCTCCGGCCAACGCCACGATCAAGAAGGAAGCGATTCTCGGTTTGAGCATGATCACTGTGAGGACGCAGAAGGATCGCTGGAAGGTACTCAACCACTACGAAGAGCTGACCAAAACGCCCACCAACAGCAACGCTCCTTAACGGCATCTAAGGGTGCGATATGAGCCACAAAGATGCACAAAGAAATAGTAGCAGGAGCAGTATGGCAGGAGCAGGCAGTTTTCTGCTCCTGCTGCCTGTTCCTGCTCCGGCTGATGAATGATGGCGGAACTCAGACTTCAAAACAGCAGACTAGATGGCCGCTACGACATCGTCGAGTGTCTCGGACGTGGCAGCTACGCGGAGATCTACGTCGCGAACGATAATGCTGCTGCGGAAGATGCGCCGCGCACGATCGTTATCAAAGCCCTGAACCTCTATCTCCAGGACGCACCCGATGCCGAACTGGAGCGAACACTCGTCTCAAACTTTCAAAACGAAGCCGTTGCACTCGATCGCGTTCGACATCCGAATGTAATAAACCGTCTCGGACATGGCACTGCCATCGATCTGGCCGGCACGACTTTTCATTACATCGTTCTCGAGTATCTTCCCGGCGGCGATCTTTTCGCGCTCACAAAAACTCGGCCGTTGTCTCTACAGCGGGTTCTGTTCTATCTGGAACAGGTCTGCTCCGGTCTTGCGCACGCACACAAGTGCGGCGTGATCCATCGCGATATCAAACCGCAAAACCTGCTACTTACCGCCGACAAAGAAATCGTGAAGATTGCAGACTTCGGCGTGGCTCGCATCGATGCTTCCGAAGGCGCGATCACACGAGTCGGAACCAACATCTATTCAGCGCCTGAACATAACCCGTTGATGCAGACCGGTCAGCTCGATACGGGCGGGTTGAGATTGCCACACGTTCATCTGACGCCGGCCGCTGACATCTATTCGCTCGCGAAAACAACCTACACGTTGCTGGCGGGAGAATCACCGCGACGGTTTGCGCAACACGCGTTAACCGAGTTGCCGGCGCACATTAGTGAAACTCCGTGGGCGAGCTCAGTTCTGCGCGTCCTTCAAAAAGCAACTCAGAATCGCGCTGAAGCACGTTATCAAACTGTTGAAGAATTCTGGGACGACATCGCCGACGCGAGCCTCCCGCCAACGCGACCGTTGCAAATGGTACCGGGCGTCGTGCAGGAGATGCGACGCAAGCCAAGTGAGGATCTCTCAGTAGAGCCGGAAGACTTCACGGAAGCCGCGCCACCGCGGCCGCACTTTGAAGTGCCCAAACCTGCGCCTCCCGATCTCGAAACTGGCAGGCGACCGCGCATCGTCGTTCCAATCAATCGTGAAGTTCAACGACAGATGGAGATGCGTGCTCGTCAGGAGATGGCGACACAGCGGGAACGGCGTCCGGAGAGGACGACGTCGCCGGCTGACTCAGTATTGCCGGCCAGCAAGAAGCGTCGGGCGCTGGTTGCGATCGGGTTGATACTTGCGTTCTCTGGTATGCTCCTCGCGACCCACAAATATGTGACGCAACGTTGGAATCCCCTGGCGCCTATTACGCAGGCCGTAGATCCGGTGATAATCGGACGTGAGGGCGTAACCACTACCGACGTCAATCTGCGGCCAGTGGCGAGCAGCTCGAATATGCCAATCGGACTCGCTGAGTCAGGTTCGAAAGTGAAAGTGCTTAGCGCCGACAATAATTGGTTTGAAGTGCAGGTAGTAGAACACGGAAGGCCGAAGATCGATCCTTATTCGTCGGACCGTGGTTGGATCAATAGGCGATACGTGAAGTTCGATTAGTTTGAGTGCGGAGAAGGAGCGACAGTTTGGGTCTGCTGGAATCGATCAGAAAATGGATAGACGGCGAGACAGGTGAAGATCTCCTCGAAGCCGCCGACGAGCATGCTAAACCGCGCCGTGTTTGGGAAGAGTTTCTGGTAAAGATCGCGCGCGAAGTTGAAGCCGCGATGCAACGTGAGATGTTCACGCCGCCCGGTGGCCCAACTTACATTCCACGAGAATACATTGTTTACCTCAGTGCAGACGACGATAAGGAGTGGCAGGGCGATAAGCGTCGCGGGCTCGAGCAGGGACTCTTTCACGTCCTCTCGGAACGTGCACGTGAGTTGAGCGGGCAGACACAACTGGCTGTCAAATCGTTTGCGGTTGAGCTTCGCGTGGACGGAACCCTTAACAAGGGTGAGTTTCGCGTGCAGGCTGTTTGGGACGAGACGGAGAGTGGACACACGATGGTGACGCCGCGTGTTGATCCTTCACGCACGGCGCCTGCGTTTAGTCCTAACGACACGATTGTCGAGCGCGCCTCCGATGTCAGCGAAAGCGAACAGACGGTAGTCAGACCTAAAGCCGCCGCGCTTTACCAGGTTGAGATCTGGCAGAACGGCGTGCGCGAAGCAGTGGTTCCGATCATGAAGAATGAGATTACGATTGGCCGCGGCTCGCGCAGTATTTCTGTCGATTTACCGATTAAGGGAGATCCGGAGGTCAGCCGCGTACATGCCGTTCTTTCACGTGACAACGAGGGCCGCTACTGGCTCGTCGCGAAGGGTCGGAATCCCACGATCGTCAACGGGAAAGAAATAAGTCGTGAACAGCCGACCGAGGTGACGCCGGATCAGAGGATCGCGATCTGCAACTTCACAATCCGCATTCAACCGAGGTAGCCTCGGAACATATTGTAGGGGCGGCACTCCGTGGCCGCCCCTTGTTCGTATCCACGCATTCTGGAAGGTCTTTGTTTGCATGCGAGGGGCGGCCACGGAGTGCCGCCCCTACAAAGATGCGCCCTTTGAGAAATTGCCTCCGAGATCGGTGATGAGATCTGTGAGCAGGGCTGCGGTGTGCTCGCCTTCGAGATAGCCTTTGCCGAGCATCTTCGTAATGCGCCGGTCCTTTGTTTCGCCTGTGACTTCCTTCAAGATCGCTCGCGCAAAGGCTGCGACAACCTTGCCATCGAACTGCTTCCCACTGCTCTCACGTAAATCACGCACGACGTCTTCAAATGAGCGACGACGGCGGTAGGGCCGATCCGTTGTCATCGCGTCAAACGAATCAGCAAGCGAAACGATCTTCGCGCCGAGGGGAATCTGCTGGTCTGTAAGCCCGTCGGGATAACCACGACCGTCGAGTCGTTCGTGGTGATACTTCGCCATCAACGGTATGTCGGCGTACGGGTGCCTGATAGGCGCAAGAATTTCGTAACCAGCCGCGGGATGCCGATTGAGTTCACTCGAGCTCTTTGCGTCGATATGGTAAGGGGCGTTGATGATGTCGCGATCGACGATGAGTTTCCCGATGTCGTGCAGATAACCTGCGATCTGAATCCCTTCGACTTCTTCTTCACTCCAACCCATCTCGCGCGCAATGATCTCGCTGTACCTGCCGACCCGTTCCGAATGTCCCTGCGTGTATTTGTCTTTAATGTCGATTGCCGCTGCAAAAGCCCGCACAGTATCGCGGTAGATCGCCCGCAGTTCGTCGTACAAACGGCGATTCTCTTCCGCGCGTTGGGCCACCTGCTCGAGTAAACGATGCGTGTGAATACCGACACCGATGTGCCGCACCATCGCGTGAATCGTTTCGAAATCGTCGCTCGAAAACTCTTCACCACTGGCCTTCCCGCCAAGCAGGACGAGACCGGTCACTTCCCCGCGAACAATCATCGGCAATACGAGCTCAATTCCCTCGGCGGTCAGCCGCTCGCGATATCGATCGAGAAACGGGTTCGAAGCTGACGTGTTTCTCAAAAGCGAATCCGAGATCTGGCCGGCGAGAAATGCCTTCATCTCTGCTTCGTTAATGTCCACTCCGGTCAACAACTGATCGCCCAGCCCCCAAAGCGAAACGCAACGAAGTGGGCCGGGACCACTGCACTCGACCACCGCGCCACGTCGCAACGCGAGCGTGCCCAGCAGCAGGTGCATCGACGTGCGCACCATCTCGTTGAAGTCGCCGGTGCCGGCAATCTCCTGTCCTAAGTCGGCTAGGGCTCCAAATGTATGAATGAGTTTCTGGGTCGAAGGCTCCATGTGTTCAGTGGACTACGGGAGTAGTAGCCTCAAAACGCGAAAGGTTAATAAGTGCTTCTCGTTCGTCCTTCGCGAGTACAACATGGCGGGTCAGTCCGAGCATTTCAAACAACTGGACTGTTTGATTGTTGACTTCCGAAAATACGATCCGGGCGCCGCTCTTTTCAGCAACGTCGATTATGCCGAGGAGAATTGAGATCCCAATACTATTGACTAGTTTTGTGTCGCTGAAATCGATGATCAGTGCGCGGCAACCGCATTTCAGTTGCCGGCGACATTCATGCTCGATCTTTTCACCGGTTAGCTTATTAAGGTAATCGCTAGCGTAAACAACAGCGGTGGTGCCAACACAGTGCGAGCGCACTAGCCCTCCACTTGGTGTATCCACTCGATAGCTCCCTCCTGCTTCGAATGCCCACGTTAAGGCTGAAAACCTGGTTTGTTAACTATCCCGCTTGGTCTGGTAAGCCGCACTTACTCGTTTGCGCTAGTCCCTTTTTGTGGCCGCAAGTACTTCGTCATGCGCAAACTGGTGCCGTCGTCGACTCGTTCAAACTCAACTTCATCCATGAGTGTACGGATGAGTTTGAGTCCCCAACCACGTCTTTCTTCCGACGCTTCTTGTACTTCTGCTCCGCTCTTCGCGCCGTTGAGGTTGGGTGGCACGATGCCGCGACTCGATATGGTGATGACTAATCTATCACTTTCGACGCGAAAACGCTGATAAATTTTTCGATCCGGGCTGAAACTATGCTCGGAAGCATTGATACAGGCCTCGACAATGGCCGTTTTTATCTGATTAATGGCTTCCGGACGGAACGTTAGTCGCTTCGCAATCTGCTCGGCGGTGTTCGCCGCAATCAATTCATTGTCCTCGCCCATGGGCACAACCATCATGAATTCGTCGGGACCTGACGTTTCGACCACTGCGCTATGTACGGTTTCGCGCACTCGCGATGCGAGCAGTTCCAACTGCTGACGGCTTGAACCGAGAGCCTTTCTCCTTGCGAGAAGAGTGCTCGCTTCCTCTGTAAACCCTTGGTTTGAGATTAACCAGATCTGATAACGACTGAAACCCAGCCTTTCTGCCAGACTCTCAAACCTGTCGCACCAGGCACGCGCGACTGCGACGTCCACCTCCAGCTTCGACTCAACGTCTGCCGCAAGCCAGATAACTTCCTGCGCATCTGAATACGTTGCTCCTTCAAAGGTGTGCGCCACGAGGCAGTGCTCTTCTTCGCAGATCTGGCGCATGTCGCTGATGAACGCCGAGCACGTCGCCAGGTGGATCGTCTGGGGAAGCTTGAAAGCTTCAGTCTCCGCTCCCAGACCGGAAACGATGGTTTCAGCTTCTGCACCCTTGTACTTCTCGCTGAACTTTGCGTAATCAAAGAGCACCGCCGGTACCTGCTGGCAGTTGAATCTTGAAATCAATTCGCGCAAGCCCGCGTTTGCTATCTGTTTGTAATGACGCGCCATCGTGTGCGGCGCACGTTTGAGAGAATCGGCCAGCATGTCAGCAACTACCAGCGCGCGCGGTTCACCCAACACGTCAAGGCGATAGCGAATCTTCAGATAGTCTTTCCACGCTTGTGGTCCACTTCCGGCTTCGACCGTCGTCTCGTCCCAATTCACAAACTCCTGCACGTGCAATCGATGTAGAAGATCTTCCAGCTCCGGAGCGCTTATGTGCAGGCGTTTGCGCCAGATCTCGAAAGACGAGATCTGCTCTTCGCCGGCAGCCGCTTCCCACAAGAGACGGATCAGCAAGTGCCTCGTATCAAGTCGCGGAGAGATTTCCTCCAGCAGGTCCGCAAAGTGACGATGAATGTGACCGCCAAATAGTTCATCAACGTAGAGACGTTCGCAGTCGAGGTACGAAAGCAGCGTTGCGTGTTTCTCCCGCGCTGCCAGCAGGTAGGTGTTGATGAAGAATGGACTGCCGGCAAACTGCTGCACGATCAGATCGCGTGCGGCTTCACTCGTCGCCACCTGCTGGCGTCGAGCGACATGTTCGACCAGTTTGCCTGCTTCCGTAGCCTCGAGTTGTTCGAGACGCAGCAGATCGAGTAATTCGAAGTTGCAGTTTGCGTCATGCGCGGCTTCCAGGATCTGGCGCCGCAGTCCTGCGAGTACAAATGAGAACCCTCCGCGTGCAAACACTCTGAGTATTTCCGTGCCGAGTACGACCGCGCCGTTGAGATATTCCGCCAGTTGCGATCCGTCCAGCATAACGAAAGGGCGGCCGCGTACTGCGGGGATACGTTGCGGGGCGCCAAGACAGAACCGCACTAATGTTTTGTCGTCGTTGCTGAAACGGAGGCGGTTGTACGACTCGACGAGCTGCTCGATCCACTCCAGATCCGGTGCAGGCGCGAGTTCGACAAGGTCGTGCAACGTCAATGGTGCTTCGGATACGACCGGTTCGTCGCGGCGATAGGCGATATATTGCTGGAGAAAGGTATTCAGAAACTCGATCGCGGCGCTTACGGCAGTGGTTTCGTTGCGCGTAAACGCAAAATAGATCGGGATGACGTCGCTGCGGCGATTGAAAATCTGATCGTAGGCCTGGCGAAGGAGTTCAGAAACGCCGGCAGAGGGTTCCATCAGCAGCAGCAGCCCGCGACCCGCCTTAGCAGATTCAGCTTGCGCGATAATCCGGTTGAGCTCAGTAGCACGACCAACAAAGTCTTGCTGTATCACTCGCCCGAGTACGCGACGGAAATTTTCACTCCGGCTGCTCATGAATCTGTTTCACAGGATTTACAGGATGTTTCAGGATGAACAAGATTTAATCCTGCAATCCTGGTTTCATCATGTTAATCCTTTGAAGCAAACCTCCGGTAACAAGTACTGCTAGCTCTCTTTCTCACCATAAAACTCAACCCGATCTTTCCCCATACTCTTCGCCTGATACAGCGCTCGATCCGCGGCAGCGATGATGTTCTCCGGCGTATCGACATTCTTCGTAAACGTCGAAACGCCCACACTGATCGTCACGCGCCCCAAAGGTTGCGCCTTGCCATGTGGAAAGTGAGTCGTGGAAACTCGATGACGGATGCGATCCGCAATCACACCAGCTTCGGACATCGCGGTCTGCGGCAGCAGAATGCAGAACTCTTCACCACCATAACGCGACGCCACGTCAACCACGCGCAACGCACCCTTCAAACAATGCGCAGTGATCTGCAGCGCCAGATCGCCCGCCTGGTGCCCGTTCTTATCGTTGTAGGCTTTGAAATCGTCGATATCGATCATCAGGAAACTCATCGGGTAGTCGTAACGTTTTGAACGATTGAGTTCCTCGGCCAAACGCTCTTCAAGATAGCGACGGTTCGGCAACGCCGTAAGCGGATCGGTGATCGACATGAGTTGAAACTCAGTCGCGCGCTCCTGCCACTCTGCGCGCTCCAGCGCAAGCGCGACCTGCGGTCCGATTATTTCAAGCAACGACAGATCGACTTCGTCGTACGTGCCGCCACCCGATTTGTCCGTCACATTCAACACGCCAACCTTTCGTCCACCGATAGTGATTGGGTAACTGATAAAGGAGTTAGTCTTGTAACGGCGCTCCGACGGCGCAGGCTTGCGACCAGCCATGCGCAGATCAGTAACCATCACTGCCTTTCCGGTATCGATAACTTCACCCGATACCCCCTCACCAACGCGAACCGGCGATACCTCTTCCGGCGCAGTCGAGAGGCCGCTCGCGGCTTTCAATATCAACGCGTTCGTAGTTTCATCCAGCACCATCAACGACGCGCGTTCTGATTGCAGGAGCTCCTTTGAACTCGTGATGATCGAGTTGTAAGTCTTCACCGGATCGGCACAACTTATTCGCTCGAGAAAGTGCTGTAGCGAATCTGCAAAACGCGAACGATATTCCAACTCCCTTCGTAATCTTTCCACTTCGCGTTCGAGATCCTGACGTTCGCTGGCGCTGTCCTTCTTCGCCGTCGTCTGAATTGGTTCGGGCAGCGCTTTTACTGGTGGCTTGCCTGGTTCGCCTGAGGGTACGAGCCTCAAGCCCGATCCATTGGACGACGACGTTTTGAGTCGCTGCACCGCCCGATCGACTCGTTCGGCCAATTCGTCGAGCCGTTGCGGGTCGGAGAAAAGAATGTTTGCGAAGACACTCTCCGAAGCCAGCTCCTGCAAATCACCTGTGCGAAAGCGCTCCATCAGTTCCTGGTAGTCAGAACTTTTTACAAACGCCCGGCCCCCAATGACTGCCAGATTCCGCTTGCCGCCCAGTTCAACCGGTTTCGCGAAACACGAAAGTCCTGCGTGACACTTGTATTCCACAACATCACCAGCCTTAACGGCTTTCGCATGAGCGACGCCGCAAAACGGATCGCAAAGCCCTGCATGTTCCGGAGAACTCTGAAAGGTGTGGCAGATCGAGTTGTTGTTCGATACGACCACCGCTGGAGGTTGATGGCCGTCAACCAGCAACAAGGCCAGCGCCGAAGACTCCGCAAGTGAATCCTGAATTTCTGGCCAGGAGGGCGGGGCGTCTTCGCGATGTTCCTGAGGACTCAGGGCAATGGGGGACTTATTAACCATCAGGATCTGGGCGTAAACCCGTTCATTCGCACCGATGAGGGAGTTTACCTTAGTGCTAAACGATTAATAACCAGGGGTTTTCAATCCACAGATTGCACAGATTTATCCACCAATCTGTGTAATCTGTGGATAGTTCGTTGTGGCTACAGACCAGGTGCGGTGCCTGGGGCGACATCTTCGATATGAGGCTGCGCCGGACTGATTCTGATACATGCCGCGAAATGTTCTGGCTTGATCTCAACTAACTGAGGAACCACCTCCTTGCATGCGTCGATCGCGTAGGGGCATCGTGTGTGAAACCGGCAACCGGCTGGAGGATTGATCGGTGAAGGCACGTCGCCCTCAAGCATTATACGCTGCCTTCCGGCTTCTACCTGAGGATCGGGAACGGGTACCGCGGAAATGAGCGCTTTCGTATACGGCATCAGCGGCTCGTCATAGATCGTCTTTGCCTCTGCTATCTCAACCAGCTTGCCGAGGTACATCACGGCAACCCGATCTGAAACGTGTCTGATCGCGCGCAGATCGTGGGAGATGAAAAGGTATGTGAGGTTCTTTTCGCGACGCAGCTTCTCGAGCAGGTTCATGATCTGAGCCTGAATCGAAACGTCGAGCGCCGAAATCGGCTCATCTGCAACAATGAAATCCGGATCGACTGCAAGCGCGCGGGCGATGCCGATGCGTTGTCGTTGACCACCGGAAAATTCGTGCGGATATCTTTTGACAAATCGCTTACTAAGACCAACTGTCTCGAGCAGTTCCTGCACGCGTTGCTCTGCTTCCCTTCCTCGCGCCAGGCGAAACGTTTCGAGCGGCTCGCCAACAATCTGGCCAATCGTCATGCGTGGATTAAGCGATGCGTACGGATCCTGAAAGATTATCTGGAGATGGCGTCGCTGTTCGCGCAACTGTCTTTGCGACAAGTGTGCGAGATCTTGATCGCGATAGAACACGCGGCCGTCAGTCGGTTCGATCAGACGCAGGATCGCGCGTGCCAACGTTGACTTGCCGCAACCTGATTCGCCAACTAATCCGAGAGTCTCTCGTTCCTGAATATCGAGTGAGACGCCGTCAACCGCTTTAACAACTCGTTTGACGGAGTTGGCGTTAAACAACCTGTCGAGTGGTCCACCGCCGCCAAGATCGAAATAGACTTTCAGATCTTTGATCGATAACAAGGCGCTCATGCTGGTGTACCGCCTGACTCGCTATAAACTTCACGCGCAAAGTGACAGAGCGAATAGTGTTCGGCGTTGAGCTGGACAAAAGGCGGAAACTCTCGCCTGCATATTTCTTCCACGCGTTCACAACGTGGTGCGAACGGGCACCCGGGCTTGAGATGAGCGACGTCGGGTGGCAATCCCGGTATCTGGTACAGCTTGCCTTGTTCGGCAGTCGGATCTGGCACGGATCGGAGTAAGCCTTTGGTGTACGGATTTCCCGGCCGTGCGAATAACTCGCGAGTGGGCGCCTGTTCAAAGATTTTTCCGGCGTACATCACGATCACATGATCCGTCATGCCCGCGACGACGCCGAGATCGTGAGTTATGAGGATGACGCTCGTTCCCGTTTCACGTTTGAGTTTCTTGATGAGCTCGAGTATCTGCGCCTGAATCGTGACGTCGAGAGCGGTCGTCGGTTCATCTGCAATCAGGAGCTCAGGCTCACACGAGAGCGCCATCGCGATCATAACTCGCTGTCGCATACCGCCGGAGAACTCGTGCGGGTAATTATCGGCGCGCGTGTGTGCGTCAGGAATGCCGACGGTTTCCAACATGCGAATGGCGTGAGCACGTGCCTGTGCTTTTGTATGGCCCAGGTGTAGTTGAGTCATCTCCATCAGTTGTCTGGAGATTTTCATGAACGGGTTTAACGAGGTCATCGGATCCTGAAAGATCATGGCGATCCGCCTCCCTCTGATCTTGCGAATCGCCTCGTTCGATACCAGCATGAGATCTGAGCCGTTGAAAATCACTTCGCCCGATACGATTTTGCCGGGAGGCTCGGGTATGAGGCGGATGATGGAGAGATTAGTAACTGATTTTCCTGAGCCGGACTCACCGACGATCCCGAGCGTTTGGCCGCGCTTGAGCTCGAATGAAACGCCGTCAACCGCTTTGACGACTCCATCGTCTGTATCGAAATAGGTGCGAAGATTTCTTACTTCGAGAAGGTTGCCGTCCGAGCTCATATGCTCCTATACCGTTCTCATTTGCGGATCCAAAGCATCCCTCAAGCCGTCGCCAAGGAAGTTCAGCGAAAAGAGCGTCAGCGCCATCGTCATGCCTGGGAAGATCAGTTGCCATGGAAAGATGGCGATGTTTTGAATTCCATCTGACGCGAGACTGCCCCACGAAGCGAGTGGAGCTTGTACGCCGAATCCAAGAAACGATAGAAACGCTTCAGTCAACATGATCTGCGGAATGGTCAACGTGGCGTAGACGATTACGGGACCCAACGTATTCGGAATCAAGTGTCGAAAGATAACCCGCGGGGTGGATACTCCAGTCGCGCGTGCAGCTAGCACAAATTCCTGATTCTTTAGCGACAACACCTGACCGCGAACGATCCGCGCCATCGTTAACCATGAAACTGAACCGAGCGCGATGAAGAGCAGGATCAGTTGGCCTCTTGGCGTCTGGCTGCGAAACATCGACAACAGCACAATGACAACGATCACGTACGGCAATGAATAGAGCACGTCGACAATGCGCATCATCACATTGTCCACACGCCCGCCGAGATATCCCGCAATCGCGCCGTAGCTGACTCCAATCAAGAGCGATACGAGCGTCGAAAGAATTCCCACAAACAGCGAAATCTGGCCGCCCTGCAGCACTCGCGCGAACTGATCTCGGCCCGCATTATCGGTCCCCATTGGGTGGGTCCAGGTGAATTCGCCATTTGGACCGGTGAAAGGAGGAAGCGAGCGGGTGGCGTTAATGTTGTGCGTGGGAATGAAGTCGGGCGTGAATCCGAAGACGCCCTTGATCACGGTCGGGCCAATAATTGATGCGACTGTGACCACCACCACGACTACCAGGCCCAGAACCGCGAGTTTGTTTTTCAATAGACGACGCCATGCATCGCGCCACAGCGAGGTGCCGCGCACAAATGTCCCTGCTTCGTCCGGATGCACATCAGCGTCAGCCACTGCCATCTCCGGACCAATGTGGACCAGGTCCTCGTGATCTGGATTGATTTCCTTGGACATCGTTAAATTGAGCGCCACTTTGGAGTGCGGCGGCCTGGCGCCGCTTTGTTATCGAAGACGTTTGATCGAGGCCAAGGCGGCGCCAGGTCGCCGCACTCCAAAATTATTGATACCTCACGCGCGGATCGAGATAGGCGTACGCAATATCAACCAATAAATTCATGAGCAACAGCGTCATTGCAATGAACGCAACGATACCGATGATCAAAGGCTCATCACGATTCAGAGATGCCTGGATAAAATAGTTTCCCAGCCCCGGCAACGCGAAAATCCTTTCCACCACGACTGTTCCGGTCAACAGAAACGCCAGCGCGGGTCCAGTGTATGAGACGACGGGCATCAACCCGCCGCGCAGTGCATGCCGGATAACGACATCGCGTTCGCTTAATCCTTTCGCTCGCGCAGTGCGGATGTAATCTGACCGGAGTACTTCGAGCATGCCGGCGCGCGTCAGTCGCGCAATGTAAGCCATGTAGATCGCCGAGAGCGTAAGTACCGGCAAAACGAGATTCCGGCTGGGAAAGCCTTCCCAGCGTGAAGGTGGCAACCAGTAGAGACTAAGCGAAAAGATCAAAACCAGTATTGGACCAAGAACAAAGTTGGGTATCGAAATGCCCAGCATGGCCACAGCCATCGAAATGTAGTCGTACTTTGAGTTTTGCTTTAGTGCGGCAATCGAACCGGCAGTGACACCCACAATCAGCGCCAGGATGTAAGCAAGAATTCCAACCGCTGCTGAAACCGGCAACGAACGCCTGATGATTGTGTTTACGGATTGCCCCTGATATCGCAGTGATGTGCCGAAGTCGAGACGAATAATTCCCCACATCGTCTTTCCGTATTGCTGGTACCACGGTTTATCGAGCCCGTATTTCTCGCGAATACTTTTCTCGATTGCAGGTGGGAGTTGTTTCTCACCTGAGTAGAAGTTTCCGGGAGCGAGTTTTATTAGAACCCACGTAATTGAGATCACGACAAGGATCGTGGGGATCGTGATGAGAATCCGTCTGACAATGAACCGGAGCATTATGGGTTATTCGGCGTCTAAGCTCGGAGTGCTGTAATCCCACTTGGCCCGATCACGTTCGATATAAACATACTTCCACGGATACAAACATCCGGGATTCGGATACATTCCCTTCACATACGGTTTCTTCATCCAGTTCACTGACGGCGAATCGATCGGGATGATCGGCTGGTTCTCGATCAGGTACTCTTCTGCCTTCGCCAACAAATGATATCGCTCCTTTTGATCGAGAGTACGATTTGCTTCATCGAGCATTTTTATGTACTTCGGATCTTGCCAGCCAGTACCGCTCTCGCCGGCTGTGTAGAAGAGACTCAGAAATGTGAATGGGTCCATGTAATCTGCGGACCAGGATCCACGAGAGAAGCCATTAAAGTCGAGCTTCTGCTTGGACTCCAGAAAAGTCTTCCACTCCATATTTCGCAGGCCGACAGTAATGCCCAGGTTCTGTTTCCATTGGGCCTGAAACCACTCGGCCACTGCCTTGTTCGCGGCCTGGGTGTTGTAGATAAACTCAACCTGGTCGGGAAACGTTGGACAACTGAAACTTCCGTCAGGGTTTTGCACTACCGGATAACCGGCTTCGCCGAGCAGTTTGCGTGCTTCGGCCGCATTGAAGGTCGCTCCTTTTGGTTGTTCGTAGCCGGCGAACATTCCCTCGGGAGTAAACGCGGTGAGCGGTTTCACGGTCTTGCGCCACTCGGAATACGCCACCTTGTCGATCGCGAGATTGAATGCCTTTCGAACTTTCGCATTATTTAAGGGAGGCTTCGTGGTGTTTATGATGAGGTATTCGATGGCCGCCTCCGCACCTTCCATGTAATCCTTCTTGTACTTCATGAGATGTAGCCACGCATTTGGGACTGCGTGGTTATACATCGCATCAAGCTCACCGACCTTATACATGTTCATGACAGCGGTGTTATCGAGAATTGGGTAAAAGTAGATCTCGTCCAGTTTTACATTCGCCGCGTCCCAGTACATCGGATCGCGCTCGACCACGAGCTTATCGTAAGGCTTCCACATCTTGACCTTGAAAGGACCACAGCTAACGATGTGCTCCGCGAGGGCCCACTTGTTACCGTACGCCTCGACAGCTTTACGCGGCACGGCTCGGAAAACCTGGTGCGCTAATAGTCCCAGGAAGAATGGTGCCGGCTGGACCAGTGAAATCCGGACAGTGTACTTGTCGGCCGCCTCGACGCCGATGTCCTCGCCTTTGACAGGCACAAACTCTTTGCCGTCGACCGCTGCCTTCAGCTTTGTGTTGACATTGAGGAGTTTCGTTCGAGACTTTTCATCGCCCGGAAGAGTCAATCTCGTCGGCGTGTGCATCTGGTGATGGAAAGCCGTGTCCGGATCCGGCGTGGTGTCTTTCGGATCGGGAAGATATTCGCTCTTTGCCGGATCGATTGGACTACCACCGAGCGGCTCAGGCGGAAAACTCTCGTCGAAGTCCTTAGCCAGCAAAAACTCACCTGTCGCCGGATCGCGCACAAAAACTTGTTGCTGGTTATAAGCCTGCGCGTTCTTGATGTATGCCATCAGATACGCATTGCGAGATGCGGTCTCTTTCGAGAGATTACGGCGAAAAGTGTAAACAAAATCGTTTGCGTCGATGGGATCTCCGTTGGACCACCGGCCGTTAGTTCGCAAGTGAAAAGTGAACTCGGATGAGTCGTTGTTTACATGCCAGCGTTCGGCGAGTGCCGGGACGGGGCTGAGTGTCTTCGAATCGTATTCGACCAGTCCTTCGAAGAGGGCCATGTAAAGACGCGCTTCCGGCTGGCCATTACTGATGGCCGGGTCGAGCGATTCGGGTTCGTCACCGGTTACATATCGGAGAATGTTTCGTTCTGGAGGAGTGGTGCTGCCGAAGAAATCTTCTTTACTCGAGACGACGGCGCATGAGTAGTTGGAATATGCCAGCGACGCCAGCAAGACGAATCCGAGAATCTGTCTAAACTTGCCACTACTCATAGTTAAGAGGAAACCCGCAAAGGAAGAGACGAATGGAAGTTAGCACGCAAGAGAAACTTTGATCAAGAAATTCGTGGAGGCGAGGATTTGTTTTCACAGGATTTACCGGATGGTACAGGATTAACAAGATAAATCCTGTCAATCCTGTTACATCCTGTAAATCCTGTGAAACCGAATGTTTGGATCAGACCTTCACCGCATATCCAAGCCCGTCGCCGACAGGCAACACTTCGGCGACTAGTTGCGGGTGATTAATGAAGTAAGGATTGAATTCCCGGAGCGCCACGGTTGAACTTTCAGTGTCGCCGGTGGCGACTCGTCCGCCCCACAGCAGATTGTCGACGATTACAACACCGCCAGTACGCAGACGCGGCAAACCAAGATCGAGATACTGAGAATATTCCTCTTTAACCGCATCGATAAAAAGCAGATCGAAAGTTTCATCGAGGTGCGGCATCACGTCCAAAGCTTTACCTCTTTTGATCTCGACACGATCCAGCACGCCGGCGCGCTCGAGATAACCAGTCGCCGCGCTAATCATTTCGTCACTCGGATCAATCGTCACCACTCGTCCCTGCTCGCCCATGCCGCGCGCGAGGTGGACCACCGAGTAGCCGATCGCCATTCCGATCTCCAAAGCCTTGCGCGCTCCGGTAATGCGCGCAGTGATCTCTATGAACCGAGCGACTTCGCGATCGGCAATCGGCACGCGATGCTCGGCGGCGTAGGCTTCCATTTCAGCGAGCAGCGAATCTTTTTGAGTTAGTAGCCCGTCCAGGTATTCAGCCTGGTCATGTTGGATGATTGCGTCGAGTTTTGCCTTCATGTCTTTCTATCAACTGTCAGGATTATCTTGCACCTCGTTCACCGAAACATAACGGCGGCCGAGGCCGAGTTGTCTTAATTTATGTTGCAACGACTGCCGGTGCATGTCCAGAATCTCGGCCGCGCGGGTGACATTTCCCTGCGTGTATTCCAGGCAGCGAGTGATGTAGCGGCGCTCAAATTCGCGGCGATCCTCACGGAAATCCGCCGTAAACGGAACTTGCAAACCGTCAGTGACTGCATCGTCCTCAACGATGCCATTCTTCGGCATGCCGGCAGTGATCTCGTCCGGTAAGTCTTTTGGCGCGATTTCATCTCCGTCGGCCATGATTACTGCGCGGTCGATCGTGTTCTTAAGCTCGCGCACATTTCCCGGCCAGTTGTATTCAACCAGCCGCCGCAGGGTACCCTGGCTGAGCGATCGTTGCGGTAACTCATAGCGCTCGGCCGCCAGACGCACAAATGTCTCCGCCAACAACGGAATATCTTCCCGTCGTTCACGCAACGGCGCGATCTCAACAGTCACAACACGCAAGCGGTAAAAGAGATCCGCACGGAAATTGCCGTTCGTGATCTCCTGTTCCAGCGGCCGATGCGTAGCACTCACGATCCGCACATCGACAGGAATTGATTCATTCGCGCCGAGTCGCTCTATTCGTCTTTCCTCCAACGCGCGGAGCAATTTAGCCTGCACGTTGGAGCTCATGTCGCCGATCTCATCCAGAAACAACGTGCCACTGTCGGCCTGTTCAAACTTTCCTTCTCGTCTTGCTGCCGCGCCCGTAAAAGCGCCCTTTTCGTGGCCAAACAGTTCCGACTCGATGAGTTCCGAAGGCAACGCCGCGCAATTAACTGCCACAAAGGAAGCGTTGCGCCGGACGCTGTTACGCTCGTGGAGTTCGCGCGCCACCAATTCCTTTCCCGTTCCCGACTCGCCGCGCACAAGCACCGTGGCATCAGTCTCCGCTACCTTCTCGATCATGGCACGCACTTTCTGCATCGCTTCTGAATTGCCGATAAGTGCGCCACGCTGCGAACGTTCGACCTCGATGCGACGGCGCAGCGAATAGTTTTCACGTCGTAGCTGAACTGTTTCCGCGGCGTTTTTGATGACCAGGCGGAGGTCGTCGAGCTCGAATGGCTTGGAAAGATAGTCGTGGGCACCGGCTTTGACAGCCTCGACGGCCATACGTTCCGAGCCGTGTGCGGTGACGATTATCACGAGCGGTCCATTGCCGTTTGAGCTCTTGATTTCGCGGAGAAAGTCGAGCCCGCTCATCCCGGGAAGATTTACGTCGAGGAGCAGAAGATCAGGTTCGGTTTGTTTTAGGAGTGCGCGGGCGGCTTCGGCGGAGCCGGCTTCAGTGATGTTGTAGCCAAGGGTTGAAAGGGCTCGTCGCATGCCGTAGCGTGCGGCTTCCTCATCGTCAACAATCATTAATCGCAACGCGTCTTTTCTCACTTCCTGAGTAGTTTAGGGCCGTGCGGCCCTAAACTCCTAGCGCATCGCGTGCCACAATTTGGAGTGCGGCGGCCTGGCGCCGCTTTGGTCCGATCTTGTGCGATCGATTAACAAAGCGGCGCCAGGCCGCCGCACTCCAAGGCTACTTCATAGTCGCTCTCTTAGCCGATACAACCAGGATGATCGCATCGTTGGACGGTCCGACGTTGAGCGTTCCGACGATCACGGGATCTGCCTCACGCATGCTGATGTCAGTCGAGACACCGGTGTTCTCATAGTTGAGCACGGGGATCACTGTACCGTTCGCCGCAATTGGACCCGGGCTCTGAATCGGAATGCGAGCGCCAAAATTGAACCCAAGCATCTGCACTATCGGCTGGTTTTCACTGTTACGTGACAGCTTGACTTGCCGCACCTTGAACTGGCTGAAGCTTGGCGCCGTTGAGGTTGCTGCGATGGATTGCGTTGCGAGTGGTCCACCAATAAAGCTGAGCTCCAAACGGCCTTCATTCTTCACACGATTGATAAGCGTCGCTGCAAGCCGGTAGTTTTTGAACGGGAGGGACGCGCGTAACTGCTTCACCACGTTATCGAGTGTGGCGGGCAGGCGCGGCTCGTCGACTTCCTGGTTAGTTCCTACGATTATATAGAGTTGCGTCTCGAGGTTGACGTCGTCCGGATCAGTATTCTGAGCCTGAGCTGTTAAGCCGCTCGCAAGACATAATGCGAGCAGGAGCGCGCTCAGAAACATCTGCTTCTTCATTACTGTGATCTCCTTCAATCAAATAGCGGTTCATTGGGCCAGAGCTATCACGCACCTGCCACAATAAAGTTCCACTGTCGCCACAAAAAGGCACAAGAAGCACCAGATTGCTTCTTCCAGATCAATTGTGTCTCTTGTGCTTTGTTGTGACTAAAGAGGGACGCGCAGATTAAAGAGTGCACCGCGCCCGTTGCGAGTGAAATCGAGCGAGGCTGAGCCGCCCACTTCCTGAAGGCGCTTGCGAACAATCGCGAGGCCGAGTCCGGTGCCGCGTTGTCGGGTGGTGAAGAACGGCTCCCAGATTCGTTCCCGGAGATCAGCAGGCACACCTGCGCCGCTGTCCTGAACGCTGATCAATAACTCGCCATCTGATGACGCCGCGATCAGTTCAACCTTGCCGCCCTGCGGTGTCGCCTGAAGTGCGTTGAGCAGAAGATTTGAGAGCGCATCACGCAGCGCCGAAACAGATTTTCCCGCCAGCTCGGCCTCAACTTTCACATGGCAATCCAGCGCAACCCCCTGCTCCCTTGCACTCGCTCTGAAAAGATCGACTACCGATCGCAACAACTCATCAACACTCAATGGCTGGCCGGCCGGACTTTCTTTCCTCGCAAAACTCAGTAACTGCGTTACGCTCTGACTCAGACGATCAGTCTCACCGACAATCAAACCGAGATCCCGCTCGTACTCGTTACGCAGGCTTTCGTCTTCCCGCATCACTTGCGCAATCGACTTTATTGCCGACAGCGGATTCTTGATCTCGTGTGCGACCGTTGCCGCCATGCGACCGAGCGCCGCGAGACGCTCTCGTTCTGCCAGCTCTCGCTCGAGTCGTAAATTCTCTTCCAGCAGTCTCGAATCGTCGATCGCGATTGCGACCTGATCCGCGAGGAGTCCGATGATTGAGCGCGCATCCGGAGTGAGACTTGCCGAAGCGGCGTCAACCGCCAGCAAGCCCTCGACTTTATCCTCACGACGTAGCGGATACGCTATCTTGAACCCGTTGTCAGTAAGCGCAGGTTCGTCTTCAACCGCCTCCCAACCGTTCTCCTTTGATCTATCGAGCACCTGCTTTACCCACGGCTCGGTTGAATTCTGCGGGTCCTCGATAAAGATCTTGAGTTGTCGCAAACCGAGGACACCGGTAGTTCGCTCTTCAACAAACTGCAGCAGGTCTGAAAGATCCTTGTACTGACCTGCATACGATCCGATGTGAGCGACAATCTCCTTATAAAGCGCGGCTTCGCGCTCGAACAGTTTGTGGAATCGTTGGGCGAGCCAACCGCGTAACGGCGCGGCGAGTAAAGCGAGGGCGAGGATCAGCAATGCTTCAACGAGGCCGGGCCTGACGCCGTAGCGCTGCGTCATCCAGTCGCCGATCGTTCTAATGCCGAATACATAGACGGTCAGCACCACCGTGGCGAACGTTACCACGATGAGGCTTTCCTCGATGATGATTTCGAGATAGCGATAACGATAGATGTAGTAAGCCAATAAAACAGAAGGCAGCAGGGATCCGAGATTCGCGATCGTCTTCAGATAAAGACCGGCCACGGTTCCCTCGCCGACACCCGCTGCCAGCGCCGCAAAGATCACGACGCCGACGCCTATGAACGAGAAAGCAAGTGTCCGCATGATTCTCTTCTCACTGCGGTTCTTGCTCAGGCGCGCAATTAGCAGTTCCGTCAAAGCGATCAAGCCGAGCACGTAGGCAATCCAGAACGCAAACGGGATCACGAAGAACGAAAGCTTCGAGAACATCGGCGCGTATTCGCCGGTCCAGAGCCGGGGCACGGCAATCAGAAGAAAAATCGTGGGGACGTATGAGAGATAGACTCGGAGACGTTCGCTTTTGTTCAACGGACGGGCGTGCGCATTGGCCCAGAGGTGCAGGTGGACGTGAAGTAGAAACGAGTAGGCAAACGTGATACTGACAACGGCGACGGTGTCTGCGAATCGCAACAACGTGGTCCACGTGTCAGGACCAAGATCGAACAGACCGTGCAGTGTGACGACGAGGTTGCTGGTGTGCCAACCACCCATCGTCAGCGCAAGAAGGGCCAGCAGGCGTTCGATATTGGTGAGTTTGCTGCGGTGAGTAATGAGCTGAAATAGCATCCAGAGCGGCAGCAACGCGCCGATGCTATAGCCGATGACCTGGAGTATTTCGAGCGGATCGAGTGGGGACATGTTTTGTAGGGGCGGCACTCCGTGGCAGCCCCTCGCAGGCGAAATAAGAACTTTCGCAAGCTCGGATACGAGCAAGGGGCTGCCACGGAGTGCCGCCCCTACAAAACACCAACAGACGGGACTAATTTGCCGCCGTGCTCTTCGCCACCTGCGAGGTGAACGTTATCTCAACGCGGCGGTTCTTTTTTTGGCCTGCAACCGTAGTGTTTGGAGCAAGCGGATTGGAGGCGCCCATGCCGTTGGCCTGAATCCGCACCGGATCCACGCCGGCTGACTGAAAACGATCTGAAAGCACCCGCGCACGTTCCTGGGTCAACTGCTGCAGCGAAACTTCATTGCCTTTGCTGTCAGTATAAGCCTCGATCAGGATCTGGTAGTCAGGATTACTGGCCAGCAATGCAGCCAGTGGTTCGAGTTTAGCTGACGATGCAGCAGACAACGTCGCCGTGCGTGTGTTGGTCCAAATTGCCTCCGGCAGGACGAGACGAAAGCCCGTGGAGGTTTCTTTGACCGTGCCGTACTTCGCGAGCGTCTCTTTCAGATTCGCTTCCGCGGCGCGCCGTTGTGCCGCCTGCTGTTCGGCTTCCACGCGTGCTGTTTCCGCTTGCTTCTCACCCTCCATGCGCGCGAGTTTTAACTTCGCAGCATCACCTTCGGAACGCAGCGTCGCGTTTTCATCACGGAGTTGCGCGATCTCGACACGCTTCTCTCGAAGCTGATCGTTTGCAGTTCCCAAGTCTCGCTCGGCTAGTTCACGTGCACGCTGCTCTTTCTCGAGCGCCGCTCGAAGCTGTGCCACTTCTCTTTGCGAGGCTTCGGCACTCTGCTCGGCAGAACGCACTGCCTCATCACGACGTCGAATAGCCTCACGCTGAAGGCGAGCCGCTTTACGCGCCACGGCGAGGTCTTCTGCATGCTTGCCAGACGAGGTCGCTTTTCTCGCTTCCATATCAACTTCACTCTGCGGTTGATTCAAGCGCCACGCCTTCTCTGCTGCCTGCAACTGGTCTTCGGCTGTTTGCAATTCTTCAGGCGCATCGGATGCAGCACCTGCATACTTGGCAAGGTTGACCGCCTGGCGCGCTCCGAGGAGAGACACCGGCGTTTGACGATAGTCACGATCGGCTATTTCAGGCACACTAGCGGTGCGGAAGTAGTCGCTCGAGTTTCCGAGGTAGCGAACATCGACTGTTTCCACCTGGCTTCCGTTCGGTCGTTGCGGCGGAAGATTTTCCATCACGACCATGCGGCTCGGAACTGTCATCAGGAAGTGTGGCTCCGCCGTAAGAATCAGTGCGAACGACTGAAGCGGCGTAGTCACATCGAGCTTTGAATTCACGAAGCTGCTGCCGCTGCGCTTGATCTCTCCAAGATTGTCGACGTGTCCGTCGGGCGAGATGGCCCAGAGGATGTAAGTCGTATAGATTCCACCCAACTCCGATGCGCGTGGCAGATCGTCGACACTGAGTTCGACGCGAGTGCCTCGGCGACCGGCACGTCTGACCTTGGCTTCACCCTTCAATCGCGGCAAGAGGGTCGTGCCACGGAATTTGACGGTAACCGTTTCGTCCAACGGATAGGTTATAGCGACGGTCTTGCGTTCAACGTCCTGCTGGGCAATCGCAACCGATGCAAATAGTAGACAAGCACTGAGCGCAAAAACGAGGTGTCGACCAATGCGGTTGAAACTCATGGCAAAACAACTCCTGACTTGCGAAATTGGGAGCAACTGGCAGCAGTTAAAAAGATGCCTCAAACAGGCGCATTGTTGCCGATGGAGGGGACGAGGTCAAGACGAATCTGGGCACAGATTGTACGGATCTAATCCGGATCAGCCACGGATTATCAGCGGCGCCTGCTTCTTCGATAGGCGGCAGTCTGAATTATAAGAAGAGAAATCCCCGACAAGAGCAGGAGCGGGCTCCACCCTTTCGGCGCAAGTAAGTGAAGAACAACCCACGCAATGATCAACCCTATCCCGATCATCCAGAGCATCAGGGAATCTCGTTCAGCTTGTAGCCGACTCCGCGAACCGTCAGCACGTAACGTGGGTTCTTGGGATCAGTTTCGAGCTTCTTACGAAGACGATTGATGTGTGGATCGATGTTACGTTGATAACCTTCGTAGTCGGTGCTCCAGACTCGATCGAGCAGAGCATTTCTGGACCACGCGCGGCCTGGTTCCGACGCCAGCAGTTCGAGAATCTGAAACTCCAGCGGTGTCAGATCGACGCGAGAACCATTGCGAATAACTTCGTGCCGGCGCTTGTCGATTACGAGATCGCCAACTTCGATGCGCTCGCCATCAGTCTCCGGCGGCGGTGCTCCCCCGCCGCGGCGCAAGAGGGCTTCAACTCGATATTCGAGCTCGCGCGGATTAAACGGCTTCGCCAGATAGTCGTCTGCGCCCGCCTCAAAGCCTGCTGCTTTGTCTGAGAGTGCATCGTGCGCAGTCAGGAATAGCGCGGGCGTCTGAATGCCTCGATCCCGGACGCGTTTCAGCAGTTCAATGCCTGACATACCCGGCATTGACACGTCGAAGATGAAACAATCGAATCGCCCGGCAATAGTGGCTTCCAAAGCCGCACTGCCGCTCTCTCGCTCCTCGACTTGAAATCCCAACCGGCGAAAGTACCCGGCCAGGAGAATTCTCATATCGGTATCGTCATCAGCGATTAGAAGACGTTTACCCGCGTACTTGTTGTTTGGTGTCGGTTGCTGTGCCAAATGTACTGATCCTGTCGGAGTGGATCTAAATCGTCAGAATTACAGACGAAGTATAACCCATATTTGCGCAGACTCATCCGAGGGAAGGGATTTGCATGAGTTCACGCCCAGAAACGAAATCGAGCAAATCAGTCAGCCTTGACGCAAATAACGGGGGGTAAGTATAGTTCTTTCCTTAAGATTTTGGACCGTCTTCTACCTTCCTTATAGCAACTGATCAGAGATTTTCGCAACCAGAGATGCATGATCTTAGGCGCCTGTTAAAGTATTTGAGACCTCACTGGCCAATCTTCACCCTGGCTACTCTGGCAATGGTACTGGTGGGCGTACTCGAGAGCGCCATCGCCGGTTTGATTGTGCCAATCTTCGATCAGGCTTTCGTGCAGGGGCTAGGTCAGCGTACCCCTACTATTTTCGGACTGCAACATTTAATTCCACAGGAACCATTTGGCGCGTGGAAAATGATCTCGATTTTGCTGGTTGTTTTCACTCTCGCCAAGGGGATCGCGGAGTACCTCTCGACCTACCTGATGGCACGGATCGGGCAGTTGTCCGTGCTTAAGTTGCGACAGGATCTCTATGGCCATCTCCTCGCTCAGTCCGCCACCTTCTTCGAAAGACACCGCACGAACTATCTCGTATCGAGACTGGTAACTAGCGCCGCCGCGATCGAAACTGCCGTGACCGGCACGATTCGCGACATGCTGCGCGAGAGTTTCACCTTGATCGCATTTCTCGCGGCGTCCTTTTTCTACAGTTGGCGGCTCACGCTCGGTTCGCTGGCAATCGCACCGGTGATTGCAGTCCTCACTGCGAAATTTGGCCGGGCATTGCGCAATCTTGCACGAGAGAGTTTTGAAGGCAGTAAGGAGTTGACTGATACCGCGCAGGAAGCGCTTGCGAATCAGGGGATCGTGAAGGCCTATCGCGCTGAGAAACGCGAGTCAGATCGTTTTACTAAAGTGGCGAAACAGATCGTGCGGGCAAACCTTCGCAGCGCCAGTATCGCCGGTGCGTCACCGCCGACGATTGAGATGATCGGCATTCTCTTCGTCGTGTTGCTGCTGTTCTTTGGGCAACGTGAAATCATCTCAGGCAACATGAACACGGCGCAGTTCGTCACGTTCCTCTTCGTTCTGTTTCGCTGCTACGATCCCATGCGCAAGCTTTCACGACTGCAAAACAGCATGGAGCAGGCACTGGCCGCAGCGCATCACGTTTGGGAAGTCATGGACGAGCATGCGACGATTCAGGAAAAGCCCGGCGCAAGCGAACTGCCTACGCTCAAGAAAGAGATCGAGCTGAAGAATGTCTCGTTTGGGTATGCAAATGAATCGCGTTCTGTGTTGCGCGACGTGAGCCTGAAGATACCTGCCGGGACGATGATAGCGTTGGTAGGCGAGTCGGGCGGCGGGAAGTCTACGCTGACGAAACTACTGCCCCGATTTCATGATCCGAGTTCAGGAGCAGTTCTCTGGGACGACATGGACGTCCGCGATGCAACGATCTCGAGTCTAAGAAAACAGATCGCTCTCGTCACTCAGGAAACGGTTCTTTTCAACGACACGGTTCGTCACAACATCGCTTACGGGAAACCGGAAGCAAGTGACAGGGAGATTGAAGAGGCCTCATTAATCGCATTTGCGCACGACTTTATTCGCGAATTACCCGATGGTTACGATACGATTGTGGGCGAGCGCGGCATCTTTCTTTCCGGCGGCCAACGCCAGCGGCTCGCCATTGCCCGTGCAATCCTGGTTAATGCGCCTGTCCTGATCCTGGATGAGGCTACGTCGGCACTCGACGCAGAGTCGGAGCGGCTGGTTCAAAGAGCAATCAGCAATCTGGTACGCAATCGCACGACAATCGTGATTGCTCATCGTCTATCGACGGTACGCCGCGCAAACATGATCCTCGTGATGGAAGCAGGGCGAATTATCGAACGAGGCACTCATTCAGAACTGCTGGCGCGTGGCGGGCAATACAAAAAACTCTATGAGCTTCAATTCGCCGACGAGGAAGAAGAACTGGTAACAACACAATGAAATCAATGACCGGATACGGCAAGGCGATGGTGGCGGGGGACGACTTCTCCGTCTCCGTCGACTTGAAGACCGTTAACAATCGATTCCTCGATATACACTTGCGCGTCGGCTCCGAACTGGCTTCACTCGAGCCGTCAATAAAGAAACGCATCACCTCACGACTGTCGCGCGGTCGCGTCGATGTAACAGTGAGCATGGAACGCGTGGCGCAAATTGCTTATGAATTAAACCGGCCGTTGATCGCCGGCTACGTCAGTGCTTTGAAACAGCTCCAGCAGGATTTCAACATTGCCGGCGAACTCGACATCAACGTAATCGCGCGAATTCCCGGCGCCCTGCAACCAGCTCGGAACGGCATCGACGATCGGATAACCACCGCACTCGAACAAGCATTGGACCAGGCGCTGGACGAGCTTGAAAAAATGCGCGAGCAGGAAGGCGAAGCTCTCAAAAAGGAGCTGCGTGAACGAGTGCAGAAGATCGAGGCTCTCGTTCCGGTTATTGAAGGCTCGGCCGCAGGCCTCGCGGATGCTTATCGCCTGCGATTGCAGAAACGTATTGGGGAACTATTGAATCGCGGCGGACAGGTTATTGAGATCGATCCCGTGCGACTGGCCCAGGAAGTTGCCTACCTCGCGGATCGCAGTGACGTGAGTGAAGAGATGGTGAGGTTGCGCAGTCACCTTTCTCAGTTTCAGGAAGCGCTCGACGCGGCCGGCGACGCAGGAAAGATGCTCGACTTCCTGCTCCAGGAGCTCAACCGCGAGGCAAATACAACGCTTTCCAAATCTACCGATCTGGCCATCAAGGAGGCCGGTCTGGCGATCAAAGCAGAAGTGGAGAAACTTCGCGAACAGGTTCAGAATGTCGAGTAAAGTGAAAGAATTGCAGCCGGCCGGGCCAATCAGCCACCCTTCTCCCAGAGGCACACTCTTCGTCGTCAGTTCTCCATCGGGCGGCGGCAAAGGCACGATCATCCGTCACGTGCTGGATTGTGTCGAAAATCTTAGTTATTCTGTCTCGTTCACCACTCGTTCGCCACGTCCGAATGAAACACATGGCCGCGAATATTTCTTTACTACTCGCGAGACGTTCGACGAGATGGTGGCCGCGGGCGAGTTTCTCGAATGGGCCATCGTGCACGGAAACTTTTACGGGACATCGAAAAAGCAGATTCTTGAAGAAACCGGCGCAGGCGCGGACATCGTTCTCGAAGTCGACGTACAGGGCGCGGCGAGTGTGCGCCAATTGTTGATGGATTCGGTCAGCGTCTTTATTCTGCCGCCGTCATACGAAGTGCTGCGTCAGCGATTAATCGCACGAGGGACAGATAGTCCCGAGGAGCTTGAAGTTCGCTTGCGAAATGCGCCGGAAGAGTTAAAACAATATTCGGCCTTTGATTACGTAATCATCAACGACGAGATCGAGAGAGCCGCCGGACAACTTGCGTCGATCATTTATGCCGAGCGGGCCCGTTGCATGCGCCAGGAAGGTCTTATTCGGGAAGTAATTCAAAAGTTTCGAGACGATCAATCGTAGATTCATAGCTGAAGGAGCAATCGAGTGCCAACACCGACAGAGTTAGTTGACAGTGAAGTTGAAGAGACCAACGGCCAGGAAGTTGATTCGAAGTACCGCCTGATAATCCTCGCCGCAAAGCGCAGCAAACAACTGCAGCGCGGTGCGAACCCCAGGATTGAGATCGATCCTCAGAAACACAAGCCGACGCGAATTGCGTTGGAAGAAGTGATGCGCGGCCGCGTGCACTTTGATATCAAGCCGGACGGTAAGAATCCAGCGGACCAATAGGGCCACGGATCAGACGGATCTTTAAAGAGATCTGCGCAGATCATTTTAAATATCCGTCTAATCCGTGGCTCACATGCCTTTGTAATCAGGCCCACCCCCACCTTCTGGTGTTACCCAGTTGATGATCTGGTAGGGATCCATGATGTCGCAGGTCTTGCAGTGTACGCAGTTTGAGAAGTTGATCTGCAGGCGCCGGTTTCCGTTTCCACCGTCGTCAACCATTTCATAGACAGCAGCCGGACAGAAACGCTGACAGGGATTGCCGTACTCTTCGGCGCAACGTGTCGAACAGATATTGGTGTCGAGCACGTGTAGATGCGCCGGCTGGTCTTCATCATGGCCCACTGCCGCGTGGTAGACGTCCGTCACTTTGTTGAAAGTAAGCTTGCCGTCGAAGCGGAGATCCGTGTAACGCTGTTCGAGCTTGTCACTACGATAACCATACGACGAGAGCTTCTTCATCTCTTCGTAACCCGCGACGCCAGGATCTCTATCAAATAGTCCCCACGCGCGTCCCTTCGTGAAGAATTGCAAGCCCGTATTGACCAGCGCCAGCCAGCGGCCGTGTCTGAAACCCGAATGAAAGTTTCGCACTTTGTGCAACTCAGGCATGATCCAGCTATCGTTCAGCAGATCTTCATAACGCTCCAACTGGTCCGCGGAAAAGTCCTGCGCCTTCAAAGCGTCAAAGATGACCTGCGCGGCCAGCATCCCGCTCTTGATCGCGGAGTGAATTCCCTTTAAACGTTGCGGATTCAGAAGGCCGGCGCAGTCGCCTGCTAAAAGCACCCCATCGGCGTACATGCGTGGAATTGCAAAATAACCGCCCGCGGTGACGGTCTTGGCGCCATAACGAATCATCTTTCCGCCATCGAGCAAACGCGCGATGTATGGATGAGTCTTGAAGCGTTGGAACTCCGCATGTGGATCGATCAAAGGATCTTTGTAATCAAGACCCGTCACGTAACCGATATTCAGGACGCGGTTCTGCATTCCGTAAATCCAGCCGCCTCCGTAAGTATCCGTGTCGGAGGGAAAGCCGAGTGTGTGCGTGACGCGGCCCGCCGGGTATCGATCGTCAGGAAGCTCCCACAACTCTTTCACACCGAGACTGTAGACCTGTGGATCGCATCCTTCATCCAATCCGAGTCGTTCGATTAGTTGCTTTGTAAGCGACCCACGCGGTCCCTCGCCAAGCACGGTAACCTTTGCGCGTAAATCGACACCGGGTTCGTAGTTGACTTTGCGCTTACCTTCTTTATCGATGCCTTTATCGCCTGTCCGCACTCCAAGTACTCGGTCGTTCTCGTCGTAGAGCAAATCAGCGCCTGGAAACTCAGGAAAGATATTGACGCCTGCCTCTTCACACTTCTCGCCTAACCAGGCAGTCAGACGATTTAGCGACACAATGTAGTAACCGTGGTTCTTCAGGGGCGGCGGCGTGATCGGCGAGCGCAGTGCCAGCTTCGGTGTGAGATACAGGAAATGATCTTCTTTCACCGGAGACTCGAGCGGCGCGCCCTGTTCCTCGAAGTCAGGTATCAGTTCGCGCAGAGCTTTCGGGTCCATGACTGCGCCGGAGAGAATGTGTGAGCCAACGGTCGATCCTTTTTCGATCACCGCGATTTCAATGTCGCCGAGGGATTTGTCTTCTTTGACGAGTCGTGCGAGGTGCAGTGCGCCGCTGAGATTTGCGGGTCCCGCACCGACAAACACTACGTCGAAGTCCAGAGTCTCACGTTCCATATGTGATCGGCAGTATATCGAAATTGTGCGATCTCTGTAATCTGTGGTGTAAACTCACGCATACTTCAATGAGAATCACGAAAATCATATTTCTCCTGCCAATCCTGTTGGTGATTTTCTCTGCGCGTAACTCCACAAATGTCGAGTCGTTACCACCCGTGGTTTTGTGGGCATGGGAACGTCCCGAGAACCTCACATTTCTCGATCCGCAAACAACGGCGGTCGCATTCCTGGCGAAGACAATCACGCTTAGTGACGACAAGGTTTCAGTTAAACCACGGCTACAGCCATTACGAGTAGCTCCCGATACCAAACTGATTGCCGTGGTTCGAATCGAGACTGATCGAGCGCGCGCGCCTTCTCTTTCCTTAGCTCAACTTCAGCAAACGGCGCTGGAGATCTCTTCGCTGTCGGGCGTGTCAGTCGTGCAGATAGATTTCGACGCCACCGTTTCCGAAAGAGACTTTTACCGCAAACTGCTCCAACGCGTTCGCTTCGAACTGTCGCCGTCGGTCGGGCTCTCGATGACTGCGCTGGCATCATGGTGCGCCGGTGACAATTGGATCGCAGATCTTCCGGTGGACGAAGCTGTGCCGATGCTGTTTCGGATGGGTGTCGAGCGCCGTCAGTTTCAACGGCGACTTGAGACCGGCCAGCGTTTCGAAGCGGGGATCTGCCGGAATTCAGCCGGTGTTTCGACTGATGAACTGGTCACAGCTCCGGCAGTCAATCGCCTTTACATATTTAATCCCCAACCATGGACCAAAGAATCTTTCGCTCGCGCGATGGAGGCATACCGCAGATGACGCGTAAATACTTGCGCTCATTAGTTGTCGGCTGGCTGGCAGTTTTGCTCTTCAACTCAACGTCCGCACTCGCCTGTGGTCCAATTACGCTCGAAGCCGTGTTTGTGCACACGGTTCATCCGACCTATCCGATCGAGCGATTCGCAGCCGGGCGCGTTGGCGTCTTGCAACCCAGTTATGCCCGTTCTTATCTCTACGTCGCATATCGATATCTGAACGGTTCAGGCTTTACTCCTGCCGAGCAGCTTGCTTTGACGAAGTTCTGGCAGGACCGTCTTATCTCTCGCTACGCCCGGGAAGACGAAGACTGGACCAAAGCGTGGCTCGAAGCGCGACGCAAGGTTGCCAATCAAGGTCCAGAATCGATCACCGTTTATCGCAGCCGCGAGAAACCGAACGACTATGAAAGCTATTTGAACTGCCAGAAAGATGCTTTCGATACCGCGATTGCCACGCTAAACGAGCGAATCGCGAAATTTGGACCAGACAATCCCGCCATCAAGACGTGGGTTGCAGCGCAGGACCAGGTATTCAGCAACTGCGGCGGCGGCAGTGTCATTCCCGAACCGCTTCCAACGGATGCAGACGCCTTGCAGCGCGCGGACCGTTCGTATCAAATCGCCGCGGCGAATTTCTACGCGGGAAATCTCGGCGAAGCTCGAAAAGACTTCGAGGCCATCGCCGCTGACTCCAGTTCACCCTGGCAACGAAATGCGGTCTATCTGGTCGCACGCGCCCTCGTGCGCAAGGGCAGTCTGGGTTCCGAGGAACAGAAGAAGGAGTCGCTGAACGCTGCCGAAGCCCAATTACGAAACATCCTTGCCGATAAAAAACTTTCCTCGCTGCACGCTGCTTCGACACGTCTGCTTAATCTCGTTAGCTTACGCCTGCATCCCGCGGAGCGTCTGACTGAGCTGGCGCGCATACTTACGGCAAAGACTGAGAACCAGAACCTGAAGCAGGATCTTTGGGATTACACAGCTTTGCTGGACGATTACCTGGAAGAGGACGAGGCCGGGAACGCGCCGCCGGGGGTCCCTAAAACAGAGGACTTAACGGATTGGATTGCGACGTTTCAGGATTCCAGTGCCGGTGTAAGGGACCATGCGCTTGAGCGCTGGCAGACAACGCATGCAAATCCGTGGCTCGTAGCTTCCTTAGCAGCGCTCGAGGGCAAGGATCCGAAGGCAGCAGAACTGATCGCTGAAGCACGGAAGGTCCCGAGCACTTCGGCCGCGTTTGCGTCGGCACGTTTTCATGCGATTCGTTTGTTAATGGAGTCTGGCAAGAATGCCGAAGCGCGTACCTTACTCGACCAGACGTTGAAGTCAGAGCGAGCGCAATTCGACGAGTCGTCGCTGAATCTGCTGATCGGCCGGCGCATGTTGCTCGCGAATTCATTAACAGAGTTTCTGACTGATGCCACGCGCGTCCCAACAGCTTTGAGCTGGAACGACGATGGCCGCGAGATCCCTACGGCTGATGAGGAGACGTCCGCTGAGGCCAAGTCGCAAAGGGGTAAACCTCTCTTCGACGTCGATGCCGCTTACGCCCTCAACCAACAATTACCACTATCCTTGCTCAAAGAGGCGGTCAAAAGTGATGTCCTTCCCGCCGGGCCAAGGCGCGACTTGACACAAGCCACCTGGCTTCGCGCAGCCTTGCTGGGTGATACAACAACCGCCGACGAGTTGGTTCCGGTCCTTGGCAAATTGGTTCCCGAAATCTCGGAACTGCTGAACACCTACCGTTCGACCACATCACCAGACGAAAAGAAGTTTGCGGCGATTTATGCATGGCTGAAGACTCCCGGAATTGAGCCAGTCGTGGATGCAGGCCTGGGAAGAGAGACACCGTTGCACCAGCAGGACTCTTATCGCGACAACTGGTGGTGTTCTTCCTATTTGCAGCCGGCGACAGATGAGGAGAACCGCGAGGTGGTGGAGTTTACGGCGACGACGAATGGCGCGCCGCCTCGTTTTCTCACGCCGTCAGAGGTTGCACACGGCGCGAAAGAGTGGTCTGCGTTGATGGCGCTGGGCACAGCGCCCAATTACCTTACGCGGCAAGTTATTCAATGGGCCAACAGTCATCCGAACGATCCGCGCGTGCCCGAGGCCCTGCATCTGGCCGTTAAGACCACGCGCTTTGGTTGCACCGACAAGGATTCCTCTCGCTGGTCCAAAGCAGCTTTCGACCTGCTGCATCGCAAATACCCCACGAGCACCTGGGCAAAAAAGACGCCATACTGGTTCAAGGATTGAAAATGGAACAAGCACAATTTACCAACCACCTGATCAACGAGACGAGTCCTTATCTGCTTCAGCATGCGCACAATCCGGTCGATTGGCATCCGTGGGGCGACGAAGCGTTTGAAATAGCGCGCCGTGAGAACAAGCCTGTCCTGCTCAGCATCGGTTACTCAGCTTGTCACTGGTGTCACGTGATGGCACATGAGTCTTTCGAAGACGAACAGATCGCGAAGCTCATGAATGAGTACTTCGTGAACATCAAAGTCGATCGCGAAGAGCGTCCGGACCTGGATCAGATCTACATGAATGCAGTCCAGATGATGACTCATCACGGTGGCTGGCCGATGACTGTGTTTCTGACGCCGGACGCAGTTCCCTTCTACGGTGGCACATATTTTCCGCCTCAGGATCGCTACAACATGCCCGGGTTTCCGAGAGTGCTGATTGGTGTTGCAGAGGCGTATCGTGACAAACCGGATGAGATTCGTGAGAACAGTGTCTCTTTGATCAGAGAACTTCGCCGGCTGAGTGAAACCAGCGGGTCCGATCAGCCAATCGAGACTGAGTTTCTCGACGCCGCCTACATTGGCGCAGTTCGTAGTTACGACTCGATCAACGGGGGTTTCGGTGGTGCGCCTAAATTCCCGCCGGCGATGACGCTCGAGTTTCTATTACGCACACACGTTCGCACCGGCAACCACGAAGCACTCGAGATGGTGAAGTACACGTGCGACAAAATGGCGAATGGCGGCATGTATGATCAGCTCGGCGGCGGATTTCATCGCTATTCAACTGACGCCAGGTGGCTTGTGCCTCACTTCGAAAAGATGCTTTACGACAACGCTCTGTTGTCGCGCCTCTATCTCCACTATTTTCAGGTCAGCGGCGAACAGTCAGCGCGAGAAACCGTCGAAGGAATTCTTGACTATGTTCTGAGAGAGATGACACACGCGGACGGAGGCTTTTATTCAACGCAGGATGCCGATTCAGAAGGTCACGAAGGAAAGTTCTTCGTTTGGGACAGCAAAGAAATCCAGCAGACGTTAGGCGAAAAAGACGCGGCAATTTTCTCCTCTTACTACAACATCACAGAGGCTGGAAACTTTGAAGGCAAGAATATTCCAAACATCACTCGCCCTGCAGAAGACGTCGCAAAGTCGCTCGGGATTTCTGAGGCCGAGCTTGACACATCACTCAAAGAGAGCCGCCGCAAACTGTTTGAGTTGCGCGAGACGCGCATCAAGCCTGATCGAGATGAAAAAATACTCACCGCATGGAATGGTCTGATGTTGGCGAGCTTCGCTGAAGCTGGTGTGATCTTGAACCGCCCCGACTACACTGAAGCGGCGCGACGAAACGCGGAGTTTGTTCTGTCGAAGCTTCGTGAGAATGGACGGCTGCTGCGCACGTGGAAAGACGGGCGAGCGAAGTTTAATGGTTATCTCGAAGACTATGCGTTTCTCAGCGAAGGCCTGCTGACTCTGTTCGAGACAACCGGAGAGTTGCGTTGGCTTAAAGAAGCGCTGGCCTTGACTGACCGCATGATTGAAGAGTTTTGGGATGATGAGAGCGGCGGGTTTTACTTTACAGGGAAGAGCCACGAGAGCTTGATCGTTCGCTCCAAAGATTATTTTGATAACGCGACACCGTCGGGTAACTCGGTCGCGGCGATGCTGCTGGTCCGGCTCGCGGCGCTCACCGGTCGTGACAACTACCGCAATCTGGCGACGGCAGTTTTGCGGGAGATTGGCGATCAGGCGCGTCGCTATCCGTCCGGCTTTGGTTACGCCCTCTCGGCGGTTGATTTTCTGCTTTCGACGCCAAAGGAAGTGGCGATTGTCGGGAAAGATGCGACGGATATCGGACCACTCCTGGCGGAGACTTGGCGGAGATACATTCCGAATAAGGTGGTCGCCCCCGGCTTCGGCGATGATCCCGAGGCTGGGCAAATCACTCCACTTTTGGCAAATCGTGCGCTCAGCAATAACCTCGCGACGGCGTACGTCTGTGAAAACTTCACCTGCAAGCTGCCAGTAACCGATGTAAGCGCTCTCTCAGCACAGCTTTAGACAGGATTTTCAGGATTTGCCGGATGAACAGGATTCAATCGTGTTCATCTTGCAAATCTTGTAAATCAACGCTATATTTACCTTCGTGCCCAACAATGTTGGCACCATACCAAGCGCGCAAAACCAAATCCACCAATTTCGTTAGAAATCTCCTGTTCCCGGAAGGATTGAGCCCCAGCAATGCAGAAAACCAACTGGAGGAGCACCGCTCTCATGGCAGGTATCTCTGTCGTGAGTGTTGTCTTGCTGTTGTCTGCGGTTATCACCACCGTTGACCTTGCGCTGTTCACTGACGTAGGAATCCGCTCATGGTTGCTGCTAATCCTCATTACGGTAGCTTCGAGCCCGCTCACCGTTCGCGTAACCAGTAATGACGGCATTCTCCGAAGCAGAGAGTCTATTGCCGACTCGTTTGTGCTTCTGGCAGTCATGCTTTACGCGGTTCCGCCCTCAAACGCCACTGGCCCCGCAGTCCTCCTTGCCGCCCTCGTCGCGTTCGTTTCCACTTACCGGATCGCAACCAATCGTGAAGTACTGCTCAAAACAGGCATGGCGGTGGTTTCGACTTTCGTTGCGGCGTCGTTTTACGGAGCCCTCATCACTCTATTTGCTGGTCAAAACGAGTTTCCAACCCAGGGTGCACTCCCTCTCAATGTTCTTCTCATTCCGCTTCTCGTCCTTGCAACTCTACAGTACGCATTGAGCACGATTGCCACGGCGTGGTGTTTGAGTTTTGAAGCCGGAAAGTTCACGCTTGTTCCGACTCCGGAAACAGTCGTTTGGACGCTCACCACGAAGCTCGCGGGCGCGGCTTCGGCGGTGTTGTTCTATACCGCAGTTTTCAACCAGAGTCTCGCACACGCAGTTCTGGGTCTACTGATCTCCGTCCTCATGTACCTGCTTTATCGCTTCAACGAGCGACGTCTGCAAGAAATCCGGCACGGCGAAGCTGAAAGACGCCAGCATGCGGAAGAGATGGCGAACATTCACATGAACACCATCGAGTCGCTGGCCATCGCGATCGATGCGAAAGACCAAACGACTCACGGTCACGTGCGCCGTACACAACTCTACGCGCAGCAGATGGGACGGCTCCTGAAAGTTTCCGAACAGGAGATACGTGCACTTCACGCGGGTGCGTTGCTTCATGACATCGGCAAACTTGCGGTGCCTGAATACATCCTCAACAAACCAGGCAAACTTACCGAGGCCGAATTCGCAAAGATGAAGATCCACCCTGTCGTGGGCGGTGACATTCTCAAACGCGTCAACTTCCCTTACCCGGTCGAAGACATCGTGCGTTATCACCACGAGAAATGGGACGGCAGCGGTTATCCGAAAGGCCTCAAGGGCGAAGGGATTCCACTTGTCGCAAGGATCATCTCGGTAGTTGATTTCTACGACGCCACACGTTGCGATCGTCCTTATCGCAAAGGAATGAAACGTGAGGAGTCGCTCGCGCTTTTGCGCAGCATGATTGGCAGCGCCTTCGATCCGAAGGTGGTCGAAGTTTTCACCAGGCACGTGGAAGAGTTCGATCGCATGATCGACTCGCAGGACATTCAGGAGCAAGTTGCTTCGACGCCAACTGTTGATACTCAGACGAGTACGAAGCCCGATGCCGGTCTGGCGCCCGATATTCTGGGAGTTGCGGAAGAAGCTTCGCCGTTCCGATCGATCAGTGAAGCGCAACGCGAGGTTTTTGCGCTACATGAAATCGCACAGACGATCGGTTCGTCGCTCAACCTCAGCGATACTGTAACGCTCATCGCGAACAAGCTGCGCGCGATCGTACCATTCGACACCTGCGTAATTTATCTGGTTGACGATCCCTCGGGCAAAGCGATCGCCGCGCACGTGGTGGGTGAAGAGATAGAATTGTTCAAACGCCGTCGCATCAATATCGGCGACGGGATTACGGGCTGGGTGATTGCGAATTCCCGATCGATGTGCAATGCGAATGCGGATTTAGACATGATCGGAGTTCCCGATGAAGTGGTAAAACGCTTCCGCGGCGTGTTGGTCTCGCCGTTGCTGCGTGAGGACGGCGCCTTTGGTGCGATCTCTTTGTACTCGCAAAGCCGTACGTCATACAGCACCGAACACGTGCGACTGCTCGAATCAGTTTGCCAGCACGCTTCGAGCGCCCTCAATAATGCGCTGACTTACGAGCGCACTCGCGAAAGTGCTCTTGTCGATCCGTTGACGGAATTGCCCAATGCTCGTGGCTTCTACATGATGCTGGAGCAGCGACTCGCCGAGTGCCAGCGCATGAACAAGGAACCCCTGGCCGTTGTTTGTATGGACATCGACGATTTCAAGGTCGTGAACGATCAGTACGGACATTCCATTGGCGACCGTTTGCTGGCGAGTGTTGCAGGCGTCGTGCGCCGCGAGCTCAGACAGATGGATATTCTGACGCGCTACGCCGGAGACGAATTCGTAGCGATCATGCCGATGGCCTCGGGCAAAATGGCAGAGTCGATCAGCGAGCGAATGCGGAATGCGGTGGAAGACCAACTGTTCTCGGTGCGCACGGGCACAATGGTCGGTTTGGGAGTGAGTCTTGGCGTCGCGTGCTTTCCGGAGGACGGGGAGACCTCCGAAGAGCTCCTGAGCGCCGCCGCTCGCCGCATGCAGCATGACAAGAACGGACGCAAAACCGTTCTCACGGTCGCCGGCGCCGGCCTCGCCCCAATCGACATGATGACCTGAGCCACAACAGGCACAAAAAAGAGTTAGCCACAAAAAGGCACAAAAAGCACAAAATGATTATTCATTAAAGGCGCCCACTATTTTTTAGGAATTTCTTGGGGCGCCTCTCACTCAATAATCGTTTTGTGCTTTTTGTGCCTTTTTGTGGCTAACTCTTTTTGTGGCATAATCCGACCTTTTATGAGCAAACAAACAATCGAACCCCCGGACGTCGACCCTAAACAGCTTCAAAAGGAAAGGGACGAGGTCAAGGAACGCCAAAAGGACCGAGTCAACCACAGCGGGCTCAAAGTCGCTCAACTGGTTGAACTCTACCGGCAGATGCTCTTGATCCGTCGCTTCGAGGAGAAGTCTGCGGAAGTTTATGTCGCCGGCAAAATCGGTGGCTTCTGTCACCTCTACATCGGCCAGGAAGCCGTCGGCGTCGGCACCATTTCAGCCATTAGAAAAGACGACTACGTGCTCGCCAGCTATCGCGAACATGGCCTCGCACTCGCGAAGGGCATGTCGGCCAGAGCCATCATGGCGGAGCTTTATGGCAAAGCCACGGGCTGCTCGAAAGGCAAAGGCGGCTCGATGCACATGTTCGACAAGAGCCTCGGCTTTCTTGGTGGACACGCCATCGTCGGTGGTCAGATCCCGCTCGCAACCGGAACGGCTTTCGCCACGAAATATCAGGGCACCGATCAGGTAACGCTCTGTTACTTCGGTGAAGCGGCGGTGAATCAGGGCGCATTCCACGAATCGCTCAACATGGCCCAGCTTTGGAAGCTCCCCTGCATCTACATCTGCGAGAACAATCAGTA
>Ga0111539_10000643_pt1 | contig 45175 bp, 38 predicted proteins | sample RhiMethybrSRZTD1_FD_79667 | JGI IMG/M metagenome (GOLD analysis project Ga0111539, IMG submission 79667) | Populus rhizosphere microbial communities from Tennessee, USA - Rhizosphere MetaG P. TD hybrid SRZTD1 (version 2) (version 2) | ecosystem: Host-associated > Plants > Roots > Rhizosphere >... | reverse complement strand
CTCGCCAACGCGCTCTCGAGGAGCCTGCGGTTACCGCTGGACGAAGTCAGTCTGGTGCGGGTTTCGGAGTCGGAGAAGTACCGCGCGGGCATGGATGTGAAAGGACGCCGGGACACCGTCGCCGAGGCGTTCAAAGTTATCCATCCGAGGCTGGTTGCCGGCGAGGATGTGCTGCTGGTTGACGATGTTTTTACTACCGGGGCAACCGTGTCTGCCTGCGCCGAAGTGCTGATTGCGGCTGGCGCCGGGAGCGTGTTCGTCTTGACCTTAGCCAGGGCCTGAGTGGCCGGCCAGGTCGGGCGATAAACCACATAATTTTGACACCTTCTTCCGCGCTCGCGTAATATCGCGGTAATGAATGGCAGGGTTTTAGTTCTTAATACTTCCTTTGAGCCCATCAATGTGTGCACCGAAAGGCGCGCCGTCGTGATGATCTTTAAGGGAGTAGCGCGGGTAGAGGAGCACAATGGTCACATCCTCCATTCGCAGAAACTCACCATTCACGCACCTTCTGTTATTCGCTTGACTGAGTACATCCACATTCCTTTTGAACGTCGATCGCTGTCGCGGAAGAACATTCTTCTGCGTGACCACTCGACCTGCCAGTATTGCGGCACGCAGTATCCGCCCTCGGAGCTGACGCTCGATCATGTGCTGCCACGCTCGCGTGGAGGGGAGTCCGCGTGGGATAATCTGGTTGCCTGCTGCAAGCGTTGTAATCATCGAAAGGGAAACCGGACTCCGGAGGAATCCGGGATGCATCTGTTGCGCAGGCCTCGTGGGTTCTCGCTGCATGTAAACCGTCAAATCATGCGGTACCTTGGGAGAGCTGACGAGACGTGGAGAAAGTATCTGTTCTACGAATCAGACGGTCGAGAATAGTTGGCATCAAACCGGCGCGGCCCCACACATAGAAAGAGGAATCATGAATCAAACAATTTTGGCGATCGCGGGACTCGGCACTCCCGAGCTTATAGTCATCGTGCTCGTGATCTTTTTGCTTTTCGGCGCCACCAGGCTGCCTCAATTGGCGAAAGCCCTGGGCCAGAGTAAGAAGGCGTTTCGCGAAGGGATCGAAGAAGGAGAACGGGAACCTCCTCGTAAGGAAGTGAAGGAGTAGCGCTTGCCCGGACGGGCTGGCTACTGAAATATGCAGGAGCAAAAAACAGGAGTAGATACTTCTCACCTGCTCCTGTTTGCTGCTCCTGGCTCCCGATTTTTAGTGGCTGTGAGTTTTTTGTCCGACGATCAGAGTCGCTTTTACGGAAAGCGCGAACTCCGCCTCATGCCTCTCTTCGTTTATTAATCGAGAGATCTCGCTGAACAAGTCGGCCCTCTTATCAACGGGTACGAGGGCCAGCCAATCCTGCATGAGAAACTCTGCGACGAGCGGAGAGTTTAGAAACTGTTCGCCTGATTCGAAATCAAACTCCTCGATTCGGGTCCAGGATTGAACGTCTCTCAGTCCTTCATCCTCGGCCAGTTGTTCGATGTCAGAAATGGTGGGCAGTTCTGTGATCAACTGCTCCACGTCGGATTCGTGATCGAGGAGACCGTTGTTGTGCAGTGCCTCCCAGTAAATCGAAAAGAACTCGCCAAAGCTCGAAGCGGTCGGCAGTGTTAGAGCGACGTTTGCGCCCGGCGCGGCGACGCGCACTAGTTCCGAAAACATCGTCCTTACTCTTTGACGCGAGACGAGTGACGCGTTTCCGATAACCAAATCGAAGCTGTTGTCCTGCAAGTTGAGTTTGTCGGGCGGCGCGGTGTCGAAACTGATCTGTTCGTTTGTGGCGGTTGCTTTTGCCCGCGCCAACTCGATGCATTCCGAGTTCTCGTCAACGCACAGCAGTTCCAGCTTTTCGCCGCCACGGTCGAGCAGCGCCAACGCGTGTCCGCCGGTTCCTGCAGCAACGTAAAGCGCCTTTCCTTCCTTGGGAAGCTCGACGTGTTCGTCGATTAACTCCGCGAAACGTTCGCCCCAATCGGGCGCGATGAACAAGTCATGAAGGAATGCGAGTTCCTTGTCCGACTTCCTGTTACTGGTCACTCTCAATATCCTCACCCTGCGGTTGTTCTGGTAGTCCTTCGTCTGAAAAATATTTTCTGCCGCGTAGTTGTTCAGGCAAACATTCCATCTCTTGTTCGGCTGACGGGTCGCTGTGAACATACCGGTAGTCTTTGCCGTAGCCAATCTGCTTCATCAACGGCGTCGCGGCATTTCTCAGATGAAGCGGAACCGGTATACGTGCCGTTTCTTCCGCATCTACCAACGCCGCATGATATGCGTTCTTCACTGCGTTCGACTTGGGGGCGCGCGCGAGATAAATCGTCGCCTGCGACAAGGGAAACAGTGCTTCGGGCAGGCCAATCAATTGCACGATGTCGGCGGCAGCGGCAGCCTGGACCATTGCTTGTGGATCTGCAAGGCCGATGTCTTCCGACGCGAGAATACACAAACGCCGCGCGATGAAAACGGGATCGGCGCCACCTTCAATCATTCTCGCGAGCCAGTAAAGACCTGCATCGACGTCTGAGTTTCGCAACGACTTAATGAGCGCGGAGATAAGGTTGTAGTGTTCCTCACCGCCTTTGTCGTAAGCGTAGTGAGCACGGCCGAGCGCCTCGATCACCGTCTGCTCTGAGACTGTTCTGACGGCGTTCGCATCAGGTGCCGTCGATTCAACGGCTGCGTCCAGTGCTGTGAGTGCTACTCGCGCGTCGCCGCTGGCGGAGTGCGCGATTCGTTCGAGCAGTTCATCTGAAACTGACGGATTGAAACTGGCCAGACCACGCTCCTCGTTACGGAGCGCGTTTGTGAGAACGATTTTGATCTCGTCATCGGAAAGCTGGTTGAGCACCAAAACTCTGGAGCGTGACAGGAGTGCCCCCGTGACTTCGAAAGACGGATTTTCGGTGGTCGCGCCGATGAGCGTGATTGTGCCGTTTTCGACAGCGTGTAACAGTGCGTCCTGCTGTGACTTGTTGAAACGATGGATCTCGTCGATAAAAAGAACGGTGCGTTTGCCATATCGTTTCTCGGCCTTCGCGCGATCGATGGCTTCGCGCAGATCCTTCACGCCCGAGAAGACCGCGGAGAGGGCAATAAAGTTTAAGCCGCTACTGTCAGCCAGCAAGCGCGCGAGCGTCGTTTTTCCGGTGCCCGGTGCGCCCCACAGAATCAACGATGGCAGCGCGCCGCCGCCCGCGAGCAGTCGTCGCAGGATACGGCCTTCGCCCACGAGGTGCGTCTGGCCGACAAATTCCGTCAACGAGCGCGGTCGCATACGCTCGGCCAGAGGCGTGCCCTCGAGGGGTGGGGCGACGTCAGGGGCGTCGCTAAACAGACTTCTTGAATTCCATCGGTCCATGGCGCAAAAACGATGTATAATTATCGCCGAAAAGAATTAAACACGCGACCAGCGGGGATTGCCTGACGACACCTTAGCCCGAGTAAAAAGGTTCTAAAAACGCAATTTTTTCGGGTAAAGTATCCAGAATCTTCATTGGAACGCGACTACAGATATCTGCGTATAGTTGGCTGCGGACGATAAACCCCGCGATTTTAGGGGCCGCAAGGCGATTGGAGAGCAGACCATGAGGAATGGAAGAGACATTTTGAGAATTGCGGGCATGATTGTCCTGGGACTTATTGTTTTCTTTATTGTGCTCCCGCTGGCATTGAAGGTAGTGGGAATTACATTGGGCATCATAACTGGACTGGCAGTGCTACTGATCCAGGTGGCAGTAACCCTGGCGGTTGCGTACCTCGTTCTAGTCGGAATACGTGCCCTGCTACGCTAGCTGTCTAGCCACAAAAAGCACAGGAGGCACAAAAGGGAGATTTATCCTGTTTGTGCCTCTTGTGCTTTTTTGTGGCTAAACGTTGAAGCGGAAGTTAACTATATCGCCTTCCTGCATGATGTAGTCTTTTCCCTCGAGTCGAAGTAGCCCCTTCTCACGCGCCGTGGCGTAGGAGCCTGCTGACATCAGTTCCTCATAGCTCACGATCTCGGCGCGAATGAAACCACGTTCAATGTCTGAGTGAATGGTGCCCGCGGCTGTTTGTGCGCGAGTGCCCTGGGGGATCGTCCAGGCGCGTACTTCCTTCTCACCGGCAGTCAAGAACGACATCAAGCCCAGCAGGCGATAGGCGCTCTTGATCAATTGATCTACTCCACTCGTCTTCACATTGAGACTGTGCAAATAGTCGACACGCTCTTCCGGTGGCAGCGCTACAAGATCTGCTTCGAGCTGTGCACAGATGACCACGCTCTCCGCAGCTTCCCTGGCCGCGACCTCACGAACAGAGTTCACCATTGAATTGTGATCGAGATCAGCGAGCGCCGACTCCTCAACGTTGGCGGCATAGATGGTCGGTTTAGCCGTTAAGAGAAAGAAGTTGCGCGCGACAGCACGCTCATCATCGGGGAGTGTGACGGTTCGTGCAGATCGACCTTCTTCCAGCGCCGGCTGGATCTTGTCGAGCACGTCCAACTCCTGACGCGCAACCTTATCTCCACTCTTGAGATTCTTTTGTGCTTTCTCGCGTCGACGCTCCACGGTGGCAAGATCTGCCAAAGCCAGCTCGATCTGGATAGTCTCGATATCGCGTAGCGGGTCGACTGCCCCTTCCACGTGGACGATGTTTTCATCCTCAAAGCAGCGGACAACCTGGACCACGGTATCGGTTTCTCTGATATTAGCCAGAAACTGATTTCCAAGACCTTCGCCTTTGGACGCCCCGCGCACGAGTCCGGCGATGTCGAGAAATTCAACTGTTGCCGGCACGATCTTTTCTGTCTTGACTAACCGAGCAAGCGGTTCGAGTCGTTCATCAGGCACGGAAACCACGCCGACATTCGGCTCGATAGTGGCGAAGGGATAATTCGCCGCGAGGGCGGACGATTGCGCTGTGAGCGCGTTGAATAGAGTCGATTTGCCCACGTTGGGCAGTCCCACAATACCTGCTCTTAACATTCATTTGCCTCGTGCAGAAAACTAACCGATTACAAACACGGATGCAAAAGCGGGTATAATCCCAAACTGACTGGCGACACCAAACAATAGGCGGCAACTCTCAGCTCCGATAGATGATCGCGTCTCTGTTACTGGCCTTATTAGTCACGTTTAGCGGCACCATTGCGACTTATCTCTACGACGAAAACGCGTCGTTGGGTGCACGACTATGCGCCGGAGGCGCGATTGGATTAGCCGCGCTCGGGCTGATCGGGTTTGTGGTTGCTTCACTGGTGGGCCTCAGTGGAGCTGCAGTGTTGTTTAGCGCCCTTATCTGTTGCAGCCCGCTCGCACTCCTGACAGATGGAGCGATCGCTGCGCACCTGAAAAGAGATCTGGATGCGGTTTCGATCGGCGCTCGAAGGCTCGTTACAAAAACCGATGCAACTTCGATCGGATACGTTTTGTTCTACGCGGTCGTTGCAGTGGTGCTGTGGAGAGTTTTCACCCGGGCGGTGATTGAAGACAGTAGCGGAATGAGCACCGGGCTGCTGAATAACTTCGGCGATCTTCCATTTCACATCAGCGTCATCACGAGTTTTGTTTTCGGAAACAATTTCCCGCCTGAAGATCCCACGTACGCCGGAGTTCGATTCACGTATCCGTTTATCTCCGACTTCGTTTCAGCGATGTTTGTGCGCTGTGGCGCAGACCTTCGCGAATCGATGTTCATCGAGAACTACATTCTCGGGCTTTCTTTCGTCGGCCTGGTCCATCGCTGGGCCCTCGTGATGTTGCGCGACAAGCTGGCCGCCATCATCACGCCGTTACTCGTGATATTGAATGGCGGTCTCGGCTGGACACAACTGTTTGCGAAAGCCGGAACGAACGAAGGAGGCTTGTGGGGCGTCTTGATGGACATGCCGCCTTCATTCACTGTTGTTCCGGACACGACCTGGCGTTGGGGTAACGCCATTTCCGCGCTTCTGATACCGCAACGTGGATTTTTGATGGGCCTGCCTCTGGCAACTATCGCTTTCACATACTGGTGGATCGCCAACGACAAGAAGCGGACACCCGAAGCGGCTGAAACCGGGAAAAAGACACGAGCAGGCGAAAAGCAGAAGAGCGTCCGGCAGCAGCAGGAAGCGACGCGTGTCGCTTTCGCCAATCGAGCCATGATTGCGGCCGGCGTCGCAGCAGGATTGTTGCCCCTCGTCCATGCTCACAGTTTTGTTGTCGTAATGGGGATGGCGGCATGTCTGGTGTTGATTCAACGGCGCTGGCGCGAGTGGTTCATATTCTTTGCCGTAGCGTCTGTGATCGCGATTCCGCAACTGCTCTGGTCGACGATCCACAGTTCAGTGGATGCCGGCAGTTTCTTTGCGTGGGAAGTAGGTTGGGACCACGGGCAGGAAAATCCGATCCTGTTCTGGTTTATGAATACGGGGTTCTTCATACCTCTCCTGCTCATTGCAGTTCTTATGCGAGGCGCGGGATACCTGGTGCCAAAACGGCTCCTGCTTTTCTATCTGCCGTTCACGCTGTGCTTCATCGTTCCCAACCTGATCAAGATGGCTCCGTGGATCTGGGACAACATTAAAGTCCTCTACTACTGGTGGCTTGCATCTGCGCCTCTGGTAGCGTTGCTGCTGGCGAGACTCTGGCATCAGGGAGGAACGCGGCGATTACTCGCCGTCGTTCTGTTTGTTTGCGTCACACTCGCAGGCGCGCTCGACGTTGCGGGTATTTCTCTGCGTTCAGTCCGATACCAGGTTTTCGATGCGGCGGGACTTCGCTTTGCCGAGTTGGTGAAAGCTCAAACAGCACCTCGCGCACTGATCGTGCATGCTCCAGTTCATAACACTCCGGTGTTCCTTACCGGTCGTCGTTCACTGATGGGATATCCGGGCCACATCTGGACGCACGGACTTCAATTTGTGCAGCGAGAAGGGGAGATCAAACGCATTTACCTCGGCGCGCCCGACGCCGAGCAGTTAATCAGGAAGTACGGCATCGAGTATCTTGTAGTTGGACCTCAGGAGCGAGTTGTCACTCCAGTCAACGAAGTATTCCTTACTCGCTTTCAGAAAGTTGGAGAAGTTGGTGAGTACAAACTCTACAAAATCAGATAGCAGTCCGAAGTCGCGTGCGAAGAGCCGGGGCTCGGAGAGTGAGGTTCCGGTTCCAGGTATACAGGACGTGCCGGAGCAGGTCTGGCGCATCGGAGTGATCGTAATCTTCTTGATCGCGGCTGTATTACGGTTCTATGACCTGAACCTCGTGCCGCTGCATCACGATGAAGGCGTAAACGGAAACTTTCTGGTGCGGCTCGTCCGGGAGGGTTTTTATCAGTACGATCCGGCAAACTATCACGGCCCAACTCTCTACTACTTTTCAGCCGTGATCCCATGGATCACGAAACTCTTATTTGGGTCAACTGCTCGCGACAATTACGGTCTTACTACATTCAATATCAGACTGATACCGGTACTCTTCGGGTTGGGCACGATCGTTTTAGTGTTCTTGTTGCGCCGGCGATTGGGAACGGTCGCCACACTCTCTGCGGCTCTCTTGCTGGCTGTTTCTCCGGGGGCTGTCTATCTCTCGCGCTATTACATACACGAATCACTATTTGTCTTTTTTACGCTCGGAATCGTGGTGGCTTGCGTGTGGGCCTACGACACGCGGAGGCCCGGTCATTTGATTTGGGCAGGTGCTTGCGCTGCGCTTCTTTTTGCGACGAAAGAGACGGCGATGATCTCCGCCGGAGTGCTCATCATTGCGTTGGTATTAACGCTCATTTATTTGTACTTCAATCGTAAGCCGGCTGTTCAAGGGAGCAAGCGAAACCAACCGCTCGGCCATTGGGATCGCATCAAGCACGAGCTCAGTCGCATGATTGATCAAATGAGTGGTGCCGGCAGTCTCATACCGGCTCTTCTTACGACACTCTTTGTTTACTTCGCGGTGTACCTGCTCTTCTACTCATCGTTCCTCACCAACAATAAAGGCATCATGGATTCGCTGCAGACGTTTGCTATTTGGAAAAAGACCGGCGCCGAAGCGCACGTGCATGCAGCGGAACAGTATGTCAAATGGCTCATTAGCATAGAGTCGCCGCTATTACTTCTTGGCGCTGCCGGAGCGGTGATTGTTGTCTTGAAGCCAAAAAACTGGTTCGCGCTCTTTTGTGCCTTGTGGGCCTTTGGTCTCATTGCAGCCTACTCGCTCATTCCTTATAAGACGCCGTGGTTGATGCTGAATTTCCTCGTACCACTCGCGCTGATTTCCGGTTATACGATCCAAGCGATTTACGACCTGGATCATGGTCAATTGAGATTGGCCTCCGCCGTCTTGCTCGTGACAGTAGCCGTGGCGACTTATCAGTCCATTGACCTGAATTTTGTTAACTACGATAACGACGATACGAAGTATGTCTACGTTTATGCGCACACTCGGCGAGGCACTCTGGACCTCGTCAACCAGGTCGAACAGATTGCTAAGGAAAACTCCGGAAACCTGACCGGAATAACGATCGTGAGCCCGGACTACTGGCCGTTACCGTGGTATTTCCGAAACTTCAGTCGCGTCGGATATTTCGGGCGGATGGCTGCCTCCAGTGAACCAATGATCATCGGCAATGAAAATCAGAAACAGGAACTCGACGCCAATTTCGGCCAGTTGTACCGGCAGGTGCCATCGAAAGAGGCCGGCGGCAGTTTTGAATTGCGACCGGGCGTGAAGTTGCTCCTGTATGTGCGTCGCCCCGAAGCGCCACAGTCCGTGCCTCCCTCGATTCTGAAGCCCTGAAGTCCTAGCCGTGGATAGGCGGGGTGCTTAACTGTGGTCCTCACTTCAGTTAAGGACATCTTACTTTAAGTTGTGGTTGACTTTCTAAGCACTCCCACTTATAGTGGCTCACCCGTAATGTTCAAACTCCAGCGCCTGGAAATTACTGGCTTCAAATCCTTCGCCGACTACACCGAAATAATCTTCACAGGGGACGGAATCACCGCCATCGTTGGGCCTAACGGCTGCGGCAAGAGCAATGTCGCGGACGCGATCGCCTGGGTTTTGGGCGAGCAGCGCGTCAAACATCTGCGCGGCGGTGAAATGAAGGACGTCATCTTTCAGGGCTCGCGAGACCGTCAGCCCAGCGGCATGGCCGAAGTAGTCATGCACATGGTGCGCGACGAAGTGCTGGAATCTGAGCCTGACATTGAAGACATCGATTCAACACTCGAGAAGATCGACGATCGACTCGTCAACCTCGATGAGATCCTGCCGCAGGAGCAACAGCAGGCAGTTGAAACCGAGCCGGTGCAGGTCACCGAGGCCGACGTGGTGCCTGAAGTCGCTGCTTCAGAAGCGACTACTTCCGAGCCGGCTGCGGTACACAAGGCGACATACAAGCGACACTGGCGCCGCCGCAATCTCGCGCTCGAGTTTGCGCCCGGTGAAGCCGTTTCAGTTACGCGCCGGCTTTATCGATCGGGTGAGAGTGAATATTTACTGAACGGCAGGATTTGTCGCCTGCGCGATATTCAGGATCTCTTTTCGGGGACCGGTTTGGCTGGTGGTCACTACGCCATCATCGAGCAGGGGCGCATCGGCCAGATTCTTTCCGCGAAGCCGATGGACCGGCGCACGATCATTGAAGAGGCGGCCGGCATCACCAAGTTTCGCGTTCGCCAGAGAGCAACCGAAGCACGCCTCGAATCGGCGCGCACTAATCTTTCGCGCATTTCCGATATCGTTTCTGAAATCGATCGCCAGGTAAACAGTCTGCGACGGCAAGCCGCGAAGGCGCGCCGATATGGCGTATTGCGCGAAGAACTGCGCGGGTTGTTACGGCAGGTTTACGTCGCGGAGGATCAGAAGCTCGCCACAGTCCTCGAAGAAACAAAAACCAGGCTCACAGAGATTACCGATCTGGAACAGGCCATTGCTGACGATCTCGGCAAACGAGAAGAAGCTGCGCGGGCCGCAACGCAGGAAGCGCGCCATCTTGAGGACGAGTTATCCAACGCTCGTGCCGCAGCGGCTGAAGCCGTGCTGCTGCGAGACAGGCAGGCTCGTGAGTGCGTCTACCAGCAGGAGCAGTTGACTGAGATTGAAAAGCGCAAGGGCGAAGTCACTGCCGAAATCGCAGGACTGACATCGCGCCTGGTGTTGATCGAAGGCGAGTGCCGTCGCTTGCAGGAAGAAGACGCGAGGCTCCGAGCCGAGTTTGATCAGAGTGCGTTGCTGTTGCGCACGGCTGAAGAGTCGTACGCCGAGAAGCTGGCTGGCGCAAATGCGGCAGAAGTCGAGATCGAGAGTTCGCGCGCTGAGTTGCTGGCGCAAACCGCGATTGCGGAAAGAGTGCGGGAGATTGCACGACAACTCGAAACCACGCTTGAACGGCTGTCACAACAAGCCGAGGGCCTCGCGCGCGAAGGCGATCGTGCGGCTACGCAGCATGCCGAGAGAAGACTCGAAGCAGAAAGATTTGCGCTCGAACTGGCCGATGCCCGAGCTCGTGTAGCGAAGCTGCATGCCGAACGTGAAATTGCCGTCGATGCTGTGGTTCGCGGTCACGAAGCTGTCAGCGACACGGAAGCCGAACTGACGAGAGTCCGCGACGAATATTCACGTGCAAGTCATCGGCTGGAAAGTCTAAAAGAACTTGATCAGCGGCGCGCTTATTACTCTCCGGCGGTCCAACTTATCTTCTCTCCGAGTGAAACACCGCGTGATTTTCATTTCATCGGCACTCTTGCTGACGCTTTGAACGTTGATGCGAAGTGGGAACGTGCCGTCGAGGGTGTACTCGGGTCGTCGCTGCAGTCGATCGTGGTGCCGACGCCCGACGACGCCGTTCGCGCCGCTCAATGGCTCCGCGAGAACAACGGCGGTCGCGCGAGTTTCCTCGTGGCCGGTTTGCATGGTGGCAGCGATGAAATCGAGACCAACACAGTCACCGCACTCGCTTGCAGGTTAGAAGAGCGACCGCTCCTTTCAAACGGATCCGGCGAAGGCATTCGTGAAGATCTGCGTATCTGCGATTTACTGGGTGCTCCACAACAACTGCTAACCGTTCTTAAACGAACCCTGCCTCAGAAAGTAAACGCGCGGCTGGCCGCGAATCTCGAGGAAGCGATGGTCAAATCCATCGCGACCGGCGAGATGTACGTGACGCTGAACGGCGACTGGATCGCAAGTGGACAATTCGTCAACGCAGGCGACGCCCGGGATCTTGAAGAAGGAGCGGGCCTGCTCGCGTTCAAACGAGAGTTACGGGAACTCGAAACGCGTGCGGAAGCACTCGCGCGCGAAGTTGACGTGACCGGCAGAACCGCGAAAGACGCTCGCGCCCGTCTCGTTGAGCTCGAAGATGCAGTGCTAACCCTCAACGAGGCAATTGGGCGCGAAGAACGCGAAGCACTCGCGCGCGAACACTCGACGACATCGCTCGAGCAGGAAGTTGAACGGACCGAACGTCACATGCGTGTCGTCGGACAGGATTCCATGCGTGTCGAGGAAGAGCGGCTGGAAGTGCAGAGCCGCCGGGCACAGGCGTTGTTGGAGGCTGAAGCTGCTGAGACAGCGCGTGAAACCGCTGCTGACAACGTAATTAAAGCTTCTGCGTTATTGACTGACTTGCGACGCGAGTTGGAAACCGAAAGCGAATCGCTCACGCAGCAACGAGCCGCTGCGGCTGCTGCTTCCGAACGCCGGCGCGCCACTACCGCGGAGTTGAGAAGAACTGAAGGCGAGCTCGCTGATTTTGCCGCGCGCGTCAGTCGCTACCGAATGGATCTCGCAGAGATGGCCGGCCGCAGTGACGAGTTGAGTCTTTCGATCGCGGATCTGGAACTCGCCGCGAGTACGGTTGAAACTGATCGCGCTCGTGAAGAAGAGCAGATCGCAGATCTTGCCAACAAGCTGCAGGAAGCTCGCAGGCAGGCTGACGAGTACTCTGCGGAGTTGTCTGAATTGAATCGTCGAGCGGCTGAAGTGCGAGATTCTCGCGGTTCACTGGAGGTGCAGCGAGCCGAGGCGCAGGCACGCCAGACGTTCGTTCATGAGAACTGCCAGACGGAGCTCGGCCAGTCGTTGGAAGATCTTGCGCGCGAGCTTACGTTCCCGGAAGACTTCGATCTCGACGCCAGCCATGCGCGTGTTGAAGAGTTGCGCAACCGGCTGGAAGGCTTTGGCGGCGTGAACATGATGGCGCTCGAGGAGCTTGCGGAAGCCGAGCAACGTTTACTCTTCCTCACTGTTCAGCGTCAGGACATCGTCGAAGGTATTTCCGCAACCGAAGAAGCTTTGCGCGAGATCAAACGCCGCTCGCGTGAGCGCTTCCGCCAGGCGTTTGAGCAGATCAACAGGAACTTCAGCGCGTTATTCCAGGAGTTGTTTGGTGGCGGACGAGGCGAGATGAGTCTCATCGATGCGGACGATGTGCTCGAATCCGGTATCGACGTGGTTGCTCAGCCGCCGGGTAAACGCCTGCAGAACGTGCTGCTGTTGTCCGGTGGTGAGAAAGCAATGGCTGCGCTTGCACTCGTGCTGGGAATCTTCCATTATCGCCCGGCGCCGTTCTGTCTTCTGGACGAAGTCGACGCTCCACTTGACGAAGCAAACGTGGGACGCTTTACTGATAAGGTCGTCCAGATGTCGGTTGACACGCAGTTCATTGTTATCACGCATAACAAGAGGACGATGGAGATGGCTCGTGCCCTTTACGGCGTGACCATGGAGGAGGCAGGTGTCTCGAAGTTAGTGTCGGTAAAATTTGAGTGAGTAAGAAAAGTTTACTGCTGCAAGGTCTCCCCGCCGCGCTGATAGTTTTGAGCGCGGCGATTTCCATTTGTGCGCAGAATCAGAGCAGTGCCAAGCATAACTCACGACCGCAGCAGGGTGGGGATGCTTCGTCGATCAGCGCGACGACAAAGACTGATCCGGTTAAATACACCTACGAGTTTTCGCAGCCCAAGTTTTACGTCAAACACATCGTGATCGAGCACGATCAGAATGGACGAGGCACGGTTACGTTTGAACGGTTGAATGAAGATACACCGATAAGTGAGCCGATTGAGCTTTCGACAGACGCTCTCGCTCGTATCAACGCGTCGTGGCAAGCGTTGCAGTTTCTTGACACCGATACAAACTACCAGTCAAACAAACAGTTTCCTCATCTTGGCACGATGCGTATCGGGATGCAGCGTGGCGAGCGCAAACGCGTCGCTGAATTCAATTGGACGAATAACTCGGACGCTTCGAAGCTTATCACTGAATATCGCAAGGCTGCGGATCAGGCGATTCTTGTTTTCGATATCTCCATCGCGCGCGAGAATCAGCCACTCAATGCGCCAAAGCTGATGGAGCTTTTCGAATCGCTGTTGAAGCGAGATGGGTTGTCCGATCCGCGCCAGCTCCTCAAACTGCTTCAAGACATGAGCACGGACGAACACATCCCGCTGATCGCCCGCAACCACGCCCTGCGCTTGATCAAACAGATCGAGAAGCAATAAATATCTTGCCAATCCTGTAAATCCTGTAAATCCTGTGACAGGATTTTGCATGATGTACAAGATTGACAAGATTAAAATGCTGACCAAAGAGCAATTCATTCTTGAAGTGTGGGAAGGCATGGGGCAGGAGGTTGTGGGCGTCTCCGAACTCGATCTCATTGGCGATGCTCTGGTGGCGCGTTTTGGATCTGCCGCCAGTCCAGCTTCAATCGCTCGCGTGCTTGCCGATCATGGGGCGCCACTCAGACATCCCGAGATTCTTCAAGCCGACGCAAGCTGGCGTCAAAAACAGTTGCTCTTCACCGCCGAAGACCTCGAATTCAACAGTATTGAAGCCGCCCTCAGATTGATCAATAAAGTTGAGCATTTGCGACAGCAGTCTGAAGGCGATGGGCCAATGTGGGAACACCTGCGCCAGGCGGTTCGATCGCTTAAAACCGAACTCGATTCAATCTCCGCAAGAGACCCGCTAGCGGCTGAGGTCGCCGAGTGGCTGACAGTTTGGCTGCAGAACCCGCCGATCTTCGCGGAATGGCTCAATTTGCGGCAGAATACAGCCGAGTTTCGCTACCGCTTTTTATCCTGAGTTCGTCACCAAGATTCTGGAACTTTCCCACGTTCCTGAACGAATACCAATGACCGGCGGGCTCAAGCAGGCTTAATGAACCTAAAAAACGACCTTAGCGATACCGAATTATTACGGTCGATGCTGGCCGGCGACGATGAAGCGCTAACCCTCCTCTATCGTCGCCGCCAAGCCGGGGTGTATCGGTTTGCGCTCCAGATGAGCGGGTCAAAGTCTATCGCCGAGGACGTCACCCAGGAAGTTTTCCTGTTCCTGATGCGTGAGGGAAATGTCTTCGATCCTGCGCGCGGGTCCGTGAGTGCATTTCTCTTCGGTGTCGCCCGGAATTATGTGCTACGCCGATTGAGAGTCGAACAACTGCTGGCGCCGCTCAATGACGAATCTGACGATGACACACCTCTACTGCAAACCGGCACGGACTTGTGTCCGCTTGAAGATCTGACGCGGGCGGAGACGATTGAATCAGTGCGGAAAGCAGTGTTGAGTTTGCCGGCGAAGTATCGCGAAGTGGTCGTGTTGTGTGAGCTTCAGGACGTCAGTTATGGTGAGACGGCGGAGATTTTGGGTTGCGCGATCGGAACAGTCCGTTCGCGTTTACACAGGGCACGGGCGCTTCTGCTTAACAAGCTGAGGCCGGTGGGGGAGTTTGAAGAGGCGAGTTCGGCGACTGTGAAGTCAGCGAGGTGTTTCGCATGAACTGTCAAAAATTTGAGAGTGTGGTGAGTGAGCTGGCTCGTGGTCAGATGATGGCCGCGGAGTTGCGCGGTGAAGCGCTGGCTCACGTTGACGCATGCGAGGATTGTGCTATGCGGCTTCGTGACGAAGCGATGTTAACGCGCGGATTGCACTCGCTCGCCGCAGAGATGGAATCGTTGGAAGCGCCCCCGAATATCGAAGGCAACTTGCTTACGGCCTTTCGTGCACGCCAGGCGGTTTCTGCTGTTCCAGCGGCACGAAGATCACACGTTGCATATTGGGTAGCGGCAGTGGCGGCGATGTTGTTGATCGCTATCAGCGTGTTTGTGTTTCGTTGGACCAACCGGCCGGTGGACGATCCTCGCCAGGCCAATCGTCAGGAGGAGCCGCAAGGGACACCTCAAGTCGTCGAAAGCCCTGCTCCACAGTTTGCTAATAACGGCCCAGTTCCGGATGATGATGTTTTGCCGGCATATCCAAAGCCACGCCGTAATCGTCCGTTTAATCCGCGTCGCATCCCGAACACACAAGTCGCAAATCACGTGTCGAACGAGATCGCGACGGACTTTATTCCGCTCAGTTACATGAGTACTGCGGGTCTCCAGGACGGCGGGCAGATAGTTCGCGTGCAGTTGCCGCGTTCGGCGCTGGCAAACTTCGGATTTCCGGTCAACATGGACCGTTACAATGAAAAAGTTAAGGCTGACGTTTTATTCGGGGTCGATGGGACGGCCCGCGCCATACGTTTTGTTCAGTAGCATTGAAAGGACAGAGAGATGAAACGAATATCGGGATTTCTGATCGCAGCGGCCCTTGTGTCGCTCGCCTTCGCAAGTGTTGCCTTTGGGCAGCAAGCCGGAGCGGAAGGTAACATCATTATCAGACAGCGAGTGATGCAGGGACCGGAAGGTGGACCACCGCCTCCGCCCGACGCGAACATCGTGTTCATGGCGTCCGAGAGTTTTGGCGGAAAGGTTGTGAAAGGCGCTCCGTACTCAGGTGAGGCTGTTACGGAAACGATTCAGACACTTTCCGACGGAAATCGCATCATCAACCGCATGACCAGTTCGGTCTATCGCGACAGTGAAGGCCGCACGCGCCGTGAGCAGAGTTTGAAGGGCCTCGGCATTTTCGGCGCCGGAGAAGAGCCGTTCCAGACGATCTTTATCAATGATCCCGTCGCGGGAGTGACGTTCACACTTGATTCAAACACGAAGACGGCGAATAAGAGCGTGCCGTTCACATTCGAGTTCCAAAAGAAACTCGATAAGGCGGGAGCCGTAGTTTCTGCTGTCGAAGGTCAGCACTTTGAGTTCAAAGTGGAACGGGGAACAGCATCCGCCGACAAAATGATCGTGACCGCACCGCTTGGTGAGGGCGTCAAGATCCAACATCCGGATCTGGACCAGTTGCGCGCTGAAGCAGGAGCGACTGGAACGTTTGTTTACAAGACCAAGCCGGGCCCTAACGCCAACGAAGTTAAGGAGCAACTCGGCAAGCAAACTATCGAGGGTGTTGAAGCCGAAGGCACGCGTACGACGGTGACGATTCCCGCCGGTGAGATCGGCAACGAGCGACCGATTGTAATTGTCAGTGAGCGCTGGTATTCACCGGAGTTGCAACTCGTGGTGATGACTCGCCACAGTGATCCTCGTTTTGGGGAGACGACTTACAAGCTCACGAATGTCAATCGCGCCGAACCCGCGAAGTCGCTTTTCGAAGTACCGTCCGACTACACGATCAAGGAAGGCCACAGCATTGGACCAAAGTTCGCGCCAATGAAACCCAGGAAGACCAATCCCGAGTAAAGCAGCCAAGCCATCCACAGATTACACAGAGCAATTTCTGTGTAATCTGTGGATGGTTTTTATTCCTCGTCTTCGCCGCCCTTGATGCGTCCCTCAGCGCGTGACTGTTCGACGATCTTCTGAGCTAGTTGGCCGGGAACCGGATCGTAGTGGGAAAACTGCATGTGGAAAGAACCACGTGCGGCGGTGATGGAGTTGAGTGTCGACTGGTAGTTGAGCATTTCGGCCATGGGCACCTGAGCTTTGATGACCTGTTGCTTGCCGCTCGTCTCCATTCCCTGAACGCGACCCCTGCGCGAGTTGAGATCACCCATGATGTCGCCGGCGTACTCCTGCGGCGCAGCAATCTCGACGTCCATCACCGGCTCGAGTAGCGATGGTTTAACTTTCTCCATCGCCGCGCGGAATGCCTTTCGACCGGCGGCTCTGAACGAATGTTCGTCAGAATCGACCGGGTGATACGAACCGTCAATTAACTGCACCTTGAAATCCACGAGCGGATAGCCGGCAATCGCGCCGGATTTCGCAGCCTCGATGATTCCTTTTTCAATCGCCGGACGAAACTGTTGCGGTACGGATCCACCAAAGATCTTGTCTTCGAAAATAAATCCACCACCGCGCGGCATGGGCTCAAACACACACTTGCAATCGCCGAACTGTCCGCGCCCGCCGGTCTGTTTCTTGTGCCGGCCCTGGACCTCTGCGCGCTGTGTAATGGTCTCCTTGTACGGAACCTTGGGCGGATGAAGAGCTACTTCGACACCGTAGCGTTTCTTCAACTTCTCCACGACGGTCTCGACGTGCAATTGTCCCGAACCCGCCAGCAGAAACTCTTTAGTCTGTGCGTCGCGGCTGAAGTGAAGCGCCTGGTCCTCTTCGAGAATTTTGTGCAGTGCCACACTGATCTTCTCTTCGTCCTGCCGCGATTTAGGTTCAATCGCGAAGGCGATGGCGGCTTCAGGATACTCCACCGCGTCGTAGACGATCGGCGACTGTTTATCGCAAAGCGTGTCGCCGGTTTGAGTCTCTTTCAATTTCACACACGCGACGATATCGCCGGCGTGTGCTTCCGTAACCTTGTCGAGTTGTTTGCCCTGTATTACGTGCAGGGCGCCGAGACGTTCTGCAAGCCCGCGAGAGGAATTGAACGCGTTGGCATCTGTCTGTAAGTGACCACTAATGACCTTGAAGATGTTGATACGGCCGGCAAAAGGATCGGCAACGGTGCGGAAGCAATAAGCTGAGAATGGTTCGCTGTCGCTGTACTTGCGACCGATTCGTTCAGCGTCCGGACCTGCATCGACCGGCTTACCCCACTCACTTTCGTGGTGCGCGGGATCGGGAGCAAATTCAACCAGGCCGTTCAGCAAAGCACGCAGACCGACTTGCGTGATACTCGAGACGGCGAACACCGGACAGAGTTTGCTTTGCGCGATGGCGTTGTTGATGTTTGGAAGAATGTCTTCCTCGTCCAGCGTTCCCTGCTCGAAGTACTTCTCCATCAACTGATCGTTCGACTCAGCAACGAGTTCGACTAATCGTTCGCGAGTCTTGTCGACGATGTCGCGACCTTCGCTCGGAATATCAATCTCTTTTGCCTGACCATCGGCGCCCAGCTCGTAAGCTTTCATGTGGACCACGTCCACTACACCACGAAAATCCTTTTCTTTTCCGATGGGCAATGTGAAAGGAATAATGGCTCTGCTAAATGTCTTTTGTGCGCTCTCCAGTGCGGCGCCAAAATCGGCGTGCTCTTTGTCGAGTTTGGTGATCACCATGACGCGCGGGACCATGAACTCGTTGGCGTAGGCCCACGTCTTTTCCGTTTGCACTTCAACGCCCTTAACACCGTCGACCACGACGATGGCGCAATCGGCGACGCGCAGCGCAGGTCGCGCGTGCGCAACAAAGGCGGCGTATCCGGGAGTGTCTATAAAATTAAGCTTGGTATCGCGATGTTCGAGATGTGCGAGTGCGGTATTTAATGTGATTTTGCGGGCAATGGAATCTTCTTCAAAGTCGGTTACCGTGGTTCCTTCATCGACCTTCCCCCAGCGCGGTGTGGCTCCGGCGACGTAGAGAAGCGAGCTTACAAGCTGCGTCTTCCCTGCGTCGCCATGTCCAATGACAGAGAGATTTCTGATGGCTTCGGTCGGATAGACTTTCATATGTTTGATTCCTTTCAGGCATGCGAAATTTTAGGCGAAGGTGATGAGCCAGTAATTTATCTGACGGTGAAAGTTAAGGCAAGTTGAGCCACAGATTACACAGAATGAAGCAGATCTGATTGCAAATCTGTGTTCATCGGTGGCGAACCCTATTCAGCCATCTTTTGGCCTGGTGATTGCATCTGAAGTCGCGGAATAGGAGATTATGAAAGACATGTATTACAGAAAGACCCTCGCTTGGGCGGTAGCGGTTTTGATCGCACTTTCGTCGCTCGGAGTAGCGTCAGCCAAAGCGAGTGTTAGTAAAGAAAACGAGCAGAAAAGTTTACAGGGAATTGAGCCTTTGAATCTTGCGATCCTGATCCAGGATGACCTGGTTCCGCAGGTGGCAAATGAACTCGGTGTAACACGCGATTTCATTCGCTCTTTGCCGGAAGGTTCGCGCGTGATGGTTGGATACATCACTGCCGGTACCCTGCAGGTAAGGCAACCATTTACAACTGACCGGGAAAAGGCGGCGAAGTCACTAAGAATGCCGCTGGCCGCAACGGGAAGTGCTGCTTTCAATCCGTATGTTGAAGTTTTGGAAGCATTGAAGAATTTCGACAGCAGTTGGGCCAACGCTAACGCGGTGTTGCTGATTTCTGATGGATTGGACACTTCGCGTGGCTTTGATTCAACCGCGGCCGGTCATACGCTCGACATCGATCGCACGATTTCTGAAGCAACGAAACGTCGTGTTTCGATCTTCAGTTTCTATGCTCCGTCGGTGGGTCTGACTAGTCATAGTCGCCTCGCGTCGAGCTATGGACAGAGTTCACTCAACCGGGTAAGCAACGAAACTGGTGGCCGGGCGTTCTTCCAGGGCACGACTGGTTTTGTGACCTTTGATTCTTACTTCAAGCGGTTGAGCGATACGCTGAATCGCCAGTACGCACGGGCACGATAAAACCAGCGAGCACGGGCTTTTTCTGAAATAGGTCCTATAGTCATATAGGACCTATTTCTATTTCTGCGCCGCAGTGGTAAAGTTACGCCTGCTTGTCCTGAAAACGACCTACTCAACAGTCCAAAGAAGTGCGCGAATATTGTCTCATCGTCGAAGGCGCGTATCTGTCCGAGTCTGAGGCCGAGCACGCTCTACGCGATCCTTTCATCGAGGATTGGGTTGAGCAAACGGGCCGCTTCCGTATCCACAACATGGATGAAATTCTGATCGCTCCGGGCGTGACCTTAGGGTCGCTCGGCGTAGTCATGCTTGATGACCGCGTGTTTGAGATCGCCAGCACAGATCCCGAACACCCTTTGACCGAGCACAAAGCGCAAGCGGTCGCAGAGGCATTGCGACGCCAGGACATGTTCGACGAAATTTCAACCGAGCCACGCAGTGAGTAGCCCGAGTGTAGAGTCTTTTCTGGCGGGTCGCGTCGTCGTGTTGCTGGGAGACATCACGCAGCAGGACGTGACCGCGGTCGTCAACGCAGCAAACTCAACTTTGCTCGGAGGCGGTGGTGTCGATGGTGCGATTCACCACGCCGGCGGCCCGAGGATACTCGAAGAGTGTAAACAGATTCGCAAGACCCTCTATCCCGATGGTTTACCGACTGGTCAGGCAGTGCTCACGACCGGCGGAAACCTGCCCGCTAAATACGTGATTCATACGGTTGGACCAATCTACGGTCGCGAGCCGGAACGTGACTCGGAACTCCTTGCCGATTGCTATCAAAACTCCCTTGAACTGGCGCGCCGGCACGCAATGACATCCGTCGCCTTTCCCTCCATTTCGACCGGGGCTTTCGGCTATCCCAAGCCTGAGGCGGCGAAAGTTTCCTCCACCGCGATTAAGCAATTCCTATCCACGGATAAGCAAATCGAACAGGTACGGCTCGTCTTTTTCCAGCAAAGAGACGCCCGCGTGTTTCTCCAGTACCAGGAATTCTAGTAGACTCTCCAGTTTTGCTGCCGCGCAAACAACAGACGATGATTGAAACCACTGAAATCGAACAACGTGTGGTGCGGAAAAATGAGTTGCCCGCACCACTGATCCCGCTCGAGCACTTGGCCTGGAACTACTGGTGGAGCTGGGCCGCTGATGGCACCAGTGTCTTCCGCGATCTCGACTCCGAGATCTGGGAAGAGTGCGAACACAACCCGCGACAACTGCTTGCAAAGACTTCAGCCTACCGATTGGCCGAAGCTGCTACAGATCCGGTTTATCTGGAACGTGTGCGTCGCTTGAATGCGAGTTTTCAAGCGTACATGACGTCGCCGCCTCATCTGCAAAATATTGCCATCACATCGGAACATCCGGTTGCTTACTTCTGCGCCGAGTTTGGCGTGCATACTTCGCTGCCACTCTATTCGGGTGGACTCGGCATCCTGGCCGGCGATCATCTCAAGTCCGCGAGCGATCTTGGTTTACCGCTTATCGCCGTCGGTTTGCTTTATCGTTACGGTTACTTTCGGCAGCGACTGCGCAAGGACGGCTGGCAGGAGGAACACTACGGTGAGACATTTCCGAAAGACCTGCCGATTCACCTGATCAAGAATGCCGACGATACACCGCTTCGCATCCAGGTCCTGATTCGTGAACGTAACGTGTTGGCCCAGGTGTGGCGGGCGGACGTCGGTCGCGTAGCGCTGTACCTGCTCGATACCAACATTCCCGAAAACGCTGAAACTGATCGCTGGGTCACTGGACACCTTTACGGTGGCGATCGCGAAACACGAATCGTGCAGGAGATGTTGCTCGGTATTGGTGGCGTTCGCCTGTTACGGAAACTCGGCGTGTCGCCCCACGTTTTTCATCTGAACGAAGGTCACTCCGCGTTTCTCACGCTCGAGCTCGCGCGTGAAATCGTGCAGTCGGAGCAACAACCATTCGCGGCGGCTATGGAGAGAGTGAAACAGCAGTGTGTCTTCACCACACACACGCCGGTTGCGGCCGGCAACGATGAGTTTGATGCTTCGCTGGTGACGCGCGCGTTTGGACCGGGCTACTTCAAGGAGCTTGGACTTACTGAGGATGAGTTTCTCGGGCTCGGTCGTGTCGAGGCTTCAAACAAAACCGAGCGTTATGGGTTAACACCGCTGGCTATTCGCATGTGCCGGTCGACCAACGGCGTGAGTCGCAAACACGGGGAAGTCTCACGCGCGTTGTGGCAAAAGCTTTGGACGGATAAGCGGCTCGAGGATGTTCCTATCAGCTACATCACCAACGGCGTTCATGCGCCGACATGGATCTCGCCGCTCCTGCGCGACCTGTTTGAAAAACACGTGGGCGGGGATTGGGAGGCAAAGCTGCGTACTCCGGATGCTTGGACGGCAGCAGTAGCAGGTATTCCAGATGAGGAAATATGGAATGCACATCTGCGTTTGAAGGAGCGACTCGTAGCTTTCATCCGTCATCGCTCATTGCAGCGACGAATCGCTGCGGGGGAAAACGCTGACTACATCGAAGCGGCGACGACGATGTTTGATCCGTCGGCGTTGACGATTGGATTCGCGCGTCGTGTTGCCGGTTACAAACGTTGGAATCTGATAGTGACCGACCCACCGCGGCTGTTGCGAATCATTAACGATACGGAGCGACCGGTTCAGTTTGTGTTTGCCGGTAAGGCTCATCCGCAGGATGAGGGATCGAAGTTAGTGCTGCAGCAACTCGCGCAGTGGAAATACGATCCGGCTGTCAGGCAGCGCGCAGTTTTTCTGGAGGACTACGATCAGGAGATTGCGCGGCAGTTGGTCCAATCGGTGGATGTTTGGTTGAACGTTCCGCGCCGGCCGCAGGAGGCTTCCGGTACGAGCGGTGAGAAGGTTGCCATCAACGGAGGTTTGAATCTATCGATCCTGGATGGCTGGTGGCTCGAGGGTTATGACGGGACGAATGGTTTCGCGATCGGAAATGGGAACGACGGCGCCGAGGTTTCGAAGATCGACGCGCTTGATGCCGAGTCGCTTTATCGCACGCTCGAGCTGGAGGTTGTGCCGCTCTTCTACCATCGTGAGGCCGATGGCATCCCCCACCACTGGATCGCGATGATGAAGCGCGCCATCCAGACACTCGCACCGAAGTACAATAGCGACCGCATGGTCGAAGAGTACGCGCTTAGGGTTTATTCAAGCTCATAGAACGTGCGGTAGGGGCGGCCCTCCGTGGCCGCCCCTTGCCGGACATCAAGAGTTCCGAAATTGGTCTATGCCGCTCGAGAGGCAGTGACTCGTTCGATTGGCCGCTTCGATTCCGCGCAGGGGCGGCCACGGAGGGCCGCCCCTACAGTACGTTCCTCGGCGCGTGTTAGACTAACTAGCCCGAATGAAATACTGCATTTCCTGCAAAGCCAAATACGACGACAGCGTTAGCTTCTGTTCGATTGACGGGGAGGTTCTCGAGGCCGATCCGGCTTCAATCGTCGATACTGTCCTCGACGGCCAGTACCAGATGGAGGCACTGCTCGGCAAAGGCGGAATGGGAGCAGTCTATCGAGCCCGGCACATCCTGCTCGGCGACCGCGTAGCTATCAAGGTCCTGCCGCCCGAAGTCAGAACCAATGCTGAATGGTTGCGACGATTCAGACGTGAAGGTCAGGCAGCGCGCCGTTTTCGACATCCCAATGCAGTTACGGTTTACGATCTTCGTACGGCAGCCGACGGCACCATCTACATGGTGATGGAGTATGTCGAAGGCCATACTCTCGATCACGAGATCAAAACTCGCGGAAAGTTCACGGCCAAAGAAGCCTTCGAAACTCTCACGCCGATCATGAGCGTCCTCGACACCGCTCACTCAATGGGTGTCGTGCATCGCGATCTCAAGCCTGAAAACATCATGGTTGGAAAACCGGCTGAGAACGGTGAGCCGGTCGTGAAATTACTCGATCTTGGTATTGCGAAGATGCGTGAGATCGCAGGCGACAATGGCGGCAACACAGCACTGACGATGGCCGGACAAGTGCTCGGCACTCCTTATTACATGTCGCCCGAGCAATGGGGGGAGATCCCGCGCGATCAGAGCACGGAGATCGATGGACGTGCTGACATTTACAGTCTCGGTCTCGTCTTCTACGAAATGATTCTGGGCCGGCGCGGTTTCTCCGGCAATACGTTGCATGAGTTGCGACGCGAGCACGTCAGCACACGACTTCAACCTCTGGACGAACTCGTGGCCGATGTCCCGCGCGGCTTTAGTGAGGCAATCGAGCGCGCCACGGCAAAGGACCGCGGTGACCGTCCGGGGACTGCGCGGGTTCTTGCAGACGAACTGCGCGCCGGCCTCGCTACACCGAGCCGATCCACTGCACCACTTCCCGGTCAGGCGGCCGATTTGACGGAGACCGTCGCGGTCAATACTGGTGGTGTATCAACAAATGCTGACGTCAACGCGCCGACGATACTCACAGCCGACGCCACTCCGACGTCACCGGTGGGACGAGTGGTTCCGAAGGATGATGGAACTATTTACGAACCCGCAAAACCGCAACCAGTTCCGCCGCCTAAGTCGGACCGCGACACGTCTGCGACAGTCGTCGAATCAGCCGCAATGGCATCGAGCGTGACGGTGCCGCAGGTTCAGACACCTGCACCCGCGGTTCCCGTGGTCGCGCCCGCTCCAAAGAGCAAAGCAGGATTACTGATCGGTGTTGCTGTTGTCTTCGTGATTTTGCTCGGCGCTGGTGTCGGAGGTTTTCTGCTTTGGAACAAATCGAGATCGAGCGGTGGCACAACTACGTCTAATACGAACAATCCCGCGGCAGTCACAACGACGCCAAAAGAGATTAGTCGCTATTGGCTCGAGCTCGGGCCGGCCAATGCAGCATCGAAAACGAAGGTTGCGGCATTAGTGCCGCTCGCTTCCGGTCAGCCATTCAGTTTTCACCTTATTTTCGATGAGGATGGCTACGTCTACATCTTTGGTCCAGGCGAAAATAATCAGCTCACCGCTTTCTTGACAGCAAAGCCTTTGAAGGCCACGGGACTTACTACTAATAAAGTCAGCAAAGGACAGGAATTCAGTTTTCCAAAGGGCGACACTTTGACACTCGACAAGAATCCGGGAACTGACACGTTTACGATTATCTTTTCGAAGTCACCGTTGTCGTCTCCGGCATTTTTAGATGAGCCGGTTACCTTTGAACCTTTATCGGCGAGTCAGCAGGCAGATTTGAAGGCATTCATTTCGAAGTATCAGGCAACGCCCCCATCTTTTGAGAGTGACGAGGTAAACGGCAAAGCGCCGTTTGTTGCGGTAAAAACGACTGACCGGGGCAACAATCCTATTGTCTTCGACATCCGTATTCAGCACAATTAGCCCTCGCCGGGCACACGCTATGAGCCTCTGACCGAAAGAGCTTCGATTGCACGTGAACAACAAGGAGATCCCCGAATGCGACTGAGTGTGATGGTTTTTGGATTCGTTTGTGTTTGTGCGTTGGTGATTGGGGTTGCAGCGCCCATCGTTCAGGATGACGGAGACGTTCGTGGCGCGTTTCTGACGTCGCGGCCTAAGGAGAAGACCACCACGAGTTCCGACTCGGCAACGAAGCCCAGCCGGAGACGCCCCAAATCGAGTAGTGGTTCGAATACCACGAACAAGCCGACGGACAAGACGCCTAACAAGCCAGAACACTCAGGGCAAAAGCCGGCGCCACCATCGGATCGGGCGACGCCAGTTAACGCGCGTCGCATCGGTCTCGGAGTGACGTTGTTCATGCGCGACTCGAATGGTCTGGCAGTTCGCATCGATCCGGAGCACGTCTTTCACAAAGGCGATCGGGTTCGAATATTGCTGGAAACAAACAGCGACGGATACCTTTACATCTTCAATACTACGGACGACGGTCCTGCAACTTTGATCTATCCGGATGTTTCTCTTGACGACGCAGGTAATTACCTTCAGGCACACGTGCCTTTTGAGATCCCGTCGAGTCTGTCGGCGGAGGAGCGACTGCGCTGGTTTGCTTTTGATGAGGCTGCCGGCACTGAACATGTGTTCTTCGTTTTTACGCGTGAACCTTTAGGCGGAATTCCCCTTGAGGACGATCTGATTGCTTATTGCCGCGAGGCGAAGGAACGTTGTCCGATCAAACCGAATGGCGAAATTTGGGCCGTAGTTCAAAAAGAGATGCAGGAGCCACTCCAGACAGACAAGAGTAAACAATACGGTCGCGCACAAACCTCCGGCGAGCAGGAAGCAACAGCACGCGGATTCGGACTGGCTAAGGATGACCCGCCGCCGTCATTGGTGATGATGGCTTCGTCAACTCGTTCGACTCTCGTCGCAACATTAGATCTAATTCATAAATAATTTGGAGTGCGGCGACCCGGCGCCGCTTTTTTCTCGATCTCGTGATCAAAGACCAAAGCGCCGCCAGGCCGCCGCACTCCAAAGTTGGTGTCCTTTGAAAGGGAAGTGAAATGAGTTTTACAAAGAAAGTCGTTAGTCTTTCGTTGATCGCAGTGCTTTTCCTCGCACCAGTTGTTTCAGCTTATGCGCAGCAGACTGACCAGGCAGGAACGGCTTTGCACGAGGGAAGACGTTTACTGAAGCGCGGTCAGGCCGATAAAGCTCTCATTCAATTAAGGAACGCGCTCAATCTCTACACCACCGCAAAGAACAACAGCGGCATGGCAGCCGCGCATAACGAATTGGGCGATCTCTATCTGCGACAGGGACAGTACCAGGTCGCACTCGACCATTACCAAAAAGCGTTCGACGGATTTATCGCGGGCGATCCGAAGAAAGATGCTGTGGCGTCGGGAGTCGCATCCGCCGCTGCGCCTGCGGCCGTGACCACCGCGGCTTCAGCCGCGGCTGCAGTCGGTGACGATAGGTACAACGCAAACCTGATGCTTGCGAAGATGGGTGAAGTAAATTTTCGTCTGGGAAAGACTGCCGACTCCAAAGCCGCGTATGGTCGAATGGTGGTGAAAAAGCCTGAAGGCGCCGCTGCAAAAGCCGGTAGACGCTTCGGAGGCTTAAGCGCGATTACCGGTGCGATATCAACCGGAAAGGTGAACGTATCGGCACCTACGAGCGCACTGACTGTCGCGCTCGAAGCGAAGAAGGAACTCGACGAGTATCGCGTATCGATCGTTTATTCGAGCTACGAGTTGGGAATGGGTCGTCTTGCTTACGCCGACGGAGATCTTGAAGCAGCAAGTAAGCACTTTGATAACGCGCTTGACGCATCGGGCAGCACGATCGCCGGCATCGCAAAGCTCGGACAGGTACGACGTTTTCGTGCCGCAGCGCGCACCAGTCTCGGTGACGTCGCGTTGAGAGAAGGAAAGTTCAAAGACGCCACCAAGTTTTACAACGACGCCAAAAAAGGCGCTCAGGATGATAAGCGTCTCGATCTGATGTGGCCTGCGCAACGCGGTCTCGGCCGCAGCTTATGGCTTCAGGCGGCACAGGAAAAGGACCCGAAGAAAGGGTTGGCGTTACGAGAGCAGGCGGTCGCTAACTACCGCGAATCCCTGGGCACCATCGAAACCTTGCGACAGGGAAGTCTGCGTGCTGATGAATCGCGCACCACTTTTCTCGCTTCGATCAAAGACGTATTTGACGAAGCCGCCGCGGCTAATGCGGCGCTCGCGCTCATGACGAATCCGACGGCCGGTGCTCCACTCAGCGGCAAATCACTCGAGTATGCCGCCGAAGCATTTCGCATCAGTGAACAGTCGAAAGCTCGTTCACTGCTCGACATGCTGAGTGAAACCGATGCGGCGATAACCGAAGGTGTTCCGGCGGAGTTGCTGAAGCGCAAACAGGAAAATCTGGAACAGCAGCAGGACATCGCCGACATTCTCACCGGAGTCAACATCTCTACCGAGGAAGTCAAAAAGAAACCTTCCGAGCTGGACGCCGATCTCGAAAAGTTACAGCTTGAATATGAAGAGATCGAAAACCAGATCCGCACGGCGAGTCCACGGTATGCATCGCTCACCGCCAACAAACCATTGAGCCTGGCGGAAGTGCAGCAAAACGTGCTTGACGATCAGACAGTGCTGGTCGAGTATGCGGTGCAACCGGACGATTCATATCTTTTCGTCGTGAGCAAGGCGGCGGTGAACCTGTTCAAGTTGCCACCGCGAATGAGCATCGACAAGCTCGCGATGGATTTGCGCGCTCAATTGATTCCTTCGAAGCTGCAGCGACGGATCGTTGGTATCGACGTTGCGGAAGCGAATCGCGGACTCGGGATCGCAGCCACTGCACCTGAAGACGTCGCGCCCTTTATAGCCGCATCGAACGCGCTGTACAAAGTCGTGCTCGAGCCCGCAGCCCCAATGATCGGCGACAAGCGTTTGATGGTTGTTGCAGACGGCGCGCTCAACTACATTCCGTTTGAAGTCTTACTGAAGACTTCAGACACGGGCGACTTTTCGTCACTTAATTATCTCGTCAAATCAAACGAAGTGGTTTACGCGCCGTCAGCTTCTGTGGTGGGCGCGATCAAACAGCAACGAACGAAGAACGCCAGTCGCGCGATGCTGATCATTGCCGACCCGGTATTCAACTCCAATGACGCGCGTGCTCAGAAGCGAACGGCTGCGCCGGCGAATGATGCAGACGTCAGAGGACTCGGCATTCAAAGCGCGCTCACAGACGTAAGCGGGTCGGCGCCACCTGCAACCAGCGGCCAGATGGAAGGACTGCCACTCGCGCGTCTTTCCGGCACACGGGCCGAGGCCGACCAGATCTCCAAGCTCGCCAAAGTCTCAGGAGCCCAGGCTGACGTTTGGCTCGATCTCGACGCGAACGAAGACAATCTCGGCGCGCGCGATATCAGCAAGTACCGAATTATTCACGTTGCCACACACGGCTTGTTGAATGCAGAACGCCCGCAGTTTAGCGGCGTTGTGCTGTCGCTTGTCGGTAATAAGACACACGACGGTTTCGTGCGCACGGATGAAGTCTTCAATCTTCATCTCGGCTCACCTCTGGTGATGCTTTCGGCCTGTGAGACAGGTCTCGGCAAAGAGAAGCGAGGCGAAGGTGTGATGGGACTCACACGCGCGTTCATGTACGCCGGTGCGCCGACAGTTGGCGTTAGTCTCTGGTCGGTGGCAGACAAATCCACCGCCGACCTGATGACTGATTTCTACAAACGACTGCTAACGTCGGGCGAAGGCACCACCTCCTCGAGCGCGCTTCGTGGCGCGCAGTTAGCCATGATCTCCGGCAAGAAGTACAGCGCCCCGTTCTTCTGGGCACCGTTTGTTCTTGTCGGGGACTGGAACTAGCCACAAGAAAATTTTTAGCTACTAAAAGGCACAAAAGCATAGGTGAGAATCTACTCACTTAGCTTTTGTGCCTCTTTTTGTATCGCTGTTTCATGCGGTAGAGGCCGCCTATACCGCTAATCAATAACAACGCGCTGGCCGGTTCCGGAATCGTCGTACTCACAGTGCTCGTCCCTTCAACCACGATGTTGTCGAGGCGATTAGTTCCCGTCGACGACGAAGAGCCATTAAAGACAATCCTGAATGCAGCGTTCGGATTGTTGTTCAGGCCGGCAATCGCCGCGAGACTGAACACAAGCGGCACGGTTCCAAACGCGGTTGCAGGCGTGTATGGCGGACTAAAATCGACGAATGTTATGCCATCCGTGCTGTACTGGAACTGATTATTGTTGAATCCTGTGCTCGTTCCCTGGGTCGCAAAACTAACGACGATATTTGAGAAGCCGACGGTACTGACATTAAGGGTGATGTTTCTACCGTTGTTGGCAGTTCCGGTTCCGCCCTGTAATGAAAGTGCCTGCCCGGCGGTATCTCCCAGTCGTGCGTTGGTAGTGGTTCCCGCCGCAAACAAGATGTTTGCGACGTTGATGTTGCTGGTTAGCGTGCCGCTCCCGTGATCGACGTTGAGATCTGAATCATTAAAGTTCCAGACTGCCAGTTCATCGGCGTGTGCCGCTTTCGAAGCTGCGAGAAGAATCAACGCAGCACAGATAAGGTTGAAAGGAATTCGTCGGGTGAGACGCAAATTTGGTGTCAAAAACATACACGTTCTCCTTTTGATGAGGTTTTTGGACGTAGATCGTCCTCATTGAGAAAGCAGGAGAATCTTTGTTAAGAGACTCGTGAGGCTCGTCGGAAAAGTTAGGGGCCAGGCTCTGAGGACAGCCAAAGCTTTCTCTGTAACTCCGGGCACAATATGACGATTCTGTTTGCTCGTCAACAGAAATGTGATTTGGAGTGCGGCGGCCTGGCGCCGCTTGGTCTTGATCAAGCCGGATCGATAACAAAGCGGCGCCAGGCCGCCGCACTCCAAGGAGGCGCATAATAAAATGAACGGTTATAATGACACCCGGAGAATCATCAGAGGAACATCGAACTATGGGAAACAAGTTCTTTAAGATCGACAACCACGCGGCCCTCGAGAACCTGTTAACAGACTCGACGAAGAAACCCATCATCATTTTCAAGCACAGCAACGCCTGCTCAATCAGCGCGCGGGCTTATCGCGAAATGGAAAAGGTTGATGGAGTCAATATCCTTGAGGTTCAATCCGCCCGTGCGGTTTCAAATGAATTTGCTACCTTAACGGGTGTCCGTCACGAAACGCCGCAAGTGGTAATCCTGCGTGACGGGAAGGCGGTGTGGGACGCTTCACACTTTGATGTCACCGCCGCTGACGTCATGAAAGCGGTGGAATCCCATAGTTGAAACTCGACAAATGGAACGACGCGGACCGGCGATTGAGCCAAGAGAGATCAAGCATGAAGACGATTTCACGGTGAACATCGTCTGGGCCGACGACACGCGCTGCAGCTATCGTGCTGCTGACTTGCGACGCGCATGTCCGTGCGCTCAGTGCGTGAACGAGTGGACGGGTGAAAGAGTGTTGAAGGCCGAGAGCGTTTCTGAGACTATTGAAATCCGCGACATCAGCATTGTGGGACGTTATGCGCTCAACTTTCGCTGGAGCGACGGTCACGAAACCGGGATTTACAGTTTTCGATACCTGCGTGAACTGTGTGAAGGTCAGGATGCACAATCATGAACGAACGTGATTTTTTCAACGAGAAAGAAGAAGTAAAGAAGGCGAACTATAGTTGTCCTCATTGCCGCGAGCGTGCCGAATACGACGTCCGCTGGCTAAAACGCACGCGCAAGCCACAGCCGCCGCGCGGTGCAAACGAACAGGATCGCGCTCGTTTTGAAAAATCGCGTGACTATATGGTTCGAATCGACGATATGCTCGCTTGTAGAAATGTACGCTGCCGGCGCCGGTTCGAAATTCCGAGCTCGCAGTCAGTTGTTTTTATTTAAGCCGCGGATTAGACAGATTTTCTTTTCCGATCCTCATAGATCAAGCAAAAAACCGACACCCGTCGGATAAAGATTTAAAACACACTGCGCGAAACGCGAAAAAACGCAGAAAAGTGTTGGCGTGTCGCTTGCACTCCCGGCAATAGACATGATTGAGACTCAACAATTCGCCGGTGCGAACAAATCCAACACTTCGTTTCTGACACCCTTTGAGCGCCGGCTGGCGCCAAGGCTGTTGCCGCATTTCCCCGCCTGGCTGCAGACCTATCACCTGACGATGCTGACACTCGTCTGGTCGTCGTTGATCTTGTTGTTTTCCTATTGGGCAGCCCGCGATTTGCGCTGGCTTTGGGGCGTGTCGGCGATGATCTTTATGCAATACGCCACCGACCATTACGACGGCAAACTCGGCAAGTACCGCGGCACGGGCCTGGTCAGGTGGGGTTATTACATGGATCACCTGCTCGACTATTTTTTCCTGTGTTCGGTGATTATCGGGTACGCCTTCATCCTTCCGGAACGCTCACGGCTTCAGGTTCTGATTCTGCTGGCAATTTGTTCGGGCTACGAAGTGAGCACCTTTTTGATGTTTGCCACGACCGACCGGTTCAAGATCAGTTATCTGAAGTTAGGCCCGACTGAGTTTCGGCTGGCCCTGATAATCATCAACGCCCTGCTTGCGCACTACGGCACTCGCCAAATGATCAATGGCTTAAAATACGTGAACATTGGCGGCGCAATCGGGCTGGCTCTCATGATTTACAAGACCCACAAGGATATTTGGGCGCTGGACATGCAGCAAAAGAACGCGGTGCTTGCCCGGGATCCTTAAGGGTGTCTCCGGGATTGGTGTGACTGTTCTGCTACGTGTGTACGGTTTGCGACCGACTGTACCCCTTATCCGTCCCCGAAAAATTATTTTTTGTGAGAAGTGGCCCTTTTTTCGTCCGGCGTGCGCGTTAGCGGATGTGGCCTCTTCTTTGCAAGCGTAATCGCCGTTCGACGTTCTAAGGTTATTAATTTTGGGAACTGTGTGGCGAGTTTTTCGTTTGGATACTTACAGATTCAAACGAACTCGAAATAAAGCAATGTCTGAGAAGAAAACAATTCGTATCGTAAAAAAGGGCGAAAAGTCCCGTCCCATCGTTAAGGTAAAAGCTGCTTCCGCTCGTGAAACGGCGCGCGATATGGTTGAAACGGTGACCAATTGGGTCAATGAGTTTCAGCAGAAACGACGCGACGAAACAACCAGCGCGCTGAGGATGCTGTCCAAAACGCCACGGGGCAGTGAGGCCTAATTACTACAGCTAAAAAGAACGCCGAACTCTGAAAACTACGGCGCGAGACGGCTTCGGCCAGCTCGCGCCCTTTTATTTTCCCGCCTCTTTTTGTAGCATCACCGGCGAATTCCACCAAATCCGGTGGAGGCTGGAGTTATGGTTAGAAGGAGTTCTCCACGAAAAGGGAAGCGTCAGCAGGCGCGACCCGTTTTTGAAAGTATTCGGAAGCCTGGAGCGCCTCCAGGACATCCGATATCACGTGCTAAGCCGGATGAAGTAGCTCGTCCGGCTGGGCGAAAAGCAAAGCACAAACGGCCACCGGAACCTACAGACGATGATGTCTGAATCTGCGACACTTCAAAAAGACGATCACGCCATTGCACGGGCATTCATTGCCCGCGCGTCGGAATTTTTGCTGGGCGACTATCTGCCCAAGATCGAGCGCTGTCTCGAGAAGTTGACGGACGATCAGATTTGGTGGCGAGCAAACGAAGAGTCAAACAGTATCGGCAACCTTATCCTGCACCTCTGCGGGAACGCGTGCCAGTGGATCCTCTGCGGCGTCGGCTCTAAACCTGACAATCGCAACCGGGATTCCGAATTCGAGCGACGTGATCCGATTCCTCGTGCCGAGCTCTTGTCACTGTTGCGCTCGACTCTCTCCGAAATCGAAACGACACTAGAGACCCTCGATCCCACAACGCTACTCGACAGTCGCAAAATCCAGGGCAACGACGTCGACATCCTCGAAGCCATCTTCCACGTCACCGAACACTTCTCGATGCATGCTGGACAGATCATCATGTTGACGAAGATGATGACCTCCTCCGATCTTCGGTTCTACGATTTCGACGCCGACACGCCAGTCGTGCGCTGGCGCTCCGGTCCACGTGGTTCGTCGTAAGCGCCCCGAAGTGGTCAATAGTGTCAACACTTTCGAGGTAGATGGCACCCCACTCATGCACGCCCGCAGCCGCCACTGAGAAGGCTACTGATCGCAATTAATCAAGGGTTCGGCGGAACTGTGGGGTTGGAAGGGGGTGCTTCTTGAGGGATCTGACTCTCTTTCTCTTTGGTTTCCAGTTCCTTTTGTCGGGCACGGGCCTTTCTAATCGCCATCTCAAAGTTTGTTGCGTCGGTAACCTTTTTCAAATCGCGAAGTAACGCCAGATACTTCTCCATGTTCGAAGCGTAGTTCTCAGCCATTTGCGAGAAGGGAAATCTTTCTACAGGCACTACATCATCAAGCACCAGGCGATACGCTGCTTCTGCCTTGGTCTTGTTGTTGTTTGCCAGATAGACGTCGGCGGCCTCACCCACTGCTCGGATGTACGCGGCCATGAAGAGCGGATAGTCCTCTGTGCGATAGGCAGTGGGAGCAAAATCCGCATGACGCTTCTGCATCAACGCGACTCTGTTGGTAAGAGTTTGCTCCAGCTCTTGAGGACGATGTTTTTTGTGAAGTTCAACCAGGGCTAAGTAAGTCCGGTGTTCGTGCAACCATGCGAGTCGCCCCTGTATCGGCGCCAAAGCAGTCAAAGCGGTATTGAGTAACGTTTCCGCTTCCTGTGGTTTATTAAGATCGCCCGCGTAGAGCGTTGCGAGTTCTCGCAGAGCCGTAACGTATTGTGAAAGCGGATCACTTGGGCCGAATAATCTCCCACCCGAATTCTTGAGCTCCTCGATTGCGAGTTTGTAGTACTCTTCCGCTTTATTGCCGTCCTTATAGTGATCGCGATACAGCTTCGCCAATTTCAACTGGCTGACAGCGCGCAAACGCTTCTTTGATTCGATCGACTTTCGCACGAAGAGCGCTACTTCGTAAAAGCTCTCGGCCCGCGCGATACGTCCCAGCTTCAAGTAGATATCGCCAATTGCATCGAAATCGTCGTCGATGGTTATCGGCGCACCCCCCTTCACCAGTTTTTCTATATCATCAGCTCCCTTGAACTCGCCTTTAAGCGTTAGCTGCTGGATCTTGTCTGCCAATTGAAACAAATAGTCGCTGCGCGCCCTATCCTTCAGGCCGCTATAAACCTGGCCCAGGGCACTGTAGCTGTCGGCAAGCTCGCGCAGTCCTGTTGCCTCATCTGCATAGCCCTCTTCAATGTCAATGAGTTCATTGTAGGTCGTTGCAGCATCCTGATATCGAGCCTGGTCTTTATAAAACTTGCCTAATTCCTTAAGCGCGCCGATAGTGCCATACTTAGCACGATTTTCCTCCTCCGTTTTGTAGGTCTCGATCACTTTCTTCAAGCTCTTTTCAGCCTCGTCAAACTTGCGGAGGTCAATATAAAGCCGCGCAAGCAACTTGACGCTGTTGATGATCGTAAGGACATTCGCCTCAACGGGATCATCATTTTGTTCCCTGGCCCAGGAATTGAAACGCTCCTGGTAGTCCACCGCTTTTTTGTAAAACTCTTCTGCCTTCTCGAACTGTTTTTCCGGCGTGAGCCGTGTACGCAAAGAAGTTATGTCAGTGTTGGCGGTGCTGTAGCGCGCGTTCTCATGATATGCCTGGCCGAGTCCGTGATAGGTATCGACGAGCGTGGGAGTCAACTGGTCCTTTACTGCTTCTTCAAGAACAGTTCGTCCGCGCTCATAGACTTCAATTGCGGATTCGAACTGCTGCATCTTGAAGTATGTGTCGCCCAGTCGCGAGAGTGTCCATCCATAGTCGCTCGCAAACTGCTTCCACTGTCTATTAGTGTAGTGTCTGGCTGAGGCAATAGACTGTAATGGCTTGAGCTCCTCTTCAAGTTTTTCGAATGCTCGATTCGCCTCAGCGAAATTTTCACGCCGTGAAGCGTCCAGACCGACCCGCATTAGTTCGCCACGTTCAAGTGCAGCCGTAACTTGTCGTTCGTTCTCCAGGGCGACCTTCGTTGCTTCATTCGCCTTTTGGGTGGCGATCTGGGCTGCGTGAAGATTCTCTACGGCGAGGTCTTTTTGCTGACCTGCAGCTTTCGCTGCGGCTTCGGCTTTTTCGCGCTCGATGTTCATCTGCGCGTTTGCCTTCTTCGCATCGAGGGCGGCCGCTTCGGCCACCGCACGACTGCCTTCCGCCTGCAGACGACTGCCTTCCGCCTCCCGACGACTATTTTCCGCAATCGCGCGTAAGTTGAAAGCATAGGCAGCGGTACCAAGTGCAAGCAGCAAGATCAAACACAATGCAACAATCAAGAAACGCATCCGCCGGGCAGAGCGGGCTTGTTGGGCAACGAAGACTTTTGTTTGTTCGAGCTCTCGTCGATCTCTTTCGATCTCTTCATTACGCCGCTTCTCCTCGGCAGCGATTCTTGCTTCACGTGCGTTGCAGCTGTCGTTGAGATAAGTGATGGCTGTATCGAAGTCTGTGTGGTATCGCTTCGCCCAGGCGGCGTTTGGCTTATTCTCCCGTTGCCAGTCGAGGGCTATTTGCAGGCCGGGATCCTGTAGCAATCCCTCGCTACCTTCCTGATGAAGAACAGCCGCTTCAGCAACCCGTCGATAAATACGTGCTGACTGCGCCTCTTCATTCACCCAATCTTTCAGCCGTTGCCAGTTGCGAATCAAACTCTCGTGCGAAATATCGATAACGGTTTCCGGTTGTAGCACCGTGTCGATCGGCGGCATTAAAAACGAACGAGCGCCTTCGCGAAAAACGTCAATTACAGCGATGACCTCTTGCATACTTGCGCCCGCGATGTCGCAAATAGCATCCAGCCTTGTCGGGCGCCGTATCTCACGATTGTCCCCACCTCGTTCGCTAAGGGATTTGAAGAGTACTTCAGCAATGCGACGCCTGCGATCGTCCGGCAATTCATTAAAGGCTTCGTCGGCGTGGCGCGACAGGGCATCTGACATCGTGCCGATGGCTTCGTAATGTTCAATTCCAATCGCTTCGCCATTGCTACGTTGCGTTTGCCAGTGTTCCCACGTACGCATTAGTGCGTGTTGCAGGATGGGAAGTTGATCGGGTTGATCGCCTACGTCGTTCAGGAGCCGGTTCACAAGTGTGGCGGCGATCTTTCCACGTGTTACTCCAATTGGTCCGGTAACGGCGAAGCGACGTTCATCACGCGTCATGCGCGGAATAAGGTACTGCCCATCGTTAATCGCTTCCGGTAATCCCTGGAACTGTGCGCAGTCGCCGAGAAAGTCAGACCTCATCGTTAGTACGATATAGATTGACAACTCTCGCTGTTGTGCAGCTTCGAGAAGCAGTTTGACGAAGGCGGCTGCTTCGTCGGCGCTGCTTGTGCCTTCACGCGCTGCGCGAAAGCGGAACAGCTCTTCAAACTGGTCCACTACGACGAGCAGCTTTTCATCTTCTCCAAGCCGCCCCTGTTTAGCAACAGCGACGATTCCGAGTGAACTGCTTCTTAGTGTGGCATCGATCAACGCCGCTGCTTCATCCACCTGCAGTCCAGCCCCTGCTTCCGAAAGCACCTCTTTCTTCACCAGCTCCGCTGCTAAATTCCCGATTGGATCGCTGCCAGGGCGCATGACCGCGATGCGCCATCCGGCGCCAGCGCCCTCCATCATTCCGCTTTGCAATGCAGGCATTAAGCCTGCGCGAATGAGGGAAGACTTGCCGCTGCCTGACGTGCCAACTACGGCCAGAAAGCGACTGCGCTGTAACCTGGCCAGCAATTCGTCAGACTGCCCTTCGCGTCCGAAGAAAAGGAGATACTCATCTGTCGTAAAAGGTCGAAGACCGGGAAATGGATTTCTAATCTGTTTCAACTCGATCATCGTTGACCTCCTTCTACGGCCTGCAAAGCGCTCACGAAAGCACGCAGTTCGTTAGGGTCGAATGAGTTGTAATTCTTAATGACAATAGGAACGCGGATCGTATGAAAGTCATCCTTTTGACTATTTGCAGGCGCTCCCACATAAACTGCACTGGCGCCCCAATCGTTTTCGCGACCATAGCCGTAGGCCTTTTCGAGGTCCTCGAGGTTCCTGCGTACCCATGGTTCGTCTCCGTTACCAAAATAGACCAGCGCAGCATCACACTCCCGGAGGTTCTTGCGATGGTAGTCCATGAGCGTGCCGCCCTCATCGCCGTCCAGCCGCGTTATAACTTCCAGTTTCTGGTCAAAAAGATAGTCCTTAATAGGACGAACCAGACTCCGATCGCGACTTTCGCAGATGAGGTAAACCTGTTTGATTTTTGGGCGTGGGCCACGTTGGACCTGACTTTTCGCGGGTGGATTTAGTTCCTGTAAAATCTGCGCTTTCAGATCTTCGATGCTTGTTTGTAAAAGCTCCGCGCCCGCGCTAATGCGATCTTGTAGTTGGACCACAAAAGTCTTCTGGCGTTCATCACTGATTTCAACTCTCTGGGGCATCCAAAGCAAACGTGAAAAGGCAGGATTATCGACACAGCGCTGAGCAGCCAACGCCTCTTGAATACAGACCACAGAGCGGGGATCGTCTTCGGGTGTTGAGCCGTAACGCATGCCGATGAGGTGCACTGACAAGATCGAACGTTCCAATGCGGCGCGAACAGCGGCTTCAGTTTGTTTTCCCTCTTCGATGGGAAGCTTCTGATCGGGTAACACTTCGTACCCGCGATGTCTCAACTCGTCCCGCACGAGCTCTCGCTCCTGTGTCAAGTCAGAGGTCGCTTCGGCGAGGTAAACATACTTCGTTGAGTCTTTTGTGCCATTTCCATCTGCTGCGCTGTCCGGTGTAGCTGTTGAGGTTGCACCATCTTTTAACGCAACGAGCATGTTCGAGATATCCCAGGCAAGGCGACGGAGTGCACCCCAATATCTTGGATCCTTGTTTGGATGAACCTCCGGACCAAACTCGACCGGCATATCGCTCTCCATCTCGTAAAAGGGATAACCGATTAGTTCGCGTAGTAGTGGAGGCTCCTTCTCACCCAGATTGAATAGCAGGGGACTCTTTATGACTTTGAAGATCCGCGAACGATGTGCTGCGACGCCAGGCGGCGAGGGAGTTGCGCTGAAAGTGTCCAACTCACGGCGGCACCACACAGACTGTACATAGCGTGGCGAAAGGATGGGGATGAACAACAGTGAATGTGCGAGGCCTTCTTCGATAGCGGCCGTCAAGAGAGCGTTGCCGGTTAAGCTGCGCTCGTCGCGCCATATCCGGGGCTGATATCCGAGATTATTACTTACCAGTCGTGGCAGGCGTTCGACAAGTAGATCAACCCATCCCTTGGTCTCGCCTGCTGGATCTTGATCGTCAAGCTGTCCGTAGCTAATAAAAATGTCGTAGGTGTAGGGCATTGGGGCTGCTTTCTGGACGTGATCCGACCGGCTACGCCGGCGGGTGAGATACTGTAGTGTGCGCGTTCACATAGAACGCGTTTAAAGGCAAGATATAACGGTTTGCTGTATACCTTGGGCGCTGATTTTTGTCAACAAATTCACCTTAGTAGTAGTAGTAAAGGGATTCGGTCAAAAAGTGGTCAATCGAATCTCGGCACACTCGCTAAGTGAAGGAAGGGAAGCGGTTGAGGTTCCGCTTCCGATCTCGATGCACACCGGCCAGATCATCATGCTCACGAAGATGCAGATCTCCTCGGACCTCCGCTTCTATGGTTTTGAAGACGGCGTGCCGGTCGAGCGCTGGCGTTCTCCTTTGTCCGATTTGCCTTAAGTGCCTCGCAAGTCGTCGAAACTCGTCAACTCTTTCCATGGCTGAAATAGTGGATAGGAACAAAGAAATTCTTAACGCCATATTCGAGCAAGCTCTCGCTGCCGATACCACGGCGCAGAACTGCTGGCAGGTAACAGAAGGAGGCCCATGGGTTTGGCAGCATGACGGAGTTCGCATTAGCAACGGCGGTTCGTGGTCAGCCTTGAACTGGCAAGGATGGGGCGACTTCAAATCGCCCGCGTTGCGCAAATTTGTCATTGAGGCGACGGTAAGCGGAAAGGCCGAAGCGGCAGGATTGAGTTTTGGTCCCTATAAAGATTTTCTCGCTAGACTCGATACCTCCGACAGCCCTCGGCACCTGCAGTTGGAGATTGATGCAGAAGTGGGTTGCTGGGCGTTTCGGGTAGACGGTCAATTGATGAATCGCAGTTGGTGGGATGCAAGAGTCCACAGTGTTGAGGATCTGCTGAATGGAACCCTGACGCTCAAGGCAAAGAACGCTGAGACCGTCCTGTTTCAAAACCTGACTCTACATCCGTTCTTGGAATCATGCCGGCTGTCCGTGATTATGACTTGTTTTCGCTTTGTCCAAAGGCTCAGGCTGGCATTGCGTAATTGGTGCCATCAGGATCTGCCTTCCAGCGCTTTTGAAGTGCTGATAGTGAACCCGGAGAGCCCGGACGGTACACACGAACATCTGGCAGCCGTAGCGCGCGGCTTTCCGCACATTCGCGTACGCGAAGTAGCGGTCGGCGCAGATTTGAACACCAATAAGGGCGCGATGATCAATCGGGCCTTCGAGGCCAGCCGTGGTGAATGGATTTGGTTGACGGATGCCGACTGCCTGTTCGCGCCTGGCTGCGCCGCTACGGTGCTGCAACAAGTTCAGGGACAGGAACAACATTTATTCTACGGTCAACGTCGTCGCTTGTCTGCCGCGCAAACCGATGCCGTGTTAGCCGGACGCGCGGACGGATTGCACGATTTTGCCCAACTTGCATCTGAGGCAAATTTGCGTGTGGAGACTGGACCATGGGGTTTTACGCAGATTGTGCACCGCCGAGTTTTTGAGCAAATAAGGTATAGCGAGGGAGTGAATCATTTCGCGCGTACTGACGATGTCTTTGTCGATGATTGCAGGCGCCATCAGATCAGTCCGAAACAACTCGAAGGCGTGTTTTGCTTGCACATTGAACACCCCTTTGCGTGGTACGGAACAAAATACTTCTTGTGACGTCGTCTATGAGACGCGTCATTTATTTTTTATGGGCCTGCGGGCTTAGGCGCCGGTGGTATGTTGAATTTCGACTCATCGACAGGCGCATTCAGCTTTAATTCAGTGAACGTTCGCGTCGAGGTCGGATTTCCAACTTCAAGTATGGCGGCGCGAGCTGTGAACGGAAATTTCAGCCCCTCGGCTTCGCGGTAATCTTCCAAATCGATTTGGTCAGGAATGATTCCGATCATCGTGGGCATTGTCGTTGTGCGACGTAGCAACAACCCTGAAGTAGCATCGAAATAAAGTCGCATGCGCCGGTTTTCGGTCGTCGTACCGTCAACTATATAAACATCGCGATCGCCGAGTTTATCTTTGCGGACTCGCGGCGGTCTGCTGTATTGCTCTTTGAGCTTCAGCAGAGTAAACAGTCCGTTTGCTGCCTTGAAATTGATCAGCTCCGTGCCGGTTACCTCTCTCACTCCACGGGCCGTTTTCTCCCAACCCACTTGACCGTTGAAACCGCGTTCTATCGTTCCCTGCGGCGTCGTCACCAACAAATAGAACTTGTCAGGCGCAGCTTGCGACAGTTCGAACTGGAAGGAATTTCCGTTCGCTTGTGTGACGGTCCCTTTCGCTATTCGGGATTTCAGTTTGTCAATCGTAGTCTGGCCGCCGAGTGCCGCAGCGTACTTGCTGAAGATTTCGTCTGCTGAAGGCAATGCAGGCGAAGGGCTGGGTGATGCCTGCGGTGATGCGCCTGGGGTTGGCCCGCCGGCCCCACCGGCATTCGGCGGTGGAGAGGGCAGAGGCAATGGTAGTGCCGGGATCGATTGTGGAGACGTGCGACCGCGATGGCAGGTGTAACAAGACACGGGATCCAGCTTAAGCCGTTCGGTGGTCTTGTTGATATCCATGACCAGCTTAACCATTTCACGCGCGCTGGTCTTTTCCGGTTTGGCGTCAGAGGCGTAATCCCACTGACCCTGATTGTTGACGTGACAATAATTGCATCGCCGCCCCATCGAAGCAGCAAAGAAATTCATTACCGGAATGAGCTGCGATTCCGGCATGCCGGTAAGAACCTTGATGTTTTTCTGGACTTGTTCGACGGTTTTTTCCTGTGGCGACTGCGCTTTGGTGGCGCGCACCACTTCATAGCGATTGTCGAGGATAAGAAAAAGAGCGACGATCGAAAAACCCAACGAGATGGACTTCAGAAGTGTTCGTTGCATAAGTGTGCCTTCAACAGAGGTTGCACAGAGAAGAAGTTCAAACTAAGACACGTTTAGCTTAATAGTATAAGCCGAACTGCTCAATCAACAATTGTCTCCGTACGCCGTTTGTGGTTAAGATTTGATACGTGACGTTTCATAACCTTCTTTGTTCAAGGAGTCAAACCTTATATGACCTACGTCGTCGCCGAGCCGTGCGTTAATTGTCGTTACACTGATTGCGCGCTTGTTTGTCCGGTGGAGGCTTTTCATCTCGATGATGACATGCTGGTGATTAATCCCGAGACCTGTATTGATTGCGACGCGTGTGTGCCGGAATGCCCGGTTGAGGCAGTTTTCTCAGAAGCCAATGTGCCCCCGGACTGGGCGAGCTTCACGCCACTGAATGCCGAGCGCGCGTTGAGCGGATTGCCGACGATCAGCGCCAGGCTCGATCCGCTTTGCGAATAGGCCAGTTGTAATGAAACAGCGTACGAGATGGCTTCTTGGCGGTTTCGCCCTTGGCGCAGGAGCCATCGGCGCTGTCAGTGCCTACTGGAAGAAAAAGAACGTGCTGACGGAAAAGAAAGCAGGCGATGTTTGGGCCAGGCCGGGAATGCCGGTCACGTTTCGGGCTGAACTGATGCCGGGACGAGACCGCAACCAGCGCACGTTCCTCGTTAAAGACTTACTCCCCAGCGGGCGGGTTTCGCTGCACGGAGCCGACGGCGAGCACGCTGAAAAGGAATTTGAGGCGATTCAGTTTGATCGACCGATGGAGTGATTTAAATCCATCCACAGATTACGCAGAAAATCTGTGAAATCTGTGGATCACCATTCATAGACCCTACCGGGTTCCATCACGGACAATTTCGGAATGTTGAGAGCGTTGAGTTGCTCGATGATCTCTTCGCGATAGCTCGGCTTGAGATGGACCGCCATGATGTCCATGCCGTTGTGAGTCAGTTTGTTCAACTCCTGGCCCAACGTAGCCGGAGTAAAGTGACGTGAGACGTGGGCCAGCTTGGACATTCGGTCCGGGAACGACGCCTCAATCAACAACACATCGAGATCCTTCATCTGATTCACAATGTTCCAGAACTCGTCCGTCTCGGCAGTATCGGAACTGAAGGCGACACTCTTTGTTCCATCGGAAACCACGAGGCCAACAGTCGGTACGATGTGATTTACGGGAATTGCGCATACCGTCAGATGGGCCACTGGAAACGGCTTTCCGATCGGGATCGGAACGTATTCCATCACTGGACCATAATCGTTTTTCAATTCGGAAAAACGCGGGTAGACGTTCCAGTTGAAAACATCGCGCTCGAGCAGGCCGATAACTTCCTCGGTCGCATAAACCCGCATCGGTTGCTGCAAACTCGGATAAAGATCGTCGATGAATATCGGCAGGGTGGCGATATGGTCCATGTGAGGATGAGTGATGATTATGTCCCTGACCATGGATCGCCGGTCGTTGGGCAAAGCCAGCGCGATACTGCCGGCATCAACCGCTACGCAGTCGTCGATTAGAAAACAAGTCAGACGTTGCTCCAGGGTCGCCACTCCCTGAGCATCAAAGGTGCTGGGTAGAAGTTGGATTCTCACGAGCTTTCAGCTCTGCTGAAATGCCTTGCGCAGCCGGGGCCAAGTATAAGACAGAAAGTACGTAGCCAGCGAGCACTAATAACAGGAGGAATGCACGCTAGCGGCTTCGTAGTTCATTCAGAAGGCCCTGCAACGCATGTAAGTAGGCGGTCTCAACCTCGAGGACGTCCTGATTCGCAGAATGCACGCCTCTCGCAACGCGACTGCGATGAAAAGCCAGTTCACTTGCCAATTGATTAAAACGCATGCGGGCGCGCCAACCCTTCACACCGGCCTGTGACAAAGAGTTGAACGATGAGCCCATTCTTCCCGGGATTGAACCGAGTTGCCTGTACTCGTCAGACGTTAAGAAACCGCGCTCGAGATCAATAACGAGATACTCACGCACTACCTGTCCTTCACGTCGCAGCGCCAGCGCGATCACGACCAGCATGATGATGAACGCCGGCACCATCACCAGGATATAGGTGAGCAGGAAAAGACCACCGCCGCCCAATACAGCGGAACCATTCCAAATGCTGTGCATGAAGATCGCCATCAGGAGACCGATCACGGGCGTGAGTAATTTCACGGCGGTGTTGGTGGATTGTCTGGCAAGGCCCAATCCTATTCCTGTCAAACTCGTAAACAATGGATGCGAGAACGGCGCGAAGAAACCGCGAATGATGAAGATCGCTGTCAACGAGCCACCGCCACCGAGTGCAGCTCGACCGTAGTAAAGAATATTTTCAGTCATTGCGAATCCCAGCGCGGACATTGACGCGTAAACGATGCCGTCGACGACTCCATCGAATTCATCTTTCTTCCAGAAGAAGAAGATGAAGAGGATTAATGCCTTGCCGGTTTCTTCCACGATGGGTGCTGAGATAACTGCGGAGAACGCCTCGCCGGCTTGTTCACCTGCCAGCAGTGCGACGGCGCCTCCTGTGCCGGTGTTTAGAAGGAATGCGAAGAAAGTCGCGATCAGTGCGCCCCAGAAGAAAGCCGTCGCGAGCATCCAGAGGGGCTCTGCTTCGTAGCGATCGATCCACAGGACAAGCGCGATGTAGAGCGGAACGGGAATCGTTGCCGTTAACAGACCAAGGAACAGCGCTATCGGTCCAGTCTCAATGCCGATTAAAAGCAGGACCAGCAATCCGAGAAACAGTGCGATCAGTCCAGCCAATATTGCGAGCACGAGACGGATCGCGCTGATTTGCGGCGAGGTGCGAATGACGATTGTTGGTGCCGGCATGCTCATTTGAGTCGCGCAGTATATCAGGAGCAGGAGCAGCGGTCAGGTGCAGCCGATCACTGTTCCTGACTGCTGCTCCTGCTGCTTTCCGAACTCACCGGGCGCACGTCTGTGCACGGCCGCCGTCGATCGAGTAGGTTGCACCGGTGATCCACGAAGCCTCGTCTGAGGCGAGATACAGCACCAGTGAGGCAATCTCCTCCGGTCGGCCGGTGCGGCCCAATGGATGCGTGGTTTTCGAGTGTTCCAGAAATGCCGCGTACGCCTCGTCACTCATGCCGCCCCGTTTGTGAATCTCTGTCACCACAACACCGGGGTTTACGGCATTTACTCTCACGCCTTTCGCTGCGAGTTCCAGCGACGCGCATCGTGTTAACTGGTCCAACGCTGCCTTGGAGACGCAGTACGCCAGCACACCTGGAAATGCACGCAGTCCCGTAACACTCGACACGTTGACGACATTTCCGCGCCGTTCAATCAAACTCGGCAATGCTTTTTGCATCAACTGAAACGAAGCGCGTACGTTGACGTTCATCATTTCGTCCCATGCTTCCAGCGAGGTGTTTTCAATGGTTCCGCTGCTGATGTGTCCCGCGGCGTTCACAAGCACATCGATCCCGCCAAAGGCTTCAATCGCCTGCTGAACAGCGCGCTCCGCTTCCTGTTCGCGAGATAGATCCGCCCGAAGCGTTAACGCTTCCGTGCCGAGTTCGCGAAGCTTTTGTTCGACATTTTTGAGAGCGTCTGCCTTTCGTCCCACACAGACAACCTTCGCTCCCGCTGCTGCAAAAGCCATTGCGCAGGCTTGTCCGATTCCTGAGGTGGCGCCGGTCACGAAGGCCACTTTGCCCGTAAACTGTTTCTCGTTCATTTTTGTTGGTTCCTTGCCAAAGAAGGTCTTATATTGACAGCACAATCCTAAAAAGTTGACTATTATTACCCTGTTGGCGTGGTGAGGTCATCCCCCCGGATAATGCGGCGACACCG
>Ga0111539_10000640_pt1 | contig 45232 bp, 34 predicted proteins | sample RhiMethybrSRZTD1_FD_79667 | JGI IMG/M metagenome (GOLD analysis project Ga0111539, IMG submission 79667) | Populus rhizosphere microbial communities from Tennessee, USA - Rhizosphere MetaG P. TD hybrid SRZTD1 (version 2) (version 2) | ecosystem: Host-associated > Plants > Roots > Rhizosphere >... | reverse complement strand
TTTCTCGATTCCGGGGTACTGAAAACGGTGCCACCCGGGGCCGCGGCGGACAACGTGGCGTTCGTGCGCGCGCACCGAACCGCGGTGGACGAGGTGCTGAAAGAACTCGCAATCGAAATCAGGTAGCGGTTCGCACATCGCCGCTATCAGCTTTCGGCTGTCGTCTGGCGCGAAACGTGCGTCCGCTGTCCTGGCATGACCGCTTCGAATCCGGAGTCCGGGATGCCCACCCGCGAACAGGAAAATGGCGGCTGGGCGTGGTCGGTCCTGCTGGCGCTCGTCGCCGGAATTGTCGGCTTCGTTACAAGCTCGTTTGCGGCGAACCGTGCCATCGAGTGGTACCAGGTGCCGGCATATGAAGGCACCGGCATCTTCGTCGTCGCTCCCTTCGCGTTTCTCGGCCTGTTGGTTGGCTGCCTCGCCGGCCTCATCGGAGGGCAGCTCTCACGCCGAACCAGACTGCCGCGTGCGACAGCGTTCCTCGGTTCTGTCGGGGGTGTCGCAGTGCTCGTTTGGGCCATTGCATTTGTGGCTTGGGTGCTCGCGGACATCCCTCCCGAGATTGAGCAGAGAAAGTTGTTCCTCGCAATCGAAGTGCGGACACCGGCCGGTTCTCCTGCGCCCGCCGGGTTACCTGGTGTCGGCTACGTGACGCTGGGGGCCACGCGTTTCGGCAGGATCCGCAGGCAGGTCACCGGTTACTTGTTCGTCGAAGACACGAAGAACGAAGACGGGCAATGGATCCTTCCGGGGGTGGTTCCGGTGTTCACCAGCCGCGGAGGGCGCACCATCGATGTGGGGATTGGCGACCTGCCGCCCGCTTCTTTTGCACTTCCCCTGCGCGCGCATCCGACCGGCGAGAGTCGCGGCTGGAGCCAGTGGCTGCCGCCGTCGGAGGGGGCGCGCTCCATGGGATTCACATTCCGGTACAAGGTCGTGCTCCAGGGCGAGCCGCTTCGCATGCAGTCGTTCGGCCGCTTCAGCGTCGAGACGATCGTCGATGAGTTCTATACTCCGCCAGGCTCGCAACGGTTCGTGCCAATCTCTCACTTCCGCGTCAGCTACGACGATCAACCGCTTTCCGGGTTCGAGCGCTCCGCATACGTCGCCGTCCTTGGCGCCCCAGTCGTCGCGCTCCTGGCGCAGGCAGATCGGGCCCCCGGACTGTGTCACCTACTGACGGAAAACGGCGCAGTCGCGGATGTCCGCGCGATCGGCGAGTGCCGCGCACCGCTAGTCGGCCACCCGCTGACCTCGGATTCCGCGCGCTTCACTGCGGCACGCGAACAGGGACTCGTGCTCGGCTGGGTCGACCAGCACACCCTCGGTGGCCCTGGACTGTTTCAGTTCGGTCACAACGTTCTCGATACGAGAACACTCACGTTCTCGCCATTCGAGGCGCCAAGGGGGTTCGCGCCGGAGAGCCCGCCGCCGCTTGGCCTGTCTCCTGACGAACGAAGCTTTGTCTGGTTTTCTCATGACGGCAGCATCGACCATCCGCGGCTCGGCGTCACCGACTGGAAAGCGAACCGTTCGTACGTCCTGCCCATCGATCGGGATCGCATGCGGTTCACAGGATTCGAATCGCTCGATCCCGCGTGGGTGTCTCATCATTTCGCCTGGCGACGGGACCCGCGCGGCGTCGACGTCCTCGAGCCGCGGGCCGTTTTCGTGCCGCTGACGTACCGAGGCTGGCGTGGCCCTTGGCAGCCGGGCAAGCCGCGGGGCTACACCCTGCTACCCGCGGGCGAACCCCTGCGAAATGAAGTCGTCCGGATCCTGGTGGAAGAGCTCCACGGCACGCGTCTCAGCGACGATCACGACGGTACCCGGCGCGTGCGCGTCAACGGCAAGGTCCTGAACATCATCCTGGGATTGGAGACGGTGAGCGTCACGATGGACTTCGGCCGTGCCGATGCGGCGCTGCTCGATATGGTGGCGGTACATCTGGACGCTGCCATCGGTTCCGGGAAATACGACGCGCTCTTCCGCGCGCCGGCGCACTTCCACGCGCAGTAACAACTCGTAATTTCTTCGTCTCAGCGCCAGTCTTCAACTCATCCTTCCAGCGCCGGCTCAGCACTTCGCCGGCAACGTTCATGCACAGGTTCTCGCGATGAGGCTTGAACGACGCTCCGGCCGAAGCGCGCCGCTGGCTCGAAACTGACGTCCCGCCCTCTAATCTGCGCGCAGCACCGTCGAGGGATCCACGCGAGCAGCGCGGAGAGCCGGGATGACGGAAGCACTCCAGGAGATCAGCCCGAACACAGCGACAACCGCCGCGAGCGTCAGCGGATCCGTCGCGCTGATGCCGAACAGCACTCCCGCGAGTGTTCTCATCGTGGCAATTGCGCCAGCGATGCCGAGAACGCTCCCGATGGCCGCAAGGTAAACGGCCTCAGTCGAAGCCGACCAGAAAATCCTCGCCGGCGTCGCCCCAATGGCCATACGCAGGCCGAACTCAGGGGCACGCCGCAGGACCATGTGCGCGACGACCCCGTAGACGCCAAGGCCTGCCAACACAGTGGCGAAGCCAGCGAACAATCCGGCGAGGCGGCTCATCAGGCGCGTCTGGTTCGTCTGATCGCGCACCCATTCTTCGAGAGTCCATGGGCCGTCGACTGGCTGCCGCGCGTCGACTCCGGAAACCGCGTCACGCACGGCATCCAGCAATACATCGGCGCGACCGACGCCTTCGACTGACAAGTAGAGCCAGGGAGGTGGATGCTGCGCATAAGGGCGATAGACGATTGACATCGGATCGCGTCGCGGGCCTGAACGAATGTCCGACACGACGCCGACAACCGTTGTCGCCACGGGCACAGATACGTCATCGAAGATCCATAGTTGACGTCCGATCGGATCCAGGTCGGGCCACGTCCGACGCGCAAGCGTGTCGCTCACGATGGTCGTTCCGGCCGACGAAGCATTGTCGCGCCGATCGAACCAGCGTCCTCGGCGCAACCCGATGCCGTGGTGCGCGAAATAGCCCGGACTGACCGATCGGTCGAGGGCGCGCGGCAGCTCGCGTGAGTCGGACGACGTTTGCCCCTCGACGGCAAACGGGACCTTCTGCCATTCGAAGTTGAAGGTCAGGTCGATAGCTGTCACCGTCGTGACGCCGGGTTGTGCGTCGACCGCCTCGATGACGCGGTCAAAGAATCGCCGTCTGCTGGTGTCGTCGGGATACCTGGAGAGGTTCAGGTTGATCCACGCCACGATTCCCGGCGGTGGCGAGATTCCCAGATCGACCCGGTTCAAACGAATCAGCGTGTTGAGCAGCAGGCTCGCGCCCGCGAGCAGCGTGACGGCCAGTGCGACCTCGGTCACGACGAGAACGCGCTCCATCGACCTGCGGGCCCATCCATGGAGCCGGCCGGCCCGGAGTACGGTACTGGCGTTTGTCCCGGACACGACCCAGGCGGGAGCCGAACCCGAGCAAACGGCAACGAGCAGCGTAACGATGCTGACCGCGGTCAGGGTTGTGCTGTCGAAGACGATTGCGCCCACACCGCCGGGAATCAGGTTGCGAAAGCCGCCCGGGATGAGCCGTCTGATGGCGTCCATGCTCCAGAGGGCCAGCGCCACGCCGAAAAGGGCGCCGACGAGTGTGATCACGGTCGTCTCGAGCACCTGCAACCGCATCAGGCTCAAGCGCGTAGCGCCAAGCGCCGCCCGAACGGCCATTTCGCGGCTGCGAGCGCGTCCGCGAGCCAGGAACAGCAGCGCCACGTTGACCGCGGCGATCAACGCGACCAGGCATGTCGCCGCGAGCAGAAGCGTCAGTGACGATCTGAAAGGTCCGAAATGCGCTTCCCCGAGGGGCGTGACCTGCACCGAGGCGCTTCCATCGGCGCCGAGCAACACACGGTCAAACGCGGCGGCCACGGCGGAGAGTCCGGCAACAGCGGCGCGAGTGTCCAGACCCTGGCCGCGGCCGACCACGCGCTCCACGATCCGATTCTTGCGATCGGTCATTTGCGCGCTCGACGCACGCAGCGGCAGCACGACATGGGTTCGCGTTCGATCGTAAAAATGCCAGAACTCGGGCGCGAGGACGCCGACGATGGTGTAGGTGCCCATGCTGTCGGACAAATGGAACGGCCCCTCGAGATCGAGGGTCTTCCCGAGCACCTGCCGGTCGCCGCCAAAGCGTTCCTGCCAGAACGGAAACGTCAGGAGGACGACCCGCTCGGATCCGGGCGCGTATTCGCTTTCCACGAACGCCCGGCCGAAGTGCATGCGCGCGCCGAGCAATTCCAGATAGCCGGCGGTCACCGCCGTGGCGCTTATCGTGACCGGTCGGTCACCGCCAAGATTGAAGTCGAAACCGGTGCTGCCGGCGATCGCCGAAAAGGATCGATTGGGCCGCTGCCATTCGGCCAACTCCGGCAGCGCAAGGCTGACCCGATCACCTTCTCTCGAAACCTTTCTGAGCTCGTACAGCTCGCCCGGATCCTCGAAGGGGAGCGGTCGCACGAGCGCGGCACTCGCCACTGTGAACATCGAGGCGACGGCCGCGATCCCGAGCGTCACCGTGCCGACGGCTATCGCCGTGAACGCCGGCGTACGGCCCAGGGCACGAATGCTGTGACGGACATCCCGCGAGAGTGCATCCATGAGCGGCATCGTTGTGTTCCAAACCGGCGGGCGTGACGAGACTGGCTGTTCACGGCGCCTGGAATGTTGCGGGCAGCTACCCGGCCGTGGATCTTCGTTTCGGCCGCCGCACGGCCCTCACTTTCCCGCTCCTTCCTCCGCCGCAGAAGAACCGATCGGCGCCATCGGACTCGAGGCCGGACACGCCAACTCCGGGCGGCATCTGGAGTCGCTCGAGGACCTCTCCCGTTCGCGGATCGATACGGCGCACCTCGCTCTCGTCACCTTCCCAGGTGCCGTGCCAGAGCTCGTTGTCGACCCAGGTGACGCCGGTCACGAACCGGTTGGACTCGATCGTTCGAAGAACCGCTCCGGTGTGCGGATCGATCTGATGGATCTTGCGGTCTCGATACTGTCCGAGCCAGAGCGTTCCTTCGGCCCACGCGAGGCCGGAACCGCCGCCAGGCGCCGGGATCGTGGCGAGTACCTCGCCGGTATCGGGATCGATCTTCTGGATGCAATCGTCGGCGAGCTGATACAGGTGCTGACCGTCGAAGGCGGTTCCCGCATGCGCGGCAACATCGATCGACCGCAGCGTCTGCCCGCTGGCAGGATCGAACGCCTTCAGCGAGTCTCCGGCCGCGAACCAGACACTCCTGCCGTCGTACGTGACGCCATGGACGTGGTCGACACCCGGGAAGGGGCCATACTCCTGAAGGATTTCAGCGGCTGATCGGGTCATGCTCCAATCCTGGCCATTGCCAACATTGCCAACATTGCCAAAACTGAAAACTATCCTTCTTCGCGCATCTAGCTGATTGGCAAGGACCCTCTTGCAATCCTGGCAATGTTGGCAATGTTGGCAATGTTGGCAATCTGCTATTCAGCCTAGTCTCCCGGCAGCGGAGCCGGGAGTAACAAGGTCGTCGTGAATCCGCCGACGGGGGGCGTCATCCAGCGCCGAGCCCGCCCGCGCCCGTACCACTGCACTTTACCTGCCGCGGCGAGCGAGTCGAGCGCGCGCTGCACCGTGCGCTGGCTGGCCCCGAGCGCGAGCGCCAGGGCCGAGCTGGACCACGACTCGCCGTCCGCCAGAAACGCGAGCACTGCCGCATGCTCGTCGTCGATTTCGGTGGGTTGCGCCAGCACGACCACCTCGCGTGCATGGCGCGGTTCCAGCACGAACCCCTGCTTCGTCGCCTTCACCCCCGCAACTGTCCGGAGCATCGTACGAAGCCGCCCTATTTCGACTCGCAACCGTGCGCGATGTGATTCATCGGCGTGTTTCGCCCCGAATGCACGCGCCACGAGGGTCTCTCTCGACACGTCTGCCGGCCACGATTCGCCCAGCGCGCGGGCGAGCGCGAACAACACAGGGCGGCTGGCCAGTGAGATCACCTTCGGCGCATGCCGCACGACGTTGCGGCATGCGTCCACGACGAGCGCTTTCGATGCAAGCACTGCGCGAACATCCTCGAGCAGGAGCAGTCGCTTCTCACCGCGTGCAATCAGCCGGGCGGCGGGCGTGTTCAGGACGAGCGAGGCGCTTTCGACCTCCGCGGTCAGAGCAGGGATCACTGCCTCGCGTGCCGCATCAGCCGCGCGAGCCAGGGCACCGCGCGCCGCGGTCGTGTCGAGGCGGCGGATCGCGATCCCCGCGACAACCAGGTCGTGGGCCGTCCGCAACGCCGGCGGGAACAGCGCGGGGTCGAGGTCCGCGAGCGCACGCTCGGCCTCATCGAGCCGCCCGATGAGCAGGAGGCGGCGTACCGAGAGATATCGCGCATGGGCGGCGTTCAGCACGTCGCCGTGCGCTTCGAGCGTCACGCGCGCCGCGTCGAGCGTTTTCGCGGGCCACCCCAGGTCGCGTGACACGAGCGCAATCTCGGCCTCGGCGACGACACATCGGGCACGGGCGACGGATTCTCTGGGACCGAAGGCGCGGGCGGCGCTTCGCAGCAGGGCCTTCGCGCGCGGGAGATCGCCCAGCTGCGCCATTGCGATACCGCGAAGCGCGAGCGCAGGCGCGTCGTCACGCAATGCGACGCGCTTCAGTGCGCCGAGCGGATCACCCGCCGCAAGCGCACGCCCGGCGGCGGTGATTATCGAATCCATTCTTTGCCGGGGGTTGGTGGGGCTACCTGGCCGGGACAAGGCGACGCAGTTCTTCGCCCCAATTCAGCACGACGTGAAGTGTCGTAATCGGCTGCCCCATGCGTTCGAATCGTGAGGCGAGGAATCGCCTGCCGTCGGGGCTGACGTTCCAGCTTCGAACCGGCGACGTCGAGTCGTACTCGGTCGTCTTCAGCTCGATCAGCAGCCGCGGCGGGTTCACCCTGAACGGAGACGTGGAACTGATGGTCGCCGACATCACGCCGCCGTGCGGCCCGATGCCGCGATAGAGAAGTTCCCGACCGTCCGGAGCCCAGACCGGCTCGGTTCCGCCGTCCGTCGAATCGCTGGAGACGCGGACCTTCTCGCCGGGTCCCGGATACGGCTGCACATAGACCTCGCTTGCGCCCGACTCGTTCGAGACGTACGCCATCCACCGTCCATCCGGAGAGAACTCGGCGTGAGAGAGGAAGAACCGCGACTCCAGGAACAGCTTCGGCGTCGCGGGCCGGCTGTCGACCGGCATGACCCAGATGCCCGTCGTTTCGAGGGTGGGCCGCTGCAGGAACGCAAGCATCCCGCTCGTCCGATCCCAGGACGAAGGAATCTGTGAGTAGTCGCTCGTTGTCAGACGTTCGGGTTTGCCGCTGCCGTCCGCGTTGACCACATAGACGTTCGACGCGCTCTGCGCGTCGGCGCTGAACACGACCCGTCTGCCGTCCGGCGACCAGACGGGCGCGCTGTTGTTGCCTTCGAACGTGAGCCGGGTGGGTGCAGCCCGGAGCACATCGTAGATCCATATGTCGGCGGCACGGCTCGCGGGCCGCCTGACGTTGACGGCAACTTTCTGTCCGTCGGGCGACAGCCGTGGAAACAGGTACGAGCCGGTCGGCACCTCGTCGAGCTTCTTTCTGACGCCGGTCCTCTCGACCCATTCCCACGAGCTCTCCAGGTTGGGTGCCACACCGCCCGTCAGGTACAGCAAGGCTCCGGATCTCGACACCGCGAAGTGACCGGCACCCGTTTCATTTCCGGAATTCGGATTGTTCATGCTCTGCATCACGTCTTCGAGCACTGCCACGGGACTTCCGGTGATCTGCTGCGAACGCAAGTCGAAGCGCACGCTCATCAGCGTTCCACCCTTGACGTAGACGAGGTGCCCCGAATCAACATAGCGGGCGTCAGCGCCACCCTTTACGAGCACCCGTTGCTCGCCGCTGTCGACCGACAGCAGGACGATATTGGCGGCGCTCCACGCTCTGCCGGTTACGGTCGTGAACAGAATGGCCTTTCCGCCCGGCAGGGCGTGGGGCAGGACGTGGCGCTCGTTTTTCGCGCGGTCGGATGCGATCAGCGTGGCCGGCGTGCCGCCAGCTGATGGCACTCGCGAGATGCCTGCGTTGCTGGCGACGAAGATGGTTCCATCGTCGCTCCAGGTTGCGCTGCCGCGGGCGCCGTCCGGAACATCCGCGATAGTGGTGGGCTGTCCTCCCGCGACCGGAACGCGCTTGAGGGTGCTGCCCACCCAGAATCCAATCGAGGATCCGTCGGAGGAGAAGAACGGGGCGACCCCGTCCTCCGTGCCGGCGATCGGGACAGAGCTCTTGCGGTCGAGCGGACGTGCATAGAGTTGTGCCACATCGCCGCGCTCCGCACTGAAGACGGCGAGGCGGCCGTCCGGCGAGATTGCGAGCACATGCCTGGCGGGCCGGGAGGACAGGTCCGAGCTCGTGAGGTGGTCCGCGGGCAGGACACTCATCTCCAGCCGCGAAACCAACGGGGTCGCTGCAGGTCTTCGGCCGTAGAGCCAACCGCCCGCCAGGCCGAGCACGAGCGCCGCAAAAATCCAGGGCAGGGTTCGGATCATCCCCGCCGCCCTGCTCGACGTTCGCGCAGGAGCAGTCCGCGAGACGCCGATCGACGCGCTGTCGCCCATCAGGAATTGCGCGACGGCGATGTCGCCGATGCGGGCGTTGCGATCTTTCTCCAGGCATCTCTGGATCAACGCGACGACCGGCGCCGGAGTGTCGGCGGGCAGCGCGCTCCAGTCGGGTGTCGATTTCACGACTGCGGCCATGGTCTCGGTCACGTCGTCGCCGGCGAACGCCCGCACGCCGGCGAGCATCTCGTAGAGAACGGCGCCGAACGCCCAGATATCGGTCCGCTTGTCGACATCGCGGCCGCGCGCCTGCTCGGGAGACATGTACGCCGCGGTCCCGAGAATCAACCCCATCGTTGTCACGGCCGGGCTCGTGATCGTGGCCGATTGCGACCGTTCCCCTTCGCCCGCTGGATTCGTGCTCGCAAGCTTCGCCAGCCCGAAGTCGAGCACCTTGACGGTGCCGTCGTTCCGCACTTTGATGTTGGCGGGCTTGAGATCGCGATGGATGATGCCGCGCTCATGTGCCGCGCCGAGGGCGACGGCGATCTGCCGCGCGATCGGCAGGGCCTCGTCAGGCGGAAGCGGGCCCTGCGCGATTCGGTCGGCAAGGGTCGGCCCCTCGACGAGCTCCATCACGAGCGCCTTCACGCCACCGGCATCTTCGAGCCCGTAGACTGACGCGATGTGCGGATGATTGAGCGAGGCCAGGACTTCAGCCTCGCGCTGGAAACGGGCGAGCCGGTCCGGATCTGCCGCTACCCCGGACGGCAGGATCTTGATCGCGACCTGACGCTTCAGCCGCGAGTCGGTCGCGCGATACACCTCGCCCATTCCGCCTTCGCCGAGAGGCGAGACGATGCTGTAGGGTCCGAGGCTGGTTCCTTCGGACAGGGACATCCGTCGAGCATTCTATGACGCTCGCGGTTCGCGGGATCGCGGTTCGCGGTTCGCTCGCTGGCTGGAGTGGCCGAACCTGATCCGGATTGCGAACCCGCGAACCCGCGAGCCGCGATCCCGCGATCTCGGAATCCCGTCACAGTTGTCACTCCCAGCCTTCGCTCGTCGCCATAAACACTATTCACGAAGGAAGGAGAAACATCCCGATGACGACACACACTCTCGGAACGCGTAAAGAGTGGCTGGCAGCACGGCTGGAGCTGCTCGAGGCCGAGAAGGAGCTCACGCGCCGCAGCGACGAGCTGGCACGGCGGCGGCAGGAGCTGCCGTGGGTTCGGATCGACAAGGAGTATCGCTTCGACACCGACGAAGGGAGTGCCTCGCTCGCCGATCTCTTCAAGAAACGTTCGCAGCTCCTCATCTATCACTTCATGTTCGGTCCCGACTACAAGGCGGGATGCCCGTCGTGCTCGGCGATCGCCGACGGGTTCAATGGCATCGCCGTCCACCTGGCCAACCATGACGTGATGCTCTGGGCGGTATCGCGGGCCCCCCTCGCGAAGCTGCAGGCGTACAAGCGGCGGATGGGGTGGACGTTCCCCTGGGCGTCCTCGTTCAGCAGCGATTTCAACCCCGACTTCAGCGTTGGCTTCAGCGAGGCGCAACAGCGCGAGGGCGGCATCGAATACAACTACCGGCGCGAACCCCCCTGGAAAGGCGCCGGCGAGGGGACAGCCGCCGTCGCGACCATGGCCGGAACGGACGCAGCCACGTTCACGCGTGAGAGACCGGGCCTGAGCGCATTCGTTCTCGAGGATGGCGTCGTCTACTACAGCTACTCCGCGTACGCGCGCGGGCTGGACGGCCTGTGGGGCATGTACCAGTGGCTCGATCGGGCACCGCGCGGTCGCAACGAGGACGGCACGTGGTGGCGCCGTCACGACGAGTACGACAAGCGGTGAGGGCAAGCGCCATGACGGCCTTCGGATGCCGTGTTGGCAGTCAGCGCTTCATGCCGGCTTCGACCCCGGCCAGCGATTTCAGCTCGGTCTCGAAACGGCGCCGAATCTCCATGCCCCAGGTCGGCCGCTCAGTGAGGTCCTGATCGACCATCTCGTTCCAGCGCCGCCTCTCGTCGTCGTTGAGGCCAGCGGGCATCGGAGGGCGCGGCCGGCGCGTGTCGCCGTGACGGGCCAGGAATGCGTTGTACTCTCCGCGAAAATGGCCGATGAGCTCGATCAGCGGTGCCGTCGCTGATCCGTCGCGGCGGAGCGCGGGCGCCGATACGAGGTGGCCGATGAAGAACGACAGGTTCGCGAGCGTACCTTGCCAGCGTTCCGGACTGTCGCTGAGGTCGAACACCACGGCTCGACTTCCCGATCGGTCCATCTCCCAGGTTCCGGCCGTCGATATGGCATCGCCGCCGGCGACGCGGCCGTAGGCGTTGTGCAATCGAGGAACGTAGACCATCTCAATCCACAGCTTCGGAGGGGTCTGGACGGGGAAGGGCAAATGCAGATGAACCGCTGCCGGGATCGTGAGACCCCCAGCGCTATCGGTCTTCACGATCCGCGGTTCGGTCGCGTCATAACTCACCGGGTGCACGCTCAGCCAGTCGCCCTTGTGGTGGTAGAGCCCGTAGGCGAGTTGCGGCTGGCTTCCCGCGTCGACAACGTCCAGTGTGTAGCGTCCCGTGAAAGACACACTCAGCGCGACGAGTACCGCCACCGAGGTGAGTACGATCACGCGCCCGCGTCGCACGGAACGTAGCGTATCAGATGGTCGCTCGCGCCTGAGCTCACGCGATCGCGATCAGATCCTACCGCTCTACACCTGTGACGGCGCTGACCAGGCCGCCGCGCCCTGCTGCGTCCACGAAAGAGATGGCCACCGATACGCGTGACGCATCGCCGGTGCTGTCGATCTCGAACCATGGCGCCTTGCCGTCTCTCTCGGCCACAAGGCTGATTGTGTCGCCCCTTCTCTCCGGCCATGCAGGCGCGCGCGATCCGGTGGAGCTCGTCGTGGACGATCGGAATCAGGCGCGTGAGGGCCGCTTCGTCGCCGTCGCCCCAGGCGAGGAGGAGCGCCGTGACGTCATGAGATGACGGTCCTGGAGAGCCGGCGCCTGCAGTCATGTGCGGATGTGCCGTTAACCATATCCGCAATCCAGCGACAACGCGACATCGAATGTTTCATCCGGGCGAACACCCGGCTTCGTCATTCCATTCCCTCGATGTCGGCCAGGTCTTTGAGCCGCCCGGTGGCGCGCTTGTTGCGGAGGAACGAGGCGCGATCGATGAAGTCCGCGTCGATGTCCCCGAACGGCCGGCGGATCCTCGTTGCCCAGGCGTCCGCGAACGCGAGGCCGGTCAGCTCGGTCAGGATGTCGATGCGGCCAGGAGGCACGCCGATTTGAAAGACCGCACCAGACCGTGAGAAATCCGCCTCGGTCACCTCCGCGAGCGGTGCGCCGAACGCCGCCAGCGCACGCATGACGCGACCGGCGTTCTGCGGTGTCGCGTCGATCCAGACGTCGAGATCACCAGTGGCTCGAGGCCGACCATGGACGGCCAGCGCGTAGGCGCCGACGATCAGGAACCGGACGTCAGCGGCGGCGAAGGCGTGCAACAGATCGAGAAAGTCCGGGTTCATACTGCCGCTGGCCGCTCAATAGCCAGAGTTCCTGGCTGAGGCGCCACACTTCGAGGATGCGCTCCGACTCCGGGATCTGCAGCCAGTAAGCGAGGTCCTCACGGTCTGCCTCGTGCGCCGAGGTGAATCGTCGGAGAGTTCGCGGCTTCCGTCCGCCGCTGCGGGTTCCCTCTGTCACCGCGCGCATTTTATCGGATCCGTCGCCGGTCGAAGTGCCGATTACAGCTCCGAGCGCCGTTTCGCGCCTACCTCGATGAGCCCGTCAAGGAGGCATCAATGTCCCGAACGGTTCTTCGTGCTCGTCGTCTTTGTCCCGGTCGTGCCGCTCTGATCTGCGGTGTCCTGATCGTGCTTTCACCGTTCGCGGCCGCCGCGCCCGCTGCGGCCGCCGACGTCGTGATCGACTGGAATGTCGTCCTCGAGGCCGTGGTCCCACGTTTCGGCGGACCGCAGCAGCAGTCGCGCGTCCAGGCCATGACGCAGATCGCGGTGCACGACGCGCTCAACACCATCGACCCGCGTTATGCGCGCTACACCGATTCCGGTCCGATGCGCCCCGGAGCTTCTCCCGATGCGGCCGTCGCTGCCGCGGCAAGGAATACGCTGCTCGCGCTCCTCGCGCCGTTGCCGGACTCGCCGCAGAAACAGGCCGCGCTCGATCTCATCGCCGCCGCTTTCCTGACGACGGTTGGAGCGCCGCCATACGCGCCCGCGGTCCAGGACGGCATTACGGTGGGTGAGGCCGCGGCGGCGGCCATCCTCGCGCTGCGTGTTGGCGACGGCTCTGATACGCCGAACCTTCCGTACACGCTGCTGCCAGGACCGGGCGTCTACCAACCTACGCCGAATCCGCAGTTTCCCGCGGTCATCACGCCATCGTTCGCCGGCTGGGCGCACGTCACTCCGTTCGTCCTGCGGCACGGCCTGCAATTCGAGGTCGAGCCGGCTGCGCTCTTCGATCTCTCCGGCCCGGTCTACGCGGCGTATTACAACGAAGTGAAGCGCGTCCGCGACGCGCGGGTTCGCGGCGCGCATCCCGAGTCCGAAGAGAGCGATGTCGCGCGCTTTTGGCCAGGCGGAGGATCGAACTGGAACGCGACGACCCGGACGATCGTCAGCAGCACAAGCCTCGACCTCTGGCAGCTCGGGCGCCTCTTCGCACTCCTGAACATCGCACAGGCCGATGCCGCGATCGTCAATCAGCAATGGAAGTACACGTACAACTTCTGGCGGCCGGTCACTGCGATCCGCTGGCCGGATGATGGCAATCCGGAGACCGAGAGCGATCCCGTCTGGCGTCCGTTCCTCGTGACCCCGGCCTATCCCGACTATCCCTGTGCGCTGCCGACACTCACGGCCGCCGCGGCCACGGTGCTTCGCGACTACTTCGGCACGGACGGCGTCGCGTTTACTCGCACGTTCATTGCGGCGGCGGTCGCGCTCCCGGCGCCGATGGCAGTGCTCCCGGCCAAATCGATCACGCGCAGCTTTCAGTCGCTCTCCGCCGCGGTCGCCGAAGCAATCGACGCGAGGGTATTTGCCGGCATCCACTTCCGCGAAGGGTGCGAGGCAGGTGCGCGGCAGGGGACGCAGGTCGCGCGGTTCGTGACGCGCCACTCGCTCAGGCCTGAAAGACCGGTAGCGGGTTGCTGAGAACTACGGGTGACAAGGGAAAAGGCACAAGGCACCTTTTGCCTTGTGCCTTGACACCGAGGACTTTTCAGCCACCCTATCTGAGCTCAGGTCAGTCCATTCGCACTGAAGCCTGCCTCACAAGCGGTAAGATCGGCACCTCACCGCAATGATCGGCATGTTCGACGGCATATGGTGACCCCACACCCGGGACGAGGGTTCTGGCAGGTTCCCGAGACAGTAAGGGCGCTTTTCTGCGCCCGGAAGTCAGACGCTCCGTCGACTCTGGCCGCGGGCATCCAGCGTCAACGGCAGCTGCACGCGGCACAAACCCGGCTGCTCTACGAGAACGCCAACCTCGGGATTGTCGTCACGGTTGTGATCGCGGCGTTGCTGGCCTACGCGCAGTGGTCGGTTATCCCGCACTGGGTGATATCGGCGTGGTTGCTTTACATGGTGTTGGTCTGTGTGGCGCGGTTCGCGCTGGTCCGCCGCTACAGGCGTGCGACGGCGAGCGAGATCGGCAACGGGCGCTGGAACTCGGCCTTCGTTGCCGGCACCGGGCTGGCGGCCGCAGGCTGGGGCGCGGCCGCCATTTTTCTGTACCCGCCACACCAGCCCGTGAACGAGACGTTTCTCGTGTTCGTCGTTGGCGGCGTCATGCTGGGCGGCGGCTCGCTCCTGGCCGCGAGACCGGCGGCGTTCCTCACGTTTCTTCTTCCGCCCGGCCTGCTCACGGCGCTGCGTCTTGGCAGCCTCGGAGGTGAAGTCCACCTGATGATGGGATTCCTGTGTGGTCTGTTCACCCTTGCGACCGTGGCGACGACCTGGGGCTTCCATCGGATGATCCAGTCCTCTTTCAAGCTGCGATTCGACAATCAGGATTTGATCGAGAGTCTCCAGACAGCGAAAGACCACGCCGAGGCCTTGAATCGGGATTTGGAGATCCGCGTCAACGATCGAACCGCCAAGCTCCTGGAAGCGGATCAACGGAAGGATGAATTTCTTGCGACGCTGGCCCACGAGCTCAGAAACCCGCTGGCACCCATTCGGTTCGCGGTCGAGAGCCTCAAGGCGGGCGCCCCGCCGGCGAGCGCGGTACGCGCCCGTGAAGTGATCGATCGTCAGGTTCGCCAGCTCGTGAGGCTCGTGGACGACCTCCTGGACGTTTCGCGGATCACCGCCAACAAGATCCACCTGCGCCGTGAGCCGCACGACCTCGCCCGCCTGATGACGACTGCTGCCGAATCCATCATGCCGCTTGCGGTGGCGGCGGATCAGCAGCTGGACGTGCGGATGCCGCCCACGCCGATCTGGGTCGACGGGGACGGCGCGCGGCTCGTGCAGATCTTTGCGAACGTTCTCAGCAACGCCGTGAAGTTCACGCCTCGTGGCGGGCAAATCTGGTTCAGCGCGGAGTCGCAGTCTGCCGAGGCACTGGTGCGCATCCGCGATACGGGAATCGGCATCGCCGCGGACGTCCTGCCGCGCGTGTTCGACATGTTTCAGCAGGCGGAGCCCATCCTGGAACGGTCCGCCGGCGGACTGGGGATCGGGTTGACGCTGGCGCGGCGGCTGGTCGAGATGCACGACGGTCGCATCGCGGTCACCAGCGCCGGGCCGGGCCAGGGCACCCAGGTGGAGATCCGCCTGCCCATGACACTGTCGCCGGCGGGGCCGGTGCAACTGGTCGAGCCGCCGAGCGTTGCCGAGGGACGCAAGCTTCGCGTGCTCATTGTCGAAGACAACGTGGATGCCGCCGAGATGCTGGACCTGTTGATCTCGGAACTGGGCCATCTCACCAAGGTGGCTCACGACGGTAGCCGGGCGATTACCGCTGCGAAGGAGTTCGTCCCGGACGTGGTGTTCATGGACATCGGCCTGCCGGTGATGAACGGCTACGCGGTCGTGCGGGCCTTGCGCGAACTTCCGGAGTTCGCCAGCGCCCATTTCGCCGCCGTCACCGGATGGGGCCAGGACGAAGATCGACGGAAGGCCCGGGAAGCCGGGTTCGACAGCCACTTCACCAAGCCGCTGTCGCCCGCGGTGCTCGAAGAGCTGCTCGCGGGCATTGCGGAGCGCGCCCGGGCCGGTGGTGAGGCCGCGAGCACGCCGCGAACCCGCGCCACCGACGCCGGTTACGCGTCGTGAATGAGCTCCTGTTGACATTCCACACGAGATGAACCACGATTCCTGTGGCATCTCCACAGGAGCGATGGGCAGGTGAAGGACAAGCTCGACATCCTGCAGGGCACCCTCGACCTCATGGTGCTCCGCACCCTCTCCACACTCGGTCCGCTCCACGGCTACGGCATCGCCCGCCGGATCGAGCAGGTCAGCGGCGATCAGGTCATCCTCAACCAGGGCACCATCTACACCTCGCTCGTCCGGCTGCAGCAGCGCGGCTGGATTCGCTCGCGATGGGGTACCTCGGAGAACAACCGTCGCGCCAGGTACTACGCGATCACCAGGTCGGGAGAGAGACAGCTGATCGCGCAGACCGAGTACTGGGAGCGGCTCGCCGCCGTGATGGGCCGGGTGCTGGCGAACGGGAGGTCGGAGGGATGACCGGTCCGGGGCAGTGGCTCCGCATGGCGTGGTTGCGGTGCAGCGCGGCGCTCAGTCGCGAGCGGCTCGATCGCGAGTTCGACGAGGAGCTGACGACCCACCTCGAACTGCTGATCGACGAGGGCCTGAGCCGGGGTCTCGCAGCGGCCGACGCGCGGCGGCTGGCCCTGCAGCGGCTCGGCCGTCCGGACGTGCTTCGAGAAACCTATCGCGAGCAGAGAGGGATCGACATGGTCGACAAGCTGCTGCAGGACCTGAAGTACTCGCTGCGCATGCTCGGGAAAGCGCCGGTGTTCACCGCTGTGATCGCGTTGTCGCTGGCGCTCGGGATTGGCGCCAACACGGCGCTCTTCAGCCTCGTGGACGACCTGCTGCTCCGCTCTCTGCCGGTGCGCGATCCCGATCGCCTCGTCCAGGTGCGGCAGGTCGGGCTCGCGCTGGGATTCAGGAAACCGCTCGATGCATTCGGGCCGCAGGGCTTCGAAACGATGCGCGCGCACAACCCCACGCTCTCGGAGATCGTCGGGTTCGCGCGCCTGGATCGCCCCGCCGTCGTCGTCGACGGCGAGCCCGAGCCTGGCCGCGACGTCGAACAGGTGTCGTTGAACTTCTTTCGCGATCTCGGCGTCGTGCCGGTGATCGGGCGGGCCCCTGAGGCAGCCGACGCCGCGGTGGCCGTCGTGAGCTACGGGTGGTGGCAAGGACGATTTGGCGGCCGACCGGACGTGCTGGGGAAGGTCGCAAGCGTCAACGGTCAGGCCGCCGAGATCGTCGGCGTCGCGCCTCGACGTTTTCACGGGCTCTCGATCGACACGCCCGCGGATATCTGGATTGCGTCCGGTTCCGGGCCAAACCTGCAGATGATCGCGCGCACGAAGCCTGGCCTGCCGCCGGCGCAGGTTCTCGCGGCGACCGACGCGGTTTTTCGTGAGCTCGCGCTGATGCCGCCGGAGATCAAGGTAGAGACGGAGCTCCTGCCCATCGGGAACGGCATCTCGCAGCTGCGCGCGCAGTACGGCCGGCCGTTGCTGGCGCTGACGGTGCTGGTCGCGCTCGTGCTGTTGATCACGTGCACGAACGTCAGCAACCTGCTGATGGTCCGCAACGCAGCGCGACGGCGCGAGCTCACCGTCCGTGTCGCGCTTGGGGCCGGGAGATCCCGGCTGCTGGCGCAATGCCTGGTGGAGAGCGCCGTCCTCGCCGTCCTCGGCGGCGCGTTGGCATTGGGGGTGGCGCGATGGGGTGTCTCCATTCTTCTCTCGATGCTGCCGGTAACCGTGGTTCCGGAGAGCCTGACCTTCCACGCCGACGGCCGCGTGCTGGCGTATGCCGGGCTGCTCTCGCTGCTGAGCGCGCTGCTGTTCGGTCTCGCTCCCGCGTGGCGCGCCTCGAACGTCGACGTCACAGCGCTGCGGACGACACAGGGAAACACTTCGACGGTCGGCGTCAGGCGTGCCGGCCGCTTCCTGATTGCCTGCCAGGTCGGTCTGTCGGTATTGCTCCTGGTTGGCGCCGGCCTCTTCCTCCAGACGCTGCGCAACCTGACTCGCGTGGACGTGGGCTTCAACCCGGACAACCTCGTACAGGTATCGATTGACACGCGTGGGGCCGGCTACCGCGACGGCGAGGCTGCCGGCGCGGTCTATCGCCTTGTGCTCGAGCGGGTCGCGGCCATCCCGGGCGTCGCTTCAGTGACGGCTGTTCGCAACCCCGTGATGCGCCACAGTCTGAGTCGTGGCCTGATGCGGCTGCCGGGAGTAACGCTTCAGCCCGGCGAGTTCTGGGAGACTGCCGACGTCGGTCCGGCGTTCTTCGAGACGATGGGGATTCCGGTGATACGGGGTCGCACGTTCGACGCCGCGGATTTCGCGGCCGCGCGCCGCAGCGTCTTCATCGTCAACGAGGCCTGGGCCAGGCGGTATTTCCCGAACGACGATCCTGTTGCCCGGCAGATCGGCATCATCGGGGTCGTCGCCAACGTGAGGCTCGGCGGCGTCCGCAGCGAGGCCGGGCCCCTGACGTTCATGATGATTCCGGCAGAACCCGATCGCGTCAGCGCGCTCGAAGTACGCGCCGCAGGAGATCCCTCGACGATTCTCGCAGCCATTCGCAACGAGGTGCGGCGCATTCATCCACGCCTGCTCATCGATGCCAGGACGATGCGCGAGGAGATTGCGAGGGATATCGCCACCGAACGGATGGTCGCCGGCACGAGCACGTTCTTCGGCGCATTGGGCTTGCTGCTCGTGTCGATCGGGATCTTCGGCGTAGCTTCATACGCGGTGGCGCAGCGCACGAACGAGCTGGGGATACGCATGGCCCTTGGCGCCGGCCGCTGGACCGTCGTCCGTGAATCGCTGAGGGAGACGATGTCGACCTTCGCTGTGGGCCTCGGTGCCGGAACGCTCGTGGCAATCGCGGCTGTCCGGTTCGCCGGCGGTTTGATTTCCGACCTGCTGTTCGGGCTGAGCGCTGCCGACGCCGCGACGGTCGCCGGCGCGGTGCTGGTCATGGTCGGCGTGGCGCTGGCTGCGTGCATCGTCCCCGCGCGCCACGCCACGAGAATCGACCCGCTTCGCGCGATTCGCTGCGACTGAGCCGGGCGTCACTCCGCAGCCGGCTCCAGGCCGAAGTTCAGAACCGTGCTGTAGGTGACCTCGAACCGCGACTCGCGCGGGTTGTAGCCCTCCTTGGCGGCGCTCACGACCACCTCGCCCTGCATCGCGCGTACTGAGTAAAACCCGCGGCGATCGGTGGTGGCGGTGCGCTCCGCGCCCTGAGCATCTCTGAGCGTGATCAGTACATCGGCGATCGGAGGCTCTCCTACATCCGACGCCTGCTGGTACACGTATCCACTCACCATCAACCCAGCATTACGAACGTTGCTGCCGGTGCTGGTCGGCGAGACTGGCGAGCCGTGATCGGCGCAGCCGGTCACGACGACCAGCGCGAACAGGACGGCCCACGCGTGCTTCAGCGACCTAGCTGATGTGTGTTGGCGGGACATGCCGCCCCCTCTTTCTTCCGGAAGAGTCCCTGACGCTCTCAACCCCACTCTCTCTATGACGAAGCTGGTGTGTCTTTTGGACGTCAGCTTTGTGAGATTTGCGTGGCAAAGACGCGTCCTGATGAGCTTGGAGCAATGTGACCTGAGTGAAGATCTCTAGCGAATGGCAAGGAATGACACTTGTCGCTGGTCGATGCTGTGACTCACGATCTGGGGCGCTGATGGATGGTCAGGTTGATGCTCAGGATCCTCTCTTCTCGGAAGCCGATGCCTACGAGCGGTACATGGGACGCTGGAGTCGTGGCCTCGCCCCGTTGCTCGTGCGGTTCGCGGACGTTCGCGACTCCGACGCGGTCCTCGAGGTGGGCTCGGGAACGGGCGCATTGGCTGCGGCCGTTGCCGCGTCGGCGCCTTCGGCAACAGTCGTGGGCATCGATGCCGCCGCAGCCTATGTCGCGTCTGCTCAATCGAAGCGACCGAGCGACAGGCTGACCTTCGAGGTCGGCGATGCACGGAAGATGCGGTTCGAGGCTGGCGGATTCGATCGCACTCTGTCGCTGCTCGTGATCAACTTCATTCCGGATCCAGAAAGAGCCCTGCTCGAGATGAAACGGGTGACCCGTCACGGCGGAATCGTCGCGGCGGCGGTGTGGGACTACGGTGAAGGGATGGAGATGCTGCGTACTTTCTGGGACGCAGCGATCGCGCTTCGGCCGGTCGACGGCGCGAAAGACGAACGTCACATGCCGTTGTGCGGTCGCGGAGAACTAGCGGCGCTGTGGCGCGGTGCCGGACTCGAGAGCGTCGTCGAAGAGGGCCTCACGATTGAGGCGCGCTTCAGCTCGTTCGACGACTGCTGGATTCCATTCACCCTGAAGCAGGGCCCTGCCGGTGCTTACGTGGCAGGACTTGCGCCGGCCGAACGTGAAGCGCTGCGGCTCCGTCTGCGCCAACGCCTCGTGGGCGACGAGCCGGATCATCCGTTCGTCTTGAACGCGAGGGCTTGGGCCGTGCGCGGAGTCGTTCCCTGATCCGTTTTCATTGCCAACATTGCCAATATTGCCAACATTGCCAACATTGGAAACGCAGGGCCCAGCTCGAACGTCCGACTTGACCCCCAGGCTCTTCAATGTTGGCAATGTTGGCAATGTTGGCAATGAGTAAGCCTCACTGCCCAGCCTTCCACGTGACCCCGTTGAACAGGCGCCAGTGTTCTCCCGCCTGTTCGCCGACGCCGTTGAACCAGCGCGCATCGGCGCGCACCCCCCAGTTCTCGTCCACCGGCACCTTGATACCGCCGCCCGCATTTACCGACAGTGCCATTCTCTCAACCGTCGCCAGCGTGCCAGACGGTTGCGGCACAGGCGTGCCGTATTCTTCGAGCCCGATCCCCGCAGCCAGATACGGCCTGATGCGGCCGATGCGCGGCAGGTCCTGGAGCAGGCTGAGATGTGCGCTCAGCGCATTCACCTCCTGGCGCCGATAGCCAACCTCCGCTTCGAGGCTCATCTGGTTCGTCAGCGGAAAAGCGATTGCCGCCCCGACGCGTGAAGAGAACGGCGAACCGAGTGACACGTAGGGCGTCACCGTGATCGCCGCCGGCGGGTTGTCCTGTGGTTGAGCCCCGGCAGATCCCGGGATGAATGTCAGCACCGCGAGCGTCGTGACGACCGTGTAAAGGCACATCTTCATAGTTCGATCTCCCTGCGCGTCGCCTGATCGGCGTGTGATTGTCTATGACGTAGTGCCGATGATTTTGGCCGTCCATGAGGCCTGAGATGCCGGGGCACACGTGTGACCGCCAGTCACTCCCTGGATTGCGCTATCTTCTTGAGCGCAATCGACTTCGCTATGGGCTCACTCCTTGCTCTCTCCGAGGGCATGCGCACACTCGGACTGTTCCTCACACTTCTCGCCGCCACGCCTCAGGCCGCGACAGACCAGAAGCCCGTCGTTCCTGAAGGCACGATCATCGTTTCCGCGCAGGTCACGGGATTCGACATCGAACGACTGAGCCCCGGCCTTCGCGAGGACATTCGGAGCCTCGCGAATACACCTCTCAAACAGGAGACGCTCGACGGCCTGGCCGCCCGCATCGAGGCGGAGCGGCCGCATCACGTTGCGGCGGTGCGTTCCGTGATGGAGCCCGACGGGCAGGCCCGCGTGTTCTTTGTCGTCGGGCGTCGCGAGCCGCCCGATCGGGACGACAACATCAACGATCGCTATCTCGTCGAGGACGCACGCCTCACTGGTGTTCCCGATGCCGAGATCACGCAGGCGCTGCGGGACGCGTTGACTGCGCTCGTGGGCAAGCGCCTCGACTCCGACGAGGCGACGCGGCTCGGGGAGCGGATCGAGAGCGACCTGCCGCGCTATGACGTGTCACGCCGCATCCGGCGTGGCAGCGAGATTGGCCGTATCCGTCTCGTGTATGAGGCCCGGAAGAAGGCGCTGCCAGCCTGGTTGCGGTTCGAGTCGCTCCGATCGAATTTCGTGTACCACTCCGAGCAGGGCGCCGGCGCCTACCTCGACCTCGGCATCGGCGACCGCGACATTCGCTTTACGCCGATCGCGGTCTTCGATCATGCGGACGATCTGGTCGAGGAGTACTCGGGTTTCGGGCTGCGCTTCGAAACGTTGAAGCTGGGCACCCGACGCCTCGGCGCCAGCCTCGAGTGGACGACGTTCGATCAGGATTGGCGCAGCGCCACGGTTGGTGCGCTCGCGCTCGCGCCGGAAATCCCGGGTCTGTACGAGCAGCGCTCGACAATTACGCCGTTGCTGAAGTTCGCCTTCAGTCCGGAGGTCAGCATCGCCGCGGGCGTCAGCATCACGGAGTTGGAACCGCTTGCCCAGGTTGCGGACTCACAGATGGCGAACGCCGTCGTCGCCTCGCTCGAGTTCAACCGGCGCTGGAACGATGTCTCAGACTCGCGGCACCACGTGAGAGGCAGCTTTGGCGTACGCGCCGGCACGCGATCGCTCGAAAGTGATCTCACCTACACGAGGTATCTCGGCCAGGGCACCTACCGATTCGATTTCGGACGTCACCACGTTCAGGCAGCCGCAATGGCGGGAGGCATTACCGGTCACGCGCCGCTCTTCGAACGCTTCACACTCGGCGATTCGACGACGCTGCGAGGCTGGGACAAGTACGAGATCGCACCCGCGGGCGGCGACCGCATGATCTATTCGTCGATCGAATACCGCTACACGGGAGTCGCGCTCTTCCTCGACATCGGTTCGGTCTGGGACGCCAATACCGAACGCCAGGTCAGGGTCTCGACCGGTTTCGGATTCCACGCCGGGCCGGCCTTCTTCGTCGTCGGCTTCCCGCTGAACACGGACAACCTGAGCGCCGTCGTTGCCATGGGGCTGCGGATTCCAGGGGTCGGGATCCGGTGGTAGCACCGGCTCGACGGATGGCGCTGGCGTTGGTCGCCGTGCTCGCCTGGCCGGCGGTGCGTTCGTCAGCGCAGGGACTGACCGTCGACGCGGTTGGCGAGGCGCTGAGGATCCGCGCTCCGGGGTTCAGCTTCCTGAAGGGCGAACCGCTCGCTCGATTGAAGGATGGGCGATCGGTACGCGTGGAGCTCACCAGCCTGGTGCTTCCCGGCCCCGGCAAGCAGCCCGCGGCGGCGGCACGCCGGGTGTTCGCGGTGAGCTACGATCTCTGGGAGGAACGATTCGCCGTGACCACGGTGGAGGCGCGCTCGCAGTCCGTCTCGCACCTCGCGCTGACAGCGGCCGAGGCATGGTGTGTCGGGCAGCTGACGATCCCTCTCTCTGCGTTGGGATCACTCGGCAGCGATCAGCCATTCTGGATGCGGCTCGAGTACCACATTCTCGACGGCGACCCCCCATCGGATCAATCGGACTCGGGCTACACATTGCAGGCCCTCATCGACGTGTTCAGCCGGCGCCGCAAGACCGAGGCGTCGCCGCACGCGCTGGAGGCCGGTCCGTTCCGGACGCCGGCGCGACGGTCGTCCTCGAGACGATGACTCTGCGTACCCGTCTGATCGCAGCCTTTCTCGCGTCGACCCTGCTGCCGCTTGGCGCGACTGTCTGGATTACGACCACGCTGCTCGATCGCAGCCTGCAGTACGCCACAACGGGAGAGCTCGATCGGCTCTCCCGGACGCTCGAGAACACTGCGAAGCAGTTCTACCAGCGGGAACGCGAAGCGCTGAAACAGGACGCACTCGCGGGCAGGGCGCGCGGCAGGGTCTATCCCGCCGCTGACGTGTCGCAATGGCCCGAGTCGGTCCGGTCCTTCTGGGAGAGTGGCGAACCTGAGAGATTCGGCGTGTCGGGACCGGGCGGCGAGCGCGTGGACTACATGCGTCGCGTGAACGGCCAGGGCAACGCGCCAGGTGTCGAGATCTTCAGCCGGGACCTCGGCGGCGTCAGCATGGAGCAGCTGTCCAGGCAGGTGCGCGACACGCGCCGCCTCGTGAACACGATGGAGACCCGCGATCTGCGAAGGGGATTCACGCTGGCGCTGCTCGTGTTGCTGGGTGGAGCGTGGCTCCTCTCGTTGTTGCCGCTGATTCTCATCGCGAACCGCGTCAGCCGCCCGATCCGGCAGCTCACCGCCGCGCTCACCGATTTTGCTGCGGGAGACTGGTCGCGTCGTCTGGAGACCGGCGAGAGGCCTGGCGCCCCTGCGCGAGACGAGGTGGCCCGTGCCGTCCAGGCGTTCAACCACATGGCGGATCAGCTCGAGGAGAACCGTGAGCGGCTCGTCCACCTGACTCGCATGGCGAGCTGGCAGTCGCTGGCGCGCAAGACCGCGCACGAGCTGAAGAACTCGTTGACCCCGATCCGGTTGACCGTCGAGGAAATGCAGGCGCGGCAGCCGGCCTCCGAGCGTGCGTTCATGGACCAGGCCGTTCAAATCGTGGTCAGCGAAATCGAATCGCTCGAACGTCGGGTGCGGGCCTTCTCCGAGTTCGCGAGCGAGCCGGAAGTCCGACCCGAACGGCTCGACGTCAACGCCGTGGTCACCGAACGCGTCGCGCTCCTTCGCCCGGTGCATCCCGGAGTGACGTATCAGCTGCGGCTGGACGACGGGCGTCCGCGCGCCCACGCGGCGCCTGATATGGTGAATGGAATCCTGACCAACCTCCTGCAGAATGCGGCGGAGGCGGCCGGACCCGACGGCGCGGTTATCGTTCTGACGCGGGGAGAAGGCGAGCGCGTGCTCATCGACGTGCACGATTCCGGACCGGGCTTGAGCGAGGCGGTCTCCGCCACGTTGTTCGAGCCCACGATTACGTTCAAGAAACACGGGATGGGTCTTGGCCTCTCGATCGCCAAGAAAAACGCGCTGCTCTCGGGCGGCGACGTCACCGTGATCCCCGGTGAGCTTGGCGGCGCCGGCTTCCGGGTCTCGCTGCCCTCATGACTCGCAAACGGCACATTGTGATCGTCGACGACGAGGCCAACATCGGCCGTTCGTTGCGGTTGATCCTGGAAGGCGAGGGCTACCGCGTCAGCGTGTTCGACTCGACCGCGGCGTTCCGGGCAGAGCGCGGCCGCGCGCTGGCCGATGTCTATCTGCTCGATGTACGCCTCCCCGACGGCAGCGGCATCGATCTTCTGCGGCAGGTGCGGCAATGGGACGAGCGAGCCGCCGCCGTGATGATCTCCGGGCACGGGACAGTCGCCGACGCCGTCGAGGCGACGCGGATCGGCGCATTCGACTTTCTCGAGAAGCCGCTCGCGCGCGACCGGGTCCTGCTGGTCGTCAAGAACGCGCTGGCGTGGTCGGACCTGCAGCGCGAGAACCAGCGATACCGCGAGATGGTCGGCGAAGCGCCGAGGATGATTGGATCGGCGCCGGTGTTTCAGCACGCGGTTCAGCAGGCGACCCAGGTGGCGCGATCCGACGTGACCGTGCTGCTGTCGGGCGAGTCCGGCACCGGAAAGGAGCTGCTCGCGGCGTACCTCCACCGCGAGAGCCCGTTCGCCGCCGGTCCGTTCGTGAAGGTCAACTGCGCGGCGATCCCCACCGAGTTGATCGAAAGCGAGCTGTTCGGCCATGAGAAAGGAGCGTTCACCGGCGCGGCGGCGCTCCGGCGCGGCAAGTTCGAGCTCGCGGATCGCGGCACGATCTTCCTGGACGAAGTCGGCGATCTCCACGAAGCATCACAGGCCAAGTTGCTGCGCGTCCTGCAGGATGGCGAGATCCAGCGCGTGGGTGGCGAGCAGCCAATCAGGGTCGCGACGCGGGTCATCTCGGCCACGAACCGGCGGCTCGACGAGCTCGTCGCGGATGGAAAGTTCAGAGAGGACCTGTTCTATCGGCTGAGCGTCGTCCCGATCCGCGTGCCGGCGCTGCGCGAGCGCCTGCAGGACATCGCCGAACTGGTGCCGTACTTCCTCTCGGAGTTCTGCGCCCGGAACAACTTCCGGCCGAGGACCATCGAGCCAGAAGCGGTTGCGCTGCTCGGACGCTACACCTGGCCCGGCAACGTCCGCGAGCTGCGGAATGTCGTCGAGCGGATGGCGATTCTCACGCCGGGCGAACGGATCACCACGGACGCAATCCCGCTGGAGGTGAGATCGGGCCCCACGGCTCGCGCGGGCACGGGGCTGCAGGACGTGCGTGATTCGGCCGAGCGCGAGCGGATCCGTCAGGCGCTGGACCAGACCGACTGGAATGTCTCGGCGGCTGCGCGGCTGCTCGACACCGAGCGGACGGCGCTTCACAAGCGGATACGGACGCTGGGGTTGAAACGGCAGTAGCGGAACAAACCTACCGCGTCTGGTCGGGCTTCGAGTTCAACACGACGTTGATGGGCGGAGAACCAGTCGTTGTGTTCGCCTGTTTCATCATCAGGAAGCGTCCGTCGGGGGTCACGTCATAAGAAGCCGCCGTACCGGGCCGATGCCAGTACGGGCTGCTGAAAAGCGTGACCGGTGACGAAAACTCCAGCGACGTCTGCGCGTCGACGCGAACCGCCATCATTCGTGCGCGTGAGATGTAGAACAACTCCCGTCCATCCTTCGACCATACTGGATCGACGCCGCCGTCCGGTGAGACGCGCTCTGCTTTGCCCGGTCCGGGATACGGGCGTATCCACACTTCCATGCTGCCGGTCGCATTCGACGTGTAGGCCAGCCATCGGCCATCAGGGGAAAGACATGCGCCCAACAGTCCGTCGGCGAATGGTGTGTCCACGACGGGTGTGGGCTTCCCCTGCGCGCCGACGGGGATGCTGACAATGTCCCAGTTGCTGGCGGTATAGGTGCCGACGGCAGCAATCAGGGCATCGCCGGTAGAAGACCATCCAATCGGATGGTAGTGTCCGGGAGGCGAGACGACCTGGGGTGTGCCGACCGGCGTGTCGGCGGCAATCGACAAAAGTTGCGCCGGGATGCCCGTACTCTCGTGGACGACGCGGTTCCCATCGCGGGACCAGAGCAGCACGTCGGCGGCACCATCTGTCGTGAGCTTGACCGCAGGTCTTCCGTCCAGGTTGTAGACCCAGACCGTACCGTCGACCGTCAAGGCCAGTCGCCGGCCGTCTGGCGAGAGTCGGAGATTGTTCGGGTCGTCGAGCGGTTGCGGCACGAGCGCCCGCAGTTCTCTTCCCGTGCGATTGACCCAGACGAGCGTTGCGGGCACGGTCTGGCGATCCCGGTAGGCCAGTACTCCCGTTCGAGAGATCGAGGCGAAGCTGTATCTTGGTCCTGGGACGCCGAGCACCGCCACCCGGTCGGCGACCGGAACAGGCTCCCCCGTCAATTCGCGTTTCTCCCCGTCGAAGCTCTGCGAGACAAGCGTGGAACCCTGCACGAAGAGCAGGCGCGACTGGCTGTTCGCAGAGGCCGGCAGGAAGATGGGACCCGACCGTGTTGCCACCAGCCGCCTGACCGGCTGTTCCGCGGGCTTGGCGTCCAGAGACCCTTCGTAGATGCCGCTGATATCCGTCGTCGGCGAGGCCCTCAGGTAGAGAAACTTGCGGCCGTCTGGAAGGAAGGTCGGAAGGTAGTGTCCGATCTCCCCGCGCGCGGCGTCCACTTGCGTCACCTGCTCCGCAGTGCCTCCGTGCGCTGAGACCCGCATCAAGCCCCCGAGCGTACCGAACAGGAGGACTCCATCGTTGTTCCAGGCGGCACCGCCGCCGGGCGGGGTGACCCCGGTCAACCGCTGCTGTACCCCCGTGGTCACATCGATCTTGATGAGCGCCGAATCCGCCAGGATCGCCAGCCATTTGTTGTCCGGTGACCAGACCGGCAGGCCGAACATGTCCTTTGCCGGCTCGAACAGCAAACGCGCTGCGCCGTTCTCGAGCGAGTGCAGCCAGAGGCGGGGTGACGGAGGGCCTTCCCTCGATCTGACGACGAAGGCAATGCTCCTTCCATCAGGGGAGACGGCGGGTGCGTCGGCTGTGACGTTCGGGGGAACAGCGATCTGGAACCTCACCGGAGGCGCGTCCGAGTCAGGCCGGCGCAAAGGCATCAGCCACAGGGCGAGCGCCAGCAGCGCCCCCACGGCGGAAATCGCCGGCCAGAGCCATCTGACACCCGGTCGCGATGGAGCCGTGCCGGGTAGATCGTCGAGCAGCAGCCGCGCATCGGCGATGGCGCGCAGGCGTCGTCCCGGATCCTTCTGGAGACACGCGCGAAGGAGGCGCTGCAGGCGATCGGGAACGCGGCTCCAATCCGGTTCCTCTTTGAGGACGGCTGCCAGCGTATCGGTCGTGGTGTTCCCCGTGAAAGGACGCCGCCGCGCGACCATCTCGTACAACACGACACCGAACGCCCAGATGTCGGTCCGCTCGTCGACCGGATCACCCCGCGCCTGCTCCGGGCTCATGTACGCCGGCGTGCCCAGAACGACGCCAGCTCTCGTCGCCCCCATTGGTGTCGATCTCGTGGTCAGACCGACGTTCGCGGCGGGCGCCGGCTCGAGCGCCTTCGCCACGCCGAAGTCGAGAACCTTGACCGTGCCCTCCGGCGTGATCTTGATGTTGCTCGGTTTCAGATCGCGATGGACAATGCCAGCCTCGTGCGCGGCGTGAAGTGCGCTGACGATCTGGTCCGCAATCGAGAGCGCCTGATCCAGGGTCAAGGGGCCATCGTGCAGGCGCTCGGCCAGCGTCTGCCCGTGCACAATCTCGAGAACGAGGCCCGAGATCCCGTCCACCTCCTCGAGCTCATAGATGGCCGCGATGTGCGGATGGTTCAGTGACGCCAGCAAACGCGCTTCGCGCGCAAGTCGCGTGAGCCGTTCGGGGTCGGAGGACACATCGCTGGAGAGCATCTTCACCGCGACGTCGCGATCCAGACGCGTGTCGCGCGCCCGATACACTTCGCCCATGCCTCCGGCACCGAGGAGATCCTGCAGAAGGTAGGGACCAAACCGTCGGCCCGGAGGAATGGCGGGGGAGGAGCTTCTTTCAGGTTCGATGGACATGGACGGCGGCGCAAGCCCCGCGACGCGGAATTATAGCGCCGGGGTTCGTGGGTAACTGACGAGCTCGCGATTCCCCGACCGACAGGCATCGGGAAAGCGCCAGAATGCTTGCCGCAGACCGGCTCCTTCTAAACGGTGCCGCCAGTGATGTCGATCGCGGGATGCAATAGCAGTGAGAGGTCGCTCGCACACCCGGAGGCCTGGAATGTTTACGACACGAACGAATCGTAGGCCGTTGTTCTGGCTGATGTCAGGACTGCTGGTGGTGTGCTCGCTGCCGTTGACCAACTCGTCCGCGGAACAGGCCCAGGCGACGCAGCCCCAGCGACCGCCGAACATCATCATGTACCTTGCCGATGACATCGGGAGAGAGGCGTTCAATAGCTACGGCGGAACCTCCTATAAGACTCCCAACATCGATCGGCTTGCCGCCGACGGCATGCGGTTCACTCGCGCGTATTCCACCGCGCTCTGCACGCCCACTCGGGTGCAACTGCTGACCGGCCAATACAACTTCAGGAATTACGACTACTTCGGCTACTTCGATACCAACCTCCGCACAATCGGGAATTACCTGCAGGCGGCGGGTTACACAACCGCGATGGCCGGGAAGTGGCAGTTCGGTGGCAGCTTTCAGACTCCGCATCTGATCGGCTTCAACGAATACCTGATTTGGCAGCTCGAGTCTCCGGATTTCTGGAACCGTTACAAGAACCCGACCCTGACGCGGAATGGTGAGCCAGCCAAACAGCACCCGGGTGCGTACGGTCCCGACATGCTCAAGGAGTTCGTCTTCGATTTCATGCAACGGAATCGCGAGCGGCCGTTCTTCGTGTACTACGCCGAGCACCTGACCCACGATCCGTTTCAGCCGCCGCCTGGTCATCCCGACTACGAGACCCACGATGAAACGAATGTAAATGACGAGAAATACTTCGGGGCCATGGTCAGTTACCTGGACAAGAACGTCGGTGAGCTGATGGCCCGGCTCGACACGCTTGGACTACGGGAAAACACGCTGGTGCTGTTCATGGGAGACAACGGCACGGACGTTCGAGTCACGTCGATGATGGACGGTCGGCCGGTCCAGGGCGACAAGTGGGGATCGACCGACGCGTCGAATCATGTGCCCTTCATCGCCAACTGGAAGGGCACCATCGCGCCCGGTCAGGTGCGCGATGACTTTGTGGATGTCAGCGATCTGTTCGCCACGATGCTGGAAGCCGGCCGGAGCACGATCCTGAATGTCCAGAGCGACGGCGTCAGCCTGTATCCGACGCTGACCAGGGGAGTGCCCTCGCCACGGAAGTGGATCTTCACGGACTTCTATCGAAACCGGACACCCGGACCCAACACTGTGCGCGATGGCAGGCCTCACCGCTACGTGCACGACGGGCAATTCAAGTTGTACGCCGATGGCAGGTTCTTCGACTACCTTGCCGATCCGGCTGAGAAGAGTCCGCTGTCGGAAAGCGGGCTTTCTCCGCTAGCGCGCTCGGCATATCAGACGCTCCGGGAGGCCATGACGAGCATGGAGGCTGAAATCAAGGCGACGGAGGCCCGGCGGAAGGCAGGGCCGCCGCCACAACGCGGATCCGGGCGAGAGGGCAGAGGACGCGGCGCCACCCCGGATGACGGGCGCGGCAGAGGACGAGGAACCATCCCCCGAGCCGACAGTCGAGCCGTGCTACGCTTCCGCCCGTGAAATCAGTGCTATTCGGCGGAAGCGCCGCACTGGTGTTGGCGTGCCTCGCGTCAGCATCGGGCATCAGTCCCGCGCAGGCCCCGCCAGCCAGCCCGCATCACAAGGTCGTTGGGGCCGACGCCATTCAGTGGAAACAGCTGCGGCCCGGCGCCGAGATCGCCGTCATCTCGGGTGACCCCAACAAGGAAGGGTCACCATTCGTGATGCGATTCAGGTATTCGGGAAAAGCTCGCATTCCGCCGCACTGGCATCCGACCGACGAGCACCTGACGATCCTGACCGGCACGTTCCGTCTCGGCGTGGGCGAACGCGGCGATGAGTCGGCGACCACGGCGCTCGGTCCGGGCGCGTATGCGTTCGTCGCCGCGAAGATGGCGCACTACGCGTGGGCCGAGGACGGCACGACGGTTCAGGCGCACGGCATCGGGCCGTTCGTCATCAACTACGTCAACCCCGCCGACGATCCGAACAAGGCCGGGAAGAAGTGACAGGCCGGATGTAACGCGCCCTATGATCTGGATGCCCGAGTAGTTCCTGATGTGAAATGACTGTTCACGCGGAGGCGGTCGCAATGTCACTCCTGAACAGCCTTCCAGGGCTCAGTCGGACTTCTCTCGTTCTACTCGTCGTCCTTGCCTCCACTACGCCCGCGGCGACTTCACAGCAGCCCCGGTCAGCAGGATCACCGCTCGCGGGAACGTCCTGGCAGCTCGTCAGGTTCCAGGGCGGCGACGGCGCGGTGCTGACGCCGGACGACGGGGCGAAGTACACGATTGCGTTCGACAAGACCGGAAACCTGTCGGCGCGCATCGACTGCAATCGCGGTCGCGGTACCTGGGCGTCGAGCGGCCCGGGCGCGCTGCAGCTCAGCCCGCTCGCGCTCACCCGTGCGATGTGCCCGCCCGGATCCCTGCACGATCAGATCGCCAGGCAGTGGAGCAACATCCGAAGCTATGTGATCAAAGACGGCCACCTGTTTCTGTCGTTGATGGCCGACGGCGGTATCTACGAGTTCGGGCCGGTCGCGACCCAGACACCTTCGGGATCCGCGCCAGCGAAACCCCCGAAGTCACCCGTCCCTTTCAAAGGGCCGGTCACCTGGATCTGCGGGCAGGGTAATGCCGGGACGGACCTGCTGCGCGCGACGTTCTATGAGACGCAGCCGTCGATGGTGCTGCTCGAACGTGGCAGTACTGCGCGGCCGGCGTTCCAGGTCAAGGCCGCATCGGGCAGCAGATACGAGGGCGACGGGGTCCTGTTCTGGGAGGCGCGCGGAGAGGCGACGCTCAACTGGATGGGCGCGGCCTCGACCTGCAAGCCGAAGTAGCTTCTGGGGATCGACGCGGCGCGGATCGCGCGGGCGAAGGGATGGTTCTGGAAAGACATTGCTGATCCGGGCCGAATCGGCCGAAACAGGGAGAGCGATCGGCCGAATTCCGGATCGCGGCGAAGGAGCCGCCCATCAGCAGATCCGAAACCCTGGAGCTCGGGTGTGAGTCCTGCGGCGCGTTGATGTCGATAGGAGCGGAGCAGCGAACCGAGCGCTGTCCGTTCTGCGACGCCGCGACGGTGGTAACCCGCGAGTCCGTTCCCGGACGACCCCATCCCGCCTTTGCGCTCGGCTTCGTCATCGGGCGTGAGCAGGCCGCGCAAGCGGTGGCCCGCTGGATCCGCCGGCGGAAGATGGCTCCGTTCGGTCTCACGCGCGCGGCCGCCGAGCGGATCACCGGAATCTATCTGCCCGCCTACCTCTACTCCGCGACCGCGGACTCTCAGTACCGGGCCTCGATCGGCGAAAACTACAAGCGGCTCGGGATCGAGGGAGATGACGACGGGGGTGTCGTTCTGCGCCGGAAGGAGAAGACGGAATACGTGGATCTGACCGGCCGGCACGTCGCCTACGTTGCCGACATCCTGGTGACGGCGTCGCGCAGCCTCTCCAATCGCGAGGTCGAAGCCATCGAGCCGTTCGATTTCGGGCGCCTTCGGAGGTACTCGCCCGCGATCGTGGCGGGCTGGACGTCGGAAGAGCCGACGTTGAGCCCCGAAGAGTGTTTGCGTCTCGCCAAGGCCGAGGCCGAAGCCTGGATCGGTCATTCGCTCCACGCGTTCATGCCGGGTGACGAGGTCCGCTCACTGCAGCATCAAACGCAATTCGTAGACGAGTCCATCGACCTGACGCTGGTGCCGGTGTGGACCTTCGCGATGCGCTATCACCCTCGGAAGCCGAGCGTGCGGGTTCTCGTCAACGGGCAAACCGGACAAGTGGGCGGTGTCATTCCATTCTCGTGGGCCAAGCTCGGATTGATAGTGCTGATCGCCGTCCTCGCGCTCGCGACGTTGATGGTCATCGGGATCGTCATCGCGTCACTCGAATGACCGCCGCGCCATTGAACTGCCAGCGCTGCGGCAGCGTGAGCGAAGCGGGCGACCTGCGCTGCCCGGTCTGCTACCTGGCGATCCCTCATCTGGCCAGTGACACGGGACGCGGAACGCGCGTCCACATCTTTCGCTGCCCGTCCTGCGGACCGGCCATGGAGTACCGCACCACGGTGCAGGCGCCGCAATGTGCCTTCTGCGGAAGCGTGCTGAAGCTCGAGGCGCAGATCGATCCCGTCGAACAGACGGAGCAGTACCTGCCATTCACCCTCGACCGGCGAGCGGCGACCGACACCTATCGTGGATGGCTGGCGCGGCAGGGATTCTTCCAGCCGTCCAGCCTGGCATCGGCTGCCCGGCTGGAATCGTTGCGGGCGCTCTGGTGGACCGGGTGGATCGTGAGCGCCGACGCGATCGTCACGTGGACGCTCGACTCGAACGCGGGTGCGCGCCGCGCCGCCTGGGCGCCACATGCAGGAGAGCTTCGGACCGAGTTCGATCACATCGTGATTCCGGCGACGCGCGGCCTGTCCCCGCACGAATGTGCACGCCTGATTCCCACCTACAGGGTAGCTGGTGCGGTCAACGAGCCGCCGCAGAGCGACGGCACAGACGAGGTGCGGGAGCGGTTCGATGTGTCCCGCAGTGTCGCGCGCGGCCGGATCGTCGAGGCGATCCGTGGTCTCGCGGAGGCCCGCATCAAGGGCCATGAAGCTCCCGGCGCTCGCTTCCGCAACTTCCACGCATCGATCCAGCTCCGCGGGCTGCGCACCCGGCGCGTGGCATTTCCCGCCTATGCCATCGCCTATCGCTACCGAAGCCGTCTTTACCGGACGGTCATTTCCGGCCAGGACCCGGCGTGTGTGATCGGGCAGACGCCAATCTCAGTGCTCAAAGTGGCGCTGCTGGTCGCGCTCATCCTCGCGGGCTTCGCCGTCGCGATGGTTGGATTGATCCTTGGCTCTATGTGAACCGACGGCTCGTCGCGTCATTCCTGGCGCAGCGCCAGCATCGGATCGAGCCGCGCGGCCCGCCACGCGGGCACGAGACACGCGGTCATCGCGACCACCAGGAAGACGGCGCTGACCGCGGTCAGGCTGATCGCGTCGATGGGGCTCGTCTGGAACAGCATCGACTGAATGAACCGCGTCAGGCCGATCGCGCCGCCCAGTCCAACCAGCAATCCGGCGATCACTGGCGCGGTGCCGCTGCCCAGCACCATTCTTACGATGTCCCAACGCGACGCACCGAGGGCGGCGCGGATGCCCAGTTCCTGGGTTCGGTTCGCGGTGACGAACGACAGCACGCCGTAGATTCCCGCGCACGCCAGCAGCATGGCCAGCAGCGCGAATCCGCCGAGAAGCATGGTCGGCATTCGCCGGCCGATCATCGATTCCGCCTTGAGCTCGACCACCGTAGTCGGACGATCGAGGACCTGGGTCTTGTTCACACGCTGGACGGCCCGCTGAATCGACTTGATCAAGAGGCCGGAATCGCCGCTGCCTCTTGCCACGAGGCCGAGCCCGACCACAGGGCTCTGCGCGAATGCGGCGTAGGCGCCGATGTCGTCGGGGGTCTCGAGGCCCCTGCCTTTCTCGTCCGCGACGATCCCGACGATCTCCCAGGCAACCTGCGGCCCCAGGCCGCGGCGCGATGGCAGAATCTGTTCGACGAGGATTCGCTTGCCGATCGCGTTCTGGTTGGGTGAGTAGCGGCGCACGAACGACTCGTTGACGACGACCACCGGCAGCGATCCTGCGCGATCGCGATCGTCGAGGAGCCGGCCCGCAATCACCCGCAGGCCGAGCGCCTGGAAATAGCCGGGGGTCACGATCTTGAATCCGGTTCCGACGATCTCGTCCGGCTTTTCCGGCAGCCGGAATGGCATCCCGTCTCCCCAGCCGCGGAGGGGAATCGCAGTGGCCACGGCCGTCGCCGTGACACCGGGTACCGCGCCCACTTCATCGAGGATCTGCTGGATGTACTGGGTCAGTGAGACAACTTCGGGATTGCGATCCATCGGCAACGGAAGGTAGGCAGCGACGATGCCCTCGGTGTTGTAACCGGTGTCGACGTCGAGCACGCGCTGGAAACTGCGGATCATCAACCCGGCGCCGGCCAGCAGAATGAACGCGACCGCGACCTGCAGTCCCACGAAGGCGTGACGAGTGTAGACGGCGCGCCGGCTCGCCGAGCTCGATCGACCACTTTCCTTCAGCGCCTCGACGGGGCCGCGCCGGGACGCCTGCAACGCGGGCGACAGGCCGAACGTGATGCTGGTGAGAACCGTCGCGATCATCAGGAAGAGCAGGACGCGCAAGTCCAGCGCTATGCTCGCTTCGGCGGGGAAGTAGAAGGGTGGCAGCAGGCTCTGGATCCACCGGAGCAGGCCGTATCCAAAGAGCACGCCGAGGATCGCGCCGAGTGTCGAAAGCAGCAGGCTCTCGGTGAGGAGCATGCGGATCACACGGCCTCGTCGCGCACCGAGCGCCAGCCGCAGCGCGATTTCGCGCGACCGCAGCGTCGCGCGCGCCATCAGGAGGTTCGCCAGGTTGGCGCAGCCAATCAGTAACACCGCGACCACTGCGCACATGAGCACAATGAGCGAGAGCCGCGTTTGCGGGCCGACCAGGCGGTCGATGTAGCGGTCGACCGTTGCGCCCCATCCCTTCTTGACGTCGGGGTAGCGGGTGGCGATCCCCTCGGCGATGGTGCTCATCTCGGCCTGCGCCTGCTGCAGGCTGACGCCGGGTTTCAGACGAGCGACTGCCCCGAGATAGTGATAGTCGCGCGCGACCTGCGGCGGGAACGCCAGCGGGATCCAGAGCTCCGCCGCACGCCGATCGAACTCACTGTTGCCGGGCAACACGCCGATGACCGTGTACGGCTCACCGTTCAGCAGGATGCTGCGGCCGACGATTGCGCGATCGGCGCCAAAGAGATTCAGCCACAGCCGATGGCTGAGGACTGCCACTTTCTCCTTGCCCCGCTGATCTTCGTCCCGGGCGAAGGTTCGACCGAGCGCCGCCTTCGTTCCGAACACATCGAAGTAGGGCGCCGACACGTACGCCGCGCGCACGGATCGCGGTTCAGCGCCGCCCGCGTCCGAGCTCGGCGAATAACTCATGGTGCCGCCCGTCTGGGCAGCCATGGCGTCGAACGAGCGGCTCTGTTCCGTCCAATCGATGTAGTTGGCGGCCGCGATCCCGTTGCGAAGCCCGCGCGGTGGTCTCTCCCACAGCTGGACGATGCGCTCCGGTTCCGGGTAACCCATCGACTTCAGGAGCACGCCATCCACGAGACTGAAGATCGCGGCGTTGGCGCCAAGCCCGAGCGCGATGGTGAGAACCGCGAAGAAGGTGAATCCCGGGTTGCGGCGCAGCACCCGGGCCGCGTAGCGCAGATCCTGCAGTGTCGTGTCGAGGATGGTTTTCACGGCCAACTCCAGAGCCAGGTCGTCCGGCGACCGGTAGATCGCGTATTGGACGGTCGAGGCAGGATCCGGGTTGGCAGCGCCAGCCAGAGACTTCGCGAATTACGCGGACGCTCTGCGGCGGCGGCTCGTTCCGTGCGCCCGGCGGGTCCGGGCGGCGCGCTTCGCCGCGGCGTGACGCAGTCGCGGACCCTTGGTCCGGGCGGCCTTCCGCGCGGATGCGCTGCGGGCTTTCGCGGTTCGACGGCGGGCGGCGCCCCGGGCCTGACGTGACAACGCATCCTTCGAGGCCGTCCGCCGAGGCTCACGCTTCAGCGCTGACCGGGTCGCTCGGGATCGCCTGGGCGACGGCCGCGTGTGTCGCGCGCCAGCTCGGCGTGCGGATGCGGCACTTCGCTTCGTAGTTTCCTTGGCACTCGCCGGCGGAGCCGGCAGCTTCACACCCGCGCGCCTCGCCTTCGACAGACCGATGGCGATCGCCTGCTTGGCGGAGGCCGCGCCGTGCTTGCCTTCGCGGACGTGATGGATCTCCTCACGGACGAACTCGCCAGCCTGTGTAGACGGAGCTCGCCCGGAACGCTTCAACTTGCGGGCACGATCGACGGTGGCTTTCTCGGGCATCGGGGTCCTCCTGGACTCTCAGTTGGAGCAACCGAGATGCCAGAAACGCGATCGCCTCCGCAGCAGAGCGGTATCTGCTTCGCGATCTCATCCGGATCCGCATCCCGCAGTCCGCGGTCCGCTGTCCGCACACCCCGAACCCCGGACCGCGGGCTGCGGGCCGCGGGCTGCGGACATCAAATAATCAGATGCGAATCCCCGAACTCGTGCCACAGGTAGCCCGCCAGCTGTGCCTCGGCATAGGCGCGATCCAGCTGTGATGACGGTCGCTGGCCGCCGGCGCCGGCAATCACTTCCCTGAGGATGGCGAGATGAGTCGCATGTGGTTCGTGAAGGCCGGTGATCATTCCGTTCACGGCTCGCAGCGGTCGTTCCGGACCGATCACCAGACTGGTCCAGCCCTCGCCCGGCGATGTCATCTCACGCGAGTCGGTCACCGTCTCGAGCGCACGCACGACGGTCGTGCCCACCGCGACGACCCGACCGCCGGCGCGCCTCGTCGAGTTGACACGGTCGGCGGTCTCCCGAGTCACGCGGAAATACTCCTCGTACGGCGGTTCGTGATCCTCGAGGCTGGCGACGCCGGTATGCAGAAGCAACGGTGCGATTTGAATTCCGGCGGACACCAGCCGCGTGACGAGCTCGGGGGTGAACGGCCGTCCGGCCGACGGCATCTCTGCGCTGCCGGGCTCGGTGGCGAAGATCGTCTGGTACATCGACTCGGGCCAGGACCTGGTGACGTAGCTGTAGCGAATCGGGGTGCCAAATCGTTCGAGGTACGGAAGTACGGGGCTCTCCAGCTCCAGTGCCGCAATCCACAATCGCGACGGTGCATTCAGCGCACTCCCGAGCGGGTAGGGCGCGAGCACCGTCACGGTGCCGCCGGCCTCCAGCTCGAACGTCGCGCCCGCGAGCGCATCACGGCAGGGAAGTGACGCGACCGGCCCTGGACGCCGCACCTCGATTACCCAGAAATTGCCCGGCAGTTGCGTCGAGAGATGCAACTCGAACCTGTGACCGTTCCGGGTTCTTGCCGCGAGCGCTGCTTTCAGCGTGCCGCTGGTGTTGACCACGAGGAGATCGCCGGGCGACAGCCACCGGGGCAACTCGCTGAATCGCGCGTGAGCGATCGAGTCTGGCGCGACGTTCGAGACGAGCAGGCGCACCTCGTCACGCTTCAGTCCGCGCGCTTCCGGCGGCTCCGCCGCCGCGAGATGCGCCGGGAGGGTGAAAGCGTCGATCACGCCTGTTGCAGCCATCGCGCATCCTCCTGCTGGGCTGCGAATCGCTGGCCGCGAATCTTCTCCGGGTCCTGATCGACCAGCCAGTTCCAGAACGGAGCGGTCACATCGGGCAGCGGCCGATCGGAGATGTCCTCGCCCGGAAATGCTTCCTGGTGCATCCGGGTGCGCATGTCTCCAGGATCGACGAGGATGGCCGACACGCCCTCGTGGCTCAATTCGGCCGCGAGCGTACGCGTGAGCAGCTCCAGTGCCGCCTTGGTTGCGCCGTACGGTCCCCAGCCGGGATATGCAGCGGTCGCGGCGTCACTCGTGATGTTCACGATCAACCCGCGCCGCAATGCCAGTAGCGGCGCAGCGAGCTGCATGAGGATCGTGGGCGCGCCGACGTTGACGGGAAACAGGCGGCCCATTCGTGGCACGTCGAACTGCAGGAGCGGTCCAATGGCTCCAAGCTCCGAGGCGTTGTTGACCAGGACGTTCAACCCTCCGAGCCTGCGGGCCGCGTCGATCAGGTTGAGGCGAACCTGGGCATCGGTGATGTCGCCGGCGACCGGCACCACCGCGGACGCATCCCGCAACAGCTCGCCTTCCGCGGCGGCGAGGGCTTCGGTATCCCGGCCGCCAATGATCAGGCCAAAACGGCGTTTCGCGAGGACCCGGGCAATCGCCAGCCCGAGTCCGCGGCTGGCACCTGTGATGAGAGCGATCCGAGTTGATTCAATCATGAGCGTCTCCAGACAGTCGCCGTTACCAGTTCCCAGACAGCCCTGTTGACTACTGGCAACTGGAAACTGGTAACTGGCAACTGATCCCAACCGCCGACGTCCCAGCATCGAACTTCAAGTGCACTTGAAGTCAAGAGAAAAGTGACGCAGACTGGTGCGGTGGGCGATGTCCTGACTATTGGTGAGGTCGCGCGGCGCAGCGGAGTGGCAACGTCGGCGCTGCGCTTCTACGAGGACCAGGGGCTGATCACCGCCGAACGGAACGATTCCGGCCACCGGCGGTATCCGCGCCTGGTGCTTCGCCGTGTGGCGTTCATCGTGTTCGCGCAGAAGATCGGGCTGTCACTGGAGGAGATTCGCGCGGAGCTCGCCCGGCTGCCGCGCAACCGTGCACCCGAACGCGCGGACTGGGCAAAGCTGTCGAGCGGCTGGACGAAACGGATTGACGAACGAATCGCGGAGCTCGAGCGGATGAAAACCGGGCTCACCGAGTGCATCGGGTGCGGCTGCCTGTCGCTCGATCGCTGCCGGTTCGCCAATCCTGGCGATCGCGTCTCACGCCGCGGCGCCGGCCCGCGCTATTGGATCATCTAATCCGCAGCCCGCAGCCCGCAGCCCGCAGCCCGCAGCCCGCGGTCCGCAGCCCGCGGCCCGAACCCCGGACTGCGGACCGCGGACTGCGGACTACGGGGTTTTCGCGATAACGAGCAGATACTCGTAAGGTATCCGCACGCTTCCCGCGGCCCTGTCCCGATTCCACCGCATCATGAACTGACGAAACGCCTCGTCGAGCTTCGCACTGCGCTCAGGTTCGTTGTTCAGGGCGCCGTGGATCGCGACCATCGGTCCAAAGCTGTACCTGAACAGATCGAAGTATTCACGAGCGCTCGAGGCCGTCTCGACGTACTCCTGTCGTGTCATGTCCAGTGAGCTAATCCTCTCGCCGAACAGGCTTCGCACGTGATCTTCGGTCCCCCACAACAGCGGAGGAAGAGCGTCTGGCGGCGGAGGTGGGGCGTACTCAGCGAGCACACGAAAGAAATCCCCGGCTGCGTCGACAGGCGCGAAGTTCATCATCCCGATCACGCCGCCGGGGCGACACACGCGCAGCAGCTCGGTTGCAGTGGCACGATGGTCCGGCGCGAACATCGCACCGAAGCACGATGTGACGACGTCGAACCCGGCGTCAGGGAAGGGCAGCGCCATTGCGTCTGCTTCGATCCACTCGAGCTCGACTCCGGCTTCCCGTGCGGCGCGACGGCCGGCATCGAAGTGCTCGGGCGTCAGATCCGCGGCGACGACACTCGCGCCGGCCTGGGCCGCGCGAATGGCGACGTTGCCCGTGCCGGCCGCGACATCGAGTACCCGTTGACCCGGGCGGATCCCGCATGCCTCGACCAGGACAGGCCCGAGCGGCCACACCGTCGCGGTGGCGAACCGGTGATAGTCGCCCAATGCCCACATCGATTGCGCCGGCCGATTGACAGTCGTGATGCGAGTCCTCCGGGCAGACGGGAGAACTGTAAGATCGCGGCGTGGCCGGACGCCATGACCGATCGTCCACGATCTCTGCCCCGCCATCCACGAGGCGCGCTGCGCCTGCGGCACCGGCCCCGGCCGGCGGGGTAGATGTCCTGTCGGATGTTCTGAGGACCGTGCGGCTTACGGGCGCCTTGTTCTTTCCGATGCGCGTGTCGTCGCCCTGGTTGGACGAGATTCCCGAGGCGGCAGCCTTCGCCAGGATCCTGCTGCCCGACGCCCAGCACATCGTCTCGTATCACATCGTGAAGGAGGGCGGATGCTGGGCCGCCGTTCGAGGGCGCCAGCCGATGCGGCTGGAGGCTGGGGATGTGTTCGTCGTTCCGCACGGCGATCCGTACAACATGGCCAGCGATCCCGGCCTGCGTAATGGCATGAGCGGCGATGCCGTGCTCGATTTCTTCAGGCACATGGCCACACAGTCCGGGCCGCTCGAGGTGGCTGAAGGCGGCGGCGGACCGCAACGGGCACACATCGTGTGCGGATTCCTGGGCTGTGATATCCGTCCGTTCAATCCTGTGCTCGAGGCCCTGCCCCGGGCGCTTCATCTTCGACATCAAGAGGGATCACGATCTGGCGAGCGGCTCTCGCAGCTGGTCGATCTCACGCTCGCCGAGTCGCGTGACGTTCAGTCGGGCAGTCGCTGTGCGCTGCTGCATTTGAGCGAGCTGCTGTTCGTCGAGGTTGTCCGCCGGTATCTGGGCTCGATGGCGGGTGATCAGGCGGGCTGGCTGGCAGGCCTGCGCGACCCGATCGCCGGGCACGCCCTGGCCTTGCTGCACGGCCGGCCCGCCGACCCGTGGTCGCTCGATCGACTTGCCCGGGAGATCGGCGTGTCGCGCTCATTGCTCGCCGAACGTTTCACCGGGCTGATCGGGCACCCGCCGATGCGCTATCTCACCCGATGGCGGATTCAGCTCGCGTGCCGGATGCTTGCCGACGATTCGGCAAAGGTCTCCAAAGTGGCGCTCGATGTCGGATATCAGTCGGAAGCGGCCTTCAGCCGGGCGTTCAAGGGATCAGTGGGCACCTCCCCGGCGGGCTGGCGACGGATCGGCTCGAGAGCGGGATGAAAATGTGGCCGCCAAGGGCAGAAGGCCGTTTTCCCTTCTACCTTTTGCCTTCTCCCTTTCACCGCGTTCCCATGCCCCAGACGTGCATCACCGCATAGCTGCGCCACGGCCGCCAGGCCTGTGACAAATGCTCGGCCTCGCGTGCGCTGACGCCGCCCAGGTTGTTGCGCACCGCGATGTCTTCCTTCGGAAAGGCGTCCGGCCAGCGGAGCGCGCGCATCGCGATGTATTGGGCGGTCCAGGGACCGACACCGGGGAGGTCGGTCAGACGTTTGATGGAGTCGTCTGGGTTGTGATGGGTGCCGCCGTCGAGACCGAGGTCGCCGGACCCCTGTGCTTTCGCGAGCGCAATGATGCTTCGCGCGCGCGCCGCCACGATGCCAAGCCGTGCGATGTCGTCCTCGCTGGCTCTCGCAACGCGCCCCGCGGACGGGCTGAGCCTGTTCAGTTCAGGAAACGGTGTCACGATCGGATCACCAAACGCCTGTACGAAGCGGCAGGCGATCGTGGTGGCCGCTTTCACCGTGACCTGCTGACCGAGAATCGCCCGCAGGCCCATCTCGAACCCGTTGAAGGCGCCGGGCACGCGCAGGCCCGGGTTGCTTTTCACCGCCGCCGCCAGCCGTGCATCGCGGGCCAGGTGCCTCGAGATCATGTCCGGCCGGGCGTTCAGATCGAACAGCGCGCGCACGCGGCTCAGGAGCCGCGGAAGCGCCGGCGTGAGCGTGTGCGTGAATTCGAGCATCAGCGCGCGTTTCTTCTGGACGTGGGTCACTCGGATCCACCCTCTGTCGTCCCCGAACGAAACCGTCCGCGCATACGAGTCGGGTGTGACCCACTCGATCCCCGCGAGCGCGCGGGCCGACAGAAACGCGAGCACGCCGTTCCAGTCGTAGGGAGGGCGGTAGGAGAGCTGCAGGATCGACGTCGTACTATCGCCGCTTGCGTCGCCGCTCTCCGTCACTCTCTTCCGCAGGCGGGTCGGCGGCATCTGGTATCGCGTGCTGAAGGCATCGTTGAATCGCCGGAGGCTCGAGAACCCGCTCGCGAACGCGATGTCGGTGACCGACAGCGACGTCTCGGTCAGCAGCTGCTTCGCCAGGAGCAGCCGCCGCGTCAGCAGTAGCTGGATCGGCGGCACGCCGAGTTCTTTCTGGACGATGCGCCGGATCTGACGGGAGCTGAGCTCGAATTGATCAGCAATCTCTTCGAGGCCGGCCTTCTCATCGAACGTTCCCTCTTCGAGCCGCTGCACGATGAGCTGCGCGATGCGCTGCGAGTCGTCTATCGGAGCACTCCCGGGTGCGAGCTCGGGCCGGCAGCGCAAACACGGACGGAAGCCGGCCTGCTCGCTTTCCTGGGCCGTGTCGAAAAATCGGCAGTTGGCCGCTTTCGGGGTCTTCACCGGGCAGATCGGCCGGCAGTAGATTCCGGTCGACGTCACGGCAACGAAGAAGACGCCGTCGAACCGGGCATCGCGCGCGGCGAGTGCCTTATAGAGCCTCCGTTCGTTACGTTCCATGAAGGCAGCTTAGCGCGGAGCCTTTCACCAGACCAGCCATTTTCGGACATCATGTGATGCTGTCCGAAAACGGCGAGTGAAGTGGACCTTGAAAACGTATCCTCGGCATATGAAGCAAGCACTGACCAGCGCTCAGCCGGAACAACAGCAGCGTCTCGTCTACAAGTGGGTGGATTCGCCGGTCGGCAGACTCAAGCTGGTTGCGACCGACGAAGGGCTCACCGCCATCCTCTGGCCGATCGAGCGTCCAGGCCGCGTGCGGTTGCACACGGCGGTTGAGGACGCCAGGCACCCCGTGCTCGTCGAGGCCGAGCGGCAGCTCGCGGAGTACTTCGACGGCAGCCGCGTGAAGTTCGACCTGACGCTCGACTTCGTCGGCACCGCCTTTCAGCGGAAAGTGTGGAGGGCGCTGCTGACGATTCCCTTCGGCGAAACCCGGTCGTACGCGCAGATTGCAAAACAGATCGGCAGTCCCAGCGCCTCGCGCGCCGTCGGCGCCGCCAACGGCCGGAACCCCATCTCGATCGTGGCTCCGTGCCATCGCGTCATCGGGACAAGCGGCAAGCTGACGGGATTCGCCGGCGGCCTGGAGGCCAAGGCGTACCTGCTGGCGCTGGAAGCCGGCGCTTCGGTCTGACCGGTCCCGTTGAAGAGGTTTCTTGCAGGAGGCCCTCTTGTGAGAAACCTTCAGCGTCAAGGATTATTGCGTCGGTTTGGCGACCGCGGCGTTCATCCGTTTGCGCCACTCCGCCACTCTCTGCCATTCAGCGTCGTCGGCGCGAAGCGGATCGAACCGCGTGGGATCGAAGGTCAGGTACAGCTCGTTGTACAAGTTCGCGTTGACAGCGGGGTTCGGCCGATTGTCCTGGGCATCGACGGCCTTGCGCCAGGACCGGAGCTTCTCGCGGAGTGCCGCCGTTCGAGCGGGTTCGGCGGAGGCGAGATTGCGAGCCTCGCCGATGTCGTTGGTGAGGTTGAACAGCTGGAGCTGATCGTCGTCGTAGTGCTCGACGAGCTTCCACTCCCCGTCGCGCACGGCTCCCGCCGGCCGGCTGCCCTGATTGGTGTAGTGCGGCAGGTGCCAGTACAGAGTTCGCGACGGACGCGAGGCTTTCCCGGTGCGCAGGAGCGCCGCCTGGCTGACCCCGTCGATCTCGCGTGGCACGTCCGTCCCGCTCAGTTCGAGCAGCGTCGGCAGCCAGTCGACGTTCACGAACGGCGCATCGACGACGCGGCGGGCGGCCAGGCCCGGTCCGCGCACGATCAGAGGAACACGGAGTCCACCCTCGAACAGGTAACCCTTGCCGGCGCGATAGGGTGTGTTGTGCGTCACGCGCGGGTGCGGACCCTCGGGAACGTGAAGGCCGCCGTTGTCGCTCGTAAAGATGACGATCGTCCGATCTCGAAGTCCCGTCTTGTCGAGATGCGCGAGCAGCCGGCCGACGCTGTCGTCGAGCGTCTGCACGGTTGCCGCATATGCAGGTTCGAACGCTGACCGGTTCGACGCTATGAGCTCGGGCCGCGCCGAACGGAACGGGATGTGCGGGTTGTTGTGGGCCAGATAGAGGAAGAACGGGCGATCGCGGTTGGCGTCGATGAAGCGCTCGGCTTCACGCGTCAGGTCGTACTCACCCTTGCCGCCTTCGACATCGCTCGGTGCGGTCGTCGCCTGGCCGGCATGGAAAACATCGAACCCCTGCTCGCGCGGCGAAAAGCCGGCCTCTCCGAGGTGCCACTTGCCAATCATCGCGGTCGCATACCCGGCGCCGCGCAAGTGCTCGGCGAGGGTCTTCTCCTCGAGCGGCAGTTGCTGTCGCATCGGAGGATGGAGCAGCTTCTGCGAGGCCGCGTCCGGTCGCCCGGGAATGAAGGTGGTCAGGTGAAGGCGCGCCGGAAAGCGCCCCGTCATGATGGCCGCCCGCGACGGTGAGCAAATCGGCGACGCGACGTACGCGGTCGTGAACCGCAGTCCCTCGGCCGCGAGCCGGTCGAGACTCGGCGTGCGGTGCTCCTTCCGTCCGTAGACTCCGAGATCGTTGACGCCGAGATCGTCGGCGAGCACGAAGACGATGTTCGGACGTCCTTGGGCGGGCGCCGGTTGCCGAGCGCTCGCGCCGATCCAGAGCATCGTGACGGCGGCGACGAGGGCTGCACCGAAGAGGCGACGGGCTGTGCGCACGGTGGTGCAGTATAGGGGATCAGGAACACC